>Ga0182011_10003047_pt1 | contig 13852 bp, 9 predicted proteins | sample 711E1DmetaG_FD_120481 | JGI IMG/M metagenome (GOLD analysis project Ga0182011, IMG submission 120481) | Permafrost microbial communities from Stordalen Mire, Sweden - 711E1D metaG | ecosystem: Environmental > Terrestrial > Soil > Wetlands > Permafrost | place: Sweden: Stordalen | collected... | reverse complement strand
GAAAAGTCTGGTTCAAAGTTCCTTCCTCCATAAAATTGAACCTTAACGGAAAGCGGCCTGAGAATGTATCTGCAAAAGACATCGTTTTAAACCTGTTGTCGAAGTTCGGGGCAAATAAATTATTGGGAACTTCTGTCGAAATCTGTGGAGAAGACGTGGATGTGCTGACGCTGTCCGAACGCATCACCATTTCATCCATGGCAACAGAGATGGGGGCAATTATCCTTTTCTTCTCCCCCACTACTGGCGTTCTTGAGGAATTAAAGGAACTCACGGGAAAAGTATACCCGCCTGTGGCTGCCGACCCGGATGCATCCTATGAAAAAACATTTGATATCGACATGGGCTCCTTTGTACCCATGATTGCAAAGCCCGGACATCCTCACGACGACATGCCCATATCCGAGGCGGGGAATATTAAGATTGATTCCGGATTTATCGGGAGCTGTACGAACGGGAGAATGGAAGACCTTAGGGTTGCTGCTGCTATCCTGAAAGATAAAAAGGTAGCTACGGGTGTCGTTCTGAAGATCGTTCCCGCTACGGACGCCATCTGGAACCAGGCACTTGAGGAAGGACTGATACGGATCTTTAAGGATGCCGGTGCCATGGTCTCCAATGCAGGATGTGCCGGCTGTGCTGCCGGCCAGATCGGGCAGAATGGTCCGGGCGAAGTTACCATCAGTACCGGTAACCGGAATTTTGAAGGGAAACAGGGGAAAGGCTTCGTGTATCTTGCCTCCCCGGCCATCGTGGCCGCATCCGCGATTGCAGGGATGATCACCACACCGGACCAGATCCCGGCAAATCCGGCCATCTTTACTTCAGCAGGTCACGTGTCAAGCGTTACGCCTCACAAAGAAAAAGTAAAGACGGAGAAGGTTACAAGCGTGGAAGGCAATGTCTGGATCATCCCAAAAGACGATATCGACACCGACATGATTTTCCATAACCGCTACCTGACCATCACCAACATCAGGGAAATGGGGCAATATACTTTTGATAACCTAAAGGGATTCGAAGACTTTGCGAAGAAGGCCAAAGCCGGTGACATCGTGATTACAAATAAGAATTTCGGTGCAGGCAGTTCCCGTCAGCAAGCCGTGGATTGTTTTATTTCCCTGGGCATCAGTTGTATCCTTGCAGAATCCTTCGGCGCCATTTACGAGCGTAATGCGATCAATGCCGCCATGCCGGTCCTGACGTATGATCCCCCAATCCTCGCAAAATCCGGAATCAACAACGGGGACCGGATCAGGGTTGATTTTATTTCAGGGGAACTTACCAATCTCGAAAACAACAAAACTGCCTCGGTCAATAAATTCTACGACGCACAGTTGGCGATTTACCGGAATGGAGGTTTGTTGTAGCTGGATGCTGGATGCCGGTTCACCCGCCTCTTTTTATTAGATTAAACTAGCTTTACAAACTTTATTAACTTTCCAACTTCTTTAGCTTCCACCTCCGGTGCGACCAGAGGTAGTACTCAGGTTTTTCCCTGATGATCTTTTCCAGGGTATTCATGTAGATCCGGGTGATCTCACCGGGTTGGGTCTTTGAAGGATCTTCCACCAGCATCAAAAACCTTACCCTGTAATATCCCCTTTTTATCTTTACCGGGAAAGCAAATGCCACAGGCAGGTTAAGAAGCATTGCATATTTTTCCGGACCATGCAGGACGGCAGTCTCCTGGTTCATAAATTGCATCCAGTATGCCAGTCTTACGCTGGAAGGACTCTGGTCAGCCACCATATAAAAGATAGCCGGTTCGCCATAATCATGACTGAATACTGAAGCCGTATGGGTAATGGAAGCTAGCATGGACCTTCCCCTCACCCTTGTTTTCCTCACATAGGCATCGACGATCTTGTTTGATAGGGGCTTGTAAAACCCAACAGGCAGGTGTTTTATTTGAGTTCCTGAGGCAATCCCGGCCCATTCCCAGTTGTTGTAGTGGCCGCCCACACAGATCACTGATTTACCCTCCCGGTATAGGTCGTCAAGAAATCCGGTGTTTTCGTATTCATATCTTTTAACCACCTCTTTTTCCTTCATAGAGAATGCTTTCACACTTTCCACTAAAACATCACAGAGGTGATGATAGAATTTCCGAGCGATACTGCTGATCTCGTCCCTGGTTTTTTCGGGAAATGAATTCCGGAGATTCTCAAAAACGATTTTCTTGCGATATCCAATAAGCGAGTAGACCAGGAAATAAATCCCATCCGAGAATACATACAGTATTTTAAAAGGAATGATCGTGAAGAGGAAGATAAAGGCTCTCAGCAGAAGGTAGGTCAGGTATTTCATGGTGTAAAATTAAGAAAATTCCACAAAAAGATTTTTCCCGAATGTACTTATTGATACATTTTCCAGTTTGTTAACATATTAACACTATTGTTTGATGGAGATTTTAGTGCAGGCAGATTTCGATTGATATTTTCTGGAGCAAAAACCATTTTTATAAATATCATACCATGTCTAACCAAATAATATCTCCATGCAAACAAAAAAAATCCTCATCCTGATTTTATCAGTGATGTCGTTGTGTTCCCATGCACAATCCTTTTATGTACGTGCCGGTCTGGGAGCAGCCATCTGCACGGCGCCACGCCTGCAATACTCCTCAACATCGGTGAGAATCACCGATTCAACTTCCTATACCATTACGGAATCAAAACGGGGCGGACTGGGAGATGGAATACCCATCGTTGCCGCTGCAGGTTATTATTTCAGTGAACATTTCGGTGTGGAACTTGGCGTCGATTATTTCACAGGGTTCTCACATAAGACCGTTGACAATTTTTCATTTGCTTCGGAGACTCAGAAAATTCACGGTTCAATGCTTGCCCTGGTGCCTGGTTTCGTGATGAAAATTGATCTGGACAAGATCAATCCCTATGCCCGTATCGGCCTGATGATCGGGATTCTTAACAATGCAATCACTAACAAAACATTTGAAAACACAGTTTCCAGAGCAAAAGATTACGGGGGAATTGCAGTTGGGGCACAGATTGCCATTGGAGCGGAATACCCTTTAAGCGACCTGCTTTCGATTTTCGGGGAAGTGAACATGGATGGGATCAGTTGGTCCCCAAAAAAGGGGAAGTTGACAAAATACACGGAGAGTGGAAGAGACCTTCTTGCTGATATGCCTGTCCACCAAAAATCCTGGGTATATGACAAAAGCCTTGCAAGCAGCCAGACCATCAACGAAGATGAGCCCGAACACAAGAGCGCAATCAATTATTCCTTTACGAATGCAGGGTTAATCGTAGGAGTTAAAATCAATCTTGGTAAATAACATTTCAAATTTATTCCTTATGCAAACAAAAAGATATTTCATACTGATCTTATTATTGATTTCAGTATATACACAAGGTCAATCCTTCTACGTGCGTGCCGGTCTGGGTGCGGCTATATGCACAACCCCTCACCTGGCCTTCCAAAGCACTTATACAGACAATGGATTATCCGGGACCACAGAAGTCAAAAAAGGCGGCCTAGGTGATGGGTTACCCATGGTTGCTGCTGCCGGATACTATTTCACGAAAAATTTCGGTGTAGAACTTGGTGTGGATTATTTCTACAGCTTCACCTACAAGTTAGTCAGTAATTATAACGGGGATAACGCCACCCGGAAAACCCATGGTTCAATGCTTGCAATTACTCCTGCCCTGGTTTTTAAATTTGATCTGGATAAGTTCAGTCCGTATGCCCGGCTTGGAATCATGATCGGCGTACTGAACAGCATCATTACAAAAATAAACGACATTGAGGTCAAAGATTCAGCGAATATCCAGCATAATTATGATATGGCCAGTAAACTTTACGGGGGTATTGCCGTTGGCGTTCAGGCAGCCGTTGGCGCTGAATATGCACTGGGCAACCGGGTATCCCTTTTCGGAGAAGTTAATCTTGACGGCATCAGTTATGCCCCCAAAAAGGGAAAATACACCACCTATACCCTTGATGGTGCAGATCAGCTCCCGACGATGACAACCTATGAAAAAAGCTGGGTCTATCTTAAGAAAGTCGATGGTTCACTCAACAATTCATCCAATGAACCTATGACCTTTTCACTGAACAACTACTCATTTGCCAATGTGGGTTTGATCGTCGGAGTCAAGATCAATCTCGGAAAGTAGACAGGTCGGAGGTCGGAGACCAGAGGTCAGAGATCAGAGAGCGGAAGTCAGGAAAAAAGCATAATTTTGTCGAAAGATGAATAATTATGCTGATCATCCGGAGGCACAATACGGATCCTTATTTTAATCTTGCTACCGAGGAATATGTCCTGAAGGAGATAAAGGATGATTCCTTTATGCTCTGGAGAAACGAACCTTCCATTATCGTCGGCAAACACCAGAACACCCTTGCCGAGATCAACCAGGAATACGTAAAGACGAACAAGATCAAGGTGGTGAGGCGGCTTTCCGGCGGGGGCGCTGTTTTTCATGACCTCGGGAACCTCAACTTCACCTTTACTATGCAGGGCACGGGAGAAGGAAACCTGATCAACTTCCGGAAATATACGGAACCCATCCTCGAAGTTCTGATAATACTTGGGATAGATGCGAAATTCGAAGGCAGGAACGACCTTACGATCGAAGGCAAAAAATTCTCTGGCAATGCCATGCATATCTGGAAAAACAAAGTCCTTTCACATGGTACCCTGTTATTTTCCTCGCATATGCCCGACCTGAGCGGCGCATTGAATGCAGATCCGTTGAAATTCCAGGATAAAGCGGTGAAATCGGTCCGGAGCCGTGTCACCAACATCAGCGAACACCTGAAACAACCGATGGATGTCATGGATTTTTCCGCTCGCATCGAGAAACACATCATGGAAAAATACCCGGATGCAGTTTTGTATGAATTGTCGCCCAGGGACCACGCACGTATTCAGGAGATGACGGATGAAAAATACAGCACCTGGGAATGGAATTTCGGGTATTCACCTCAATATAACTACCGGAAGATCCTGAGGACCGCAAACAGCGGGACCATTGAATTCAACCTCGATGTTAAGGATGGAATGATCCATAAAGTGAAGATCTTCGGGGATTATTTCAATAAATACGATACAGAAGAAATTGAAAATGCGTTAAAAAATATTCAGCACAATGACAAGCTGATCCGTGAAGCCCTTCAGCCTTTCACGATCAGTGACTATTTTAACAACCTGACACTGGATGAATTTATGGAGGGGTTGTTTTAATTAAATTATCCATCCCCTGCCCCTTCCTTACATGTAAGGAAGGGGCAGGGGATGGATAAAATAAAAACGTAAAAAGAATCCAGAAACGAAGTACAGAGGGAGCACCATGGACTACAAGGAAATTTTCGGACGGCTTTGGCAGGATTATATCACGCAAAATCCAGCTACAAAAAGAGTGTATGACCTACTGGTAAGGGAAGGGGAAACCATTATCAACGACCATATTGCATTCCGCACCTTCAAACATCCTACGATCGGGATCAGTGTCCTTGCGAAAATATTCATACGGAACGGTTATGAATTAAGGGGAGAATATCATTTCGAGCAGAAAAAATTATACGCCGAACATTTTGAGCACAAGACGGACACGAATGCTCCCCGCGTATTTATCAGTGAACTCCTGGTGGATCAGTTCAGCGATCACCTGAAGGGGGTGGTGAGTGAATGGGTTGGAAATATCCCTTACACGGTTCTGAAATCGGACGAGCTCATCTATTCCGGGAATAACTCAGGAACCCCTTCGTACAAGACCTATGAAAAGCTCCGGATCGAATCCGAATATGCCGCATGGCTTTATGTGAATGGTTTTTGCGCCAACCATTTTACGGTGAGTGTGAATGCCCTTAAAGAATATGATACAGTGGAGAAGGTCAATACCTTCCTGAAAGCAAACGGGTTCTTACTGAATGATTCCAATGGGGAAATACAGGGAACGCCCAATGATCTGCTGGAGCAATCGAGCATCAAGGCCGGGATCATCCGTACACCGTTCACGGAAGGGGAATTTGATATCCCCGGATGTTATTACGAATTTGCAAAAAGATATCCTGAACCCAGCGGTAAATTGTACAGCGGGTTTGTCGCAAAGTCCGCCGATAAAATCTTTGAATCCACAAATTTTTATAAAAAATGAATCTCCGTTTTCTTTCTCCGCTACTGGTATTTTTCCTGGTATTGAACCTGGGTTGTACGCCCGGCAAGTCCAGGTCAAAGGAAAATTCTCCCGACGCAACCCCACAAGAGAAAGGCAGGATCTACCCGGTGGTCACCTGTATGAAAGACCATTCATTCAGCTACGCGGTGTACCTGCCGAAATCCTATACGCCTTCTATTAAATGGCCGGTGATCATTGCATTCGATCCCCATGCTTCCGGTCTCCTTCCGGTAGAAAAGTATAAAGACCTTGCCGAAAAGTACGGCTATATCATCATGGGGTCCAATGATTCCAAAAACGGACAGGATATGAATACTTCCGCTATCATTATGGATGCAATGATGGGAGAAACGCAGCTCAGGTATTCCATTGATACAAGCCGGGTATGCGTGATGGGCTTTTCAGGGGGAGCAAGGATCGCCATCATCCTTGGATTTTTCATGGGCGGACCTTCCGGAGTGATCGGTTGCGGGGCCGGATTTCCTCAAACCACGCAGCGTGCAGCCTACCGACCTGATTTTATCGCCATGGTTGGCAATTCGGATTTCAACATGACCGAACTTGTCAACCTTGATAAACAACTGGATGAACTTAAATTTCCGCATGCCTTCATCATGTTCAATGGCATTCATGACTGGCCGCCGACGGAGGTCATGGAAAAAGGATTTATCTGGAATGAATTCTGCGCCATGCGTAAAAACAAGATCAAGAAGGATAATGCAATGATTTCCACCTACATCCAGTCGCAACAACGTGTTATGGAGAATGATAAAGCGACCGGCGACGCACTTTCGTTACAGGCTCACCTGACGAACATGATACGGTTCATCGACAGGCTGAGATCAACGGATGATTACAAGCGGCAGCTGACGGCAATTGAAAGTTCTGCTGAATATCAGCTTCAAAAAAAACAATTCCAGGAGGTGCTTGATAAAGAGACGAAAGAACAGCAGGAACTGAATTCAAATTTCTTTCATAAAGACATACCCTGGTGGAAAAAGAAGATTGCAAGCTATGATACCAGGATATCCAGGAGCCATGACTCTTCAGAAGTAAGGATGGTCAAACGGTTGAAGAGCTGGCTCAGCCTTATTTCCTATATGTCCTACAACCGTGTTCTGACCGCGAAAGACACGTCCGCTGCCGGACATGCCATGCAGATTTACGAGCTCATCGATCCTGAAAATGCCGCCAAGACCAAGGCAGGGAATGTAAAATAAATGGAACTTAAAGAAATCCACAAACAGCTCGAGGCGCTTCGCCCCGTTTTTGAAGGTGACCTTTTCTTAAATGAAGACTGGCGGCTGATGTATGCCACCGATGCATCCGCCTATAGGGAGATCCCTGTAGGGGTGGCACGTCCCCGGAACATTTCGGCCCTTCATAAACTGATATCCTTCGCCAATACCCATAAGGTACCGCTGATCCCCCGTGCAGCCGGGACTTCGCTTGCAGGACAGGTTGTGGGTAATGGTCTCGTTGTGGATATTTCCAGGTACATGACCCGAATCCTGGAGATCAACAGGGCAGAACATTGGATACGTGTTGAGCCCGGTGTTATCCTCGATGAGCTGAATAAAGAAATTGAACCGCTGGGGCTCTTCTTCGGACCGGAAACCTCCACCTCCAGCCGCTGTATGATTGGCGGGATGGTAGGGAATAATTCCTGCGGGGCGCATTCAATGCTATACGGAAGTACACGCGATCACCTGGTTTCGTTGAAGGCGCTGCTGAGTGATGGGACGGAGGTGGAGTTTAAAGATTCTCACACAGATTTCACAGATTACACAGATAAACAAGGCCGGGAACAGGATATCTACCGGACGATATTTGAGATCCTTTCGGATCCTGTGAACCAGGAACAGATACGGAGTGAATTCCCCAGGCCTGAAATCCATCGCAGGAATACCGGCTATGCCATCGACTTGTTGCTGGAAACCGATCCGTTTACAAAAAACGGTGTACCCTTTAATATCTCCAAACTAATCGCCGGTTCGGAAGGAACCCTGGCTTTCATTACGGAGGTAAAACTGAACCTCGTGCCGCTTCCACCGAAGCAGAAAGCGCTGATCTGTGTTCATTGCAATACCGTCGGGGAAGCGCTGGAAGGCAATCTTATCGCCAGGAAATACAATCCGGGGGCCATAGAGCTGATGGATAAGGCCATCATGGATTGTACAAAGGATAACATCGTCCAGCGAAGGAACCGTTTTTTTATCGAAGGAGATCCGGGAGCCATCCTGATCATAGAATTTGCAAGGGATACGAAGGAAGAGGTCCTGGAAATTGCCGGTAATCTTGAAGCCGAAATGCGGAAGGCAGGACTGGGAACTCATTTTCCCATCGTTTTTCCTCCCGATCTTAAAAAAGTATGGGATTTGCGGAAGGCAGGACTGGGAGTGCTTTCGAATTATCCCGGTGACCGGAAGCCGGTCCCGGTTACGGAAGATACTGCGGTGAGCCCGGAGGATCTTCCCCAATACATACGGGAATTCCATGGAATGATGGATAAGCTGGGACTTGAATGTGTTTATTACGCCCATGTGGGCTCCGGTGAATTGCATTTACGACCCGTGCTGAACCTGAAAGACCCGGCCGATGTGGATTTATTCCATACCGTGGCTTTTGAAACGGCGAAACTGGTTAAAAGATTCAGGGGTTCTCTCAGCGGCGAGCATGGGGACGGCCGCTTACGGGGAGAGTTTATCCCCTATATGATCGGGGACCATAATTATAGTTTACTGAAGAAGATCAAGCAGGCCTTTGACCCGGAAGGGATCTTCAACCCGGGTAAGATCACGGATACCCCGAGAATGAACAGCAGTCTCCGGTTTGAACCGAGACAACAAGCAAGAGAGATTAAAACCGTCTTTGATTTTTCACAGCGTCATGGGATCCTCCGTGCTGCCGAACAATGTAACGGATCAGCCGATTGCAGGAATACGTCCAGGACGGGTGCAGGGATGTGTCCCTCCTACCAGGCCGTCAAAGATGAAAATACCACCACACGGGCGAGGGCCAATATCCTCAGGGAATTCCTCACCCATTCAACCAAATCAAATCCGTTTGACTACAGGGAGATCTATGATGTCATGGACCTTTGTCTTTCCTGTAAGGCATGCAAATCGGAATGTCCTTCGAATGTGGATGTGGCCAAGCTGAAAGCGGAATTTTTACAGCATTATTACGATGCAAACGGAATTCCGCTCAGGACCCGGCTGATCGCTTATATCACCACGATCAACCGCATGGGAAGCAGGCTTCCATGGCTTTTTAATTTCTTCCTGGAGAATTCCTTTTTTTCAGGCATCACCAGGAAACTACTGGGTTTTGCCCCGTTAAGGAATATCCCGGTTTTATATAAAACTACGCTAAGGTCATGGATACGTTCTTATCCCCAGCGAATAAATGAACCGGTTAAAGGATCCGTTAATCTCTTTGCGGATGAGTTCACGAACTTTAATGATGTTGAGATCGGGATAAAGGCGGTTAAGCTCCTGAATGTTCTTGGGTATAAAGTTATAATCCCGGGAACAGGTGAGAGCGGAAGGACTTTCATCTCCAAGGGATTGATCCGTAAGGCAAAAACGATCGCGACGAATAATGTAATGAGTCTGAAAGACAAGGTCACGGAAGAAAATCCGCTGATCGGCATCGAACCCTCCGCCATTCTTTCCTTTCGTGACGAATATCCGGAACTGGTAGATCACGCATTGAGGGATGATACCAACAACCTGGCAAAAAACTGTCTTCTCTTCGACGAATTTATCCAGCGCGAAATTGACAAAGAAAGCATTCCTGCCCTGGCTTTCTCCGACCTCTTCACCAAAGAAAAACGAACCATCCGGCTGCATGGGCATTGTCATCAGAAAGCGCTTGCTTCCATCGAACCCACAAAAACCATGCTTTCACTCCCTGAAAATTATACGGTAGATGTAATTCCTTCAGGTTGTTGCGGGATGGCAGGTTCATTTGGATATGAAAAGGAACATTACGGGGTTTCGATGAAAGTAGGGGAACTCGTATTATTTCCGGCAATCCGGAAGTCGGAGGATGATGTTATCATCGTGGCCCCCGGGACAAGCTGCCGGCACCAGATATTTGATGGCACCGGACGGATAGCGCTGCATCCGGTTGAGGTGTTGTTTGAGGCATTGAAATGACAAATTTTATCCCTCCCCTTCCCCTCCCTTACGAGTAAGGGAGGGGTGAAGATTACAGCCGGATCGGTATTCTTACAATTTTATCCCTCCCCTGCCCCTCCCTTACGAGTAAGGGAGGGGTAGAGATTACAGCCGGATCGGTATTCTTACAATTTTATCCCTCCCCTGCCCCTCCCTTACGAGTAAGGGAGGGGTACAGTCTGCCGTAAGGCAGACTGGGGGGTGGGATAAAAAAAGAAAAATAACAGGATTAAATCTGGATCTTACCGCCATCCTCAGCCAGATACGTTTCCGGGAAAACACTGCGGGCCTCATCCAGTAATGGCTGCAGGTCCTCGTACCGTGCTGAAAAATGCCCGATCAGCAACTTCTTCACCCCGGCCTTTTTTGCAAGGGTAGCCGCCTCAATGGTGGTTGAATGAAACTTTTCATGGGCGATTTGGGTCATATCCTGCATGAAGGTCGCCTCATGGTAAAGCAGATCGGCCTTTTGAATGTAAGGAATGATAGATTCGGTATAAACAGTATCGGAGCAGTAAACATAGGATCGCGAAGGTGGCGGATCAAGGGTGAGATCTTCATTTTTATGGATTTCCCCCTGCTCGTCCGCATAATCTTTTCCCTTTTTAAGGTTCAGCATTTCAGAAACGGGGACCTGCAAGTCCTTAATCCTGTCCTTACGGATCTTTCGTAATTGCTTTTTCTCACGGAAAATAAATCCGCAGGTAGGAATGCTATGAACCAAGGGAAAAGAATGAACGGTCACGGTATCATTCTCGTAGATCATTTCATAGCCTGCCGGTGAAATAAGATGGAATATCAGCGGGTAAACCAGTGTGGTTTGTGAAGCATCCAGCTGAAGATCGAGGATCTCTTTCAGCAAGGGTGGTCCGTAGAGATGCAATTCTTCTTTTCTGCCCAGGAGGTGCAATGAATTCAGCAGGCCGATCAGTCCGAAGAAATGGTCGCCGTGAAGGTGGCTGATAAATATCCTCCGGATCCGCTGGAAATGGATATGGTATTTCCGGATCTGGAGCTGCGTTCCTTCCGCACAATCGATCAAAAACAAGCGCTCATTCACATTGAGCAAATGAGCGCTTGGGTTTCTCGTAAGTGTTGGAATCGCAGAATTGCTGCCGAGGATGGTTAATGAGAAGGTCATTGCTGACTATTCTTCCGTTGGTTTTTCTTCCTCAGGTTCTTCCTGCTTGGGTTCTTCCTTTTTAGCGGCTTCTGCCTTTCCGGCATCTCTTTTCGCATGTTTTTCCTTCTCTTCGGCTTTATTCATTTCCGAACGGAGGTTGGCCAGCGATTCGATGTCGCCAAGGGTCGTCTTTTCAAGGTTATCCTTGATCTTCTTGACGGTCTTCTTGGTGGTATCCTTCGGTTTTTTATGAACATCGGCTTCTCCCCTTCTGTCTCCGCCTGCAATGTCCTGGTAAACCTTGGTATGGGAAAGGATGATCTTCTTGTTCTCTTTCGAAAATTCGATCACTTTGAAATCGAGTGCTTCTTCTTCCTTTGCATGACTGCCGTCTTCCTTGGTAAGGTGACGGAGCGGGGCAAATCCTTCCACGCCATAAGGCAATGCAACGATGGCGCCTTTGTCGTTCATGCTGACGATGGTCCCGTTATGGACAGAGCCAACAGAGAAGACGGTTTCGAAAACATCCCATGGATTTTCTTCGAGCTGTTTGTGTCCGAGGCTGAGCCTGCGGTTGTCCACGTCGATATCGAGTACCATCACTTCAATCTTCTCGCCGGTCTTGGTAAATTCAGCCGGGTGCTTGATCTTCTTCGACCAGGAAAGGTCGGAGATGTGGATCAGTCCGTCAACACCTTCTTCCAGTTCGACAAAGATGCCGAAGTTGGTGAAGTTGCGAACGGTTGCGGTATGTTTCGATTTCAGCGGATATTTTTCCTTGATATTTGCCCATGGATCCGGGATCAGCTGCTTGATACCCATCGACATCTTCCGCTCTTCGCGGTCGAGTGTGAGGATAACAGCTTCTACTTCCTGTCCTACCTTGAGGAAATCCTGTGCGGTACGCAGGTGCTGCGACCATGACATTTCGGAAACGTGGATCAGGCCTTCTACGCCGTTTGCGATTTCCACAAATGCGCCGTAATCGGCAATCACCACCACTTTCCCCTTGATCTTGTCGCCGACCTTCATGTTCTGGTCGAGAGAATCCCATGGGTGAGGCGTCAGTTGCTTTAATCCCAGTGCAATACGTTTCTTGTTTTCATCGAAATCGAGGATGACAACCTTTATTTTCTGATCAAGCTTGACGATCTCTTCCGGGTGACTGATACGTCCCCAGCTCAGGTCGGTGATGTGGATCAAACCGTCGACACCGCCGAGGTCGATGAATACGCCGTAGGATGTAATATTTTTAACAGTCCCTTCGAGGATCTGTCCTTTTTCGAGTTTCTTGATGATCTCCGCCTTCTGGGCTTCCAGTTCGTCTTCGATCAGCGCCTTATGCGATACGACCACGTTCTTGTATTCATGGTTGATCTTAACGACCTTGAATTCCATGACCTTGTCGACAAATACATCGTAATCGCGGATCGGTTTCACATCGATCTGTGAGCCGGGAAGGAACGCTTCGATACCGAAGATATCGACGATCAGTCCGCCCTTGGTACGTGATTTCACATAGCCCTTGATGATCTCCTGGGTCTTGAATGCATTGTTGATACGTTCCCATGATTTCAGTATCCTTGCTTTTTTATGGGAAAGGATGAGCTGTCCGCTGGGATCTTCCTGGTTTTCAACATACACTTCAACCGTATCGCCGACTTTCAGGTCGGGGTTGTAACGGAATTCGTTTAACGGCAGGACGCCGTCGGATTTGAAGCCGATATTGATCACGACTTCGCGGTTGTTCATGGCAACGATCTGTCCGTCGATCACATCATGGTCGGTGATGGAACTGAGTGTGCGGTCATATTCGCCTTCCAGCCTTAATTTCTCTGCCGGATCGTACAATTCGAATTTCTTTCCGATCGAATCCCAGTCAAAATCTTTGGGAACATCGGGTGTAGGCTTTGGTTCGTGCTTGATTTTAGCGGGCTCTTCAGCTACCGCCGTCTCAATGGTTGGTTCAATTACCTCATCGGAAGTTTCGGTCTCCGTAACTTCATTCTGGATTTCAGCATTCTGAATTCCTTCATTCTGCATTCCTTCATTCTCTTCCTGTTCCGGTTCATTGTTAACGTTCAATTCTTCAGTCATTTAATAAATTCGTTGTGGAAGCATTCCTATTCCAATGCTTGCCGGGTGAATACTAAGGTTGATTTCTGCGGGGAATTTTATTCCCGCTTTTGGCGGGATTGTTCGACATCCAGATTTCAGTTCACTGTATTCCTGAAATTTGTGTCTCACAAAAAGAACGGATCCAGATTAACCCCGTTTTAAAATGGGGTGCAAAGATAAGAATTATTCTTTTAGAAACGAAATGGCGATAAGAATTCATTCCGAGTGCGTTGCCTGAAAGATTAGTAATCGATTTGAAAATTTGAAGATTT
>Ga0182011_10003046_pt1 | contig 13854 bp, 10 predicted proteins | sample 711E1DmetaG_FD_120481 | JGI IMG/M metagenome (GOLD analysis project Ga0182011, IMG submission 120481) | Permafrost microbial communities from Stordalen Mire, Sweden - 711E1D metaG | ecosystem: Environmental > Terrestrial > Soil > Wetlands > Permafrost | place: Sweden: Stordalen | collected... | reverse complement strand
CTAGAGCCAGAGCGCGCGTCTCACGCTTGCGAATCAGCAACAGCCCGGCCAAACCCGCCAGCAGCGGCACTGCGCCCGCGTATAGCTGTGCGTTGGCCAGGAAGGTGAACCGGGCATCGGTCGGTACCAGAAACGTCGCCCACGCAAACCAGGGCATGGCGAATGAACTGGAGAACGCGATCGAGGCCTCCCGCCGGGTGCTCTGTTGCGCCAGTTCGGCCAGTGGCAGCATCGACACGGAAGCCAGCAGAAAGCCAGCCACCAGCGCGGCCGCCATGGCCCCCAACTCCAGGGCCGCCGCTGCCAGCGAGGGCAGCAGCGGGCGTTCGAGGCGACGCCCCAACAGAAACACGCCAGCACCGAGGACCACAAGCCAGGCCCCCTGGGGATGGCCGGCCAGAAGCTGCAGCCCGAACACCAGCCCCAGCTTGCCCACCGCTGCGCGCGATCGCTCGGCAGACAACCGCAGCACTAGATAGAAGGTGATCGGCAAGTAGCAAAGCACCGCACCGTAGTGCACCAGCCCGCTGTGAAACGATCCCACAATGGGTGCGCTGCACACGAAGACCACGCCCATGGCCCACCCCACCGGCCGCTTGAGGGCCAGGGCGCCCGCCAGCTTGAGCGTGCCGTAGATCGCGAGCGCCACATGCGCGACCACCAGCAACACGCAGGCCACCGGCACAGGCAGGATCAGGTACAGCAGGTGCGGTGGGTAGAACAGAGCCGCATCGTGATCGGCGAGAAATGGGCGGCCAAGCGCGATGTGCGGGTTCCACAGGGGAAGCCGGCCCTGGTGCAGAGCCGTCGCCAGGTATTCCTTGTAGAAGATATGGATGCGGACCCAGTCGATGGTCGCGAACATGTCGGGTTGGGTGAGATAGCTCGAAACCACCAGGGTGGCGGCGGTCAGCCACAGCCACAGCCACTCGCGCCGGCTCAGCCGCAGGTCCGGATGCTCCAGGCGTAGGGGAGGGGCGCTGCGGCTCATCGCAGACATCGTACCCGGGCAGCGGGTTCTTTGGCGGCGATTCTGCTTGCGCAGCCATCCCGGTCTTGAGGTTGCCTGCTTGCGCCGGTTTCCGAACGTTCGTATAGTGAAGGTATAGTCCAGCCTGGGCACCGTCGAGGTTGGGAGGACAAATGGGAATTGACCTTCGCGTCGAGAGCGAGTCCGGTGAAGTCCAGGACGAGATCCTGGATGACAACAATCTGACCGAAAAACTATTGCCCGAACATGATGACGCGGCGTCGCCCTGTCTGCGCTACGTCGACCGCGACGGCGACACAGTCTTCAACCAGCTCCAGCTTCCCGTCTTGATGCAAGAGTTGGAGAATCGACTCCGCGCGGCCCGCAAGCCAGACCTCAAAAATCACGGCACCGCGCTGCTGAATCTGCTGAAGTCGGCGCAGGATCAAGATCACACCTACGTGCGTTTCTCGGGCGAGTAGCAGCGGCGCGGTTTAGTCGCGTGGAACGGCTCGGCCACGTGGTGGTAGAATGTTGCTCCATGGCCACGCGGCACCCACTCTTGCTCCTGTCCCTGCTTCTGGTTGGCGGCTGCTTCCAGCAAGACAAGGCCGGGACAAGCCAGATCCTGCCGCCTGACTATCAAGCGAGCTACGTCCAGGTGCGAAGCTGCCGCCCCGCCGATGGGCACGGATCGAATTCCATAGTTGTCTTCGCCAATGCCCAGGCACAATCGGATTATCTCTCGGATATTGGCCCGCTACCGCAGGGTAGCGTAGTCGTGGCCAAAGAATCCGCCCAGGCGGACTGTTCTGACCTCGCAGGCTACACCCTCATGTTCAAAGAGGCTCCCGGCTACAATCCCACGGCGGGCGACTGGCACTGGCAGCGCTTGGACGATCAGCGCGATGTCTTGGAGGATGGGCGCGTGCAGAGCTGCATTAGCTGCCACACCCAGTGCAACCGGGACGACTACACCTGCTCGCCGCCGTAGAGCATGGATCTCTTCGACCGATCCGCCGGCAAGCGACCTGGCAACGCGCAGGAAGAGATTCTCGAAGGCACCATCGAGCGCATCGTGTTCTCGGGCGGCGGCGGTGAGTTCACGGTGGCGCGCCTCGCGCGCGACGGCGCGGCCGAGCCCACGACCGTGGTGGGCAGCTTGCTGGGCCTGCCAACCGGCGCGCGCCTGCGCCTGCGTGGCTACTACGAAAGCAACCCCCGCTTTGGCCGCCAGTTTCGCGTGCAAAGCTACACCGAGCTGTCGCCCGAGACCCTGGCCGGGATTCGCCGCTACTTGGGCGCAGGGCTGGTCAAGGGCATCGGGCCAGAATTCGCCGGCCGCATCGTCGAACGCTTCGGCATCCACACCTTGGAGATCCTGGACGCCCAGCCGGAACGCATCCGTGAGGTCCCGGGCATCGGCCCCTCGCGAGCGCAGGCCATTCAGAAAGCCTGGAGTTCGCAGCGCCGCTTGCGCGAAGTCATGGTCTTTCTGCAGGGCTATGGGGTTTCTCCTGCCTTTGCCGCGCGCATCTACAAACGCTACGGCCCGGCCGCGATCGCGCGCGTGCGCGAAAACCCATTCCGCTTGGCCTTCGATGTGTGGGGCATCGGCTTTCTCTCCGCGGATCGTCTGGCCACCGCTCTCGGCATCGCGCGCGATTCGGAGGTGCGCGTGGAGGCGGGCGTGCGCCACGCGCTCGACGAGGCGGGCGGGCTGGGCCATGTGTTCCTGCCGCGCAGTCGTCTGGTGGAGGAGGCGGCCAAGTTGCTGGAAGTGGAGCCACCCCTGGTAGAAGCGGCGGTGGATCGCCTAGGCCGCGCCGGCGACGTGGCCATCGAAAGCACGCCGGAGGGCGCAGCGGTGTTCGAGGTAGGGCTGTTTCGCGCCGAGGTAGCCACGGCCACGGGCCTCCTGCGCCTGCTGCGCGGACGCGGCCTGCGCGTCGATGCCGAGCGTGCCATCGCCCGCTACCAGGCCGAAGCCCGCATCACGCTCGCGCCCCAGCAGGCCGAGGCCGTGCGTCGCGCGCTGCACGAGCCGTTGCTGGTGATCACCGGCGGACCGGGCGTGGGCAAGACCACCATCGTGCGTGGGATCGTCAGCACCCTGGTGCGCCAGGGGCTGACCGTGGCCCTGGCGGCGCCCACTGGCCGGGCGGCCAAGCGACTGCAGGAGGCGACCGGCCAGCCGGCCGCAACCCTGCATCGACTGCTGGAATGGCGTCCTGCCGACGGGGTGTTCGGCCGCAATTCGTCTCGGCCGCTGCAGGCGGATCTGCTGGTAGTCGACGAAGCCTCAATGATCGACATTCGCCTGATGGCCGATCTGCTGGCAGCGCTGGCCGACGGCACGCGCCTGGTGCTGGTGGGCGATGTCGACCAATTGCCTTCAGTTGGGCCGGGCATGGTTCTGCGCGACGTGATCGCTTCCGGCCGCGTGCCCACGGTGCGGCTGACTGAGATCTTCCGTCAGGCGGCTGCCAGCCTGATCGTGACCAACGCCCACCGCATTCACGACGGTGTGCAGCCCGAGCTGGGCGCGCCGCCCGCGCAAGGGCGTGCAGCGGACCAGCGCGACTTCTTTTTCATTGAGGACGATGATCCGGCGCACGCGGCCGAGACCATCCGCGATCTGGTGGCCACCCGCCTCCCGCGTCGCTATGGTTTTTCCCCGCGTGACATTCAGGTACTGACACCCATGCACCGGGGCGAGCTGGGCGCCACGGCGCTCAACCGACTTCTGCAAGACGCTATCACCCCGGGCCAGCCCGAACTGCGCAGCGGCGGCCGAGTGTTTCGTGTCGGCGATCGGGTGATGCAGTTGCGCAACAACTACGACCGCGATGTGTACAACGGCGACGTGGGCGAAGTCCTGCGCGTAGCAGGCGGCTCGGGTGAGGCGAGCGAGAGCCATGCGGTGGTCGGGTTCGACGAGCGCGAGGTGAGCTACGCGGCCGATGACCTGGACGAGTTGGCTTTGGCCTACGCGGCAACTGTGCACAAGTCGCAAGGCTCGGAGTACCCGGCCGTGATTGTGCCCGTGCACACGCAACACTACGTGATGCTCCAGCGCAGCCTGCTGTACACGGCGGTCACGCGCGGCAAGAAACTGGTGGTGCTGATTGGCTCGCGCAAAGCCCTGCGCATCGCCGTCGCCAACGCAGAGGTGGCCGCGCGCTGCTCGCGGCTGGCGGCGCGATTGGCTGCGGGTTGAATCCACCATGACGCGGCGTCTTCTCATCTGGGATTCGGAGTACCGTCGCGGGGAATGGGCGGGAAATCGCATCTCTCGAGTAGGGGCGACCTCCGGTCGCCCCTGTGTGCCCGCCTTCCCGAGCGGGTGCGTTTCTACCCACCGAAGGGAGCGGGCGACCGCAGGTCGCCCCTACAAAAAACGTCATCCGTGTGCGGGGCTGGAGCGGGCGACCGCAGGTCGCCCCTACAAAAAACGTCATCCGTGTGCGGGGCTGGAGCGGGCGACCGCAGGTCGCCCCTACACAGAATGTCGTGCGGAAGAGACGCGCCTACTCCGAATTGCAGCTCTCATTGCCTCGCTCTTACTTGTGTCTGCGCCGGTGCGCGCAGCCGAGCCGGTGGCGCCGGAACGCCTGCACGTCCTGATGATCAACGGGGGCGGCGATCGCGAGGACAACTTCGCCTCGCACCTCTCTCATCTGCGCCAGCTCGCCGGCCTGCTTGAGCGCGCCCGGGTGCCGCGCGATCACGTCACCATCTTGGCCAGCGACGGCAGCAACCTGGCGCCTGATCTGGCCGTGCGCCAGCCCGAGCCCGAGGGAAGCTGGCTGCTCGAAGGCACTGCGGTGGGCGATCTTCTTCGCCATACCACGGGCTTCGAGAACTCCACCTTGGCCGGGTACCGCTTGCGGCCCGCCACCCAGGCCGAACTGCGCCGCAGCTTCGGAGAACTGAAAACCCGGCTGCAGCCTGGCGACACCTTGCTGGTCTTCGTCACTGACCACGGCACCTCCAATCCCCGCGATCCGCTCGACAACCGCATCTCGCTTTGGGGAGCGCATGAATCGCTCTCGGTGCGTGGCCTGCGCGGGCTGCTTGCGCGCTTGCCCGCCCAGGTGCGCGTGGTGTCGCTCATGTCGCAGTGTTTTTCCGGGGGCTTTGCCTACCTCTACGATCTGCACTCCCGAGCCCAGCTCCCGTCAGGGGCAGCTTGCGGCTATTTCTCGTCCACCGCCGACCGTCCCGCCTACGGCTGCTATCCCGAGGTGCGTGGTGCCGAGGCAGTCGGGCACGCCTTCGAATTCCTGCAAGCCCTTTCTCACATCGGCCGCTTTGCCAGCGCCCATGACAGGGTCTTGCTTTCCGATCAAAGCCCCGATGTGCCGTTGCGCAGCTCAGAGGTGTTTCTTGACGAGATCTTGCTGCGTGCGGCGCACGTCCAGCGAACAGACGAGAATGAGTTTGTCGACCAGATTCTAGGCAAGGCCTGGGCGGGCCAAGGCTTTGCGGTCGAGCGCGATCGGACCGATCGCCTGGCGGCCGAGTACGGACTGCCTCGCCTGCGCGAGCACACGTTGGCTGAAATCAACCAGCGTGGCGACGAGCTTTCCGCATTTCTCGACGGGCTGGAGGCGCATGCCAAGGCCTGGGCGACTGCGCTCGGGGATCTCAATCAGGCGCACCTGGATGCATTCTTGAATGCGCGGCCGGGCTGGGCTGCACGCCTGGCCTTGCCGGCACTGCGCAAGCTAGGACCGGCAGAGCGGCGCACCCTGGCCGTCGAGCTTCTGCGCGAACTTGTACCCCTGACCGAGGCTGACGGAAAGCAGTTTTCCCGCGTGCAGCGCCTCATCAACGCCACCGCCGGCCTCGACGAGATCGCCTACCGCGCCGAGGTGCGGCTGGCCGCTCTGCTGCGCATGCGCACCCTCTTGCTTGACGTCGCCGGCCGCCACTTCCTGCAAACCCAGGGCAAACCAAAGGAGGTGGCCGCCCTTGCTGCCCTGGAGGGTTGCGAGGATCTCGAACTCGCAGTGACGCCGATCGCAGGAAATGCCAGCCCCATCGCCAAGCCGGCCCTGGCCGCGCTGGACACCGACCGGCAGGCGGCCGCGCGAGTGCAGCCGGCCTGGCTGGGCTTCGTGTTCGCGCCAGTGTCTTCGTCTCACCGCCGTCGCCTCGGCCTTTCCGACGGGGCAGTGCGTGTGGTCTCGCTGGTCGCAAATTCGCCGGCGAGCAGCGCTGGGCTGCAGCCAGGCGACATCCTACTCGGGACTGCTAAAGAGCCGTTCACCAGGCAAAACCCGGTGCGGCCGGCCGTGGTGCTGGCGCCGATCGGGGTGCAATGGCCGCTCGACTTGCAGCGCGGATCGAAAAGGCTGGTACTGCGGGTGCGGCCCCAGGCTGCGCCCAAGGGACGCTAGTGGGTGAATCCAACCGCGCCGCCTACGAAGAAGGCGTCGTAGAAGCCAAAGTCGATGCGGAACTCGAGACCCTTGGCCTGCGGGATGCGAAAGTCGAACCCGGCGAGCAGGTTCACGATGAGAATCGCACCCGGCACCGAGCCTTCCCTGAAGCGGTTCGGATTGGTAGCAGAGTCGGGCTGGCCGGGAAGAAGTGGCTTCTGCAAGTCGGTCTCGGTGCAGCCCGAACTCTTTGACGTGCAGATTATCGGCCGGCACTTGCTGGGGTCGCCGACGTTGGAGTCTGTGCAGGCCGTGGACGATGACGTGCGCAGGATGTCGCCCTGGATGATGGCCAGCCCCCACCCGGCGCCATAGTGGATGCCAAAGATGTCGCTAAAGTATTGGCGTTGGATGAAGGAAAGGTCGATGGTCCAGAAACCGAAGTTCTTGAACTGGACCCAATCCGTGTCGGCGCTCGCGTTCTTGTTCTTGCCCAGCCAGTTCCCGTCGGGCGCGCTCATGTTCTGGTAGCCCAAGGCGAGTGAGACTTCCCAGAACCGGTTTGGGTTGTCCTCGTCGCGCTTGCGGCGGTAGCCCTCAACCGCAACGCTGTAGGACGACACCGACTGGCTGGCCTTGGTGAACGAGGAAAGAAACCAGTGGGGCACGCTAATCCAGCGCGACCGGAAAGCCCCGCCGAATATCGGGGCATTGACCGGCGCCATCGCGGCCGGTGCTTCTTCGGCTACCAGCGCTCCTGCTGCCGGCAGGATCGCGGACTCTGCTGGCAGGGCCGGGGCCTCTGCTGGTGGGGTCGCGGCCTCCGCCGGTGGAGTCGAGTCCTCTTGTGCCTCTTCTGCTTGGGCTGGAACGGCTTTCTTTCTTGCGTAGGCCGTGGCGCCAGAGCCGACAAGAAACAAGGGAACCAAGGCTACGATTGTCAGGCGGCGAGGCATCGCATCCTCCGGGGGCTAGGCGGTGGGTCAAGACCACCGTTGGACGCGACTATAACCCAAGCCGTGCTAGCGTTGGGCAATGCTCGCATTTTGCCTGAGCGCAGCGATGAGCGTCACGCTGGCCGCTGGCGGTGCCCCTACGGCCCGGCCTGAGCGCGCAGCAGTCGAGGTGCGTCTACGGGCGAACACCCTGCCGGTTTCGGCCGCTGACTGGCTAGAGCTCGGAACCGGGATCGACGAGGTTCTGATCGCGATCGCAGGCGATCCCAAGGCTGACTTGCAGCTCCGCGCGCGCGCCGTCAGCGCCCTGGGCAACCTGTCCACGCGGCCCGGCCGAGCTTTTCTGGAGGCCGTGGTGAAGCAGAAAGCTTCTGCAAAAGACGCGGGCGACAGGCTTCTCTTGCGCAAGGCAGCGCTGGCACTTGGTTGGACCGGGGGCGCTAGGGTGCCGGCCCAGCTAGGCCCCCTACTGGAACATCCCGATCCTGACGTGCGGCTCGATGTAGCGCTCGCGCTGGGGCTCACGCGATCCGAGGAAGCCGCCGACATTCTGCGCAAGCACTTCGACCTCGAGCCCGCGCCCAAGGTCCGCAGCCAAATCGACCGGCAGCTTCGCCTGATCGAGGAGGCCGCCGCCGAGGCGAAACGCCCTTCGCCCGCGACCGAGTAGCGCCCGCATTCCACGCGGCTGTCGAGACGTCCGCGAGCGCTTTGCTGCGGCAGCGCTCAAGGCTGCGAGTACAGCTCCGCGCTCGCGACAGCCCCGCCCGAGCCCCATCCGCCGGCGATGAGCACCGTTCCGCTCGCTAACAATGCAGCCGTAGGCGACCACCTTGTCTCGGTCATGCTGCCGCTGGCGGCAAATCTCCCGGCTCCTGGGTCGTATAGCTCTGCGCTCGCGAGAATCGTGCCGCCAGCGTATCCGCCGGCGACGAGCACTATTCCGCTCGGCAACAACGTCGCCGTGTGCGATCGCCTTGCTTCGGCCATGCTACCGGTTGCCGTGAACGCCCCGGCAGCTTGGTCGTATAGCTCTGCGTTCGCGAAAGTCGTGTCGTCAGCGAATCCGCCGGCGATGAGCACCAGCCCGTTCGGCAACAACGTTGCCGTGTGGCTGTCCCTGGACGCGCCCATGCTGCCGGTTGGCGTGAATCCCCCGGCAGTCTGGTCGTATAGCTCTGCGCTCGCGAGATACCCGAAGCCAGTGAATCCGCCAGCAATGAGCACCAGCCCGCTCGGCAACAGCGTCGCCGTGTGCCCGTCCCTTGCCTCGCCCATGCTGCCGGTTGCGGTGAATGTCCCAGCCCCTGGGTCGTACAGCTCCGCGCTGGCCAGAGAACTTCCGTCGGCAAATCCGCCGGCGATGAGCACCAGCCCGTTCGACAACAACGTCGCCGTGTGCGCGTATCGCGCCGTGCCCATGCTGCCGGTTGCGGTGAATGTCCCGGCCGCAGGGTCATATAGCTCCGCGCTCGCCACCGGCGAGCTGTCGCTGTATCCGCCGGTGATGAGCACCAGCCCGTTCGACAACAACGTCGCGGCATGCCCGTCCCTGGCCGCGCCCATGCTGCCAGTTGCGGTGAATGTCCCGGCCGCAGGGTCATATAGCTCCGCGCTCGCGAGAAGCGAGTTGTTGTCGTATCCGCCGGTGATGAGCACCGGCCCGTTCGACAACAACGTCGCCGCGTGCCCGTCCCTGGCCACGGTCATAGTGCCTGTCGCTGTGAAGATTCCTACGGGATGCGCGGCGCCACCACAGGCCCCTGCTAGGGCTGTGAGGAAAAGCCAGACTATGGCGAGCAGTCTTTGCATCAGGACCCACATCTCAGAACGCGACGAAAAGTTCCGTTCCCACTGGAGTCGATTGGCCTTCGATTGAGGTGAACACGTTCCTGCCGAAGTAGAAAGGCAGCCCCCAGTCGAAATACGCGCCCATCCCGGTCCCTGGCGACGAAGGGGTGACGCTCGGCCCGCCCAGATTACCAAAAACCACGTCGGCCACGCGGGTAAACAAAGTCTTGGCATTGGCGATGCTGAAGTTCACGGTGATAGTAACCAGGCCGTTAGCATCCTGATTCGTGGCCGACAAGCTCTGGGTGGAGCTGGGACAGTACAAGAAAGAGTACATGCCGGTGCAGGCGGGAATCTGCGTAGTGCGGCTGTCCAGGAAGTAGATCGCATTGGAGCCAGTGTCCACGAAGGCCATCGAACTGTTGCCGTTGGCGGGGTACTTGGTCAGAAAGGTGCCCGCATTATCGAGCGGGAGCACCGTCGCCTGGCCCAGGCCGTTGTTGTCACGCGTGCCGATGCCGAAAACCAAGGCTCCAGTCACACTGGTTGCCCCGTTGGCGGGAACCGTGGGCAGCTCGATAATGGTGCCGTTGTTGTCTTCGCTGAAGAGCATGACAGGATGTGATACTTGTTTAGAAACAGGCACGGCCGTGGCCTGGCATCCACCCTTCTTTGTTGAAGAGCAGGCGTAATACAGCCCTGGATTGGCCGACCTGGTGCCCAGGGGCTGCGCGCAAGCCGTTCCGCAGTCTTGCGCGAGCGAGCCCACCCCGATAATGCCATTGGACCTCAGCGTTTCGGCGGTGTCGGTGCTGGTGCCAGTACAATCGCTCGGCACGGGATAGGTTGACTCGTCTATGACCTGGATGGCGATGTTGCTGGCCTGCTCGCCCGCGATCTTGAGATCGGCGCCCCGCAGCGGGCCCCAGGTGAAACTGCTCACGAACTCGGTGCATTGGGCGAGCGCGACCCCGCTGTCGTCTGTCCACGCTGGCAGCGAAAGCGTCAGCACCGACCCAAGCAGGCGCAGACCCGAGGATCCGGTGTCGACCAGCACATGGTCGATAGTCTGGCATTGGCCGGTTCCAGGAACGCAGACGGTTACGGTCGCAAACAGACCATTTAGGTAGCCGATGTTGGGCAGCCCGAAGTCCACGGAGACCTCGGCCACGTTGTCTGCGGGCGCGGCAATGCCGGAGGCACCCCCGGCGCCGGTCGTCCCTCCGGTTCCTCTGGCACCTCCGCCGCCGGTGCCAACCGGCGCATCGCGTGCCTCCACGCCGCCTGAAGCTACCGGCCCGTCGATGATTTTTGTCCCGCCCTGGGCAGTCGGGCCATCGCTTCCCGCAACCCCGCCGGTTGCAACTAGCGCATCGCTGCCAGCCGCGCCGCCAGTGCCCATGGTCCCACCGGTGCCGGTTGCGCCGCCACGACCCCCCACCTCAGCCGCGCCATCGCCCTTGACCGCGCCACGGGACATGCCGCCGCCATCAGGAGCCACCTTGGGATGCGAGCTGGAACCACAGGCCGCGGTCAGGGCTGTGACGAAAAGGCCAAGAACCGCGAACAGGTTTCGCATCAGAAGGCTCCTCGCGCTGAGATTCCAGACACGGCCGATCTGGACATTGGTGTGACGCCAATCGTACTACAAACCCGTCAGCATAGGGGGCTGGAGCCACGCAGAGCGTCCCCGCTAACGCACGCGAGCAGCAGCACTGCGACGTGATCACCCTCACGCGGGATGCGCCCGGCGAGGAAGATTCGATCAGGGCGAACATGTTGTGGCCGATTCCCTGGATGAACTCACGCATCTGCGTTGCAGCCCCAAGGCCGTCCTATGCTAGGGTTCGCGCCCAGCAAGGAGTCGTTCAACGTGTCAAGGGAAAAACTTGGAATCTTGGTCGGCGGCGGCCCCGCCCCCGGTATCAACAGCGTGATCAGCGCTGCCACCATTCGCGCCCTTCTGCAGGGCGTGGAGGTGCTGGGCATTCGCGACGGGTTTGACCGTTTGATGAAGGGCAGACTGGAGGACATCAGGCCGCTGCAGATTGGCGACGTCAGCCGCATTCACTTTTCGGGCGGGTCCATCCTGGGCACCTCGCGCGCCAACCCCACCAAGCGGGATGAAGATATTGGCGCGGTGGTGGATTCGCTGCATCGATTGGGCGTGACCCAGCTCATCACCATCGGCGGCGACGACACTGCGTTTTCGGCGATGAAGGTCTCGGAGCGCGCGGCCGGCAAGATCCGCGTGGTTCACGTACCCAAGACCATCGACAACGACCTCGACCTTGACCCCATGGTCGACACCTTCGGCTACCAGACCGCGCGCCACCTCGGAGTGGAACTGGTGAAGAACCTGATGGCCGACGCCAAGACCACGTCGCGCTGGTACTTCGTGGTGGCCATGGGGCGCAAGGCCGGGCACCTGGCCCTGGGCGTGGGCAAGGCCGCCGGCGCCACCATGACCGTGATTCCCGAGGAGTTCCCGCGCTGCAAGACCACGCTGAAAACCCTGGTCGACATTTTGGCCGGTGCGGTCATCAAGCGTCTGGCTGAACAGCGGCGCTACGGCGTGGCGGTGCTGGCCGAGGGACTAGCCGAGAGTATTCCCGAGGATGACCTCAAGAAACTCGGGCCCATCGAATACGACGATGCCGGCAATATGCGCCTGTCCGAGCTGAACCTGGGCGACGGGCTCAAGAAGGCCACCAGCAGGCGTCTCAAGGAACTGGGCGTGGGCAAGCTGACCTTTGTGTCCAAAGACATCGGCTACGAATTGCGCTGCGCGGATCCTATTCCTTTCGACATGGAGTACACGCGCGATTTGGGCTACTGCGCGGCCAAGTTCCTCTTCTCCGGCGGCAACGCGGCCATGGTGTCCCTTCAGGCGGGCAACTTCGTGCCCATTCCGTTTGCCCAGATGCTGGATCCCGGGACGGGGCGCACGCGACTGCGCACGGTGGACACGCGCTCAACCCGCTACGCCATCGCCCGGCGCTACATGATCCGGCTGCGGCGCGACGACTTCGATGATCCCGCTGTGTTGACCAAGTTCGGCGGGGTGTGCAACCCGAAGCTTTCGGCCGAGGAGTTCAGGCGGCAGTTCGGCTATGTGGTCGAGAACGAGGCGCCGTCGCTCGATCTATTGCACGCGCGCGATCGCACGCCCGCTGTGCGGTGAGAGCAGGTGCGGGTCAACCTGCGCGACCTGGACCTACCTGCCATGGGCGCGGCTCTCGACGGTTATGGCGTCGATAGCGCCAAGGCCGCGCGAGTGTTTGCGGCTGTGCATCGGGATGGCGTGGACCGTGTCGATGGCCTGGACTGGCTTTCCACCAGCATCCGCCGAGCCTTGGCCGCGGACGTGATCTTTCCTGAACTGGAGATTGTGGAACGCAGGCGGGCGGCGGACGGCTTCGTGAAATACCTCTTTCGCCTGCCCCAGGGCGGCTTGATCGAAGCGGTGCGCATCCCTTTGCCCGATCCGGGCGACGCGCGGGCGCTCAAGCAACGCCGCCGGCGCGGCGAAGCGACCGGGTTGGTGGCGCTGCCCACGGCAAAATACACTTTGTGTATCAGCTCTCAGTTGGGCTGCGCCCTGGCGTGCGACTTCTGCGCCACGGGCCGGCTGCGGCCAGCCGGTGGCGTGCGCAACCTGGCAGTCTGGGAGATGCTGGCCCAGGTGCGAGCCATGCGCGCCGAGGCTGATCACCCAGTGGCGGGCGTGCTCTTTCTCGGCATGGGCGAGCCCCTGCTCAACTACGACAACGTGATTCGCGCGGCGCAGATCCTGTCGCACCCGGCGGGCCCGGCCATCGCAGGCGAATCCATCTCCATTTCGACAGTCGGCGTGGTGCCTACCATCCGGCGCTTCGCAGCCGAGGGACATCGCTTCCGGCTGATCATTTCATTGGCCGCAGCCACTGGCGAGGCGCGCTTGCCGCTCATGCCGGCGGAGAAACGCTGGCCGCTTGCCGACGTGATGGCAGCCGTGCGCGAATACGCCTCTATCTGTCGCAGCCGAGTGACCTTCGCTTACGTCGGGATCTCCGGCGTGAACATGGGACGCGAGCATGCCCGCAAGCTGGTGGAGCTGCTGGCCGGCCTGCGCGCCAAGGTCACGCTCATCGACGTCAACGACGATTCGGGCCGCTTTCATCCGCCCACCAATGACGAAGTCAGGGGATTCCGAGACGAGCTGTTGGCCCACCATATTCCGGTGTCCCGCCGCTACGCCGGCGGCCGCGAAATCGGCGCCGCATGCGGGACTTTGGCCGCGACACGGACCGGGGGCGTGGCCTCTTGAGTCGCTTGCGAAAACTCCCGGGCGGTCGGCGCACACAACAGTACAATTTGCGCTCTCATCGACAGCCTTTGCGCCGATGGGGCCACGCGGGGGCCGAGCAGAGTTCAGCGGGGATCGCCAGTGCGATTAGCACGATGGTGAGCAAAGGCTACAAGACGGTGCTCGGTTTCAACGAGCCCTACAACACTACGCAATCCAACATATCCATGGCGGCAGCTATGTCGCTCTGCATCGGATGGCAGATTGGCTGTTACGGGTACAGTCCATCTACGATCCCGTTGATGTACTTTTCGATGTTCGTGTATCCGGTCTTATCAAAGTCGCCGGTGGCATCGGAGGGGTCGTTCGGATTCAGGCCGTACTTGGTTTCCCAGGCATCTGGCATGCCGTCCTTGTCGGTGTCGACCGGCGCGGTCCCACCCGCAAGCGTCCCGTAGCCTT
>Ga0182011_10003044_pt1 | contig 13855 bp, 14 predicted proteins | sample 711E1DmetaG_FD_120481 | JGI IMG/M metagenome (GOLD analysis project Ga0182011, IMG submission 120481) | Permafrost microbial communities from Stordalen Mire, Sweden - 711E1D metaG | ecosystem: Environmental > Terrestrial > Soil > Wetlands > Permafrost | place: Sweden: Stordalen | collected... | reverse complement strand
GATTTATAAAAAATGTCAAGCGCTCCACAACTTTTTTCATATCCATCCTATAAAAAGGATCATTCCGGTCTATGAAACCGTTGCGCGTTGGAATTATTCTGGGAGGGATGTCGTCGGAACGGGTGGTGTCCCTGAACAGCGGCCGGAATGTTTACGACAACCTGAACCGGGAACTTTATACGGGTATCCCCATCTTTATGGATGCCGGAGGAAGGCTGTGGATCATCCCCTGGCAACTTGTTTCCCAGAACACGACGATGGATATCTCCGATCATCTTGAAGATACAGCCCGCCGGATTTCCTACGAGAACCTGAAAACGGAAATTGATTTCGCCTTCATCTCCCTGCACGGCAAGTATGGTGATGACGGCTGTATCCAGGGACTACTAGAACTCCTGAGGATCCCTTACACCGGTCCCGGGGTCCTGGCATCTGCACTGGGGATGGATAAGTATCTCCAGCAAAAAATCCTTCAGGCGGAAGGGATTGACGTACCGCGCAGCATGGTCATCCGCGCCTGGACCTGGCAGGAAAATCCCGAGGCCATCAAGCAGGAGATCCTGGACCAGTTTTCCTTTCCCTGCTTTACCAAACCAACCCGCGAGGGCTCCAGCGTTGGTGTCACCCGAGTGAACGATCCGGACAGCCTGGAGCAAGGCCTCACCGAGGCACTGAAATGGGATAACGCCGTTCTGGTAGAGGAGTACCTCGACGGAATCGAATTTTCCGCCATCGTCCTGGAAGAAGACGGTCAGGCCAAAGCGCTGGAACTGACGGAAATCTATCCGCAAAGCGCCTATTACACCTATGACGACAAGTACATGCCCGGCCGCTGCCGTAAATTCACTCCTCCCAAAAATATCCCCGGCGACAAGGCAGACCAGATCAAGCAATATGTGCTGCGGGCTTACCGCGCTCTCGGTTTCCGATCCTATGGCCGGATTGACGGATTCTACCTGAACGACGGTCGAATTCTGATTACCGATCCCAACTCCTCATCCGGCATGGCTCCGTCTTCATTCTTTTTTGAACAGGCCGCCAGTGCCGGTTTGCTTCCCGCGATGATCATCTCTACCCTCATTCAGAATGCCCTCATCATCCATCAGGAAAAGTACGGACCTCTTTAAAATATAGGTCCATCCGGTTGATGCTCCTTCCGGAAAGCAACAGACCGCCAACCTCGATGAAGATACATGACTTCAAGTCGCTATCAATGATTTTGTTTCCTCAATAATTATGATATTGATGAGGTAGTTGATGGACAAAAGGAGCATATCATGAGCACCAGCACGATAAGGATATTAATGGCTAAACTGGGCGATGGTTATGAAGAGGCAGTGGGAAGACTATCCTTTGCTTTCCGGGAAGCGGGCTACGAGATTGTATACGTGGAAAATCAGAGTCCCGAGGCTGTCGTCGCTTCAGCGCTCCAGGAAGCAGTTGATCATATCGGAATTACGACCTTGCCCGGAGCCAAAATCGAAGATATCGCCAGAATCATGGAATTGCTGAAAAAAGAGGATATGTCCTATGTCAGGGTTACCGCCGGTGGCTTCCTGGACTATAATGACATTGATAAGGTCAAGGCGGCAGGTGTCGTGGAGTTTTTCCCCAAAGGCACTTCCATATCTGAACTTATCATCTGGGCAAAAGATAATATCAAGCTGACGGATGATTGGTCAAAGTAGCGACTAAAAATGCAAGAAGGAAGATCAGGTGGATAAAGTCCGCCATGATCCACTTCAGTCATTTTTTTTATCCCCCGCAGCAGCTCCCGGGTGTACCGCAGGAATTGGGCGACCCGCAGCAGCCGCCGCTTGCCGGTCCGGCAACTGGCCCGGATGAATCCTTGATATTGTGGGCCGACATCAACTTTCTGAGGTTACTGCCCTGACAGGATTTGCATTGCAATCGCTCATGGCCGTTAAAAACGATATATTCATTGATAGCACCACAACTTTCGCATTGGTATTCGTAAATCGGCATTTTTCTCCTTTTGTTTCCCTTCGTGATTGACACCTCGATTTAATGATGGGAACAGCCGCCCTGGTGACCGCCGCAGGTATGATCGAGCGTCAATTCCGGCAGTCTGTTCTCGTTCAGAAGATCAAGATTATTTTTCACGGTGGGCTCCATGGAACGGTAAACCCTGATTCCGTCTGCATTCAGTTTCCTGAGTGCACCGGCTCCTATGCCGCCTACGACGACCGCGTCAACCCGGCTGCTGCCCAGCGCCATGATGGGATTGCAGGCCCCATGCTCATGGTGTATATCGCTGTTGTTGACGGCTGCAGCACCTTCTTGTTCCGTATCCACGATGATAAAGGCTGCCGCGGAACCGAAATGATTATAGACCATGCTGTCCATACCGTTATCTGCTTGAACTGGAAAACATACTTTTACAAATTACCTCCATTATTTCGTTTATTGGATTCTATTTTGAGGGCGTTGCCGTTTATAATCGCCCCCGTTAACTTATAGCGCGCCCCGTTGAGTATCCTGCCGAAAGTCGCTCGGGAGATATTCATCCGCAGCCCTCCATCCTATGCCCCTGCACAGGATCATTGCACAATCATTGAGCGCATGGACGACTGTGAAGAGTGTGCGTGATGTCCGTAACCATGCTGACCGTCATTACACTCACCCATAGCATGCAGCGTATGACTGTTTTTTTAATATCTTTACCTGCTATTTTTCCATTATCTGTCTGTAAAACCATAAAAACGCACTTCTTCCAAAATGCTCGGAGAGGGAATTGCAATCGTCTGAAGGCACCGCAATTTTTATTCCGTTCACGATCTCCTTCCTTACTTATTGGTCTCAAAAGGACGTCCCCGCCTGTGCCTATGGGGACCCCTGTCCTCCATGGCCCTATGAATGTTCTTGCTATCGCAGGAGGAGCACTGGGATGGCCTTCCAATCCCATAGGACAATTCCCATTCATGCCCGCAGCCATAACACTTGAATTTTCTCATTTCCGCCATTTTGATAACACCTCCTTCAATTCTCAGAGCTTTTCCATTTATGAGGGCATCTGCCACCTTTTTGTGGGCGGACGCTACGATTCTGCCGAAGGTCGTCCGGGAAACGCTCATCTTTTCCGATGCCTGCTCATGATAGAGGCCTTCATAGTCGGCCAAACGAATCGCCTCGAATTCATCCACGGGTAAGACGACTTCGTCCAGCATGGATACCGGTATGCCTCGCGGTTTAAAGTAACTGCTGCCGGGCATGCAATCAATTTGTCTTGGACATTTTGGTCTTCCCATGATTTATTACCTGAAACTATTATAAACATATGTTCATAATTGTCAAGGGGGGGAATCAAATTTATATTTTCCTTTCGATCTTCTCTCTTTCTTGCGTAGATTATAGAAAGATGGTTAAGGTAGCATCTGACAAACTGAAGAGGATATGATCGGCCCCTGTCCGATCATCGATGACGCCACGCTGGTGGTGCGGACTCCCCGCGGGCTGGTGGCCATCTTTGGGTGCGGCCATGCCGGCTATGTCAATATTCTGAAGGCGATTCGAAAAGAGTTTCCCAACGACAAATTGTTGTCCGTGGTGGGGGGCCTCCACCTGCAGGGTACCAACGACAAGGTTCTGGCAGAAGCTGCCGCCTATACCGATACCATCAAATCAAACGAGTTTACCTTCTACGGCGGGCACTGTACCGGCAACAACGCCATCAAATATTTCAAAGAGAAATACGGCGAAAAGGTGGTCATGCCCCTAGGCGCAGGACGGGTGATCGAGTTCTAGTTGCTCGGCCCGGTCATTCCCTCCGGGATATATGAAAGCGAGGTGCGGGGATTCGTGGCCCGCCGTGCGCGAGGTGAAATTAGGGGAGTGGCTGTGCTGTGATGTCCTAAAAAAGATTCCGCACCGATATTTTGTCTTCATCATCCAGAAGATTCTCCGACGGATTTTTCATCGAGCAGTTCTTTCCGTAATCCTCAATTTTAATGACTGCCCACCGCTGCGTAGTTGTAGATACCGTCTTTCAAGGCTTAATTCAACAAATTATCAACTCAAAAGTACGCATCAACCGGATGAACCTTTAAAATATAATGAAGGTTTTGAAAAACAGGGGGTTTTCAAATTTTTCTTGCACTTGTTATGATTTTTTGCCATGTTACGCGAAATTTTTTAAATACGACTGATGCTCCTATGCAAGCCTGTCCGGGAGGATTTTATGAAAAAAACTTTGGGGGTGATTTTGGCCACCGTTGCCGGTTTTCTTTTTGCGATCACACTGGCCGTACCCGCCGAAGCTATGGAATTTGGCGCGCGGGGCTTCTGAGGGAAAAATAGCCATGTCTTCATCACAAGATCATCATAGCGCCAAACTCAAGGTCGGCATCATCATGGGGGGAGTCTCCTCGGAAAAAGAGGTTTCTCTTGAGAGCGGCAGGAATATTTACAGCAAGATCGACCGGAAAAAATATGACCCGGTTTCCATCTTTATGGACAGTCAGGCGGCCCTCTGGGAAATCCCCATCAAACTGCTGATGAGAAACAGCACCCGGGATATTGAGGATGACCTGCCGGAAGATGCGACGCCTATTCCCTATGAAATTCTGAAATCGCGGGTGGACGTGGTTTGCCTGGGTCTTCATGGCAAATACGGGGAGGATGGATGCATGCAGGGTCTCCTGGAACTCCTCCGGATCCCCTATACCGGTTCGGGTGTTCTGGCCTCGGCGCTGGGCATGGATAAATGGACCGGCCGGAAAATCCTGTCGATCAGCGGCTTGGATGTACCCCGGACGCTGCCGTTCTTCCGGCAGCAATGGAAACCGGAAAACCGCGAGGCCATTCTGAAAGAGATTTCGTCAAACATAGGTTTTCCCTGTGTTGTCAAGCCCACCCGGGAAGGTTGCAGCACGGCCGTCAAAAAAGTGGTTTCCGAAGAAGGCATCCCTGCCGCCCTGAAAGAAGCTCTGACCTGGGATGATACGGTCCTGGTCGAGGAATTCCTGACCGGCATGGAAGTGACCTGCGGGGTCATCGGCAACGATCATCCCCTGGCACTGACCCCTTCCGAGACGATCCCTACTACGACGATTCTGTCCCTTGAAGACAAGTTCCTTTATGGTCAGGGTGAAAACAAGACCCCGGCCAGGCTGCCCGAAGAAATTCTGAAAAAGATCCGGGATGTGGCCGTCAAAACCTTTCAGAGTCTTGACTTGAAAGGCTATGCCAGAATCGATATGTTCGTCACTGAAAGTGGGCGGATTGTGGTGCTTGAACCCAACAGCCTGCCCGGCATGACTCCCTCCACCGTCCTCTTCCATCAGGCAGCGGCTGCCGGCATCACGCAGGCTGATTTGATCGACCGCATTATCCGATATGCCATGGAGGCTCACGCCTCCAAAAAGGGACCCTTGTAAATCGTCGTCCCTGTTTTAATGCCCTTTCTCGCCGCCGGTGCCTTTTTTCAGGTATTTACAGGCATACATCTGAGTATCCGCACGGCACATGAGATCCTCCAGAGCAATGGGATATTCCGGGTCATAGGAAGCAACGCCGATACTCAGAGAAAGCCCGTAGGGGCGTTTTTCCCGGGCGTTAAACTGATTGAGATGATCCTGCAGGCGAAAGTTCAGCATCTCCGGCGTCAAATCCGTGGCGTCAATGGAAAGTACGGCAAACTCGTCCCCCCCAATGCGTGCAAGGATATCGGAGTCCCTGAATGTTTCTTTAAGGATAACCGCTGCATCGACAAGGACGCGGTCTCCTTCGTCATGACCCCAGCTATCATTGATCCGTTTCATGCTATCCAGATCGGCAAAACACAGCAGCATCCGCTTTCGCGTCCGTACAGATACCTTCAATTGCTGCTCCGCCAGGGTAATGAATCCCCGCCGGTTATACAGACCGGTCAAATGATCCGTCACCGACAGGAGGTGGATTTCCTCCTCCATCTGTTTTCGTTCCGTAGTATCCTGCAGCGTTTCGATGGCACCGACGATCTGTCCCTGTAAATTCTTCAACGGAGCAGCGGTAATGAAAAGCCATTTACCTTTCAAACCCAGATCCGGAAAAAAGATTTCCCCCTCGTAGCCCTCTTCGATCAAAGCCGATTTTCTCTGTCTACCCTCGTAATGCGCGGCAAAACTCTCTTCCAGTTCCCCATCCACAATAAAGTCGGCCATGGTCGATCTCTTGTTCCTATAAAAAGCCGACCACTGCATGTTCGTTCCGATCATCTGCCTGCCAGGGATGCCTGTCAGGGTTTCGCAAGCCCGGTTCCAGTGGATAATCCGATGATTTTTATCAAGGACAAAGGTCGGCACCGAGGTCCCCTCGATAATCTGAGACAGATTTTGCTCACTATCCTCCAGCTTTCTCCTTGCCTCTTTCAGTTCCGTAATGTCCATGGAATTCCCCAGAACGGCATTTCTCCCCTGGTATACAATGGATGTGACCGTCTCCATGATCCACCGGATTTGCCCGTCCTTCGTCAATATCCTGAATTCATAAGGCACGGTCAATTCACCGCTGAGCATTTTAGTGGCATTTTTGGCAACCGTTTTTCTGTCCTCGGAAAAGATGATACTCACCACATCCATGCCGATCATTTCCTCTTCCGAGTATCCCGCGTATTTCGCCGCATTGTAATTGATGAACCGGAACTTGCCATCCTGAACGATATAGACACCTGCGCGGGATGTGTTCGCCAGTGTCCTGTATAGCGTCTCCACCTGCTTACGGTCTGTGTTGTCACGGACGATACCCCGGAAACCCGCAGGCTGTCCCCGGTCATTCCGGATCAGGGAGGCGGACACTTCGACGGTCCTTCTGACGCCATCTCCGCGAATGTAATCAAATTCGAGCCGCTCGATGGCTTGACCTGTTTTATAGACCCTGTTGTAAGCCTCTCGGATCTTCCCCGCTATTCCTTCATCTGCCGCGTAATGATGGTAGTGCATACCCATCAGTTCCTCGGCGCTGTATTTCATCATGCGTTGGAAGGATCTGTTAAAGAATGTGAAGCGGCCGGCAAGATCCACTTCATGATAACCGTCCTCGATATTTTCAATGATGGTCCGGTATCTTTCCTCGCTGGCCCGCAGGCCTGCCTCCATGCAGTTGAGACGGGTGATATCGCGGCTGACACACACGACCGTTCTGACGTTTCCATCTCCATCAAACTCCGGGAAGAGCCGCGCGTTGATGACAATGACCCCCTGTCTGCCCGGAAGCGTAAACTCTGTTCCGAAAGGCGCTTTCGTCTCAAAGACGGTCCTGATCGCCTGCTCCCTTTGGCGAGCGAAGTCTTCAGGAAGTCCGAGGTCTGCCGGCGTTTTGCCGACGAATTCCCCCGGCTTCAAGTTGGACAGAAAGGTAACGGCACGATTGACGTACAAATAGCGGTATTCCCGGTCAAAGCGCATGATGATGTCGCTGCTGGCCTCGACAAGATCCCGGAATTTTTCCAGTTCCGCCACCTGGCAGCGCAGATCGGCCAATTCGGCCAGCAATTGTTTTTTTGTCTGACGGCCATCATCCATGCGCGTCTCCTGTCTCGAGCGCCCTTAAATCATCACTCCAGTGGCCAGCCACCGTGAGCAGAAGGGTTTTCAGGGCGGGCCGGTGGGTGGACTCCGTAGCGCTGCCGGCATTGAGATTCAGTTCGATGGCAGTCAGGCAGGATCTGATCGGTTCCATGATATGGATTCCATTGAATATTCTTCTTGTTTCGGAACTGGCGCCTGGAAACAAGAGCCATGATCAAGACGAGGTTCGAGCCTTCCGGCAATCTGAGGGGGCTCTATTTGTCTAATGTGAGATAAATAAAATAAATCCTGTGAATAGTCAACAGCTTTGAATGCGACATCGGCACAGACTGGTGCGGCAATGGTGGATGTAGCACCAGCCTCCTCCCTTTATGATAAGGCTTGACAGGACGAAATAAATCCATATATTAACCGCGAATCTTCATTGATCCAGGGAATTAAGGAGATGTCGTAGGCAATGTATTTTAATCCATTACAGATGTCTCTGGCAGGCAATGCCTTTGAGCGTGCCGAGAAACTGGCGGGCCGCTATTTCCGGCTCAGCACCGAGGCGATGAAAGAGCATCATTATGATATCAAGACCTTGGCCTATCTTGACAAACATGAGGTGGACGATAGGGTTTTTGCTCAGCTATGCAAGTACCATTATACAAAGAGCGATGAACCGGAACTTAAAGAGGGGATGCACTTTTATCGGATTTGTCTTCAGGATAACAGGATTCTCGATGCGGTGGAAAGAGCCGGTTCCTTCATTAGACTGACCCCTCTCATGCTCTATATTGCCGCCCATGAACTGGTTCATGTTATCCGGTTTGACCGGGACCGTATTGATTTTAATGCATCCCGGGAAGAGAAACAGCAGGAGGAAGAGAAGGTTGACGGAATCACCCGGGATATGCTCCGTTCTGTGGCTAATCCTGATCTGAATCTGGTTTTGGAGTGCTTCAGCAATCGATACAAAATCGGCGATTTTTGCCAGTGAGATAGTTATTTGGAGGTAATGGTTATGCCCATTTACGAGTACAAATGCAAAAAATGCGGGAAGGAATACGAGGCGTTCCAGAGGATTACGGAGTCGTGCCTCAAATCCTGCAAATTTTGCAAGGGCCCGGTCCACAAGCTGGTATCCAGAACAAGCTTTCATCTGAAGGGCTCCGGCTGGTACGTCACCGATTACGGTGGAAAAAAGCCACCGGTGAGCGAAACGGCCGAAACGGCCAAAGAAGAGAAATCATCCGGATCACCGGCCGGCGATACCGCCACAACCACATCCAGCCCGGCAGCCGCCGCAAAGACCGAAAGCAGTGATTAAAACTACATAACCACCTGTTCAGCGCAGAGGCGGGGTCCCACCGGGGATCCCGCCTTTCTTTTTCGTCTTTCGAAATTTCCAACCGCTTTTTGATCGTGCCCGATCATTCTGTCCTCGCACTGCTTCCGGAGGTGTTCAAAGGTTTCTCATGGATCCTCTCGGAAACATAGACCGATAGACCGGCGGGAAACCGAAGCGGATCAGCATCCTGCGGAACGGACGGGGCGCCATGAAACGGTCCCAGTGGATTCCTTTATCCCTCTTGACGGTTTATCCTTTTGCGTGCTTTCCGCAAGCACTGGACAATAAACTGATCAACGGCTTCCTGGGAAAAATCGTCATGCAGGGGATCTTTCAGGGCCTCCAGCGTAATCTCCACCCGTGCCGCACTCTTATGGCCGCCGGCACTGCCATAGCCGCCAAAGGCCCTGATCGCAATAGCACCGCAATCCTGACGGTAGCCGTCCCCGCGCAAAACGATAATCAGCTTATCCTTAACGATACCGGCAATAAGCACATGGTAAATCTCCACGAGCCGGATGAAGAAATCAGCCACCTGGACACAGGCATCGGCACTTTCCACCTTGCCGAGGAAGCACATAACCCGGTCACGATACCGCCGCCTGTGATGAAAGGCGTAATCGTAATACTTTAGAAACCTTTCGGGAATCTGATTCAACTCAATGCGCCGGATGAGCTGGCGATTGGCGCGGGAATAAGTCAGGTAATAGGCGCTGATATCTTCAAGAATGGCATCCCGTTCAAAATTATTGGTGTCTGTTTTTATCCCGTAAAGCAGCGCAGTATAGAGTATTTTAGGAATCCTGACCTTAGCCGTCAGCAGATATTCCGTCATGATGCTAGACAGGGCGCCGTAAGTGGGCCGGATGTCGGCCAGCTCAGCATGCCAGACACTGGTACAGGGATGATGGTCCAGAACGATCTGTGGCTGAAGGTGGATATTCTCCAGGGCATGGCCAAAAAAGGTGGGCTGGGCGTCCACAAGGGCAATGAGATCGTACGGATTGAGATCTGTCTTGTTCAGGAGGTGGATATCCAGCTTCATCGCCCGGATGAATTCCCGGTTCTGCTGACGGACCACCGGTTCCGTGGAGATCAAGGTGCATTTGTTGATCCCTGCGACCTGCCGCATAATTTCCTGGAGCGCCATAGCGGATGCGACAGCGTCGGGATCGGGACTGCCGTACATCAGAATGGCCAGTGACTCTTTTCCCCTGGCCATGGCCTTCAGCTTGAAAACATTGAGTAATGTTTCCTCTTTTTTGACGAGGAGCGATTCAATGCGCTTCATAGGGTAGCGGTTCCTGGGTCATCATACCTTCTTTATACGAGCCCCATGCTCGTAACCATAGAAAGGCTTTTACCAGAAAGAACAACCCATTTCAACAACCTTTGTCTGAAGGCGTTGAACAAAGACCTAAGCGAGTAAAATACGGCCTTTGGGCTCTGCCAGGACTTCCCCCACGATGGTGGCGTCTTCCAAACCTCGGTCACGCATTTTCTTCACCAGTTCTTCGGCCTGTTCCGGGGCCAGGGAAATGAAAAGCCCTCCGGCCGTCTGCGGGTCAAAAAGGATATCCACCAGCCAGCCGGGACAGCCGGCAGCCACATCGACCATGTTCATGCGGAAATCCCTGTTACGGTGAAGCCCCCCGGGCACGATACCTTTTTCTACCAGCTCACGGATTTCCGGAAAGAAGGGAACGGAAGCGGCATGGATTTTGATCGCGACATCACTGCCTTCAATCATTTCGCAGGCATGGCCGAGGAAGCCGAATCCGGTAATATCCGTACAGGCATGAATCCCGGGGGTTTCCATCACCAGCGCCGCCGCCTCTTTGTTTAGCGTCGTCATGCATTGAATGGCCTTTGCCAGCAGGGCATCGCCCGCCATCTCTCCCTTAACGGCCGTGCTGACGATCCCGGTGCCGAGCGGCTTCGTGAGAATCAGCTTATCGCCTGCCCGGGCACCCCGGTTCAACAAAACCTTTTCGGGATGAATTACGCCGGTGACAGACAACCCGTATTTCAACTCGTCATCTTCCACGCTGTGCCCGCCCACGAGAGTTACTCCGGCCTCCCGCATCTTGCTCAACCCTCCCAGGAGGATCTGCTGCAGGATCGAAATATCCATTTTGCTGACGGGAAAACAGATAATATTCATGGCAGTGAGCGGTCGACCGCCCATGGCATAAACATCGGAAAGCGCATTGACAGCCGCCACCTGACCGAAGGTGTAGGGATCGTCAACGATCGGGGTAAAGAAATCCACTGTCTGGATGATGGCCAGGTCGTCCGTTAATTTGTAGACCCCGGCATCCTCAGAATGCTCCATGCCCACAATCAGGTTGGGATGAGAAATGAGCGGTAATGACTGCAAAGCTTTATGTAGATCCTCCGGACCTATTTTACAGGCTCAGCCGGCACCGTGGACGGTTTCGGTCAGGCGGATCTTGCGTTGATCGGACATTAAAATATTACCCCCGCGTGATTTGAAAATCATCTTTTTTCGATTATATTTTACATCATTATACAAGTTTCCGGAATATGTCAAATTCATAAAATGAATAATGAATATTTGATTATGTCCTGAAATTATGTTACTTTTTCACCAATGAGCTACGATCAATTCAAAAGTATAACCGTCCAGCAAATGGAAACTCTCGTTGCGCTGGTGGAAGCGGGCAGCTTTACCCGGGCGGCTCAGATGCTGTTCTCTTCACAGCCCAGCCTTACGAAACAGATCAGAAATCTTGAGAATATCGTCGGGGTGCGGCTTGTCAACCGGAAAAACACAGGCATCTCATTGACACCGGAAGGGATCGTCCTTTATGATTATGCCAGAAGGGTTTTCCGGCTGCGGGATGAAGCCAAGGAAAAGATGATGAAGATTCATGAACCGGGATCAGAAAATATCTATCTCAGCGCGAGTACCATCCCCGCAACGTATATCCTCCCTCGCCTCCTGAGCGAGTTCAGAAAACTCTACCCGGACATCCATATCCATCTCCAGATGAATGACAGCGAAAAAACGAATCAGATCATCCTGAATAACGAGGCGGAAATCGGTTTTGTTGGAAAAGAATCCTTCAACAGGAAGCTTGCCGTGGAAGCCCTTTGGAAAGACCAGTTGGTCCTGGCGGTGCCGGCCGATCATCCCTGGGTAAAACGCCCTGCCGTTTCCATCAACAACATCATAAAAGAGCCCTTCATCATCCGTGAAAGAGGTTCAGGCACACGGCAGGCCATAGAAAACTGCCTGCAAAAGCAAACGGGCAAAAGCTCTCTTCCCCTCCATGTGGTTTGTGAAATGGGTAGTTCGGAGGCGGTCAAAGAGGCGATTATTGCCGGTCTGGGGGTATCCATCCTTTCCATCCACGCCATGGAGCGGGAATTAAAACAAGGCGTCCTGATCACAATCCCGATCACGGATTGCACCCTGGAGAGATATTTTTACGTCATCTACAAAAAGCAGTTTCCTCTCATGAATTATCACAGACTTTTCCTGGAAATGGTGCACGGTTATCCTTTAATCTGATGGCTCCGATATCGGGAACTGATATTCGCTTGACGGTCAGCCGCAACAGACGGACGACGGGCAAAGTTTTCTGCATTGATCAGAACCAATGGTTATGTTATGGGTGACCTCGCAAGAAAATGAGTGGAGTGGTTGCAGCGCCATGTCGGAAAGCATCAGATATTACAGTACCAATCGACCCCTTGATCCTGAGAAAGTGGCGGTTCCGTTCATTGGAACGGTCTCTTTTCGGGAAGCCCTCCTCATGGGTCAGGCTCCTGATGAGGGACTCTTTATACCGGAGAGGATTCCCGAGATTTCCTTAGAGGATATCGCCGCCCTCAAGGGAAAACCCTATACCGAGGCGGCCATACTGGTTATGGAGGCCTTTCTGCGCGGGGAGCTTTCACGAACGACGCTTAGAAAAATCGTCAACAGCACCTATCCCTTTACCGTCCCGTTGGAAAAAGTCGTCGACAGAAAATATGTGATGAGACTGGATCAGGGACCTACAGCCTCCTTCAAGGATTTTGCGGCCCGTATGATGGCCCGCCTGATGGGCCATTTCAAAGGGTACAGTAACCAGTTAAATGTGCTGGTGGCAACCTCGGGGGATACGGGAAGTGCCGTCGGAGACGCCTTCAAGGGTGTCACGGGAATCAATGTTTTTATTCTCTATCCCCGGGGAGAGGTGAGCGGTAGGCAGAAAAAACAGCTCGATACACTCGGTGAAAATGTTCAGGCCATCTCCATCAGCGGGAAGTTTGATGACTGCCAGAACCTTGTCAAGCAGGCCTTTGCCGATCCCACTCTCAAAAAGCTCAATCTGACTTCGGCCAACTCCATCAATTTCGGCAGAATACTTCCCCAGATGGTCTATTATGTCTATGCCTATGCACAACTGGCGGAGCCCGGAGAAGGAATCGTTTTTTCCGTCCCCTCCGGCAATTTCGGCAATGCCCTGGGATGCGAATACGCCAGACGGATGGGGCTGCCGGTGAAAAAGCTGGTCATGCCGACCAATGAGAATGACGAGTTTCCAAAATATCTTGAAACCGGCCTTTATGAAAAGATATCCCCCTCCCGGGCCTGCCTGTCCAACGCGATGAATGTGGGCCATCCGAGCAATCTGGCGCGTTTTTTCGACTTGTACGGTGGAACGGTAGACCGAAACGGCATAGTTCATCGTTACCCGGACTGGCAGCGTATGAAAGAAAATATTTTCTCTGTCAGCATATCCGATCAGGAAACCCGGGAAACCATCAAGCAGGTCTATGACCGTTACCGTGTTATCCTGGAACCGCACGGCGCCGTGGGTTGGCGAGGTCTGGAAATCTATTTGGAGCAGTCCGGAGACACCTCACTGTGCGTATCGCTCGAAACGGCCCACCCGGCTAAATTTCCCGAGGAGATTCAAAAGGCGATCGGCATCGATCCTGAATTACCGGACAGCATGAAAGGCCTGGATGAAAAAACCGG
>Ga0182011_10003040_pt1 | contig 13872 bp, 6 predicted proteins | sample 711E1DmetaG_FD_120481 | JGI IMG/M metagenome (GOLD analysis project Ga0182011, IMG submission 120481) | Permafrost microbial communities from Stordalen Mire, Sweden - 711E1D metaG | ecosystem: Environmental > Terrestrial > Soil > Wetlands > Permafrost | place: Sweden: Stordalen | collected... | reverse complement strand
GACGCCAGAGACAGATTCGCCAAGGGCTCACGCGATGTGGTCTTCCCTGCGGGCACCTGGGGGTTGCGCAGATACGTGAACGTGCAGTGTTCAGAAGCCACTCCGACCCCTGCACCGGAGTAGGAACCTGGGTCGGGGATCAGGCAGGCGGGGGCAGGGAATCAACCTGGGTGGGGTTCAACGCCAACCGGGTGGGGTTCAACCCTGTAAATCAACCTGGGTGGGGTTCAAGGTTCAAGGGGTTCAAGGGGGGGTGGGGTTCAAAATCAACCTGGGTGGGGTTCAAAGCTACCTGTAAACTTGGTCCATGTTCAGTCCAAGCACGGCGCTGGCCCTGGCCGCCTTGATGGTCGCGGCGAACGCTTTCTTCGTCGCGTCCGAATTCGCCATCGTCAAGATCCGTCCCACCCTAGTCAAGGAGCTGGTCAGCGGAGGTGGCCGCCGCGCCTGGCTTCTGTCAGGGATCACGGGCCATCTCGATTCGTTCCTTTCCGCCAATCAGCTTGGCATCACCCTGGCGTCCTTGGCTCTCGGCTGGCTGGGTGAGCCGGCTCTGGCCAGCCTCATCCAGCCCCATGTTGGATCCCTCGGCCGGTGGACCGGACTCGCGGTCGAGTCGCTTGCGCTCGGCCTGGGCTTCGTACTCATCAGCTTTGTGCACGCGGTGCTGGGCGAGCTGGTGCCCAAAGCGGTTGCGTTGCAGAAGACGGAGCCGGTTGCCCTGTGGGCGGCAGCGCCGTTGCGCGCCTTCTACCTCGTAACCTTCCCGTTCATCTGGGCGCTGACCACAACCGCCAACCTCTTCCTGCGCGTGTTGCACCTGCGGCCCGCCTCAGGGGCCGAGATGCTGCACTCGCCCGACGAACTGCGCCTGGTCCTGCAGCATGTAGACCTGGACCCAGGTGCGCGGCGGCTCATCGACCGGGTCTTCGACTACACCCACCGGGTGGCCCGCCATGTGATGACCCTGCGTCGCGACGTCGTCGTGCTGGAGGAAGGCCGGCCCTTCGACGAGAACGTGCAACTGGCCGCGGCCAACCAGTACACGCGCTATCCCTTGGTCGAGCCGGGCTCGGGCAAGGTCCTCGGCTATGTGCACCTAAAGGACATTGTGGCTGCGCTGGCCGCCGGTCGTACGCCCAAGCGGATGCGCGAGATCGCGCGCGAGCCCATCTACTGCTCGGAGGAAACGCCGAGCGAATGGTTGCGGCGCGAGTTCCAGCGTCGCCGAGTCCACATGGCGGTGGTGCTGGGCACGGGCAACGCCTTTATCGGGGTCGTCACCCTGGAGGATCTCTTGGAGGAGTTCGTGGGCGAGATCCAAGATGAGCAAGACGTGGGCGAGTTACCGCCGATCATTCATGGGGCCGAGGGCCGCTTTGAAGCTGATGGCCGCCTGACCCTTGACGTGGCGGAACGAGAGCTAGGTGTGGTCCTGCCACCGCTGCGCCCCGACATCGAGACCCTGGGCGCCTATGTGCAGGCAAACCTGGGCCACCCGCTGCGGCCTGGCGGCAGCGTCGATTTGGGTGGATTTCGCTTCACCTCCCTGGAAATTCGCGACGGCCGGATTCGCCGATTGCGCGGCGAGCCTCTTCCTCATGAGGTCCACGACGACAAGCAGTAGTCGGCCGCTCGCTGCGGACTGCAGCAATTCCGATGTCTGCGGCCGTGCGGCTTCGCGGCGCTGATCGGTAGGGGCTATTCTTGTTCGGCAGCCCCTGATAGGGTCGCAGGCTGGGCGCCGTGGCTGTGGGCCCAGCTTTACGGGTCCACGACTCCGGCGGCCCGCTTGCAGCGATGAACAAGATTGTCGTCAAAGGCGCGCGCGAGCACAACCTGAAGAATGTCGACGTGGAGATCCCGCGCGACAAGCTGGTGGTCATCACCGGACTGTCCGGCTCGGGCAAGTCCTCGCTCGCCTTCGACACCATCTACGCCGAAGGCCAGCGCCGCTACGTCGAATCGCTGTCGGCCTACGCCCGCCAGTTTCTCGAGCAGTGGGGCAAGCCCGACGTGGATTCCATCGACGGGCTGTCGCCGGCCATCGCCATCGGGCAAAGGTCCGCTTCCCGCAATCCGCGCTCCAGCGTGGGCACCATCACCGAGATCTACGACTACCTGCGCCTGCTGTGGGCCCGGGTGGGCGAGGTGTATTGCTGGCAGTGTGGTCAGCGCATCGCCGCGCAGACCATCCCCCAGATGGTCGACCAGGTTCTGGCCCTGAGCGAAGGCGCGCGCTTCTCCGTGCTGGCGCCGGTGGTGCGCGCCAAGAAGGGCGATTTCCGCGATGAACTCAATCGCCTGCGCCAGGACGGCTATGTGCGCGCCACTATCGATGGCGAGCTGTGCGACCTGTCCGACCCGCCCAAGCTCGACAAGACCAAGAAACACACCATCGAGGTCTTCGTCGACCGCTTGGTGAGAAAGCCCGGGGTCGAACAGCGCCTCGCCGAATCGGTAGAACTCGCAGCCAAGCTGTCAGGCGGCCTGGTCAAGATCTCGCCCCTGGAAGGCGACGATCTGCTCTTTTCCGAGACGTTCTCCTGCCCCGACTGCGGCATCACTTTTCCCGAGGTCAGTCCCGGCTTGTTTTCGTTCAATAGCCCGGCCGGCGCTTGCCCGGCCTGCGACGGCATCGGGGCCAAGATGTACTTCGACCCCGACCTCGTGGTCAGCGATCCCGACCTGTCGCTGCGGGAAGGCGCCATCGAGCCCTGGGAACGCCGCAACAGCGCCTTCTTCCAGCAACTGCTCGACTCGCTGGCCGCCCACTACAGCATCGATCTGTACAAGCCCTGGCACAAGCTGACGCCCGAGGTGCGCCAACTGATCCTCGAAGGATCCAAGGGCGAAGAGCTGAACCTGACCTTCGAGAAGAACGGCAAGCAGCACACCTTCAAGAAGAACTTCGAAGGTGTGCTGGCTAACCTGAAGCGGCGCTACGACGAATATCAGCGCCGGCGGCGCGAGCAGGGCCGCACCACCGACGAGGATTTCGAGGCCATCTACGACGAGTTCCATCGCTACATGTCGCAATCGCCTTGCAGCGAGTGCGGCGGCACGCGCCTGCGCAAGGAGGCGCGTCACATCCGCGTGGGCGGCAAGACCATCGCCGAGATGACGGCGCTGACCATCCGGGACGCGAACGACTTCATCAAGGGCCTGGCTTTGTCCAAACGCGACTGGCAAGTGTGCCTGCGTATCATCCGCGAGGTGACCGGCCGTCTGGGCTTCCTCATCAGCGTGGGCATCGACTACCTGTCGCTCGACCGGCCGGCCGCCACGCTTTCGGGCGGCGAGTCCCAACGCATTCGCCTGGCCACGCAAATCGGCAGCGGTCTGCAGGGCGTGCTGTATATCCTCGACGAGCCCAGCATCGGCCTGCACCAGCGAGACAACAGCCGCCTGCTTGAGACCTTGATCAAGCTTCGCGATCTGGGCAACACCGTGCTGGTGGTCGAGCACGACGCTGACACCATCCGCGCTGCCGACTATGTCATCGACATGGGCCCGCGCGCGGGCGAGTTGGGCGGCCGTGTGGTGGCGGTGGGCACGCCCAAGGAAATCGAGGCCAATCCGCAATCCCTGACTGGCGCGTACCTGTCCGGCGAAAAGACCATTGAGTCGCCCAAGCACCGACGCGGGTCGAACAAGCGGGCGCTGGTGCTGCGCGGGGCGCGCACCCACAACCTGCGCAACCTCACCGTCAGCTTTCCCCTGGGAGCGCTAACCTGCGTGACCGGCGTTTCTGGCTCGGGCAAGTCGAGCCTGATCGTCGACACGCTTCTGCCCGCGCTGAAACAGCGGCTGCACGGAGCCCGGCTCCCCGGCGCGGAGTTCGACGGCATCGATGGTCTGCAACACTTGGACAAGGTCATCGACGTGGACCAGTCGCCCATCGGCCGTACGCCGCGCTCCAACCCGGCGACCTTCACTGGCGTGTTCACCCACATTCGCGATCTCTTCGCCAACTTGCCCGAGTCCAAGGCGCGCGGCTACCGCGCGGGCCGCTACTCGTTCAACGTCAAGGGCGGTCGCTGCGAGGCCTGCCAGGGCGACGGCATCGTGCGCATGGAGATGCATTTTCTGCCCGACGTGTATGTCGAGTGCGAGGCCTGCGGCGGGCGGCGCTACAGCCGCGAGACGTTGGAGGTGAAGTACCGCCAGGCCAGCATCGCCGACGTGCTCGACATGACGGTGGACCAAGCCTGCGGCTTTCTGCAAAACATCCCCAAGCTGCGACCCAAGCTGGAGACCCTGCGCGAGGTGGGCCTCGGCTACGTGGCTCTGGGTCAGGCAGCCACCACCCTGTCAGGCGGCGAGGCGCAGCGGATCAAGCTGTCGCGTGAGCTGGCCAAGAAGGCCACTGGCCGCACTCTGTACATCCTTGACGAGCCAACCACGGGCCTACACTTTGCGGACATTGATCAACTACTTCGCGTGCTGGCGCGACTGGTGGATGCCGGCAACACCGTCATTGTCATTGAACACAATCTGGACGTGGTGAAGAACGCCGACTGGGTCATCGACCTGGGCCCGGGCGGCGGCCCGGGCGGCGGCCAAGTCATCGCCGAAGGCACCCCCGACGATGTGGCCAAGGTACAAGCCAGTTTCACTGGGCAGTTCTTGAGAAAAGTGCTGTAGGATCTACCCGACCACCAGATACCCGCGCTCCAGCAGCGACAACATGGCTTGAGCGGTTTCGAGATCGGTCTGGCGGTTCTGGTCCAAGATGGCCTGCACGGTGGCGCCGCCCAACGCAATCTGGATGACGTCGAGATGGTCGGGCGCCAGATCGCGCAGGCGCGGCCCGAGCGGCGTGGGCACTGACACCTCGGCCGGCAGCGGCGGCAGCTTGTGCGACAGCTCTTTGAATTCATCGAGCTGGCGCATGCCCTCCATGAGCAAGGCCTCGGTGGAATCTTGCAGTTCCTCCATCACCCGGCGGTCGTCAGGCGGCTCCAGCTCGAACAGGCCCTGATTCCAGGTCAGCATGCGGAACATGGCCTTGCGCGGGCTAACGTCAAAGCTCTCGTCGATGTTGGCGAAGTAGATCTGGCCCTTGCGCAGGTGCAGGCGGCCGGTGCCCCACTCCGAGCGCAGCACCAGCACGCCCGATTTGCGGCTGGTGGAAAGCAACTGGAGCAGGTCGGGCAGGGGGATCTCTTCGATGTTGCCCGACATCGACTTGGGCGCCACCCGCCGGCTGGCGGTGACCTGCATCTTGGAACGCGCCTCGATCTCGGACAGCGAAGCCGCTGGGGCTCGGGCTTCGCCACCTGCCGCCACCAGCTTGATGATGGACGTGCCGACCAAGATGCGGTCGCCGTCCTTGAGTTGCATGCTGCGAACCTTCTCGCCGTTGACGAAGGTGCCGTTGGTCGAGCCCAGATCCTGAATCGACACCGTCCGGCCGTCGGTGACGATCTTCGCGTGCTTGCGCGAAACCATGTCCTCGACCAAGACCATGTCCAGGTCAGACGAGCGTCCGATCACGATCTCGCGGTTCGGGCGCAGAGGAAACTCGCCGCCTTGGTACTTGCCGGAGATAAAGCGCAGGGTCCACGGCGCACCTTCGGCCTGGGCGGCGCTTGCCTGTTCACTTGCGGCGTCGCGAGGCCTGGAGGTACTCAAATGCCATGATTCTAGACACTTAGGCGCGAGCCGTCAACCGTGCCCTGCGGCGGGGCGTGCGATTGCGGCCTTGCCAGCGCCGATCGTACAATAGCAGGCGGTCTGATTTGGCGCGTTCCGGCGCCAGGCTAACTGCGCGAAACATCAGTCCAGAGCGCGCGTCTTTCCACCGATACTAACATCGATGCCGCAAATCCTCGGACCTCCGGCAGCAGGCGATCCGCCTCGCTTGAAGAAGCTGGGCCGCTACGAGTGCACCGAACAGGTCGGCGGGGACAGCGGCTTCGAGACCTACCGCGCGCGCGTCAAGGGCCTGGCTGGGCTCTATCGCAGCTTTGCCGTGAAGGTGTTGCGTCTCAAACGATCGGAAATCCCAGCCGTGGTCAGCGAGCCGTTCCTGCAAGCCGCCCGGCGTAGCGCAACCCTCGCCGATCCCCGCATCGCCAAGGTGGTGGAGGCAGACTCGGGCGAGGGGGTGGTCTTCGCGGTCACGCCGTTCATGGACGGGGTAGACCTGTCCCAGTTCCTCCAGCGTGCGCGCGAGGCGGGCGTGCTGGCCACGGGCAAGGACGAGCCTGCCCGCCGCTGGCATCGCCTGGTAGCCTACCTCGGTGCCGAGGTGGCGCACGGACTGCAGGCTGCCCACGCGCAAGTGCCGCCCCTCATTCACGGCGCTCTCTGTCCCGGCAATGTGTTCATCACCTCGCGGGGGGCGATTCGGCTACTCGACTTCGGCCTGCGCGCCTCGGTTCGTCGCCCGTTCGAGCCGCGGCCGCGACGGCTTCTCCCCTACATCGCGCCCGAGTTGGCGGCTCCAGCCGCTGACTGCACCAGAGCCGGGGACATGTACAGTCTCGGGGTCTTGCTGTTCGAGCTGTGCAATGGCGATCTGCCGCCCCAGGGCCGGCGCGCCGCTGACACACAGATTGCTCTCTCCCTGCTACCCGAAGATCTGGGGCTGCTTATCGGCCGCCTGATTTCGATGAGCCCCGCCGCGCGGCCCGCGGCGGCCGACCTGGGTTCGTCGCTGGCGGCGGTCTACGCGGATACCACCGAGGCCGCCCTGGTTGCCGATCTTTCTTCACTCATCCAGGGCTCTTTGGGCGAAGCGCCGGCAGAATCGGCCGAAGCCTCGTTCGCCGACCCGGCCGAAGGCGCCGACGACGCGCCCCCGCCGCCTTCCGAGGTGGAACACGACGACGCCTATGGGCTAGAGGGACCGCTACACCCTCGGACAAGTGAGCCGGTCCGACCAGAGCCGGCCGGCCAGCCCGCGGTCCGATCGGTTCCGCCGTCTGTGCCTTCGGACGAGTTGATGACGCCATCGAGCGCGCCGCCCGCGAATTTCTTCTCCGTGCCCGCGCTCTCCCCACGCGACCAGTCGTCCGCGATGCAGGACGTCGGTGAGGTGATACTTCCGAGCGTGCCGGCATTCGATGCGCCGCCCGCGACCTGGGGCGCACGCGCCCTTGCCGCCCTTAGCGGTCAGGCTGGAATTGCCTCCTCGTTCGGCGGTCCATCGAGTGGTCTGGGCCTTCTCGACGAGGTCGCGGCTGAACCGGCACAGCCCCACTTGCCAGGCCCCCCTCCATCGGGGCCGCCGAGCGGGGTGGGCGGCCGGCTGCGGAGCCCGCGGCGATTTGCCCTGGATGAACCGCCTCCATCTGTGCCCGCGCGGGCCGAGGACTATCCCCTGGAGGTTGTACTCGGTGTGGGCTCGCGGGCCAGCGGGGATGAGATTCCGCTGGCCGACCCAGAGGCCCCATGCGCGACGGAGCCGTCGCGGGGCGACGCCCTGCTTGAGGATGAGTTGGTCGATTCGCCAGACGGCGTCCGCCCGACCTCGCCCTGGCCCCCGGCCGGTGCATCCGAGGCATTCGGCCTGTCCGGAGAAGTGACCGGTGAGATTGCTGGCCGGCCAGCGCCCGAGGCTGTGGCCTATGCAGACGACCGCACACCGGCGGCCGAAGCCGTAGCCTTCGCGGAAGACGAAACCCAGTCCCCACCCGAGGCCGAGGCCTACTTGGACGATGGCGCAAAGCCGGCGGCGGCCTTCGCGTATTTCGATGACAGCGCCCAGATGCCCGAGTCCGAAATCGATGCCCTGCCCGAGGCCGGCGCGGCCCGGCCCCCGCCACTTCCGAGGCCAGCCCCCGAGCGGGCCTCGGGTGGTGTCGCCCACGGCGCAGGAGCCGGGCACCCGGTGTTGTCGCAAACAATCCCCACGTGGGCGGCGTCTCCTGACGACGGGACGGCCAAGCACCCGAACCGGCGACTAATCTGGGTCCTCGCAGGTTCAGTGCTGGGCGCCAGCGTGCTGGCGGGTGGACTGGCAGGGTTTTTCGTCGGGGCAAGGGGCAAGTCATGGAGCGCGCTGCTGCGAGGTAGGCAGCCGCCTGCGCTGGCAAAGCCACAGGCTGCACCACCCCTTCCCGCCCCGGCCGCAGACGACGTCCCGGCCGAGACTGCGCAGCCGTCAGAGGGTGAGGCGAAAGCCAATCCGCCGGCGGCTGGCGCGCGCCGCCTGGCAACAGCCGTCGAAGCAGCGTCTTCGGTGGCGAAAAAGGCTGGTGCGGAGAAGCCGGCAGCGCCCACGACGCCAGCCAAGAAAGTGATCGCCGCCGGAGGCGCGGCGCCGACAACTTGGGGCAAGGGCGTCTCCGACAGCGCCGGAACGGGCCAACTCGTGAATGTTTCCGTCACCAGCCAGCCGGCTGGCGCCAACGTGTGGATCAACGGCAAAGAACGCGGACGAACGCCTTTGCAGGCCAGGATAGAGTCCGGCCCCGCACAGGTGGTGTTGGTCCTCGCCGGCCACGCCTCGGCTACCGTCGATGTCACGGCCCGCGAAGGCACGCAGGTATCCAAGGAACTGCTGGCCGTCCAGCCGCCTATGACCGGCGATGCTCGTTTCCGCGCTGAGTGCACCACCCAGGGCAAGCTGCCCATCTTGGTCGACGGCAAGGAGACCGGTGTCCTCTGTCCCTTCACCAAGCTGCGGGTAGACCCCGGCGTGCACAAGATCGGCCTCTACGTGCCTGCCCTGGGCCAGGTGCACGAGAAGGAAGTGACCTTGCACTCCGGCGTGCGCAGCATCGTGTTCGGTGACTGACCTGGGATTCGGAGCAGGGGAACGGGACGGAGACGGAAGATGGTGCTCCGTCAGGACGGGGCTCAGGGTTTCGGGCGATGCGGTCGAGCAACACGTGGGCAGGCGTGGTCTGGTTCAGTTCTGGGTTTCCGAAAAAGAAAAGCGGGATAGGATGCCCCCGCCATGCGTTATTCTAGAGTTCTACTGGTTGGTTCAGTCCTTCTGTCGGCAGCCTGCGGGCGTACCAGTCTCGATACGCTGGCCGTAGGCGCCGGTGGCGTTACGTCCAGAGATGGAGCAGTCACCACAGGTGGCGTGCGTTCCACGGGAGGCGCGGCGGGTTCCGGCGGCGGGACAAGCACCGGTGCAAGACAGGCCACTGGAGGCACTGTCTCAGCCGGCGGAACTACGTCCACGGGCGGTGGCACGAGTAGCGGGGGATCGGCCGGCACAACCAGCCGGGGCGGGACGACCAGCGCGGGCGGCACGGCCAGCTATGGTGGCTCGACCGGCGCGGGCGGCACGGCCGGCTATGGTGGATCGACCGGCGCGGGCGGCATGACCAGCACAGGCGGCGCGACCAGCGCGGGCGGCACGGCCGGCCACGGTGGCACGACTAGCGCGGGCGGCACGGCCGGCCACGGCGGCACGACTAGCGCGGGCGGCACGACTGGCGCGGGCGGCACGACTAGCGCGGGCGGCACGGCCAGCCACGGTGGCGCGACCGGCGCAGGTGGCACGGCTGGCCACGATGGCGCGGCTGGAGCGGACGGCACGGCTGGAGCGGACGGCGCGACCAGCACGGGCGGCGCGACCAGCGCAGGCGGCACCACCAGCTCGGGCGGAACGACCAGCACAGGCGGCACCACCAGCTCGGGCGGCACCACCAGCGCGGGCGGCACCACCAGCACAGGCGGCACCACCAGCTCGGGCGGCACCACCAGCGAAAACAGGGACGCCGCTACCGATGGGCCAGACGCCACTGACACCGCCGAAGATAGCGCGGCTATGGACGCGCCCGACGGAGCGTCCGTGACCCCCCCGTCGACACTCGCGTACACGGCGCTCATCATTACTGACGATGCCTACGCGGATGCTTTCCAGCAACTTGCCCAGATCCACACCCTCACCGGCGTGCCGACCCAGGTGGTGACCGTTGAAACCATCTGCGGCGCGAGCGCTACCGGCTGCGACGACGGCAATCCGTGCGGCGACACCTCCAAGGTCATCAAGGACTACCTCATCAATCAGTACGGCGCGGGGCTTCAGCATGTGGTCTTGGGCGGCGACGGGACCATCGTGCCGTCGAGGCAGACCAGTGACTCGTACTCGAACACCGACTTGGGCGTCAACTACAACGAAACCTTCTACACCGACTACTACTTCGCCGATCTTTCCCAGTGGGACAGCAACGGGGACTGTATCTACGGCGACCCGAACAACGACTCGCCCGACTACCTCCCAGAACTCGACGTCACCCGGATCTCAGTGTCCTATCCCTCGGAACTGCAGACCTACATCACCAAAGTCGAGGACTATCTTGCCAGCTATGCCAGAGCCCAGATCGACACGGCGCTGTTCCTGTCCAATGTTGCGACTCAGATTCCCATCCCGTACACAAGCACGACCGTTCCCGTCGATTCCGCGCTGTACTTCGAGGCGCCGGGGCGCACGCTCTCGCTCATGCCAAGCGACTTCGCCATCACCAAACTCTACTATGCGACAAGCTCCGGGTCGGGCGCCCAGAAGCTCACCGTGCCGTTGGAGAGGACAGCCTTCGAGAATGGCGTCAACCTCGTGGTACACGCTGGCCACGGCAATGAATCGGATCTGACCGTGGAGTATAATGGAACCAACGCGTTCTCTGGGTTGGCGGCCTCCGAGCTTGTGAACAGCCAGTATCCCATCATGCTGTCCTGCGCGTGTCAGGCCGCGACCTTCGTCGATGGCGACGCCTGCGCCGGCCAGAACTTCATCACCGCGCCAAACGGAGGCGGCGTCGGCTACCTGGGCAACAGCACCATCGGGCTCGGGATCGCCGGCGGGATGCAGCTCATCGACCAGTTCTTGCGGTACGCTTTTGACACGTCCGGCGTGCTGGTCGGCGAGGCGGTAATGGCGGGACACGCGAACCTGCCGACGTCCGATAGCTTTGATTTCCCCCTTTTCGGGTTGGTGCAGGTAGTCGACGCGAACTCTTGGCGCTGGACACAAAAGGCGGCCACCTACTTGGGAGATGGGCTGTTGCCGATCTACACGAACGGCGCGCTCAGACCTGCCCCGACTTTCTTAGTCACCGACCAGCGCAGCGGCGACCTCGTCACGATCACCATCCAGCCCACGGCGGCAGTGTCAGGGACGCTGACAGCAGCTGTCGCCGGAAATATCTATCAGTTCGTTCTCACCGGAAGCGGCGAGCCGGTGTCCCTGACCGTCGCTGGCAGCCCCTCCCTCATGTCGTATGGCTTCTCGTCGTCGACCACCCTCGCAAGCTACCAGCAGCAGGTGACCTTGCCCTAGTGGCGCAGGGAGAAGCAAGCATTCCTGAATCCCCGGCCGGCTTGCAAAGGTGATCTTTTTTGTCCAAAGTGCGCCCAGCCCTGCGCGCAGGGGATGATCTGAGAAAGGAAGAACCGGCAATGAGCAAGATCGTTCTGCCCAAGAAGTTCGTCAGCCAGTACCCGCACAAGTTCGCCAAGGGCAAGCAGATGTACCTGCGGGGCAAGCGCATCCTGCCCAAGCCGATCTCGGGCAAGGAAAGCCTGCCGGATCTCATTGACGCCACCTTCCTCGCCTACAACGCCGGCCGCTTGAGCGAAGGCTGCCGCTTGTTCGTGGAGAAGATGCTGGCCAACGACAGGGTCACGGTGGGCATGAGCCTAGCGGGAGCGCTGACCCCGGCGGGCCTGGGCAGCGCCGCCGTGATTCCCCTGATCAAGGCTGGCTTCGTGGACTGGATCGTGGCCACCGGCGCGAACCTGTACCACGACATGCACCACGCGATGAATCTGCCGCTGTGGCGCGGATCGCCCTTTGTGCGCGATCCCGAGCTGCGTCGCTATGGCGTGGTCCGCATCTACGACATCCTGCTCGACTACGACGACGTGCTCATGCGCACCGACGATATTTTGCGCAAGATCCTCATCCAGAGGGAATTCCAGAAAGAGATGGGCACGGCCGAGCTGCACCACCTGATCGGCAAGTACTGCGCTGAGTTCGAGCGCCAGAGCGGGGTCAAGGACGCCTCCGTGCTGGCCGCCGCCTATCGCGCGAGCGTGCCCTGCTTCTGCCCGTCGCCGGGTGATTCCACCATCGGTATGAACGTCGCGGGGGTCGAGTTGCGCGGCAACAAGCTGCGGGTGAATCCCAGCATCGACGTGAACGAAACCACAGCCATCGTACTCGATGCGAAGTTGCACAAGCGCAAGACGGGGGTGGTCCTGGTCGGCGGCGGCTCGCCCAAAAACTTCACCCTGCAGACCGAGCCGCAGATCCAGGAGGTGCTGCGCATCAAAGAGATGGGGCACGACTACTTCCTGCAGTTCACCGACGCGCGACCCGACACCGGTGGGCTGTCGGGCGCCACCCCATCGGAAGCGGTGAGCTGGGGCAAAATCGATCCCAACCAGCTTCCCGATGCCGTGGTCTGCTACACCGACTCCACCATCGGCCTACCCATGCTGGCCCACTATGCGCTTGCCCGTCGGGAACAGCGCAAGCTCAAGCGCCTGTATGACCGCCGGCCCGCGCTCATGAAACGCCTGACCGAAGAATATTTCGCGCACAACAAGGACGCGACGATGATCAAGTAACTACGGCTCGTCGGAGATTGCGCGCCGTCTCGAGGGCCGGCCCGCGGATCGCGCGTGGCGTGATGAGACAAGTCCTCAGTTGCACATCGACAAAGCTCCGATTGCGCTGTCCCCTAGCAACCGGCCGACAAGCCGGGCTGCTGGCAAGGAGGACCGAGAACCGGACCGGAATGTACTTATGTACTTGAGGACCGGAAGCGCAGGCCCGACGCAGCCAGCGGGCCGGATCGTCGGCCGTCGTCGCCTCTGAGGTTTGAGACAACGCTTCAATAGGTTTCTTGCGCCGCCAAGCGCAGCCTCCTACAAATAGAGGGGCGCCATGCACACCCTCGCAGATGAGGTGGTCGAGTTCACCATGACCCTGGTGCGGGCGTTGCATCGGATCGCGCAGTTCGATCCGGCCAAGCCCAACTTCCCGCGGGTGCGCCAGCGCCTCTTCAAAGAGCTGACCCGCCTGCATCGGACGCAGCCCGAGATCGCGTATGTGATCGGGCCGCCCTCGGTCGCGGGCGGCCCGCCTGAAGTCCATGTGGACGGCACCGGACCGGCGCGCACCGAGCTGCGCCGTCTGGTGGGGCCATCCATCGGCGGCGCCTTCGTGTTGCAGTTGCTGGAGTTCATGCAGCGGCGCTCCCTGGTGATCCTCGCCCTGTCGCGCGGGCTGGCCGACAGCGAGTGGAACACGTTTCTTGAAGTCATAGCCGCGCCGCCGGTCGAGACCGACCCCGCCCGCGAAGGCGCGCGTCTGGCCAAGGCGCTGCTCGACAAGAAGGTTTCCCACGTGGCCCTGGTCCGCGAGATCGACCTGCCGGCGCAGGACCCGCAAGTCGCCTGGACGGTGCGCACTGCCTTCGGCCGGCTGGGAAGAGACGTGCGCGCGCTGCTGGCCCTGGGCGAGGCCAAGCCGACCACGCTGGTCGAGCACGGCGAGCGCCTGGTCACCGGCATGGCCTACTCGTTCTTCCGCAAGTTCGATGTCTTGCGCGCCATGCTGTGGGCCGCACCTGCCCTTGACAAGCTACTGGACGCCCTGCCCGGGCTGGCGACGTTTCGCACGCGCGACATCTTCGTGCACGGCTTGCCCGCCTTGCCTCTGGTGGGCACGACCAAGCTGATTCTGCGCGACGCGGGCGAGGCCTCGCAGGTTCCTGGCGAGCCGGCCATGACCGTGCTGCGCGCGATCGTCGAGCGCTTGCTGAAAGAGCCGCCGGCGCGCAAGACCGACGAGCTGCTACGCGAGATGTGCCGACGCGAGGTGGTGCCTATCACGCGACTGCCACCCGAACTGCAGGAATGGGTACTGGCCGAAACCTGGGTGGACGCCCTGCAGAG
>Ga0182011_10003039_pt1 | contig 13874 bp, 12 predicted proteins | sample 711E1DmetaG_FD_120481 | JGI IMG/M metagenome (GOLD analysis project Ga0182011, IMG submission 120481) | Permafrost microbial communities from Stordalen Mire, Sweden - 711E1D metaG | ecosystem: Environmental > Terrestrial > Soil > Wetlands > Permafrost | place: Sweden: Stordalen | collected... | reverse complement strand
GCGTCCGACTCTCGCTCGGTCGGGCGGCGCATTCCGTTGTTGGATGCTGCGCTCCTCGCTCACACACCTTCAGGTGTGCTCGCTCCGGTGCTCCCATCCGCCTAGGACTGCGCTCTCCGGACCGCTCGAACTGTGGTTGGTCCCTGTCGGCCCCAAGCGTCCGACTCTCGCTCGGTCGGGCGGCGCATTCCGTTGTTGGATGCTGCGCTCCTCGCTCACACACCTGCAGGTGTGCTCGCTCCGGTGCTCCCATCCGCCTAGGACTGCGCTCTCCGGACCGAGCGAACTATGGTTGTTCCCCTGGCCACCCTAGGTCCGAATCTCGCTCGGTCGGGTGGCCGAATGCCGTGGGCCAGCGCAAGCTGGCACGTTGTCGCCTGTGCTCCGCGCTCACGCACCTTCAAGTGCGCTCGTTTGCGGTGCTCGGCTCGGCCTCGGCCTAAAGCCAGCTTGCTGGCTCCTCGCCGGACCGAGCGAACCCCGGTCGGTCCCTGTCGGCCGCAAGCATGCGAATCTCACTCGGTCGGGCGCAGGCACTCCGGATGAGTCGCAGATACGCCACGGTTGAGCCGGGAGTGTCATCCTGGGCGGCATGATCGTCTCTAGCTTTCGCTGGCGCGTCGCGCCGCCCGTCTCCGTCGATGCGGCGTGCGAGGCGCTGGCCGCAGAGCGCGGCATCTCGCCGCGGCTCTTGCTACTCATGGCGGCACGAGGCATAGCAACGGCCGACGAACTGGCGCGTTTCCTGGCTCCGGCCGAGGACGGCCTGGACGATCCTCGCATGCTCCCCGACGCCGATGCGGCGCTCCGGCGGGTGTCGGAGGCTCGGGCACGCGGCGAACGCGTCATGGTGTATGGCGATTTCGACGCCGACGGTCTGACCGGGCTGTCGATCCTCGTTCTGTGTTTGCGGTCGCTCGGCCTGGACGTGTCGCCGTACGTTCCAGAACGGCTGGCGGACGGTCACGGGCTGTCGCTGCGCGCCATCGAGCGAGCGGCAGCGGAGAGGCGAACGCTGATCGTGACGGCCGACTGCGGCACCAGCAGTCCCGACGAGATCGACCTGGCGCGGGGACGTGGGATCGACGTTGTGGTGACCGATCATCACCACGCGGCCACGTGGCCGGCCGGGGCCGTGGCCGTGGTCAATCCGATGCGTGCCGACAGCTTCTATCCGGAACGGCGGTTGACCGGCGCCGGCGTGGCCTGGAAGGTCGCGCATCTGCTGGTCAGTGAGTTGGGCACCGCCGGAAGTGACGCCACCGCCGGCGCCGCGGTCACCTCCCCGGGCCGGCCCCTGCCCGAGTCAGTTCGCAAGATGGCGGACCTCGCTCTCATCGGGACGGTGGCGGATGTTGCTCCGATCCTGGGCGAGAACCGCTCAATCGCACTTCTGGGGCTGGAGCAGCTTCGAGCCGGGGCCCGCCCCGGCCTGGCGGCCTTGCTCGACCGGGCCGGCGTGGCTCGAGACCACCTGGACCTCGACGACATCGGGTTTGCGATCGCGCCACGGCTCAATGCCGCGGGGCGAGTGGGGGAGGCTGCAAGGGCGGCGAACCTGCTCCTGGCGAGCGATCCTGCAGAAGCGGCCGAGCTGGCCTCGGAGATCGAGACGGCCAATCTCGAGCGTCGCGAGATGACGCGCCGGGCGCTCGCCGAGGCGCGGCTCGACCTGGGCCTAGGACCGGAGCAAGAGGTCGGCGCCGTGGCCGCTATCCCGACGCTGCCCGCCGCGTTGCTCGTCCGCGGGGAGTGGCCTGTCGGCATCGTCGGTCTGGTTGCGGGCCGGCTCGCGGAGGATTTCGGGCGTCCGGCCGTGGTTGCCACCACGCTCGATGCGGTGGCCGGCACCCTCCGCGCCTCGTGCCGCAACGGCGGTGCGATCAACCTGGCCGAGGCTCTGATCGCCTGCGGCGACATCCTGATCCGTCACGGCGGCCACCGGGCCGCGGCCGGATTCGACATCGCCGCGGAGCTATGGCCTGAGTTCGCTGCCCGGTTCCTGCAATTCGTGGCCATGGAGGCGCTTCCGTCGGGCCCGCCTGAACTGGCGGTCGACCTGGTCCTGCCCGCCGATTCGGTCGACTACACCCTGGTTCGCGAGATCGGTCTTCTCGCTCCGACCGGCCCGGGCAACCCGGCCCCGTGCGTGGCGGTCACCGGGCTGACTGTCCTGCGGGTTCGGTCGGCCAACGGCGGCCATACTCAGCTAGTCCTGCGTCGCAGCCGGGACGTCGTGGATGGCGTCGCGTTTCGTCGTCCGGACCTGGCGGCGATGCTGCATGAAGGCGATCGGATCGATGTCGTCGCGCGACCGGCCAGCCGGAGCTTCGGCGGCTTCGAATCGATCCAGCTGGAGGTCCTCGATGTCGCGGCTGCCGGCGAGCAGCTCGGCCGAGAAGGTCGGTCGCGGGTCGACTACTCTTCGGACTCATGATCGCTTACCTCGATCGTCTGGCCGGCCGGACGCGCCAGGTCGGTTCAGTTCTCTGCCTCGGCGTGGATCCGCAGCCCGAGGCTCTGCCCGACGGGTTTCCGGCCACCCTGGCCGGCGTCGAGCGGTTCTGCGAAGTGCTGCTCGAGGCGGCGGTGCCGTATGCCGCGGCCGTCAAGCCAAACATCGCGTTCTTCGAGGCGTTCGGGTCGGCGGGGATCGCGGCGCTCGAGCGGCTGCGCGGGCGCGTGCCGGTGGACGTGCCGTTCGTGGCCGATGTCAAGCGCGGCGACATAGGAACGACCGCTGCCCGCCAGGCCGTCGCCCTGTACGACATCCTGGGCGCGGACGCCGTCACGGCCAACCCGTACCTGGGGTCCGAGGCCATAGAACCGCTGCTTTCACGCGGCGACAGGTTCGCATACCTGCTCTGTCGCACTTCGAATCCCGGGGCGAGCGAGCTGCAGGGCCTCGAGGTGGCGGCCGACCCGGACATCGGCGCCCCGGCCGAACCACTCTACGCAAGGGTCGCCCGGCGGGCGCAGAGCTGGGGCCCGGGCGGGACCGTCGGCCTGGTAGTCGGCGCAACCGCTCCCATCGAGCTCGAACGAATCCGCCGCATCGCTCCCGGACTCGCCCTGCTCGTGCCTGGTGTGGGGGCGCAGGGTGGGGAAGTGGAGCCCGTGCTGCGCTACGGACCCGCGACCGCGGCCCCCGCCGGCGGACGCGCAGGGGGCGGCCTGCTCGTCAACGTGTCCCGCGGCATCTCCGGCGCCGCCGGCGCGACTGGGAACGGCGCGGCCAGCCAGGTTGCCGGCTCGGAAGTCGGCGAGCTCCTGGCGGCGGCTGCCAGGGAATGGTCCGTCCGGCTGCGCGTCTAGTCGAGGCGGGCGCCCAGAAGCCTGATCAGGTCGCGCAGCTCGGGCCTTCCGTCCGTGGCAACTGGAGCCAGTGCTACACTGATCCCGTGCTACACATGGGGAGGCTCAAAGGATGGCGAACCTGACTGTATCGGTGCCCGAAGACGTTCTGCGGAAGGCTCGAATACGGGCTCTTGAACACCGGACTTCCGTCAACGCGGTCGTGCGTGACTACCTGGAGCGCTATGCCGGCGTCGGGTCCACGGCCGACGCCCTGGCGGGATTCGTGAGCCTCGCGGCGGCTGCTCATGCGACTAGCGGACCTGGGGGGCGGACCTGGACGAGGGATGGGCTCGATGGCCGAACGAACCTTCGTTGACACGAACGTCTGGGTCTACGCCGTCGACGAGGCCGATCCGACCAAGCATTCTCGGGCGCTGGACCTACTGGCGCCGTCACCTGACTCGGACTTCGTGGTCTCCACTCAGGTCCTGATCGAGTTCTACGTTGTCGTCACGCGGAAGCTGTCCACCCCTCTATCGGACGACGCCGCTCACGAAATGGTCGAAGAGATGGCCCGGTTGCCAGTCGTTCCCGCCGATGCCCAACTTGTCCTGTCCGCGATGGCGGGCAGCCACGAATGGCGAATCTCGCTGTGGGATGCCTTGATCGTGCGCGCCGCAGAGGTCTCCGGCTGCGGGCTGGTCCTCAGCGAAGACCTGACCCATGGCGCCGCATATGGCTCTGTGCGCGTCGAGAATCCATTTCGGGCTTCCGCGTAAGCTCCGATCGGCGAGTGGTCTGTCCGTTTCGCGACGATGTTCGGCTGGCACACCCCGCGTGAGTAGATGCCCGACGGCGCCGACTCCTCTCCTGCAGTTATGGAACGCAAGCAACGGAGGGAGCCACCCGATGCCAGCTGATCACGATCTCGAACGCACTCGCAGATTCGCCATCGGCGAGATCAAGCGCGTACTCGGGATTACCGAACCGACTGTTGATCGCCTCTTCGCGAAGGCGCGGACGGTGCTCGGGCAGGATCGGGCGAGCCAGTGCCTGGAACTGGCGCGGCTGGCGCCATTGAGCCGGCGGTGGGTCCCGACTTCCGCCATCGCGTCTCTGGTCGCCGGGACGCAAAGCCTAGGGGCCGAGTGGTGGACCCGCCAGCACGAGGAGCTGACGGCCGCGAGGACTTGGGAAGGGCTGGGTACACCGGAGGCGCTGCTCGGTGCGGGGCACGGCGATCCGTCGACGGAGGATGGCGGCTCATGTCTGGCATTGCTCGGTCGGTGGATCTCGGACGACGCCGCCGACAAGGAGTGGGGCCGGCCCGTGGACCACGTCGACATGGACGACCCGCAGGTTAGTGGCCGGGTCGGGGTGCCCGTCGGAGCGAAGGGGGGCGCTCGACTCACCGCGATCTTCGCTCCCGGCGGGCGGGTCTGGGTTGACGTGGTCGATCTCGACGCGGGCGTCGAGCCTGGTCATGGGCGAGGGGCGCGGGCAGTACGCCTGGGGACGCGGCTGGCAGAGCGCAGGTATCACGACGTCGCGCAGGTCCGGTCGGCATGGTCGCTGGCGACGTCAACCGGCCCGATTCGGCTGCCCGGCGAGATGGCCGGGCGGGCGAGTGACCCGTTCGCCGCCCACATTGAAGCCGTCGATTCGCGGCATCTCTTCGAATGGGCGGTGGCCCACGGTGCGAACGCGCGGGACCTCGCCGGGCCGTGGCGCACGAAGGATGCGCTCTGGTCCGCGCGGCTTCGCCTCGGACTTCTCTATAACCGCCCGGGCGCCTGGATCACGTTCGATGATGCGGTTCTGGCCCTGGTCGACGGACAAGAGGGCGCCCTTGCCGATGCGCTGAACAAGCTCGGAGATTGAGCGGCGAGGCAGCCAACCGTAGCGAGCGAGGCGTCGCCCCGCGCGTCGCGCCAAGCGAGAAGTGACTGGCGCGTCGCCCGAGCCCCGAGCCCGGGGGGTAGCGGAGCCGGCGCGATACACTGCAACACATGAGCGGCAGAATGAAGGCGGCCGGACCGAGCGCCGCCGGAACGTCCGACGAGACTGGAATTGCGCCCGGCGCCGCACCTGTCCCCGAGACCCAGAGCGGACGCCGGAGAGTTGGTTCGAGAACGGCAGTTCACCCAGCCGTGGACCGGAACGCGACTGCCGCCCGCCGGGCGGACCTGCCCCTGGAGAGCGAACAGCGCGTCGTGATCCTGAGCGGCCTCTCCGGCGCGGGCAAGACGGCGGTCGCCAAGCTGTTCGAGGACCTCGGCTACACCTGCATGGACAACCTGCCCGGCGAGCTGCTGCCGGACCTGGCAGAGCTGGTTTCGATCGACCGCCAGCGCTTCGAGAAGGTGGCCGTCGTTCTCGACGTACGAGCCGGCAACGCGCCACTCGCCCTGGCGGCCATGCGTGGAGCCCTCGAGGGCCGCGGCATCAGGCCGCGGGTCATCTTCCTGGAGGCGCGGGACGACGTCCTGATCAGGCGTTTCTCGGAGACCCGCCACCGCCATCCCGTGGGTGGCCGTCGCGGCATCGCCGGCTCGATCGCCAAAGAGCGCCGCATGCTCGAAGCCGTTCGGGCCGACGCCGACATCGTGGTCGACACCTCGGACCTGTCGCTGCGCCAGCTGAAGGATCGCCTCCTGTCCCAGCTCGAAGACTCGGCGGCCGACCAGCAACTGGCCTTCCAGCTGATCAGCTTCGGCTTCAAGCACGGCGTTCCGCTGGAGGCCGACCTGGTCTTCGACGTTCGGTTCATGGAGAACCCGTACTACGTCGACTCTCTTCGCCACATGTCCGGTCTGACGCCCGCGGTGCGCGACTATGTCATGGGCCAGCCGATCGCCCAGCAGTTCTTCGATTTCCTGAGCAAGTTCCTGGAGTTGACCGTGCCGGGCTTCCGGAACGAAGGCAAGACGCGGCTGACGATCGCCATCGGCTGCACGGGCGGCTATCACCGCTCGATCGTCATCGCAGAAGAACTGCGTGGGTGGCTCGAGGAACGCGGCTTCGGCGCTGTGGCCGTCTTCCACCGCGAGCTGGAGCGCGAATGAGGGTGCCGAGACTGCCGGTCAGCGGCTCGGTCGTGCGGCGCTGGCTCGAACCCGGGATCGGCCTGAAGCGGTGGCTGCTCCTGGTCTTCGTCGGAGAGCTGCTGCTGGCACTCGGTGGCGCGCTGCTGCTGCGGCAGGTCTATCGCGACTACGACTTCTCCGGCCCCGGCCAGAGCGTCCTCTACATAGCCACGCTGCAATTCCTGCCCTATTGGGGCCGCGGCCTGATCGTCGGTGTCGGCGGCGTTGGCCTTTTCGTCTACGGATCCTGGCGCGCGGTTCGAGTCCTGATGGGACCGTTTCTCGCGACCGAAAGCGATCAGCCGCTGGTGGAGGTCATCTACCAGAAGCGGTTCCTGTCGCGAGGCCCGAAGATCGCCGTGGTTGGCGGCGGAACAGGCCTGTCCACTCTGCTGCGCGGCATCAAGGAGCACACCAGCAACATCACGGCCGTGGTCACGGTCGCGGATGACGGAGGTTCGTCCGGCCGGCTGCGTGAGGAGCTGGGCATCCCGGCGGTGGGCGACATCCGAAACTGCATTGCGGCCCTGGCCGACTCGGAGCCGCTGATGGGCAAGCTGCTGCAGTACCGCTTCCCCGGCGACGGCGAGGCGAGCCTGGGTGGCCACACAGTCGGCAATCTGCTGCTGGCGGCCATGGCGTCGGTGCAGGGCGACGACTTCGAGGAGGGCGTTCGCCAGATGAACCGCGTCCTGGCAGTGCGCGGCCAGGTCGTGCCGGCGACCGGTACGGCGGTGACGCTGCACGCTCGACTGCTCAATGGAGTCGAGGTGACCGGGCAGTCGGAGATCGCGAAGTCGACCCAGATCGACCGAGTCTGGCTCACGCCGGAGGACGTTGCTGCCGGCGACGACGCCAGGCGAGCCATCGAGGAGGCCGACCTCGTCGTGATCGGACCCGGCAGCCTGTACACGAGCATCATGCCCAGCCTGTTGTTGCCGGAACTGCTGGCCGCCATTCGAGCGTCCGCGGCGGTGAAGCTGTACGTCTGCAACGTCGCCACACAGAAAGGTGAGACCCAGGGCTACGACCTCGCCGACCATGTCTCGGCCCTGGAGCGTCACACCGGGCCGGGCTGGATCGATGTCGTCCTGGCCAACAACCGATTCAACGCCAGGCGGCCCGGAGGCTACGCCGCGCAGGCGGTCAAGCTGCGCTGGCCGCCGGCAACGATCTACTCGGAGTCGGCCCTGCCGCGCCTCGTTCTGGAGGACGTGGTAGATCCGGAGAACGCCCACCACCACGGCTCGGCCCAACTGGCGGCCGCAGTGATGCGTATCTACGAGCGGGAATCCTTCGGCCGCCGCCGCTCGCGAGTTCCCCGGTCGGCATGATGAACGCGCGCCGCGCCGTCAACGCGCGCCGCGACGCAAGTGCCCGCCGCGACGCAAGTGCCCGCCGCGACGCAAGTGCCCGCCGCGACGCAAGTGCCCGCCGCGACGCCGATCCGGGGCAGGAGCGGCATCAGTGGAGTGAGGGAGCGCGGCGAGCGGGGCCAGTATCGTGACGACCGCGGAACGCGACCTGGTCGAATCGCTGCGGGCGGAGCTGGCGGCGATAGATCCGCCCCGACGCTGCTGCCGGGCCGCGGAGTCCGCCGGCCTGGCCGGTGCATTCGAGCCACGTCGTCGCAATATCGCTCGGCTGGCGTTGCGCCTGAGCCGCGTCCGACCCGGGGAGGCGATCGACGAAGGGGTCGGACCGCTCCCCGGCGGCTCGGTCGGCGCAGGCTCCGTGCCCGGCGGCCCGGTACCCGCCGCCGCAGCGCGGTTCGAGTGGGCTCGGGCCCGGGAGCATTGCCGCGTCGCCTATTTGCGAGGTCGGTTCCTTGCCCACGGTTCGCTGAGCCTGGCCTCCGGTCGAACCCACCTGGAGTTTGTCCTCCCGCCCGACGAAGCGCGCCAGCTTTGCGGGCAATTCGACCAGCTCCGGATGCCGGCTGCATGGCGTCTGCGGCGGGGGCGTGGCGTTGTCACCTGGAAGAGCGTGGAGACTGTCACCACGTTCCTCAAGATCGTTGGAGGCGGAGCGGCGCTGCTGGAGCTGGAGGCCAGGCAGGTTTCGCGGTCGGTGCGCGGCGACCTGAATCGCATCATCAACGCCGAATCGGCGAACCTCGGCCGAGCCGTGGCCGCCTCCGCCTGGCAACTCGAGGCAATCGATACCCTCGAGGCCGACGGTCGCCTGGCTGGGCAGCCGTACGTGGTCCGTCTTGTTGCCGACGCTCGTCGGGAGGAGCCCGAGGCCACGTTCACGGAGCTGGCGGAGCGTCTCGGGCTGCACCGTTCCGCGGTCCAGCGTGCCCTGGAGCGCATCGAGCGCCTGGCGCTTCACCCCGACGAGAGAGTGGGGCAGCGGGGCGGGAGCGCCGGCCGGTGGGGCGGCTCAGCGGGCTGAGGCGACGGTCTCTTCGGTTGGTTCCGCTTCGTCGACACTGCGTCGGGCTGTGGCGTGCCCAGTCGGGCCGGGAGCCCCGCCGGACCACGCCGAGTTGGGTCGGGCGCCCAGTCGGGCCGAGTGACACGCGATCGTAGCCCGACCGCACCGGCCCGATGGGCCGAACCTCCCTCCGGCGGCTCGCTCCGTTCTGTCATGATCTACCCCATGAGACCCCTGATCATTGCCGCCAACTGGAAGATGAACACCACCCCCGCGGACGCCGGAGAACTGGCCGCGACAATTGCCGCCCGGACCGAGGAGCCGGGTGTGATTCGAGTCATCTGCCCGCCGTTCGTTTGCCTGGCCGCCGTCCGTGACGCTCTGGCCGGCAAGAACGTTGCCGTCGGTGCCCAGAATGTGCATCACGAGCTTGCCGGTGCATACACCGGCGAGATCTCCGCCACCGCGCTGGCCGGCCTGGCGACGTGGGTCATCCTCGGCCACTCCGAGCGACGCCGCGACGCCTTCGAGTCGGACGAGCTGATCGGCAAGAAACTGGCCCGGGCCATCTCGTCGGGGCTGCGCCCGATCCTGTGCGTGGGGGAACTGCTGGCCGAGCGTGAAGCCGGTCGCGCCGTGGAGGTCGTGGCCACTCAGCTCCGCGGAGCTCTCGCCGGCAAGGACATGGACGCCCTCCTGAACGGTGGCTTCGTCATCGCCTATGAGCCCGTCTGGGCCATTGGCACCGGGCGCACCGCCTCGAGCGCCGACGCCGCGGCCATGGCCGATGCGATCCGATCGACGCTCTCCGCGGACCTTGGCTGGGGAGCGAACGCCGAGGACGTCCCCGTCTTGTACGGGGGCAGCGTCACCAGCGCCAACATCGGCGAATTCCTGGCCGAGCACTCCATCGACGGCGGCCTCGTGGGCGGCGCTTCCCTCAAGCCAGACGAAATGGCCGGCATGGTCGCGCGCGCCGCGATGACCGCGAAGGCGCGCGCCGAGGCCGAGGCGTGACGGCGGCTTCCGGCGGCTCGACCCGCCCACGGCCGGTCGTCCCAAAGGCAAGTCGGCCGCGGCCGATCTGCCTCGTCGTCCTCGACGGATTCGGCATCGGCCACAAGCCCGACGTCGACGCAATCGCCCAGGCCCACATGCCGAACTACATCGAGATGCTGGAGCGCTGGCCGCACTGCGCCCTGCAAGCATCCGAGGAGTTCGTCGGTCTGCCGGAAGGCCAGATGGGAAACTCGGAGGTCGGTCATCTGAACCTGGGCACCGGCCAGCCGGTTCTGCAGGACCTGCCTCGCATCGACAAGTCGATCTCGGCGGGTGCCTTCTTCGAGCGCCCGGTCCTCCTCGATCTGTGTACCCGGGCGAAGGAAGACGACCATACCCTGCATCTCATCAGCCTTGTCGGCCCCGGTGGTGTCCACGCCAACGACAGGCATCTCGTCGCGGTGGTCGAGCTGGCCGCCCGCCAGGGCGTGAAACGTGTCCGCGTCCACGGTCTTCTCGACGGCCGCGACACGCCACCACGATCCGCCATCGAGTTCGTGCCCGATCTCGAGAGTCGCCTCAAAGCCGCTCATCCCGACGCGAAGATCGCCACGATCGGTGGCCGCTACTACGCCATGGACCGAGACAAGCGCTGGGAGCGAACGAAGAAGGGGTACGACGCCATCGTCCACGGCGTCGCCGACTTCCACGCCCCTTCTGCTGTTGCGGCCGTCGAGGCGGGCTATGCCCGCGGCGAGAACGACGAGTTCATCACGCCCACGGTCATCGACGGCGTGGACCACGGGACGGTCGCCGACGGCGATGCCATTTTGCACTGCAACTTCCGCGCCGACCGGGCCCGGCAGCTATCCCACGCCCTGGCCGACCCGGACTTCAGCGGCTTCGATCGGGCCGCGGCCGGTCCGGTGCCCAAGGACATCCACTACGCCACGATGACCGCCTACGAAGCCAATCTGCCGGTACAGGTGGTTTTCGGCCCGGAAGAGGTGCCGTCACTGGCCGAGGCGGCGAGCAAGGCCGGCTGGACTCAGTTCCACGTCGCCGAGACTGAGAAGTACGCTCACGTGACGTATTTCTTCAACGGCGGCCGCGAGGCGCCGTGGCCTGGCGAGGATCGCAAGCTCATCCCCAGCCTCAAGATCGCGACGTACGACCTGCAGCCAAGCATGGCTGCGGAGGGAGTCTGCGACGCGCTGGTTGAGGCCATTGCAGGCGGCAAGTACGACCTGATCGTGGCCAACTTCGCCAACCCGGACATGGTGGGCCATACCGGCGTCTGGGACGCGACTGTCAAAGCCTGTGAAACCGTAGATGGGTGCCTGGGCCGCGTCGCCGACGCGATCCTTGCCGTCGACGCGGACGATCCGGCAGCTCCAGGTGCGGTCCTCCTCATCACCGCCGACCACGGCAACGCCGACGAGATGAAGGACGAGGCCGGCAATCCGGTGACGAAACACTCCCTGAACCCGGTGCCGCTCCTCGGCATCGGACGGTACATGGATGGGAGGCGCCTCAAGGACGGCCGCCTGGCCGACGTGACGCCGACCATCCTGGAGATAGGTGGCCTGAAGCCCTGGCCGGACGTAACCGGCCACTCGCTCCTGGCCGAGGCGTAGTTCGCAACCCAATCGCGCGTTCAACGGCCGCCGGACAACGAGTCGGGACTCGGGAGGTCGACGCTCCGGAAGTCGGGAGGCCGTGGCCGTGCTAACATGCGCCGGTCCGCTGTCGGCGGACCCATAACGAGGTTGTTTCGAGCCGTGAATCCCGCTCTGGCCATCGGCCAAGACATAGTCGCTGTGTTCTTGATCCTCGCCATCCTCCTCCAGGCGCGGGGTACGGGCCTGTCGGCCACATTCGGTGGCGACTCGTCCGTCTACCGCAGCCGGCGCGGGATCGAGCGGCGCCTTTGGCAGTTCACGATCCTTCTGGCGATCCTGTTCTGCGTCTTCTCCGAGGCGAGCTTCATCCTGCCGACGTCTTGATCTTGCGGTCGGCTCGACCGGGGGGCCATCTCAGGCTGACGGGGCGGTTCTCGGGCTGCCCGGAGACGCAGAGGTGACGACATGAGGCGCCTTGATCGGTTCGCCATCATCGGCCTGTTCCTGGCCCTTGCCGTCGTAGGGGCGGCGCTGGTCAGCAACAGGCCATCGACCGGTGCGAGTCAATCGGCTGGCTCGACCGGCAGCGGCGCCGCAAGCAGCAACGGCGGCCCCAGCGGCGGCGCCAGCAGCAGCGTGCCCTACCGCGAAGGCGTGGTCAGCCATTGGAGTTCGATCAACCCGCTGACGGCGCGTTCCGAGGCGGACCAGGACATGGTCGCGCTGTTGTTCCGTGGCCTGACGAGGGCGGGACCGAATGGGACCGTTGTGCCAGACCTGGCAACCTGGTCGATTTCGGGCGACGGACGAACGTACACGTTCTCCATCCGCGCCGACGCCTACTGGGAGGATGGCCAACCCGTGACCGCGGCGGACGTGGTCTACACGATCGGCGTCGTCCAGGACAGGACCTACGACGGGCCGGTTGGGTCGTCGTGGCAGGGGGTTACCGTCACGTCTCCGGATCCGTCCACCGTGGAGTTCACGATGACGCTGCCGATCGCCGGCTTTCTCCGCCAGACTGAGCTGCCCCTCCTGCCGTCTCATCTCCTGAGCGGAATGCCCGTCACCGAACTCGCCGGCTCGAGCTACAGCGCCCGGCCCATCGGCGACGGGCCGTATCGGCTCGTCGCCCTGGATTACTCGCACGCTATCCTGAGGCGCGTCCCTTCCGTGACCGAGTCGTCCCTGGCGGAACCTTCGGCGACGCCCTTCCCCACGCCGACCGCCAGCCCGGTGGTATTCGCGACCGCGACGCCCAAGAGTCGCAAGACCCCCAAGCCGACCCCGACGCCGAGCACGACGCCCCCCCCCACGCCGGCGCCGACCCCCACGCCGACGCCCAAACCGACGCCGACTCCGACTCCGACACCGACTCCCCAGCTGCCCCCCCTCGCGAGCGGAGCGGTCCCGGCGGGCCTGACGGACATAGAGATGGTCTTCTACAGCGACCCCGCGTCGGCCGAAGCCGATTTCCGGGCGGGCATGCTGGACGCGGTCGGTGGCCTTACGCCGGCGCTGACGAAGACGGCCCTGACGACCGCCGGGTCACGGGCGGTGCCCTACCAGTGGGCCAATCTGCTGAGCGTCGTCGTCAACCAGCGGTCCGACCACCCAGAACTGCGCGACCCCAACTTCCGCACCGGGTTGCTTACGGCGATCGATCGACGATCGCTGCTGACCAAGGTCCTGGATGGCAGGGGCAGCTTCGCCGACCTGCCGATCCCGAGCTGGTCGTACGCGTACTACCCCGGCTCCGTCACGCCCGCGCCCTACAGCGTCTCCGATGCGAAGGGCTTCCTGACCACGGCGAATTGGCAGCAGAGTGCGGCCGGCTGGACGGCGCCCGATGCCACGTCCATCTACACCATGGAGCTGCTCACGCTCGACGAGACGAGCAACCCCGTTGTCTACCAGACGGCACTCCAGGCGGCTTCCGCCTGGCGCGCCATCGGGCTCAAGGTCCAGCTCGACGCCGTGCCCGCCACCACGTACCTGCAACGTCTCGATGCGGGCGATTTCTCGTCGGCGATCGTCGATTTCGATGTGGGACTCGACCCCGACCTGGGGCCGCTGCTCCTGTCGTCGCAGGTGGGTTCGGGCGGCTCCAACGTGTCCGGCGTGCAGGATCCTACCCTCGACCAGCTGCTGATCGCGGTCCACAAGACCTACGATCCGACTGCCCGCCAGGGAGCCATATCGGACCTCGAGAAGTACATCTCGACCACGCTCCCGATCCTTCCGCTGGCCTTCCGTGAGTACGACCTGGTGGTCTCGAACCGGGTTCGTGGCTTGATCTCAAACCAGATTGAGTACCCCTCGGGCCGATTCTGGGATGTGATAGACTGGCGCCTCGCCAGCGACCAGTAGGCCTGTTGGTGTGTGCGCCGAGGTGGCGGAATGGCAGACGCGCTAGCTTCAGGAGCTAGTATCCGCAAGGGTGTAGGGGTTCAAATCCCCTCCTCGGCACCAGGTTTCGGTGCAGCGACGT
>Ga0182011_10003038_pt1 | contig 13880 bp, 6 predicted proteins | sample 711E1DmetaG_FD_120481 | JGI IMG/M metagenome (GOLD analysis project Ga0182011, IMG submission 120481) | Permafrost microbial communities from Stordalen Mire, Sweden - 711E1D metaG | ecosystem: Environmental > Terrestrial > Soil > Wetlands > Permafrost | place: Sweden: Stordalen | collected... | reverse complement strand
ATGCCGAAGCTCCAGTTTTCGTACTCCGGCGCGCGGCTGCCGAGGTACGGATCGTCATAATTCGTGCCCGAAGGGGCTCCCGAATAGCTGGAGCCGATAGCAGTGGAGTAGGCGTAGCCGGTGCCGTATCCATTACCCGATGCGACGCCAGCCGGAGCAGTGTAGGAGGGCATCTGTCCATTGCCAGCACCTGCTATTGCAGTGCCGCTTGGGGATAGAGCGTTTGCGTTCAGCAGCCCAGTCATGGTGGTGAAAGAGTTGGACGACGCGAAAGCAGGCGCGGCCGAGAAGCCCAGTGTTCCGAGAGTTGACGCAAGGCCGCCCACGGCGTCGCCATGCGTAAACATGATCCCCCAACTGGAGCGGATCACGGTCTTTGGGTCAAGCTGATAGGCGAGGCCAAAGCGCGGCCCAATGTTCTTCCAATAGTTCTTGACTGGTGTGTCGCAGTTGCAGGTGCCTGCACCGTTCCCCGCGAAGTTCAGGGCGCCATTCAGGCCGGTCACCGGGTTGACAAGATTGGGATCGAAGAAGCTGGCGTAATCCTTCACTTCCTTGACGCTCGGGTAGAAATCGTAGCGCACGCCAAGGTCGAGAGTCAGCTTCGGGGTCACCTTCCAGTTGTCCTGGACATAGGGCGAGATGGCGCGGAAGCGCGCGCCGTACCCCGGATGCAGAGAATAATCCACATATTTTCCGCCGTCCCCGTCCATTTGGCCCAACAGGAAGCTGGCGTAGGAGAGACCGGTGTTGGCTGTGACGGTAAAGGCGGTAGTCGAGGTGCCGGTAAGGCCCGCGGTCTCAGCGACAGCAGTGTTGAATTGCATGGGAGTTGTTCCTCCCGTGGCGCTGATGGTGTTGTACAGCATCCAGGCAACCTGCCCGCCAAAGGTAAAGGAGTGCTTTCCGACGGTCCACTGCAGGTTATCCAACGCCGTGTAGTTTTCCGCCAGGGTCACATTGGCGACTGTGCCACCCCATCCTGTCGGGGCGTTCGGCGTGGCGAAGACCACGATGGGGTAGGTCTGCTGCGCCTGGCCGGCCGGCAGATTGGAGATGCCCATGGTTGTCGCGGCATACGCCGGCGCCTGGTTAGGATTGAAGGTAGGACCGTTATAGCGGGCATAGCCCCACTTGACTTGGTTGATGAGGTGCGGCGTGAAGACGTGCGTCTCTTCAATGATGCCCACCGCGGTCTTGGGGGCGTAGGTCTGGCCGTAGTTGAATGGGACCGGTCCGACGTTGCGGCCCGCGGTGGTTTGGCCGACGGGGTTCGAACTGGCCTGGCGGCCAATGGTCGCGATCAATGTGAGCGTGTCCTTCGCATCGACGATGTAGTCGAGGCGGTGTGTCATGGACCAATTGATGAGCCCGGTGGCGTTGGGGGCGACGTAGTTGTTTTGCAAAGCCGTGCTGATGCCCGTCGTTGGCAGCAGGGCCTGCATATTCTGTGCAACCGTGGACATCTTGCTGGATGGGATCACATTCACCGCAGCGCCGGTCGCCGTCGGAAGGCCATTCGCACCTTTGGTGGTCCCGGCCGGCGGACCGTATCCGAACTGATACCGGCAGGGATATCCAGTGGTATTATGCGCGGTGCAGGAGGCCTGCGTTGACGGGTCGTAGATATTTGGAAGGCCGGTCGCCGAGAAATCGCCGCTCTTCTGGGCCAGCGTGGGAAAGGTCATCGGCGTCGGGGTCGCGCTGGAGTAGCGGAAGCCGTTGTAGTTGCCGTAGTAGAAGACTTTTTCCTTCCAAGCGCCAAAGGGGACGAGCGGGCCGCTGAGGTTGATGCCGTACTCGTTGCTGTGCTCGACCGGTTTAACCGGCAGGCCGGTGGCCGGATTGGGGATCTTGCCAAACCAACCCCACGTATCCAATTCCGTATTCCGGAAGAACTCATAGACAGAACCGTGATACTTGGCGCCACCCTGTTTGACGGTGTAGTTCATGACGCCCTGGCCCTCATAGACGGCCGAGTAGCCATTGGTCTGCACCTGGAACTGGTCGATCGCGTCAACCGACATAGCGGTCCACACATAGCGCGGGTCGCCGTTGCCGCCGGCGCGCACAAACACAACGCCGTCGACGTAGACCGCGGAGGCGGCGCCTCTGCTGCCGGAACCGTTGATCACGCCGGTGTTGGTTGTGGCGTTGCCGTTGGTTTCATTTCCCTGCACGCCGGGCATGAGGTAGACGAAGTCAGTGGCGCGCCGCTGGTCTGGAGAGCCGTAAGCGCCCATCTCGATGGGCAGCTCCGAGAACTGCTCGTTTTCCATCGTGGAACCCAGCGCTGCGTTACTGGTCTCCAACTGCGGCGGCGCGGCGGAGACGGTAATCACGACGTCGGCTCCGCCAACCGTGAGTACAGGGTTATATGCCTGCGACTCCATGGCATTGACATGGATGTTTTTCTGAGCCAGCTTTTGAAAACCTTTGGCGGTAGTAGTAACGGAATAGATGCCCGCATCCAGGTTGGAGAAGTTGAAGTCCCCTGCCCCAGTTGAGGTAGTTGTGGTTGTAATGTTGGTGGCGTCGTTGGTAGCGGTAATGACGGCGCCCGGAATCACTGCCCCGGTCTTGTCCGCCACCGTACCTGTGATAGCGCCTTTTCCTGAAAGCTGCGCCATTGCGGTGCCGGCGCACATCAGGATGAAGAGCACCGTTAGGCACCCCAGCCACGATGCACTGGCCAGCATTCTCCGTGCGATGCCATGCGCTGTGTTGCGATCACAGCGAAAGATCATGTTGCTCATATCGACTTGCCTCCTCGAATCCCTTCAAAAGTTGTCCAGCGGTTGAGTACACCTACCCTCATCGGGTTTCCCTGGCAGGCTTGCCGACAATGGTCAGACCACTTTCGGCGCCATAACACTCTCCCATGCCGGGGCAAGTTCTGTCAATAGAGTCCTAGCCAATAGGGGAACGCAGATCTTGTTTCAATGGTTAATTCCGATATTTAAAATATGTTCCTAATGGTATTAGGGAGCATCTTGATGATTCGGGGGGAATTGCACAATGCGCGCCAAGCGACTGGTCGGACCTCTCCGGCCCCGGAACCAGCTCTTAGAATAAATTCGCTTCCGGACTGGCTCTATGCGCAGCCGGATGCTGATCGGAGAAGCTGCGCCACCCGGAAGCTGTTACGAGATTCCGCATGTTGCGTCAAGGCGGCCTTGGCAAGCCATGTCGTTGGACGCTTCGCTTTTTGCCGCGGGATCGATTTGGATTGCTCAGTTGCCTCGCCCGCCCAAATTGCGGGCGGGCGAGGCGGACCGGGTTAGAGGTTAGAAGGTGATCTTGATGGCGCCCTGGAAGACTCTGGCGCCGCCGCCATTGAGCATGGTGGCTTGAATCGTACCGAAGGTTCCGGAAGACATCGCCGAGGCTGTTCCGAGATAGCCGCTGGCGCCAGTGGAAGCGCCGGGAGCGGCAAAGTTCGGGTGGTTCAAGAGATTGAAGGCCTCAAGCCGAAGATTCAGCGCAAAGGCCTCATGCAGAGGGATGGTGCGGTTCAAATCGCAATCCGCCTGAAAGAGCTTGGGACCGCGATAGGCAAATCGCCCGGAGGATCCAAACGCCCCGGAAGCAGCCGAGACGAACGCGGGCTTGTTTACATAGGACGTATACACCCCCCCAACTGGTTGCGTGATCTTGTTGTGTGTATACACCGCAGTACCTGTCAGATTTGGGCGGTCGTTGCCAACAGCGGTAAGTGAGTTGTCCACTCCCAGCGTAACCGTGAAGGGATTGCCGTCCGTGGCATGAACCAGAGGAGATATCTCCCAATGGTTCACAACCTGGGCGAGCACGCCGTGCAAGGAATTGAAGTGGGTTGAGGCCACAACTGCGGTGTTGAAGATGTCCCTGAAATCGAATCCGCAGCTTCCCCTGTCTCCCCTGGGGTTGGCATAATTCTGAATGGTAATGGTGCTCACATCCGCCGCGTTGTCGGAGATGTCGATGCAGTGCGACCAGGTGTAGTTGGCCATGAAGACGAAGCTGGACGACATGCGATGTTCAATGCTGGCCACCAGGCCGTTATAACTGGCGCCCGCACCGGACATGATGTACATCGAGCCGGTTCCCCCGCCCGCATACATTACACCACCCTTCGCAGTTTCGTTTCGCTCGGTCAGATAGTAGCGCGAAGACGCATTGCCGATTGCGTCTGCTCCCCCGACAACAGGGTCTATCCCTGGAACGTAGACCGACGGACTCATGGGGAGACCGTAAGGGCCATGGACTGTCGAGTTTCCTACGTAGCTGATCTGGGCTTGCCAGCCGCGACCGAACTGTTGCTGCATGCTGGCCGTATATTGCAGCGTGTAGGGTGAGTGGAATTTTGTTGGGAGCACGATGTATTGAGTTCCCTTGTAAAATGCAGCGGAGGAGGTTGGAACGACCGGCTGCGGGAAGGGTTGCGGAGAGGCGGCCGCGGCGCCGTTGGACCATGGAGCGCTGAAGCTTAATGGAACGCCACCCGAGGGAGAATTGTTAATCGTCTCGGCGAAGGGCGGGTTCTGCTGCACGCGTTGGCCCGTGAAGAGGTTTGGCTCGTCATAGACCATGGCCGCGCCTACACGGAAGACCGTCTTGCCTATTCCAAAGGGATCGAAGGTGGCCCCAATCCGAGGCGAGAACTGCCATGGCGAGTTTTGCGTGAAGGGCTTCGGTACCCCAGTATCTCCATAAAATAAGGAGCCGTAAGGCGCATTGGGATAGACCGTACTGACCGTGCCGGCCAACAATCCGCTCATGCTAAAGACGGAGCCGCGGTTGAAGTAGTCCGTGGCAACGAACTCAGGATCCCAGCGAACGCCTGCATTCAGTACCAGCTTGCTGGTGGCGTGATAGGTGTCCTGAACATAAAGGCTGGGAATCGGCTCACGCAGCGCGTTCTGTTGGGCTTTGCTCTGGCCGAAGGAGGACATTGAGCCGGTCAGAAAATCCAGGTTTCCTTCCGGGCCATTACCGATACTGGCGTTCAGGGCCGGGCCTTTTTGAGCGAAGGTGCCGTTGAAAGTAAAGGTGCCATTTCCTTCATAGATGTTGCTGACGTTGAGTTCCGTCTGGACCCACTCTCCGCCGAAGGCAACCTGATGCTTGCCATGGGTCCAGTTAATGTCGTCGGTTATGGAGAGCGTGTTTGTGTTGAAGTGAGCCGCGGAGCATGTGCCGCAGTAGATGCTCCAAGCCCCGGTGCCGCCGGATATCGTCGTCTGCATGCCTTCCGTAGACAAGTCGTTCAAGGTGACGCCGATGGTGCTTGATTCGAGGCCGGTCGCCGCGGGGCCACGGTTGTTGCGCCGCCTGTCAAATGTCGCATGGAAGGTGTTCACCAGTTTGTCGGTGATGATGTAGGTCTCAGCGAGGGTAAGCGCCTGGACGCGCTCCTGGTTGCCGGGCGAGGAGGTGACCAGGGCGTTGGTCGGTGAAAAGAATGCGGCGTTGTTGTATCCGTCGAGCAAATAACGGCCATACAGACTGTGCTTTGAATTGATGCTCCAGTCAATGCGGCTGACGAAGAGATTCTCAGTTAACTGTTGGGGAATCGCATACTTCACAAGACCGTTTCCGCCGGCTCCGGTGTTCGCGGAGACACAATAGTTGCTTGCGGAGCAGTTTGTTGTACTTGGAAGGTATGCGTCCAAGGCGAGCGCTTGGGCGTTGGGACTCCAGGTAACGCCTGTTGTGCCGGCGTAATTGTTGTTGATCAGTTTTATTCCGGTTCGCGGGTCCACGAGTTGTCGAGTGGCAACGGGATCTGTAATCGAGAAATTGCCGGCCAGATTGTCAACCGTGGGCACATATGCCGAGCTTGAGGACTGCAACTGTTTGGAGATGAAACGCTGATAGCCCGCGAAACCAAAGAGCTTATCGCGAATGATTCTTCCGCCAAAGGTGCCGCCAAACTGATCCAGGTGCAACTGGTCCTTGCTGGAGGAGAAGAAGTTGGTGGCATCGATGTAGTTGTTGCGGATGAACTCAAATGCGTCCCCGTGCCACTGGTTCGTTCCAGAGCGGGTAACCACATTGACAAAGCCGCCGGGATGCAAACCACTCTGCGCACCCAGGGCAGCGGTTTCCACGCTGAACTCGGCTACCGCGTCCGGGAAAGGAAAGGGCAGATTGACGTTGGTCATGTAGTCGTTGTGATCGGCGCCATCCAACCTGTAGTCGGTGGCATTGCCCTGACCGCCACCAACGGATATAACGGCCGAACTGTAAAAGGTCTTGCTTCCCGATTCGTCGTTGTTCTCATTGGCGTTCACGGCCCCGCCGGTGAGGGTGATGAGCGAAGTCATCAGCCTACTTCCGTTAAGAGGCATCTCGGTAACGGTAGCTTGGTCGATGGTCTGCTTAAGAGAGCTGTCCTCGGTCTGCAAAGCAAGGCCCGCAGCCTGCACTTCAATGGTCTGGTCCGCTTGGCCAACCTTCATGACTGGGTTGACGGCGATACTGCTGCCGACATTGAGAACGATATTCGATTGGCGGTAATGCGCAAAGTTAGTAGCTGTCACATCCAGGGTATAAGTACCGATGGCAAGGTTCGGAAAGCTATAAAGACCACTGCTGTCCGTTTTAGCCACATGCTTCACCTGGGTGGCTATATTGGTCGCGGTTACCGATGCATTCAGAATTACAGCGCCGGTGCCGTCGGTAACCACACCTTGAATATTTCCCGTTCCCGCAGTCTGGGCATTCCCTTTCGCGGCAAACAGAAGGACAGCGATGAAGAGGAAGGCGGCGATACAGCCGTTGACCCTCTCCAGCGGTTTAAAGCGTTTGTATTGCATTGAAGCCTCCAAATGGTTGTTGATCGAAAATAGGTAGAGACCAGAGCCCAGCTGGAAGGTTCTCCAACTCAAGTCGAGGATCTGGCCCGATTTTTTACGCACCGAGAGTGTCGGCCCCGTATTCTGACATACCGTATACAGAGGTCCGACCTCATTGTCAAGCTTTTAGTAACGTGCTATTAGGCAAAAAATAAATACCCTCATTGAAATCAAATAATATGAGTAATTTAGTCAATAAGACGCCAATACGTATATTGGTAGATGGTCAGACCTTGCCAAATGAAAATCGCGCAAGCGGCATGGAATCCGGCTAAAACTTTTTCAGAATCGATGTAGCCCGAAAGCAGTACTCCAAGTAGTACTGCGCGACTATCAGGGAGCGGCAACCTGGCACGATACCAAACCGGGCACAGTCATCCTGGAAATGCTCCAGGGCGGCGAGATCTCACCACTGCATGGACTCATCCAGCAGTGGCAGGCAAATTCTTTTCGAGAGGTGAAGCTTTCAACACCGCTTGCACGCGCTTCGGCCTGGTTGCGTCCTGAGCCTTTTTCCGAGCCGGGGCGCGTTCCATGCCCTGCGCGGTTTGGGCCATGCGCAGGTGCTGCTCCATCAGCCTTCGCGCTTCAAGGGGGTCGCGCGCACGAACGGCGCGGTAGATTTCCCGGTGCATATCGGCGGATTCGCGCATGTCTATGGAGCGCTCGACGGTTTTAAGGCGTTTATCGTACATCGCGGTGGTGATGGTCTCCATGAGGGCGGCGAGAATCGGGTTGCCCGAGGCCTGGGAGATGATGCGGTGAAAGAGCACATCGTGGACTAGATAATCCGCCGGGTTGTTCATTGCGGCAAACATCTCGGCAACTTCTTCGGCCAGCGCGGCGTGGTGCTCTTCGTTTCCGCGGTCGGCGGCCAGCGCGGCAAGATTGCCTTCCAGGATCAACCGCGTCTCGAACATCTGCCAGGATTGAAAGCCGTGCAGCGCCCCCATGATACTGACCGAAGCCTTGCCAAATGCTGGTGGGCCATCGGCGATGAATGTACCCACGCCGTGCCGCACCTTCATCACCCCCATCGCCACAAGCTGACCGATACCGGAGCGCAGGCTGGCGCGGCTGACTTTGAGCGAGCGTGCAAACTCACGCTCCGGGGGTATTTTGTCTCCCGGCTGCAAGGAGCCATCCTCTATGAGCGTACGGATGTGGTTGACCACCTGAATGGTCCGATGGGTATTGGGTTCGTTCTGTTTCTTGCGCGGCATAAAGAAAAGATGCCCTCTTGCATTCCCGGAAATTCCGGGCGAAATGAGATTAACACTTTATCTTAGTCTCTGCTCTGAAACAATTTCCCTACTGAAATAACGCGTGTCGCTCCAGTGTGTATACTACTGGTCGGACCTCTTGGATGGCCAGAGCTCTACACAAAATTTTTTAAAAGGGTAGAATCCGAACCATGTTGCTCCACGAAGACCGTTTGTTTCCCTCCGAACCCGGCGCGCGAAAGATCGCCAAGGCGCTGTACGCGCGCGTAAAGACTCTGCCCATCGTCAGCCCGCACGGGCATACGCAAGCGGCATGGTTTGCCAAGAACGAGCCGTTCCCCGATCCGGCAAAGCTCTTTGTGCAACCCGACCACTATGTCTATCGCATGCTGCTGAGCCAGGGAATCCCGATGGAGGAACTCGAGATCGGCCAGCCGGTGATGAAGGATGCCCGCAAGGTCTGGGGGATCTTTGCCAGGAATTACTATCTGTTCCGCGGAACGCCTACACGCATGTGGCTGGATTTTGCCTTTCAGGAGCTTTTTGGACTGGAGGAGCGGCTGTCGGCGAAGACCGCCGACCATTATTTCGATACGATCTCCGCCAAATTGCGGACGCCGGAGTTCCTGCCCCGCGCGCTGTATGAGCGCTTCAACCTGGAAGTGCTGGCAACCACCGACTCTCCCCTCGACTCACTGGCGGATCATAAAGCGATCCGCGCATCGGGCTGGAAGGCGAGAATTATTCCCAACTTCCGTCCCGACCCGGTGGTGGATGCGGAGTTCAAGGGATTTGCAGAGAACATTCGCCTGCTGGGCGAGCAGACCGGTGAAGACACAGCGACATGGGCCGGCTACCTGCACGCATTGCGAAAGGCGCGCGCACGTTTCATTGAATTAGGCTGCACGGCGACCGACCACGGGCATCCCACCGCGCAAACCGCAGACCTTCCCAATGCCGAGGCCGCGGAACTCTTCCGCCGGGTGCTCGGCGGCAGCGCCGATCTGGTCCAGCAGGAACTCTTCCGGGCCCAGATGCTTACCGAGATGGCGCAGATGAGCCTGGAGGATGGGCTGGTGATGCAGATTCACCCCGGCGCGGTGCGCAATCACAACCGCATCGTTTATGAACGTTACGGCCGCGACGTGGGCTGCGACATTCCCCGCGCGACCAATTACGTAGACGCGCTGCGCCCCTTGCTGGACCGGTTCGGCAACGAGAGCAAGCTCACCATTATTCTTTTTACGCTGGACGAATCGACCTACAGCCGGGAGTTGGCTCCTCTGGCCGGGCATTACCCCTGCCTGCGGCTTGGACCGCCCTGGTGGTTCAACGACAGCCCGGAAGGAATGATGCGTTTCCGCGAACAGGCGACGGAGACGGCGGGCTTCTACAATACGGTGGGTTTCAACGACGACACCCGGGCCTTCCTTTCCATTCCGGCGCGTCACGATGTGGCGCGGCGCGTGGATTGCGCCTTCCTGGCGCGGCTGGTGGCCGAACACCGTCTAGACGAGGACGAGGCCTTCGAGGTGGCCCACGACCTCACCTACGGATTGGTGAAGAAGGCGTACCGGCTGTAAGGAGCCTCTACGGCCTTGCCGCTTGCACTTGCCGGCGGCTTTGGCCGTCAGGTGTCAGGTCGCCGCTCGCTCTCATGCTGAAGAAAGTGGGGCCTGGCAGACAATAAGTTGGGAGTTGTCATGGAAAATCGCAATTTGAGGCTCAATAAGTATTCCGTGGGAACCGGGGACCGGTTCGCGCATCAAGCAAAAGCGCAGTTGCAGGCCTGCATGAAGGCTCTGGCGAGCGGAGTTGAAGTGGTTCCGGTGTGGAACAAGTCGAACCGCGAGCACACCATCATCGGCTCCGAGCCCGCTTCGGTGCGGCAGGCGGCCGATGCCGCGGTGAAGGCGCTGGGTTGGAAGCTGCCTTACTTCTGCGACGCAGATCACATCACGCTGCAAACCGCCGGGCGCTTCCTCGATTCGTGCGATTTCTACACCATCGACGTGGCCGACTTCATCGGCAAGGCCGCGCCGGCAGCCGATATCGACAACTTCGTGAAACGGCGCCCGGAGCTTCTTGGGCGCATTCAACTGCAAGGAACGGACGAGGCATTCCAGATTACGCAGGAAAACCTGAGGCAGACCGCGCAGAAGTATCTGACCGCCGTGAAAAAAGCCGGCGAGGTCTACCGCACGATCGAAAAAGCCAAGGGCAAGGGGAACTTCATCCCCGAGGTGTCCATGGATGAAACGGATAGCGCGCAAAGTCCCGTAGAGCTGCTCATTATTCTGGCGGCCATCGCCGACGAAGGCATTCCGGTGCAGACCATCGCGCCCAGGTTCAGCGGCCGCTTCAACAAAGGGGTCGATTACATCGGGGATGTCACGCAGTTTGAGCGCGAGTTTGCGCTTGACGTCGCGGCCATCGCCTACGCGGTGGAGCACTTTGGCCTGCCGGAAAATCTCAAGCTGAGCGTGCATTCGGGCAGCGACAAGTTCTCCATCTATCCCGCCATTCACGCCACTATGAAGAAGTTCAACGCGGGCGTGCATCTGAAGACCGCGGGAACCACGTGGCTGGAAGAGCTGATCGGCCTGGCGGAAGCTGGGGGCGAGGGGCTGGCGCTGGCCAAGGAGATTTATGCGGAGGCCTATGCGCACCGCGAGGAACTCTGCGCTCCCTACGCCACGGTGATCGACATCGACCCGGCCAGATTGCCATCGCCTGACGTAGTTCGCGGATGGTCCTCGGAACAATACACCTCGGCCTTGCGCCATGTGCGTGAAGCCGCGGCCTACAACAGCAGCCTGCGCCAGTTGCTTCATGTCGGCTTCAAGGTTGCGGCCAAGATGGGGCGCCGCTATCTGGAGCTGCTCGAGGCCAATGAAACCGTGATTGCGAAGAACGTGACCGAGAATCTATACGACCGGCACATCGCACCCGTGTTTCTAGGGCGCTGAGATACCGCTTTGAAGTTTCTTCAATCTGGATGAACTGACGAATTATGAAAAGGGGTGCAAGATGGCAAAGACAACAGACACTGCAAATGAACAGTCGATTCCCTTCGATCTGGCGGAACTGACGAAGTTGTACGACTTCAGCGGAAAGACAGTAGCTATTACCGGTGGCGCCGGAGTTCTGGGCAGCGAAATTGTCAGCGCAGTGGCAGGATGCGGAGCAAAGGTCGCCCTTTTGGAAGTGAATGCGGAGGCGGGCAAGGCTCTGGTTGCGCGCATGGGAGAGCGCGGGAAACAAGTCACGGTTTTTTACTGCGACGTGCTGAATCCCGAGAGCATTGTTGCGGCAGCTCAGGAAGCAAAAAAGAACATGGGCACCATCGATTGCCTGGTTAACGGCGCAGGAGGCAACAAGCCCCAGGCCACAACCAGCCCCGAGATGAAGTTCTTCGATTTGCCTCCGGATGCGGTGCGATGGGTTTTCGACCTGAATATCATGGGCACGATTATTCCCTCGCAGGCTTTTGGAAGAATCATGGCGGAGCAGGGGTTTGGCTCGATCTTGAATATTTCGTCGATGAACTCGTTCCGGCCGCTGACCCGCATTCCCGCCTACTCGGCGGCCAAGGCCGCGGTGAGCAACTTCACGCAATGGCTGGCCGTGCACATGGCCCAGGAATACTCGCCAAAGATTCGCGTAAACGCCATTGCGCCGGGCTTCTTCCTCACCAATCAGAACCGTTTTCTGCTGACCGACCGGGAGACAGGCGAGTGGACCGCGCGCGGCAAGACAATCGTGGGGCACACGCCGATGGGGCGCCTGGGCGAACCCAGGGATCTGATCGGTTGCGTGCTGTGGCTGCTCTCACCGGCCGCGGATTTTGTAACTGGCACGGTGATTCCGATCGATGGCGGTTTTTCCGCGTTCAGCGGCGTGTAGGCAACAGAATCGCGACGAACAAAGGCTGCGCCAACCGGCGCAGCCTCTTCTGTTTGTATACATTCTGGCAATCAGCGCAAGGTGACCTTTGCTCCCACCTGCTTTGTAATCGCCTCGCCCGCCTCGGCCTGCACCGTAACGTGTTCGCCCGTTACCTCGGCATAGGCGATTGTTAGTCCCGTCTTGGCGCTGAGATTCACATTGAGCAGCACCACGCCGGTGATGGGCGCTTCCGGCAATCCCACAATCGCTCCGGCTGAGATGCTGCCTGTAGCGGTCACGTTTTCGAGGGTGATGTCGTGGAAGTGCGGCGTCAGCCGCGTAACAGGTTGCGCCGCTTCTGTCGCGGGCGGCAGAATTTTGGGATAGTACTCGCTGATAACCAGCGCGTTCTTCACGTCCTTCATCTCAATATCGCGGAAGAAGAAGTGGCCAATATCGTTGCCGCGGTCGCGATTGGACTTTATGCGGATGCCGTTGTCCGTGCCCTCGAAATGAATGCGCTCAGCGCGGATATTCTGTACGCCTCCGGAGATCTCGCTGCCGATGGAGAGACCGTGCCCGTGCAGAAAGGTGCAATCGGTGATGGTGATGTCGCGGCTCGGATCGTCGGGTCCCGGAGAGTTGATCGGCCCCGACTTGATGGCAATGTTGTCGTCTCCCACGTCGGCATAGACATGATCGATGACGACATGCGACGAAGAGAAGGGATCGATGGCGTCGGTATTCGGCGAGTTGACCGGAGACAGTACCCTGATATTCCGGATGACCACGTCGTCAGAATAGTAGGGAACCAATTGCCACATGGGCGAGTTCTGAATGGTTACGCCCTCTACGCGCACATGCTTGCAGTGGTCGAAGATGATCATCTTCGGCCGGGGGTGGCCGGTGCCAAGAATGCCGTGATCCTTGATGCTTCGCGCCTCCTTCCACCAGCTCTCGCCCGCCCCGTCGATAACGCCTTCCCCGGTGATGGCGAGATTCGTGGCGTTGGTTGCCATTACCAGCGGCTGTAGATCGGGCAGGTGAAACATGGTCAAGGGAGGATAGTCCGCGTGATCGGCGGAACCGAGCAGCGTAGCGCCCTTGTCGAGTTGCAGGGTGATGTTGCTCTTGAGCACGATGGGAGCGCTGAGATAGGTGCCGGCGACGAGCCGGACCGTGCCGCCTCCTCGCTGCTCACATGCTTCGATGGCCGCCTGAATCGCAGCCGTATCCTTCGTAACGCCGTCGCCTTTGGCGCCATGCGTACGTGGATTGCAGGCGGCGGATGAACCGAACGCGTCAGCCGGAGCAGCAGCGAAAGCAGCCGCCAGGGTAAGCAGAAACAGAAGGGTTGGTAACGGCAATCTCCGTCGAATCATTGGGACTCCTCGCAGAAAAAGGTTCGCTTTCAAGCTCATCATACGCTTGAAAATCCAAGTGGTCATACCTCTGGGGGTTTCGGATGTATGCTGGGGGAATGAAGAATCTAACCCGTCGCGACGCAATCAAACTTGCCTCGGTTGGCGCCGTTGCAGCCATGCAGTCCGCATCGTCAGGCGCTTCCGGGCGCAGCCACGATCCGGTGCCGGTGTGGGAGGTTTTTGAACTCACGCTGAAGGGTATCTCGACTGGAAACCCATTCACCGAGGCGCGCCTTTCCGCAACCTTCTCGCTCGGTCATCGCAGCATCGAGGTGGATGGTTTTTATGACGGTGCGGGTGTCTACAAGGTGCGCTTCATGCCGGATGCGGTTGGGGCCTGGAGTTACCGGGTGAGCAGCAGTCTTGCCGGTCTGGATGGACTGGAGGGTGGCTTTGAGGCGATGCCGCCACTGGCCGACGCGCATGGGCCGGTTCGCGTGCAGAACACGCACCACTTCGCTTATGCCGATGGCGCGCCTTTTTTTCCGTTCGGCACTACCTGCTAT
>Ga0182011_10003035_pt1 | contig 13894 bp, 12 predicted proteins | sample 711E1DmetaG_FD_120481 | JGI IMG/M metagenome (GOLD analysis project Ga0182011, IMG submission 120481) | Permafrost microbial communities from Stordalen Mire, Sweden - 711E1D metaG | ecosystem: Environmental > Terrestrial > Soil > Wetlands > Permafrost | place: Sweden: Stordalen | collected... | reverse complement strand
GGATGGAGGTTGACCTTAGGGAACGTAGACGGCTGGATAACGAATTGGTTGGGAGAAAATGGGCAGAGATTGTGGTTCGACGAACGGTTTCGGGGTCCTTTGACTACGCCTTCCGCGATGAAGCTGCGGGAGGCTCCGCTCAGGATGACAGGTTTTCGAACAATCAAAAAAATCATGCAGGAAGTTTAGGTCGATATTGTCTGGGATGAGAGTGCACTGCCTATTTCGAGCGGGACTGATGCTGACGCTGCTGGCGACGGGCGCGGGCGTGTCGGTGCGAGCTTACGCGGCGGAGCACATTACACTGCGCAATGGATTCGAGTTCGACTGCACGAGGCGCGAGGCGGCGGGGGATAAGGTTCGGTTGTACCTGATGCCAGTGGTGGTTGGACTGGGCTCGGCGGAGGATGCGAACTATATTGAGGTGTCGGCTGACGCCGTGCTGCGGATCGAGAGGATTGCCGACCCGGTGGCGGAGGTTGTGGCTCCGTCGGCGGGAACGACTGCGGCGGATGCGATTGCGACGGCGGGTGCTGCTCCTGCTCTGCTGACGGCGACGGAGATGCGAGAGATGCTGGTGCGGGCCGGGGTTCGGCACAACATTGATGCGGACCTGCTGGCTAGCGTGGTTCAGGCTGAGAGTGGGGGCAATGCGCGGGCGGTCTCGCGGGTGGGAGCGGCGGGGCTGATGCAGTTGATGCCGGGGACAGCGGCGGGGTTGGGCGTACGCGACCGGTTTGCGCCGGAGGAGAATATCGGCGGCGGGACGGCTTATCTGGATGCGCTGCTGACGCACTATCACGACGACATTGCGCTGGCCGTGGCAGCCTACAACGCGGGACCGGCGGCGGTGGATCGCTACCACGGGATTCCGCCTTATGCCGAGACGCGGGCTTATGTGGCGCGGGTGATTCGTGAGTTCAATCGGCGCAAGCGGGCGGCGGTTCGCACAAACCTGACGGCGAATGCAAAGTAGAGCCAGGAGAGCAGGCCGATGAAGAGTCGCAGTGCGCGGGTATGGTTCGCGATTCTATTGGCGGTTGCGCTGATCGTCTTTGCCAATCGCGGTCGGATTCACTTTGACTGGGCGGTCTTCTGGCTCGAGCTGCGCCATGTGGATTGGCGGCACATTGTGGCAGGCGTGGGTGTGATCTATGTGGCGATATGGCTGCGGGCACAGCGCTGGTCGGTGTTGATTCGCGGGACGAAGCGGGTCTCTGTGTGGTCGCTGGTGGGTCCGCAGTTGATCGGGTTTACGGCGGTGGCGTTGTTTGGGCGGCTGGCGGATGTGATTCGACCGGCGCTGGTGGCGCGCAGGATTGGGCTGTCGGTCAGCTCGCAGGTGGCGGTGTACACGATTGAGCGGACGTTCGATCTGGGATCGGCGGCGCTGATCTTTTCTGCGGCGCTGCTGTTTGCTCCGAGCGACCTGCCGCACCATGAGGTCTTTGTGCGAACAGGGGTGGTTTCGCTGGCGGTGACGGCTCTGCTGGCGGTCTTTGCGGTGGTGACGCGGGCGGCTGGCGGAGTGGTTGCGAGCGGCGCGGGTACGGCGCTGGGGTGGCTGTCGAAGCCGCTGGGGAAGAGAGTCGCTGAACGAATTTGCGACTTCCGCGATGGACTGGATGCGATTCGCTCGGCGCAGGATTTTGTAGTGGTGGCGCTGCTTTCGCTGGCGATGTGGGGGCTGATTGCAAGCGCTTATGTGCAGACGCTGCACGCTTTTGTGGGGACGCCGGAGCTGGCGACGATCTCGTTTTCGCACACCATGCTGCTGATGGGCGCAAGCCTTGGCGGTTCGACGATACAACTGCCGGTCATTGGCTGGTTCACCCAGATTGCGGTGACGGCGACGGCGATGCATGCGTTCTATGGCGCGCCGATTGAGGCCGCGACCGCCTGCGGAGCGCTGCTTCTGGCGGTGACTTCTCTGAGCGTGATTCCGCCGGGACTGGCGTTTGCGCGGATGCAGCACTTCGATATGAGAGCGGGATTGAAGCAGGCGGCGGAGAAGGCAGGCGCAGAGCCTACCCCGGCTGGCAAGAACTCGCGCGAATAGGGCGTTTCTGACAGACGTGGCGGAATTAATAAATAGAAGGCGACTTCACATTACTAATGTTGGCAATGAAGTGTGTTGGCAATTTTAGACGAGCCAAGGAGCGATTTTGGTGACGTCTCCATTTTCAATGGATCGAATTATGATTAGCACATGAAGACCGAAACCCGCCCGCCCTGGCTTATACGTCAAGAAAATGGTGTTGCCGCTGAGGCTCGAACACGAGCGATGTTGCTGGACAGGTTTTGGATACTCGAACGCTCAGCGGACGTTGATGGAGCTGACCTTATCATTCAACGTCGTCTGACCAATCGATCACTCTTAGACAGAACCCCGCCACGGGTCGGGTTTATTCAAGCAAAGTTCTTCGCTGATTCAGCCACAACCCACTACGTCCACTGCGAGTATGTCAGAAACCCTGAAGGTAAACCCAGAACTGAATTCTTCGTGATTTGCCATACCGGAATCGAAGATCAAGCGCAAGCCTTCCTGTTATCTGCAGAGGAGATCTCCGATCGTTTTGAATTGACGCCACCAGATCATAGCAAGCCTAATCGGTTTGTATTATCCGGCCGAACCGTCCTGACGCAGCGATTCCAAGTTTTCGACAGGAAGAGCATTCTCGACAGGATCGAACGCTCCCTACGTGACGCAGATTTTGACAATAACCGAGCGTTTGCGGCTTGGGCGCTACCGAGCTTTAAGAACGAAGCACCTCCAATTCTTCCCATGTATGAGGAGAAGATCGATAACCGGTGGGCCGACATCCCCACAGCGTTCGACCGCATACGGGAGAGTGCCAAATGGGCATCGTATCACTTGGAAGATGTGTATGGTCAGCTGTGCGACATCCAAGAAACCCGCGATCCGGCTCGGGCTCTTGAATTGGGCAAGAAACTGGAGCGCGATTGGGCAGAACATGTCCAACTGCCGGATGATCTATTTGATGAAGGCCTCTTGGCCGCTGTTGATTTGCACAAGAAGCGATACGAGCAGCTCAATCAGGAGGGATTGCTGGGTGCGCACTCAGCTTTTCGCCGCTCGGTCACAGACAGGATTCTGAATGATGTTGTTCCCAGAATGCCCTTGCCGTGGGATCAGGTCTACGTACTTACCACCCGCTTCAATCCGGTCAACTTCCTCGATGTGGTTCATGAGAGTCACTTCGACATCCCCACCGCACTTTGGCCAGACCCTGTAGTCGACGAGATTTTTGAGCATCCGTCGGACATGCCAAATAAAGTTGGCATCTTGGAAGCACAACGCGGTATGGTTCGCGCCTACGTCGCTCCTGGCCGGTACTGCTATCAAGTTCCAGCCGAAGACAACCCACCCACATGCAGTTGGGAAGACTTTAAGATGGTCGATACTCCAGGGACCTGGACTGAAAGGATCAATGTGGTTGTCCAAGAAATGGTGCGTAATATTCTTGAACAAGCACTCACTGACCGCTTTGGCCCCTAACCGCCTTCGGTTTTGGGCATCTGGGAAACCACCGATCTCAACCGGGCGACCCCGGAGCGAGATTACTCCCGATAAACGCCGATTGCGGAAGTTTGTCGCACTATGCGGTCAATAACCGTGGTTTTTGGTGTCCAGCCATGAACTGCGAGTTGTGAGTCATGGGCTGTCGAGCTGCGTGGGATGTATTTTGCGGGGATTCTCGCATACACTGGTAGCGTTGATCTTTGGCTTTGCAATTTGCTGTCAAGAGGAAATCCTTTGTCTGTTACGACCCGCCCGCTGGATCTGGTTCCGCACCGCCGTTACAACCCTCTGCTCCGCGAGTGGATTCTGGTTTCGCCGCAGCGGACGCAACGTCCTTGGCAGGGTGAGACGACCAAGCAGGTGAAGAGCGCGGGAGTGGCTTACGACGCGGCGTGCTATCTTTGTCCGTCGAATGCGCGTTCGGGCGGAGTGAAGAATCCTGCTTACACCAGCGTCTATGCGTTTGACAACGACTTTCCATCGCTGTTGCCGGTGAATACGGCCAAGGCCGAGGAGGGCGGTTCGCCGCTGTTGGTGGCTGAGCCGGAGCGCGGATGTAGTCGCGTGATCTGTTTTCATCCCAATCATTCGCTGACGATGGCGCGGATGGATGTGGCGGAGATTGCCGTGGTGGTCGATGCGTGGGCCGACGAGACAGAGCGGCTGGGCAAGCTGCCGTATGTCAATCATGTGCAGATCTTTGAGAATCGCGGGGCGATGATGGGATCGAGCAATCCGCATCCGCACTGCCAGATCTGGTCGACCGAGCACATTCCCAATGATCCGAAGCGCGAGTTGGAGGCGCAGAAGGAGTACAGCGACAAGCACCATTCCTGCCTGCTGTGCGATTATGTGGCGACCGAGATCGCCGAGGCGGAGCGGATCGTGGTGGAGAACGAGCTGTTTATCGCCGTGGTGCCTTACTGGGCGATCTGGCCGTTCGAGACGCTGGTGCTGCCACGTCGCCATCTGGGCAGCTTCACCGACCTGACGCGGCCCGAGCGCACGGCGCTGGCGGCGATTCTGAAGTCGGTGACGACGCGCTACGACAATCTTTTTGAGGTGAGCTTTCCTTATACGATGGGCTTTCATCAGCGACCTACCGATGGCGAGGCGCACGACTCGATGCACTTTCATGCGCATTTTTATCCGCCTCTTCTGCGCTCGGCGGAGATTCGCAAATTCATGGTGGGCTTTGAGATGCTGGGGATGCCTCAGCGCGATCTGACACCCGAAACCGCCGCAGGACGCCTACGCGCCCTGTCCGAAAAGCACTACGCAGATTGATTCCACAGGAGACCTATGCTGACCAATGCTGAAATTGCCGCTTTGCACCTAACCTCTTACAACGTCCCCGGCGCTCTGTATATGGCACCCGGTCGCGTCAACCTGATCGGCGAACACACCGACTACAGCGACGGATTTGTGATGCCGGCGGCGATTGACTTTGCCACGGTGGTGGCGATTTCTCCGCGCACGGACGGGCGGATCCTGGTCCATTCGGTCAGCTACGACGAGCGGGTAGACAAGAGCGTGACAGAACTACTGGACGATGGCTACAAAACGCTGCGCGGAGGACGCGAGGCGCATTGGTCGGATTATCCGGCGGGGGTTCTGTGGGCACTGCGCGAGCATGGCGTCGCCGTCGACAAGGGATTTTCGCTGACGATTGCAGGCGACGTCCCGATCGGCGCCGGGCTCAGTTCGTCGGCTTCGGTCGAGGTTGCTACGGCATTTGCGGTACTGGGCGCGGCCAACGTCAAGCTGCAATCGACCAAGATTGCGCTGCTGTGTCAACGCGCGGAGAATGCCTTTGTGGGTGCCAACTGCGGGATTATGGACCAGTTTGTGAGCTGCTGCGGACAGCAGGACTACGCCGTGATGCTGGACTGCCGGTGGCTGGAGTTCAAGCTGACGCCGATTCCCAAGGACGTGCGCATCGTGATTTGCAACTCGATGGTGAAGCACTCGGTCGCGGGTGGTGAGTACAACACGCGACGCGCGGAGATCGAAGCCGGAACAAAAATTTTGAGCTCCCATCGCTCCGAGATCAAGGCTCTGCGCGATGCCACGGTGGGCGATCTGGCCAAGTGGGGCAGCGAGATGCCGCCCAACGTGCTGAAGCGTTGCCGCCACGTTGTCACGGAGAATGCGCGTGTGCTGGCGGCAACCGAGGCCTTCCGCGTCTCCAACCTGACCCACTTTGGCGAGCTGATGCGGCAGGCCTACGTCAGCCTGCGCGACGACTTCGAGGCTTCGTGCAAGGAGATCGACATTCTGGTGGAGTTGGCGGTCAAACAGCCCGGATGCTTCGGCGCGCGGCTAACCGGCGGAGGCTTTGGCGGATGCACGGTGAATCTGGTCGACGCGACTCATGTCGAGGAGTTCACCGCGGCGATGCGCGCGGGATATCTGGCGGCGACCGGCATCAATGCGGAGATCTACACCAGCCGCGCCTCGAATGGAGCGCACGCCATCACACTGTAACGGCTGTTGGCGAGGAGTCGCCTGCCACTTGAGACGGGAGCCGTCCGCAGAATGAACAGACGCGTACGAGTTGGAATCGATCTGGGCGGGACGAAGATCGAAGGGCTTGCGCTGGATGATGCGGGCGTGGAGATTGCTCGCCTGCGCATCGCTACGCCGCAGCACAACTATGCTGCAACGGTGCAGGCGATTGCCGAGGTCGTCCGCGAGATTGAACGGAGTAGCGAGTGTGGTGGTTTGGCCTCGGTCGGCGTGGGGATTCCTGGGACCGTGGTGCAAGCGACCGGACTGGTGAAGAACGCCAACTCAACGTGGTTGATCGGGCAACCGCTGGAGCGGGACCTCAGCTTGGCACTTGGGCGACCGGTCCGCTGCGCGAACGATGCAAATTGCCTTGCCGTTTCCGAGGCGACAGATGGCGCGGCGGCGGGTGCGGAACTGGCCTTCGCGGTGATTCTGGGCACGGGATGCGGCGGCGGCATTAGCGTGAATGGTCGCGTGCGCGTGGGACCGAACGGCGTTTCGGGCGAGTGGGGGCACAATCCCCTGCCGTGGGCGAGGCAGGACGAGCTGCCCGGGCCGGAATGCTACTGCGGCGCGCGCGGGTGCATCGAGACGTGGATCTCTGGGACGGGGCTGGCGAACGACCATCGGCGCGCGACGGGTAAAGAATGCGCTGGGCCGGAGATTGTTGCGGCGGCGGAGCGTGGCGACCAAGCCGCCGAGGCAAGTCTGACGCGGCTGGAGGATCGTATTGGGCGGGCGCTGGCGGTGGCGGTGAATCTGCTGGACCCGGATGTGATTGTGCTGGGAGGCGGACTCTCGCGGATGGATCGGCTCTATGCGAATCTGCCTGCGCTGATTGAGCGACATCTGTTTGGTGGCGGGAAGCTGGTAACTCCCGTCCTGCGGGCCAAGCATGGCGACGCCAGCGGAGTGCGCGGCGCGGCTTGGCTTTGGCCTGCGTAGAGCTTCGTCGCTCGCATATAGATCGGGCCTTCAGCTCTCTGCGCCATGGGTCGGCGTCTGTCAGCCGCCTTCGTCTTTGCCACCACTTGCATTTCTGGCGGGCATGTGAGCATAGGCTTGCTGTAGAATGAGTTCGCGATGGTTGATGCAGTTGCGACGATGAGAAATATCGCCAAGAATTGGCGCTGCGGGGCCGGTCGGCCTGCCGCCTGCGAAGTGGCGGGACGTCTGGAACATCTGCTGGACACGGCAACTGAGGTCTTTTTGGAGTGTGGCTACAAGGGTGCAAACGTCTCTGAGATCGCCCATCGCGCTGGCGCGTCCAAACGGACGATTTACGCGCGCTATCCTAGCAAGGCCGAGCTGTTTATCGCCGTGGTCTCGCGCAAGATCGACGGGATGCAGATGGTCTATGCCAAGGTTCTCGTCCCCGATCAGCCGCTGGCGCGGGTTCTGAATGAGTTTGGAACAATCCTGCTGAGTTCCATGCTGCGACCGGACCTGCGCTCTCTGTTTCATGTCATTGTGGCCGAGTCGCCCGAATTCCCCAAGCTAGCCGGGACCTTCTGGGAGCTTGGACCGAAGCGAATGACGAACATGTTGGAAGTGTATCTTTCCACACATTCCGAGTTCAAGGGTGAGCAGCCCGCCCACGCGGCGGAGATGTTCTGCTCCATGTGCTGGGGAATGGCGATCCTAAAAAAACAGTTCTACAAGGACTACGAGATGCCCGCCGAGATGCGAGACCTGAATGTAAAGGAAGCAGTCCGCATCTTTCTGGCCGCGTATACGGAGACATCAGAGACCTAGTGGGCGTCGGGGCACAGCGAGACCTGGACTTTGCCCCGCGTCTCTTTCGCGTCTCGAAGAGACGGTTCAAGCGGGCGCGCGAGATTGACCTTGCTGAAGTTGAACGCCATGCCAGCCACGCTCTGGGGAAGACGGCGTGGCGAGGGCAAGCAACACTGGCCTGCGGACCACTCCACTACGCGCGAATTTAAGGTGCGTGAACGGATCATTAAGAATCCTCGCCGCGCTTCAGGCGAGAGGTCGGCGGTCGCTGTGCCGCGATTACTCGGGGCATCAGAACCAACCCAAGAAAGATCATGGCGAGAATTGGATGGCTAACCATTGCGTAAGGCTCCACATGGAAGGGTAGGATCGCTTCCACGTTTCATGATCTTTCCCCGCAAAAGCTCGTGCCATAACACTTTCGCACTAGCAGACCCACGCAAGTTGTAGAGACGCGGCAGGACTAAATCCCCCTCAAAACTATGGCTTATGCAGAGGTTTCCTAACGGCGCTGGCTGCGGGCAATGGCGGATTTGGCCTCATTGTCAGCCTCGCGTTTGCGTTCGCTGGCGCGTTTGTCCCACTCCTGCTTGCCTTTGGCTAAGGCGATCTCGCACTTCACCCGTCCGTTGCGGAAGTAAAGGCGTGTGGGAATCAGCGTGAATCCCTTCTGCCGAGTCGCCACCTCCAGCTTGCGGACCTCGCCTTTGTGTAGCAGCAGCTTGCGCGTACGCAGCGAGTCATGATTCATTGCGTTGCCGTGGGAGAACGGTCCGATGTGCGCGTTCAGCAGGAAGCACTCGCCGTCCTTCAGTAGGCCGTAGGCGTCCTTGAGGTTGGCCTTGCCCTCGCGGATGGATTTGACCTCGGTGCCACGCAGGGCGACCCCGGCCTCGTACTTATCGAAGAGCGCGTAGTTGAAGCTGGCCGAGCGATTGTACGCCGCATCGCGCGCGCCAGCCGCCACCGGGTCGCGGTCCTTCTGCTTCACCGCTGGCTTGGGTTGCGCGGCGACCGTCGGATTGGAGAGGGATCTGGGCATAAGTAAGCCGATACGAATATATGTAGAGTATCGCGTTACGAACAAAATCCGGGGATTCTTCGCTGCGCTCGGAATGGCAAACGGAAACGAAGTGCGATTTTGGCTTGGAACAACTCAGTTTAACATGCCCGTGAAAAGCATCTCACTTGTCGGCTCGGGCTACGTCTAACCTACACCGGGCAGTTATCGGCGGTTTTTTGGGGCAGCTTGGAGGGCTCCGGTCCGTTGCAGATAGACGTTGTCATCGAGTGATGGAGTTCCGGGCAGGCGTTTGCTAGCAACAATTTCGTTCAAAAATTGGCCGGAAGACAGGCAAGAAGACAGGTGACATGAAGCATCCAATCGGCGGGCCGAAGACGTTCGCAATGCTATACTCGGCACAGTCGCACAAGTCCAATTCGTATGATCGTCCGGCGACCATCTCCCCTGTGTGCGACGCGTCTTCTGTCGCATGGCGGGCTTCGTCCGGCACAAACCAGACTGGCACCGACCAGATCCTCGACGCAAAGGAAGCGCACAGCAACGGCATGACTCGCGGCTACCTAAATCTGCTCTCCCGACTCCCATTTCGTCTTCTTTTTGGATCGCCCGCAGCACTGCTTGGCCTGTCTGTCGCGCTTGGCTTTGCTGTGCTGTCCCCGGTCGCGCACGCGCAGAGCGCCAGCAGTTGGAACAATCGAGGGCAAAAGGCGGAGTTACACGAGGACTACGACGCCGCCTACGAGGACTACCTGCACGCCCACAAGAAGAAGCCCGGAGACATGCGCTATACGACCCGGCTGGACCGGATGCGCTTTCAGGCCGCCGCCGTTCACGTTGATCGCGGTCGCGTCCTGCGCCAGAGCGGGGATCTATCCGGAGCGCTCAACCAGTTCACCCGCGCGCTGGAGATCGATCCCGGCAACGAGAGCGCCCAGCAGGAGATTCAGATCACCCGGCGTCTGGACCAGCCTGCGGACGGCAGTGCCTCGGCGCTCGCTTCCCCTTTCGGACTCACCGATGCCGGCAACGCGATCCGTGAGATTGCAGCCATTGGCGCGCCGCTCGAACTCAAGCCCATCTCCAACGACCCCATTACGCTACACATGGTCGAGGACAGCAAGGTCATCTATCAGGCCATCTGCAAAGCCGCCGGACTCAACGTCCTCTTTGATCCCGACTACGTCTCCAAGCGCGTTCCCGTCGATCTAACCAACGTCGGCCTCGACGACGCCCTGCGCATCGTCGGCCTTGTCTCCGGCACCTTCTACAAGGCCGTCACCAAGGACACGATCTTCGTCGCGCAGAACAACAAAGGCAAGCACAACGATCTCGACGATCTGGCGGTGCAGACCTTCTACCTGACCAATCCCAGCCAAGCCAGCGACGCCAACGAGATCCACACCGCCATTCGCAACATCTTGCCGCCAGACGCCAAAACCTATCTAGTTGCCAGCCAGAACGCCATCATCGTGCGCGGCACCTCTGACCAGTTGACGCTGGTGCAGAAGCTGGTCAACGATCTGGACCGCACTAAGGCCGAGGTGGTCGTCGACGTGGCCATTCTGGAGGTCAACCGTGACAAGGTTCGCAATCTCGGCATCAGCCTGCCACAGAAGTTCACCGTCACTCCGCAGATCAGCAACGCCACGACCACCGCCGGCTCCACCACCACCAACATGACGCTGAACACGCTGGCCAATATGAACGCCACCAACTTCGCTGTGGCCATCGGCGGAGGTACGCTGAATGCGCTTCTCACGGATGACGACACGCGGGTACTACAGAACCCCAGCATCCGCGCAACCGACGGTCAAGAAGCCACGATGAAGATCGGCTCCAAGATCCCCGTCGCCACTGGCAGTTCCTCCTCCACGCTCACTTCCACCGCCGTCTCCACCACGCAGTTTACCTATCTGGACATCGGCGTCAACATTGACATAACGCCAACCATCCATCTGGATCGCGAGGTCTCGCTCAAGCTCAACATCGAGGTCTCCACCGAGAGCGGTCAGGTAACAATCGACACCGTCACCGAGCCGATCATCAGCCAGCGCACGAACAAAACGACCATTCAGTTGAAGGATGGCGAGCCCTGCTTGCTGGCTGGAATTCTCCAAAAGACAGACACCTACAGCAACAGTGGAACCCCCGGTCTAGCCCAGATTCCCCTCATTAAATATCTCTTCGGTGCCATCAAGAATGAGAATGTTCAGGACGAGGTGGTCTTCATCCTGATCCCGCACATCGTTCGCGAGTCGGTGCTCACCCACCAGAACATGCGCGCCATCGACACCGGCACCAGCGGAACCATCGAGTTGCGCCGCACTCCCGCCGAGGCCGCCTTGTTCGACAACACCCCCGTCTACAGCCCGACGCAGTCCTCGACGACCAGCGCGGCTAACGCGGCCTCTGCAATGGTGCAGCAGATGAAGCAGCAGGCTCTGCCCCCCATGCCGCCCAACTCGCTGGCAGCCAGCGCCGCAACGGGTGTGCATCCGGGCTCGATTCCCGCCGCAAACATCACGCCGGTCACGCTGACCGTTCTGCCAGCCAACTCCACGCAAGCGGTCGGCAGCACCTTCCAAGCCACTGTTCTGCTGGCCAACGCCCGCGACATCTACTCGGTCCCCATGGAGATGCAATACGATCCCAAGGTCCTCCAACTGGTCAATGTCAATAGCGGTGGGCTGCTGGCTGGCGACGGTCAGGCGGTCGCTCTGGTCCACCGCGACAACGGTGCGGGCTTGGTCACCATCTCGGCCTCGCGCCCGCCGGGCGTTGCTGGCGTCAACGGCGTCAATGGTCAGGGCGAGGTCTGCATCCTCACCTTCAAGGCCATCGCTGCTGGAGACTCCAACCTGAGCTTGACCAGAGTCTCCGCCATGAACAGTCTTAAAGTCAGCCTGCCGACGGTCGGCTCGCAGTCCGTCGTCCATGTGAAGTGAGGTTCCCCGTGAAGAAGCACCGTTTTGCGGTACACGGCACATCTCGCGGCGGCAGTGGCGTGAACGGTAACTCGACGTCCCGCGCACGGGGTGCCGAATCCGGGCTTACGCTGGTCGAGCTGATCATCTGCGTGGCCATCGTCTCGATCCTTGCCACCGCTGCGTTGCCGCTCGCACGTTTTCAGGTCAAGCGGCAGAAGGAGCGCGAACTGCGCCGCGACCTGTGGGAGATGCGCGACGCCATCGACCGCTACAAGGACGCCTCCGACCGCGGCGGCATTCAGATCAAAGCCGACAGCATGGGCTATCCGCCCGACCTACAGACGATGGTCGATGGCGTCGAGGTCAAGGAAAAGAAGGTTCGCTTCCTGCGCGCCATTCCCGTCGACCCAATGACCAAATCCACCGAATGGGGTGTGCGCTCCAATCAGGACGATGCCGACGCCGACTCCTGGGGCGGGCAGAACGTCTTTGACGTTTACACTAAGAGCGAAGGCACTGCGCTGGACGGGACAAAGTACAAAACATGGTAAGCCCGAACCCAATCCGACCGCGTTCACGCCGCCTGCTGACCGCCGCAACTGCCGCGCCGCAAGCCACAAACGCCACACCACGCCGCACGGATTCCGGCTTCACCCTGCTGGAGTTGCTGGTCGTCATGGCGATCATTGCGGTTCTAGCCGCCATGGCCATTCCGGCCTTCAAGACCAACATTATCGCCGCCAAAGAGGCTGTTTTGCGCGAGGACCTACAGGTGATGCGGCAGGCCATCGGCTCCTACACGGTCGATAAGCAGAAGGCCCCGCAGTCGCTCGACGATCTGGTCACCGGAGGCTATCTGAAGGCTGTCCCCAAGGATCCCTTCACGCAGCGCACCGACACCTGGATGACCAGCCAGTCCGACATGCTCAGCACGGTCGACCAAACCGACTCGGGCGGCATCGACGACGTCCACTCCGGCGCACAACTAGTCTCCCTCGACGGCTCAACCTACAACAGTTGGTAGCAAGGCGATGAGCTGCGCTTTAGCTTAGAGCATTTTCAGGGTTAGTGTAAGCTCTGGGGGCCCCATCCTTGCGGCGTACTTGTCTTTGCCGCAAGGGTGGGATTCCAAGATGCCTACATTACAGCAATAGTGAAAATGCTCTAGGGGGGCGGTAAAACAAAACCGCGGCTTGCAGCAAGAGTTGACTGCAAACCGCAGTTCGTCATCATTGCGGACACATCTGTTTTGGTTAGATGCTGCTGCTGACGGCGAATTTGCCACCGTAGTTTACCACTGCCCATGCGACGTTATTCGTGGTGTCTACGCCGTAGGTGCCGAGCGGATAGCTGGACTGCCATGCGCCTTGGACGAACTTCTTGGTGCCGCCATAGTTGTTGCTGACGGCGTTGGTCCAGTTGCCCGCGTCGTCGAGGGTGGCGATGCCAGCGTTGCCGGTGGCTACCTTCGAAGACTGAAGCGAGGATGCGGTGTAGCTCAACTGCAGCACATAGGTTTCGCTCTGCTCGCTGCTGAGGGCCGACTGCAGGCCCCAGAGATAGAGAACATCGCTGGCCAATCCCGATAGGGTTCCCCCCCAGCCGGTGTTGACCACGCGGACCAGCGAACGGCTGCTTAGGTCGGTGGTGATGCTGACGTTGGTCCCGGCCAGAATCTGGGCCGTGGTGCCATTGGGCGACTTGTCGCTTACCGTGGTAAACGGACTGCCCGGCTTGATCTGGAACTGCTGACCCACCAGACTGTAGCCGTAGGATTCGCGAAGTGTGAAGTTCAACGCAGGAATGGTGGAAGTCAAGCCGCCCGAAACGTTCACATCCGCAGCCCAGTATTCGATGGTGGTGTTGTTGCCTTCAATCGTGACCAGGTAATAGCCAATCTTGTAGAGTTCCTGCCGGATGGGAACCTGGCGAGCAACTCCAAAGGCAGCAACATTGTAGGTGACGTCATTCGCGATGGCGGCCGGCGTATAGAACTTTGAGCTGTCGGAGGCGCAGGTCTGCTGCATGATGCTGGCCGTTTTGCCATCGGTGGTATAGACGATCGAGCGGTCGTGCATGTGATCGTGGCCGTTGATATACACATGCACGCCATTGCTGGCCAGACTCTGGATAAACGCATCGGTGCTGGTC
>Ga0182011_10003034_pt1 | contig 13903 bp, 19 predicted proteins | sample 711E1DmetaG_FD_120481 | JGI IMG/M metagenome (GOLD analysis project Ga0182011, IMG submission 120481) | Permafrost microbial communities from Stordalen Mire, Sweden - 711E1D metaG | ecosystem: Environmental > Terrestrial > Soil > Wetlands > Permafrost | place: Sweden: Stordalen | collected... | reverse complement strand
TCAAGGATGCCCTATCTACATATAACACTTGCATCAATAATCAGGAAGTTGCAATGACTAAGGTATTAGAGAATACTTATAAAAACACTGAAGATAGATGGGTAAATGTCATAGGCAACATGGACAAGAAACATTTGGACACAACTCAACTCAATGCCACTTTAAGCGAACTCATATCCAGATTGCAGCAGTTTCAGGTATTGATCAATAGCGGAAACACCAGCCTGATAAAAAGCACATTGCAGGATATGAACAATGAACATCTGCATTTATGGGCTAACTTCGACACTCAAAGGATTACAGGATATATCGACAGGCTCGGATTAATGGCTGTCAATGATTCCAATATAACATCTGAGCTAGACATGATGAGACAAAAGCTCGCCGGCCTATCAGAATACACTGCTCAAGGCCATAAGTATCAGAATGGAGAATTGGAGAAAGTATGGTCCACACTCAAAGACACCAGCAAGGACCTTACGAGTGCATCAAAAGAGATGCTTCAGAATAGAAAGAATATTATGCAGAATAGAATTGGTAAGGGACCTGGAAATGGTAATAACACTGGTTTTAGGAATAGGTCAAATCCTAGAGGATAAGACAATAATACATAATGTAATGAGTTAGGAGGATAATAAAAATGAGTAGGACGACAGCCATCTTTGTTATAGGACTGCTTGCGGTCTTAGTTGTGATAAGTGCATGCACTAAAAACCCTACGACAAGCACTATAGGAGCCAATGACAATACAGCACCAAGCATTGCATCAGCAGGCGGTAATGCTCCTAGCACATCACCTCAGAACGGGATTGCAGAAGCTTCCATAGTCAGCATCGATCCTGTTGCAGATATCATCAACGAAACTCCTGCTGATCCAGGAACATTGGATAATATGAATGTATCTGACGAGATTCCACAATAATTTTTTTAATTTTTTAATACCTAAATTTTTTGATAATATTCTTCAATTAAATTTATAAGTTGATTCTATACACTAATTATCATGTCTGCCGAAAAATTCATCAAAGATATCATCGCCAGCGGCTTCGAAAAGCTCTTTGATCTGGATAAATTAAGATTCAAGAGCATTTGCATAGGGAAAGATATAATTGAGTCGATAATAGAGCTAGCGATAATCAATAATCCTAAGGAGTTTGTGGCATTCTTTAAAGGCTATGTAAAGGATAACAAACTAATATTAGACAGCCTGGTATATCAGCAATATTATGCAACAACCCATTCAGCGACACCGATATTTCATTTCAATGATACAAACTTTTATGGGAGTGTCCATAGCCATCCATCTTATAACAATAATCCCTCGCAGACAGATATCAGATTTTTTCGAAAAATAGGCATAGTGAATTGTATAATATGCAAACCGTATAAAGTTGAGAATGTCAGATTCTTCAATCATGAAGGTGATGATATCAATGTTGAGATAATAGACACTATTCATGATGAAAAAAATGAAGCGTGATGAATAAGCATATTATAAAATTAGGTGAACATTAATATGAGAATCCAAAAAAGGTATGGTGAATCAAGAATCGAGAACTGCCCATTCTGCGGTAGGCAGGCGATAATTGAGAACGAGCAAGGTGTGCCTGTCTGCACAAACCATAAAGATAAGCTGCTCCCTGATTTAAGGTGTGTCTGCGGCGAATATCTTCTGATGCAGAAAGGGAAATTCGGGATTTATTTTAATTGCCTAAGATGCGGAAACATGAGTTTTAAGAAAATACTCGAGATGAATGATATAACAAAACCTGACGTTCCATTACCTAAAATTAATGCAGCGAATGACGCGATCGACCCTAAACAAGCTCCAAAAAATATAACAATAAGGTCTGATGATCCGGACTATTTCGACTGAGAATTATTTTCTTCTTCTTTCTACTTCAAATTGATATCCCTTAACTATCAGCATATTGCCCTCGTGAATTATAAAGAGCTCTTCTAGATCATTTATTATAAGATCATTGCCTTCTAGATAATATGAAATATGCAGTCCCTTGAGCCTGACTTTCTCAATATTTGTGAATTCGTACACCTTTGTCGGGAACCCTCCTGACTTATGGGCATTATTTTCATTATATAATCCGATTACAGCTGTCTTGTATTCAAAATCTCCTTCTTTAGGCTTTCTACTTATGATAGCGCATGTTGTGATATTTTTTAATTCCTTTTCTTTAGGGTTCCTTATTATTTTGATGCTTTTCATACTCGTAATATCATTGGTATGTTTATATATTTTATCATTTACAACCCAAATGTGTTATCCCAAAATTATTCAGGTCATTGCTAACTATATCAAAAATTTAAACGAGTATTCCGGATAATACTTATATCAGAACTATTTTCTTGGAATTATTGTTCAGGATTCTTTTTTCAATTCCTGATATATTGTGAATGCGGCGACTGCTCCTTGGCTTGCCGCTGTCACAATCTGCTTCAGATCATTGTTCGTCACATCGCCTGCTGCATAAAATCCTGAGATATTCGTCTGACCTTTCTGGTTGGTCAATATGTAATTATTATTATGCATGATGCCTAATTTTTGCAGTAATCTGATATTCGGCCTTGAGCCTATCTCAATAAATACTCCATCTAATTGCATGACCTTTCCTGACTTCAATGTTATACTTTCTACCTTTTTTGTACCATTGATACTGATAAGCTCTTCATTGAATAATGTCGTTATCTTAGGCGATTTCTCTATCAGCGAGATCCATGCTGGCTCTGCTCTCATAAACTTATCTTTCCTGTATATGATATAGACATTGATTGCATATTCTGACAATAATAATGCTGCAGTCAATGCTGCATCGCTGCCACCTACAACCGCTACAGTCTTGTTTTTGAAAAATGCTGCATCGCAGGTTGCACAATAACTCACTCCATGACCGAACAATTCATGTTCACCTGCAATATTCAATTCCTGATGTTCTGTGCCGCCAGTATAAATTATCTTTTTTGCAGTATAATCTTTGTTTGCTGTAATCAGGCTAAATCCTGAATTATCTGGTAGTTTTGTTATTTCTAAGACTTCTTGATACTCTATAGGCACGCCCATGTTTTCCACCTGTCTTTGCATTTTTGTCATGAATTCTAGGCCTGTTATCTCTTCATATGTCGGAAAATTGCATATTTTATGTGCGTTGGCCGCCATTCCCCCGACCTCTCTAGTCAGGACAAGAAGATTTATCATATATCTTTTCGCATATATCGCTGCAGTGAGCCCTGCCGGGCCTCCGCCGACGATAATCAGATCATAGTCAGCCATAATAGATGTGTACTTGTGATATTTTAAATAGTTAACTATTTTTATTGATTATGCCAGGCAGCATCGCGTATCCATTTCAATATTTATGTACTTTATGTATTTATGAACCTCAAGTAAATATTTAATAAAATTTATATAGTTATACAAGATGTTCTGATTATGGCAAATGTGAAACTTGCAGTTTGGATCATATCGATAATTACTGTTTTATGCCTTGCAGACTCCATAATTATCGAAATCCAGAAATCAGCTAATAATGGCAATCAGCCAAATTTCTGCTCTATTGTAGATAAAAACAGCAATTGCCTGGATGTGCAAAATAGTCAGTATGGAAAGATATTCGGATTCGATAATGCAATCTATGGTATCATAGGATTTGCATTATTATTGATATCCTCCTTATTATATATTACCATCAGTTCCAGAATTTCTGGATTCATGACAGCAGCTGGTGGAACAATTGCAGGAATCATGGGTATATGGTTCATTTATGTACAGTCATTCATACTAAAGGCTTTCTGCTCATTATGCATGATTGTAGATATTTTATCTATAATATTATTGATTCCTAGTATTTACTTATTTATTATATTAATAAGGAAAATTCGTTAAAAAGAGAATTGATTTCCTTTATTGGATTGGTTTGTTTTATTTTGTCAAGCATTTGTTATCATCTAAGAGGGCAGTATTATGAATCTTATATCTTGGAATATATCTGGCCTTCGCGCAGTGCTGAAAAAAGGATTTATAGGATTTGTAAAAGATGAAAATCCAGATATCCTCTGTCTCCAAGAGACCAAGATCGACGACAGTTTCCATATGAATATACCTGGCTACAACTACAGCTATTTCAATCACGCACAAAAAAAAGGATATTCTGGAACTGCAATATTTTCTAAGACAAAACCTTCAAGCGTCATTTATGGAATCAAACATGAAGAGCATGATAAAGAAGGCAGGGTCATAACTGCAGAATTTGATAGATTCTATCTTGTCAATGTCTATACGCCAAATTCTAAAAGAGACCTGACAAGACTTCCATACAGGATTAATTGGGACAAGGCCTTTCTCAGATATATTGAATCCTTAGATAAGAAAAAGCCAGTGGTATTATGCGGAGATCTGAATGTTGCACACAAGGAGATAGATATTGCAAACCCTAAGGCAAATAGGAATAATGCAGGTTTTACAGATGCAGAAAAGGCAGACTTTGAAAATATATTATCTAGTGGTTTTATTGATACATTCAGGGTATTTAACGATCAGCCTAGGCAATATACGTATTGGATATATTTTGCCAATGCAAGGACCAGAAATATCGGCTGGCGCATCGATTATTTTATTATATCAAAATCATTGAAGGATAAGCTTAAAGATGCATATATATTATCAAAAGTATTGGGCTCTGACCATTGCCCTATCGGCATTAAGATAGATTTATAAGAGATATAATCATATGCATAGGAAATAGACAAGCATAAGGGTGCATACTATCATGGACCAATCCATATATCAACTCAACAAAAGGAAAAAAAAGAAATATAAGGGGTTCAAGATAGGAGGTCCTAGAAGGACACAGAAAAAAATCAAAAAAAAATAAATTCTGATAGTTTAATCTTTCTTTGAGATCTTTTGGAAGAATTCCATTACTTCAACAGGCAAAGCTATGACCACTGTATTGGAGGCTGTAGGTCCAAGGCCATCAAGCGTCTGCAATGTCCTTAGTTGCATGGCTCCTTTTGCTCGTCCCATAGTATCTGCAGCAGATGCTAGATTCTTTGCCGCGTCCCTATCTCCCTCAGACTTGATAATTACAGCTCTCTTCTCTCTTTCTGCAGCTGCCTGCCTTGACATGATCCTCTTTAAGTCATCTGGAACCTCGACATCCTGCAGCTTTATCACCTGAACATCAAGTCCCCATTGGTCTGTCTCTTTGTCCACAATCTTTCTTATCTCATCACCTACATGCTGCCTTTCTGCAAGTAATGTGTCAAGAGTCATCCCGCCTATGACATCTCTCAATGCTGTCTGTGAATATTGGGATATTGCGTATTCATAATCCTGCACTTTTATTATCGCATCCTGTACTTTCAAGACTTTGAAGAATACGACGCCATTGACATCGATTGGTACATTATCTTTAGTCATGACCTGCTGCTTTTCTATATCCAATGTTCGGACTCTCATATCCGTCTTGATCATCCTCTGAAATATAGGGAATACAAGCCTCAAGCCAGGCTCTCTGATGCCTGTGAATTTTCCTAATGTGAATACCACTGACTTCTCATATTGGTCGATGACTTTGATGCTCATCAATAAATATAGCACGAATATAATAAGAATAATAATCCATTCAATCATATTCTCAAACCCCCCATTAAATATTACATCTATTATCAATATATTATATCAGTAATCAGATTGTGCTTAAATGATATAAAACTACTGCTATATAAATATAGTGGAATTTGATGATAGAATACTACACTAACTATTAATATGTTAGAAAAAATATGTTAGAAAAAAATTATGATGCTCTTGTCCTTCTTACTTGTCTTACAGGCTGGACAATAGGCTGAGGTTGCGGCGCTGGTTGTACGATTGGCTGAGATTGAATCACTGATTGTGGAGCCTGCTGAACACCCTGATTTACAGTCGTATTGACTACTGGCTGTGTCAGATTTTTATTGCCATGATCTGTCGTGATATTTGTATTGTTTGTAGTGTTGTCTATTGTGGCATTATATACTGGTGTTGTCTGCAATATAATCTTCTTATTATCTTGCGGGGGCATTAATGCAGGATTGCTTTGTATAGAATTGTCAGAACCACTCAAAAGACCTATTGCTATTGTTGTACCTACTATTATGATGAACAATATCATAAAAATACCTACTGTTGTTTTCAATTTTTTAAATCTCATCTGAAATCGAATACCTCCTCATGAATATGCGACTCAGCTATCCCTGACCTTAATAAATCATTTATTATACTATTTTTGAATTGTGGTGGTCCACATAAAAAAAATTCCTTGTTCCTGGATTTTCCTGCTGCATCAAATATTTTTCCTGCTGTGATATATCCTTGCTTGGAAGAATTCCATGGTGTGAAATTGAATTTATTCGTCTTAGATGCTATGTCCTTTAGAAGATCAAATCCGATGAATTCTGTATCGGTCTTGGCTGAATAGTACAAGTATACCTTGTCATTCAATGTCTTGTCATCAGACAGGTCCTGAACCATGCCAAGAAATGGCGTTATTCCAATGCCTCCTGCTATCCAAACCTGATCATGACCATAATTCTTATAATTGAACCTTCCATAAGGGCCTTCAATAGCGACCTTATCTCCGACATGCAGACTTTCCATCCTTGACGTATAGTCCCCAAGCTTTTTGACCACTATCTTTATCGTATTATGATTAGATTTTGATGCTATCGAGAATGGATGGGATTCATTTGACAGGTTCTCATTAAAGAATCTCACAAATATGAATTGTCCTGACTTATATGAAATCGGCTTATTCTCTGGCACCATGGATATTTCAAAAAAATCCTTTGTTGTCTTGATATTGCTTATCTTATAGACTGCATTTTTCATCAGCCTGCCTTTGACAAACAGGCTATATGCAAATCCAGAAAATCCTATCAAGGCCACAATTGATGCATATACATAATATCCATTGAATATATAGTCTGATGCTACAGTCCCTTTTACCAAAAATATGTGCAAGATTGCTACCGCAAATATCAATCCTAAGAATTCATGCGTAAATTTCCATCTATTATATTTCAGCTTAGTAAATAATGTCACAAATATTAGGCCTAATATTCCGATCAATGCGATGATTCCAAAATTAACTTCCCAGTATGAGCTAGGCAGCAGATAGCTGGCAGCCAGCGGCATATTTGCAGGAATGAATCTTAGGACTAGGAATATTGGATGGAACAACAATAGAATCAACGCTGTCCCTCCTAGTATGCCGTGAGCGATATAGACCTTGTCTAATCCTCCGAATATGTCTTCGATAAAATCTATCCTTGTTGATAGAATAAACGTCAGTGCAAACATTGTAGCGCCTACCAGGGCGAATAGTTCGCCAAGGCTGTGTGTGATAGAGCCATAATCTGTCAAATCGGCAGTCCCTGGCCCGAGATATAGCCATAAGAATACTGGTATTGCGCTGATTATAAGCAATATGCTCCATCCGACAACGGTTTTTATATTCATGCTATTAGTGTCTCAAATCCGTTATACATTGCAATGTTCAAATCCTTATCTACCATCATTACCTTAATATCTTTATCTTGCAATAGCCTATCTCTTTGCTCTTTATCACAGACAAACAATGCTGTGGCATAAGCATCAGCCTTCATCAGCGACGGCGCAACAACTGTTATTGAAATGAACTCTTTCTGGTTAATTATATGTGAATTTGAGTAGTCATTATTATATTGCCTATAATCACCTGATGTAGCGACTGATGCATTTTTTATCTTGATTGTCATTATGGCCTTTTTCTCATCCCTAGGATGCTGGATCTCTATGATATGCTCATAATCCCCAAAAAATACCATATCCCCTCGGGCATCGACCATTCCATTGATGACACCGTTATTCTTAAGATAATCACCAATCTTGTCTGCTATATACCCTTTTGCTATGCTTCCAAGATCGATCATGACATCTGGATGCCTTAATCTTACTATCATCCCATCAATGTCGATATCCTTATATGAGCAACCTGCAGTTTCATTATCTGTATTAGGAATGCCTTTTTTTCTATTCAAAATTTTTTTTCCCAAGGCAATATCATATTCTCCTTGCGTTAGGTCACAGAATAGCATTGCTTCAGATATTACACGCTTCATATCTTCTGATACTGTCAATTCTCTAGTATTATTTAATCGTGATAGCTCACTTTCTTTATCGTAAAAATTAAATATTTTCTGAAGCCTCAACCCTTGATTATATGCCTGCTCCATCAATGGATCACCAATGATTCTATCAATATCATATATTGCTATAGTTATCTTAGATCCGAACATATCTTTTTCCAATGTAATCTCATCAGTATCCATTTTATATCTTATAAACTTTAGAGCAGAGTATTGTTTTTAAATGTTATGTACTAAAAATCAATAATTCCACTAAAGAAAATCATATTTAGGGGCGTTATTTGTGCATATTATTCTAGTCTCACAACTTTTATGCATCCAGATAGGCATGCGCCTGCTACTAGCCTTTGCCTATCAAATGAACTTTCAGGTATCTCAAGCTCATATATGCCATGCGCTCTAGGTGTAGCTCTTTTAAGATCTATCTTGCTGTCATTGCCCATTGACCAAATTTCTGGAGATAAAGATTCGCATTCGCCAGCGCCGATACATGAATTCCTGTCAAAGATTATCTTATATTTTGCCATAATAGTATCTCTTAAGAATAGCGTTCATTGCATTTCCTAATATTGCTGGCTTAAATATTTTATTAATGCTTATGCTCTTCTGCTTCGGCTTTTTCTGCATCTGCCTTGGTCTTATTAATTGTACCATCAGGATGATTTGGCGGCGAATATATGGTGTATAATTTTAATTTTTTTGTCTTTGATGCGTTTATGATATTATGATAGGTTCCTGCTGGCACTATCACGGCATCACCATCTTTTGCCTCATGCTTTTCTTTTCCATTCAACACAAATACTGCGTTTCCTTCTTCTATACGGAAGAATTGGTCCACATCAGCATGCACTTCATTGCCTATCTCCTCTTCCGGCTTTAGGCTCATCAAAACCAGTTGAGCATGTTTGCCTGTATAGAGTACTTTTCTAAAATAATCGTTCTTTAACGTCTGCTTTTCTATTGGTCCAGAAAATCCTGTCATGGTCTCTCCCCCCGATTTTATAATTGTTTAGTTGTGCTAATGAGCAGCATTTTATAAATTTAATGGCAAAATTATCGTTTGAGATGGCAATATTCTGAAGTTATGTTTCACAATGCTTATATATCCATTGGTATTTCTTAACTATAGTTAATATTAATTGAATGAATCAGGGGTGATTTAAATGATTTCTGAAAAAGAACAGTTCTTGAATTCCTGGGATCGAGAATTCCAGACGACATTGAAAGTTATTAAGGCCTATCCTATGGATAGGGAAAACTATAAGCCGCATGAGAAGTCCAAGTCAGCAAAGGATCTTGCATGGACATTTACTTCTGAAGAGATGATGATGATCCCGGGCATAATAGCAGGAAATATAGATTTTACAAAAACGCCTACTGCCCCAGCCAACATTAAGGATATATTATCTCTCTATGAGAAGACTCATAAGGATATGACCCAAAAAATTAAAAGCACTCCTGATACTGAATGGGATAAGAAGATGAAATTCATGGTAGGCCCTAATAAGTTCATGGATATAAGAAAGATGGATATATTATGGATGCTAATGATGGATCAGATACATCATAGAGGACAGCTGACTGTCTATATAAGGCTTGCTGGCGGAAAGATACCTTCAGTCTATGGTCCAACAGCTGATGAGACTTGGAACATTACTGTCCAGCCGCAGATTGCAATGACCTAAATTATTTTTATTGAAGATTTCGACAGAAACGCAAAGAAACTATTGTTTCTTGCGCACAAGAAATTCAAAGAATTTCTTTGTGTTTTTTAGGGGTTTAATACCCCAACTTTTAGGTCGAAATTTTCAATAAGAATATCTTTGTGAAAATATGGATATAATACAAATATTACCACATCATGCAATCAGTATGTTTGAAGCATTCTATTTAGGAATCAAAGATGAAGACGTTATAAGTTGGTATGATAATGAAAAAATGAGACATAATGGCGTTTCTAATTTAAAAAATATTATTTCTAATCCAGATCAATTAGTTCAAATTGTTGACTTATACGATTCTTGGTGTAGTATGTGCCCAAGGAATATTAAAGGTAATAATTATGATGGAAACCCAGATACAAGTTGTCACACATACGATCTTCCGAATCCAGATACAGAGTTTATTGAAATATTAGGTTTAAAAGAAATCGCTAATGGAAAACCCATAACATCAAAAAAGTTTTTTGAATTAATGAAAGAACCACAGTATTCGGGCGAAACTTCAAAAAGAATAAGCTTAAGACAAATTTTCAGAGTGCAAGACGATTTAGAATCAATACAAACAATATATTAAAGTTTTATTGTATTAGAATAGATAATACGCTGCCTATATTCCTTATCATCTACTAATGCTTATTCTTCTTGATAAATGTAGATATATTTTTCTTCATGTCATCAATCGATCCTGATAGATGAATGAATGCATATGCGCAGATGATGTACTGCAGTATCCATAGATAATCTATCTGTCTGTAAAACCATGTAGGAGTATTGTATTGATCAAAATATACAGCATAGATTATGTCGCCAACCCAGAGAAAGATAAATCCGATCGCAAACAATATCCAGAATCTCTCGAGCATCCCTCCCTTGAAATTCTGCGAGAGGTTTATCATGAGCAGGAGCATTATAAGCACTACCATGTCCGCAATCCCGTAGGATACAGTAATTATATTTTTGAGCAATGGCTCATAAGACTCGTAACCTCCATAGATCTCGAAATAGAATGTTATCAATGCTAGAAGTATGAAGGGGATAACTGTAAAGAGTATCTTCTTTTTAGTCCATTCAATCTTTCCTATATCCAATGCAGAGATTATTGCCCAAATATAGAACGGATATGCAAGTAGGTAGAAGAAATCTGCGATTGAAGGCGTAGGTTTTATTTTTAGTACAATCTCGAAAAAGTCCCATATGATTTCTGCAAGCAGCGAAGACAGAAATCCTAACGTCAAAAGAAAGATGGCCTTCCCTTGGACAGTTTTAAAGCCAAATTTCCGAAACGCAATGAATCCTGCCACGACAGCGACCAAAGGCGCAATCAAGAACAGTATTTCTTGCATACTCAACCTGTTCCCTTCAGGTATTATATTTGTAGAATATATCATTGCGAGAATTATTATATAGATAACTGCGAATATCCAAAAAACATTTTTTTTATTATAGTTCATTGTATACCTCTTATGGATTAAGATGATATTTGTTGAGTATCTGCTCGAGATATTTCTGCGCCATAGTCTCTCCAACCATCCCTGAAAGCATATTTGTCGCAAGTTCGATCAATTCTTCAGGATGGTCATCATCATAATATTTATTGATGCCGTGGATTATATTTCCGCTAAAAAATTTTCCCAGGATTTCAGTAACATCCTCTTTAAGACTATTCATAGTATACATTTGCATAATTGTTTTAAATACTTTTCTAAAAATGACTGTAAAAATTATCGACTATAAAATGAGAAATTTTATAATATCCCGTAACGATAAAATTTATCCCTAGAAATATATTGATGACATATGAAGATAAACATAGATCCGAATGAAGTTGCAGATTACAGGCGGATAAAGTTCGACAAGATAAACAGTGTGCTAAAGTTAAAGAATCAACAGAAACAAACAAAAAAGGTATCTGAAGAATATGCGACAAAAAGACTATATCCTGAAAAGAAAGGCAAATTAAATATATCTACAAATTTAACTTTAAACCGAGTGCTGAATCATTATGCATTTCTAATTTATAAAAGGATTTCTGATGATGAGGATATAAGAAAAACCTGTAGAATGTTTGAAATATTTCTCCATAATAGACTTATTATGTGAACTCGCCACGATTTCTTTCAGTATTTAAAGTATAGCCCCACCTAAATCCTATAGCACCTAATTTTGTGCTTGTTGTCCTTCTAAAGAACTAAAATATACGTAGCCCAGAGACCACTCAATACTGTCCGACGACAAAGTCTCAGAGTGTCCGTAAAGTGCAGGGTTACTATAAATCCAAGCACAAAAACCAACAATAGCTCAGAAAGGACACAAATGGAGCTTTAAGGTTTAAAGGACTAGAAACACAGGATTTTTCAGGTGTCTACATTTTCTTGTTTTTGTAGTCACCTAGTTGTTTCTTTAAAGAATCATATTCTTTCATGTATAATTCTATTGTTGGTTTTAGATTGTGATTCTTTTCGTATTCTTGCAGTGATTCGTAATATTGCACTCTATTCTTGAAATCTATGTTTACAGGTGGCAAACCATGTTTTATTATTATGTTGTTTAGGAGTATTCTTCCTACTCTGCCGTTTCCATCTCTAAATGGGTGAATGTTTTCGAATTGGTTATGTATTACTGCTCCTAGTATTAATGCTGGATATTTGTTTTTGTTTTCTTCGTACCACTTTACTAATTCTTTTAATAGATGATTTATTCTTGCTTGTGGAGCGCCTTCATGAACAATAACTCCTCCCGAACCCATCACTACAACCTCTTCACCTTTCTTTCGTAATTGGCCCGCAAAAGATTTAGAATTTTTAAAGACGATTTTATGAATTTTTTTTATTAAGTCAACAGAAATATGTTCCTTGTTAATTCTAATGTATCTTATAGCTTCATCCACGCCGAAGGCTTCTGCAATATCTTCCTTAGATTTGTCTGGCCATTTATCTTTGTCTAGAAGTTCATTGACTTCTTTAGCATTTAATTTACTACCTTCAATAGCATTAGTATTGTATGTAAATATCTTTGAGAATGTCTCCCAATCCTCTTTTGATAGATGTGAAATTTTTAATGGAATCTGCGCTTGAAGTTTCTTGATTTCTTCAATTTCTTTTTGTGATAATTGAACTTGAAGCGGATCCGATATAATTTTATATTTATGAATCTCTTCTAGAATAAGCTTTTCAGCGATAAGCTTTCGTTCTTCTAAAAGTACTGTTTTCAAATCTTGACCTAAATACTTCCTAAATTTGTGAACTTTATCGCCCTCTCTATAAGAATGTGCTAAGAAATACTTTTTCTTATTGCCTTCCTTTCTGATTTCAACGTGCATAACAGATATAGGTGACTACAAATTTAAATACTTTTCGGTCAGGTGACTACATTTTGAATGATTTGTGGTCACCTAAAGAAATATTAAGAAATTAAACCCGCCCAGATATTCATTTATAAATGTCGACGAGAAAATTTAAAAAGATTTTTTTCCTTTCCAAAAGTATGCTATTAAGCAACTTAATAACAAAGATATAATTATTTTTGAAACAAGAATTATTTGATTTACCAAAATGGTTTGATTCCTATAATCTGATCCTGTGGTTGCTCCTAACGATATTCCTATATTGTCCAAGATATAACTTGGCATAAAATTTATTTTAAAGGTTGGAGGAAAATTTGTACAGGAACTAGGAATAGATTGAGTGCACACTGCTGTACCTTCATCCTTGTAAGACAAGAAAGGAAGTAGTAAGAGCAATAGTAGGAATATTAGCAATTTCATCCAATTAAATCGAAAAAATTCTTTCCAATCCATGCTGATATTTATACAGCTATTATTTATAAATTTATTGAGAAATTTCTATTAGCCCCTAATTCCTATCATAAAAGGTGTATAGCCCCGCCCAGACATCCGAACTTGGAGAGTGTTCCTCTCCGAGGTTTTCGAACTGGGGTCTCAGGCTTTCTTTGATGGCATCGCCATCACCAAAGGCCTGCATGATTGGCCACTACACCAC
>Ga0182011_10003033_pt1 | contig 13906 bp, 8 predicted proteins | sample 711E1DmetaG_FD_120481 | JGI IMG/M metagenome (GOLD analysis project Ga0182011, IMG submission 120481) | Permafrost microbial communities from Stordalen Mire, Sweden - 711E1D metaG | ecosystem: Environmental > Terrestrial > Soil > Wetlands > Permafrost | place: Sweden: Stordalen | collected... | reverse complement strand
TACGCCCTATAAAAGCCAGATCCTGCCAAAAACACGGGCGATTGTGGGTACCTTTCATATCCGTTCGTTTTTATCAAATTACACGGGAACGCAGAAGTATTATTCCGCAAAGGAAAGTTTCGCACGGGAAAACAAAGTTGTTTTGGCAGGGCCGGTCATTGAACTTTTCGACATGGCTGCGCGAAGGGTTTTTTACATAGCGCCGATAAAATAACAGCTATTTCAAATACGTCCCGAACAAACTGTCGATCCGCATGCTCAGTTTCCTGGCCCCCAAATACCCCAGATGGTTGCAGTCGAGCGCTTCGGCGTCGGAATAATCGTGGTTGCCGTCCATATTGGCGTCGTAAAAATGAAAGTACGGGTTTGCCTGCTCGATGGCTCTCAGCCAACTGACGATTTTTGCGTAGGTTGTTCTACTTGGACCTAGCCGCCCAATCATGGAGGTCTGTTTATAAGCCGGACTTTCAGGGAACTCGATCACCAATAAATGAATGCCATGGCTTGCAAGGGTGTCTGCGAGCGTTTTAAAAATAGAAAAGTTCCTTTGGATTGTATCATTTTCAAAATCATAATCCGTGCCGTCGATAAGCGTCGGTCCCCATCCATTTGAAGCCTTTTGAATCGTGAACCCCGTCGAAAAAAAATCGGGCCATGAAGACGATGAATCGAACAGGGCTATTTTTTGCTGAATTTGCAAAGGCAACCCGTTTTTCCAAAAATTGTTGGTTTGATCCAATTCGTATCCGATGGCCCTCGACAATCCCGTCATATAAGGATTGACAACGTTAAAATCATCTATTTGACCTGGGTCCAATCCAATTCCGATGATTTTCAGGTTAGGAAGTTGAGGTAGGGCATAATTGTTTACAATAGTTAAACCAAGAATCTGGGATGAATTCATCGCGCCCAAATTTAATGCCTTTACATTGGAAATATAAGAAGGGTCTATCCCGAAATAGGTAGGAGAGCTTCCAACAAAAGCACCCTGAATCATATTATTTCGTTGGTTCCAGAAAAGCTTTAATTTTTCGGTTAATCCCTCCTGGCCGGTCGATGCAATCGGGACATCATATTCGGCGAAAGTCGGATAAGGATCGGTTATTTGCGGCAATGCTCTTGGGTCAATCCAGAACCAGGGATCGTGCAGGTTCTTGCCTTCGGCAATTTTAAGGCATTCCTTTGTTTTCAAATTGATAATAAATAGCGAACTTTCCTCCGGGCTAGCATTGGTTTGGGCGACTGCGGCGGCGAAATCCGGGTGGTTTGACCATTCCACATCGTCCCAGGAATCAAATCCCATGGGTTTTTCATACCATCGCACCGCGTCCGTGCTGGTAAGCGACGAATTGCAGGTAAAGATGATCGAATGAATACCATAGGGTTTTCCGACGATCGTACTTGTCCCGTAATATCCAAAATCCAGAAACATGATTTCGTCGGGCCTGACAATGCTCGGCGAAATGGACACATTGCATACCTGGGGGGTGTCAACACGGCCGTTTATGGGCGGCAGAAAATACTGGTACAGGTCGTTTGCCTTTAAGTTAAGCGCAAAGGCCTGGGGATAGCCGGTGGCGAGGAACCTGCCGTCGGCCGACAGGCCGCCGTGAAAGGAACCCGTATCGCAGACTGTTTCCGGCGTACCCGAAAATGTACCCTGCGATATTTTGCGTCGAAGGGTTTTTTCCTGTTTCCATACAGCTAGGTTGTTCATCGAAGCGCCATTTACGTATACTACAAAAGTGTCGCCGGAGGCGGGGTCCGTCCACCATCGGGGAAGAAAAGCGGCCGCGCTTAAAGACGTGCGCGCAAGCATTGTAGACCCGAAGGCCAAAGGTCGAATGGTCGTAATCGATTGTCCTGTAAAACCCTCGTAATTCGTACTGTAAGCGGTATATTTGCCGTTAGGAGAAATGGTCGGATTGTGCACGACCAAAGAATCGGCGAGTGAATGGGCTGGACGTCCCGGCTCCGAAAAATCAATATAATACAGCTTTCGGTCCGGAAAAATTCCCTTTGTGAAAACGCATTTGACGCTTGACGTGCCTACCACTCTGAGTAAATCCGACGCAATAGTCACGGGGACCGTTATACCGGATGTGTCGACAACGGGTTTTGAAGTGTCCTCCACTTGGGGAAAAAACGCCCCGAGCACGGTGCGAAAACCAATATATTCAGCGTAAACTTTTGCCGGGGTAACGTATTCGTATTGGCGGCACGACGACCTGAGAAACGACGTCCCGGTTTTCCACGATCCGCCGCGGACCGGCCGGGTGCCAACGGAAACGAATTGTTCTTCGGACACACTAACGGGGCCGATGGGATCGACGCAGAGCCGGCTTGGATATTGGCCGAACTGATCGTTTACCCATTGCGACACGTTTCCCGCCATATCGTAAAGCCCGAAAGCGTTGGGTAATTTTTGTCCGACCGGATGGCATGCGCCGGCGGCGTCGCCGCTAAACCAGGCATATTCGTTAACACCGGCCGTATCGCTTCCCCAGAAATAGTCGGTCGAGACGCCCGCGCGGCACGCGAATTCCCATTCGGCTTCGGTTGGCAGCCGATAGCCGAATCGGTCGTAATGAATGGCCAGATTTTCAAGCACATACGGGCAGCTCTGGTTTGCTTGACAGGTTGCGGTATATGAATACACGGTGTCGTAGCCTTGCGCGCGGCTTCGAGCGTTGCAGAAAAGCACGGCCTCGTACCAGGTAACATTGTAAACGGGAAAACTGTCTCCCAGACCATAGGCACCGCGCGCCTGGGCGGGGTTGTTACCCGTGACCTGCAGGAAGTCCTTCTGGATTATGGCGCGGTCGTCCATGAAAAAGGTATATGAAAACCGCACCTGATGAACGGGTTTTTCCTCGGGACTTGCGTACGGGCCGCTTGACCCCATGGAAAACGTTTGGCCTTTCGAGGGGATTTCCACTAGGCCCACGGAAGTGGGCAGCATGCGGAAACGGGCTTCAACGGCCATGTTCCCGTTGACGAATATTACAACACTGTCAAGCGTCGATGAAAAATCACCGAACCATCCCAGGAAAAAAGAACCCGGCGACGCATTAGCCTTGAGCATGATTTTCGATCCGGCGTCAACGACCGTATCAGAAAACGAAACATTCAGGTTGCCATTTCCAATTTTAAATAAATGAAATGATACCGGACCATCGTAAACAAGAGGAAGTTTATTGCATTGAAAAAAAATAAAGAGGCAAAAAGCGAAAATGAACTTAAACGACTGTGGAAAATCTGAGCTGTTTTGTTGCATAAAAACCTAACGCTATAAAACTACTACGGTTTCCTTATAATCTTTATTTTGTTAAATACACCCCACTTATCCGCAATAGGCTTTAAAAATATTCGACAAAAATCCAACGAATCCTGCATTGCTTTGGGAAACAAAATTTTTAAAATGACCGCATATAACGCTATGGTAACAAATACTTCAACGCCAAGCAAACCATACCGGTGACCGGTAATGAAATAATTTATGGCTTTCTTAAGGAGCCATAGAGGGACAATTGTGCAAAAAGAAACCGCAATTGGAGGAAGAATTTGGCCTATAAAAAAGCCTATTGAAAGGTTTGTGTAATGTCGGGTAACCAGAAGGAAGACAAAAAAGGTCAAAAATGCCCTTATGGAAAGACTTATGCATATTCCGGAAACGCCAAACGGAGTTCCGACAATGATAAAAAGACAAAGTGATAAAAAATTAGCCAGTACCCACCAAAACCGCTCTCGCATCATGCCTTTGGCAATCCAAAAGACCATGGAAAAATTCGAAAGTACGTATAAAAACCCCAACGGAATTAAAAAACGCATATAGCTGACGCTTCCCAGCCATTGTGGATTTTGTAACCGCTTATAGTCCATCAATGAAGTAATTTCGGGCGTAAATAACGCAAGCACGATAAAAAACGGACATACCAATATGACAATAAAGGTATTAAGTTTAACAAAGGTCCTGTTGAGCGTTTCGTGATCTTTTTGCAATCGTGAAAATACGGATAAGGTCAATTGAATGGCTACTGCGCCGATAACGAGCTGAGGCAATGTTACCATCCAAAAGGCCACTCCATACAAACCAAGAACCTTGTTGCCCAGCAATCGACCGATAAGTATGGTATCCAAATTACTGCCGATAAAATCGATTATTCGCGGCAAAACAACCGAAAAGCCAAATACCATTAATGGCAAGGCAATCCGTATGTTTCTTATGCCCGACCAGGCGGCGGGAACTAATATGATGATTGCAAACGAAGCTAAGGAAGTTTGAGTTACAATCTGGGCCACCAGCGCCCATACTCCCCAACCGTTTAAGGCTCCAATCATGGCAATAATGGAACTCACAATGCCGCCCACAATTTCAGCAAGCGCCAGACGGCCGAAATTGAGATGGCGTTGAAGTAAACCGCGATGGACCGCTGAAAGCGCACCAAGCGGAACGGAAATCGAACCAACTCGCAAAAGTAATACTAACGAGGGTTGTTTAAAATACCACGCGACGACAGGAGCGGATAAAAAAAGCAACGCATAAAGGGCAAGCCCAAAAAGCATGGAAACCAGGGTTGCGCCGCCGAGATTGTTTTCATCAAGATCATGTTTTTGAACCACCGCGACCGAAAAGCCGAAGTCGGAAACCAAGTTGACGGCGCCCAGAATAGCGGTCATCATCTTGAGCAGTCCAAAATCAGCGGGCAACAGAATATTGACCAAAAGGAAATACGTAGCGCCTACCAAACCATGACGAATGATCTTGGCTGCAATAACCATCCATCCCGCGCGCGCAATGTCGGATGCGAATTGTTTTTTTTCCGAAGGGGAAGTGGTTGCCATAGCGTGAGGCATGAAAAACAAAATCCGATACGGTTTCTATAAAGTTTATATCATGATATCGTAATTTTTTTACGATAGAGGACTTTAATAATTTGTTTCACAAGAAACGTCTTTATACTTCTTGAAATATAGTTTTAGGCAGGGAAACTATTTTGAAAATAGACTTCATTAAAGATAAATCACCCTTGGGAATTGAAATGACTATAGACTATTTTTGTGACTAAGCATATCATAAATCTGTACTTGTTATCATAAGAGAAATCAACGCCATGCCCGGAATATTCGGATACATAAACGCTGATGATGATATATCGCATCCTGCGATCTTAAAAACTATGTGCGATTTAATGCAGCACCGCAGGTCGTTTAAGGTTGATTCATGGTTTCATGACAGGTTTGTTCATGCCGGTCGCTGCTACCCCGCTTTTGAAACAAATCTCTCGCAACCCAAAATTAAAAACGGAGTATCATGTTGGTTTGACGGTGAATTTTACACTGCATCCGATGTGAATAAAACGTTGAATATTTTTCCCGACGCTCATCATATTGTCTCAGACGCGGATGTGCTTTTGGAAGCCTATTATACCGGTCAAATTGCCGCTTTTTTACGGGCTATCGATGGGTATTTCTCCGCCGTAATTTATGATGAACCGAAAAAAAAACTCATTCTTATTTCCGATCGGTTTGGCATGCGGCATCTTTATTGGTATTCAAGCGGGAATTTTTTCAGTTGGGCCTCGGAATGCAAGGCGTTTTTAGCGTTGCCGTCTTTTAAAAGCCGCATTGACCCCTTAGCCTTGAAAGATTTCCTGCGCGTTGGTATGTTATGCGATAATCGTTCCTGGCTCAAAGATGTTTCAGTATTACCGCCAGCAACGATACTCACGGTTGATTGCAACACGATACAATCAACGATACGGCACTATTGGAACCCCCAGGAAATTAATCCGATACAAGGTAATTTTGATGTCCGCGAATACTGTACGGAATGGGGGCGCCTTTTTTGCGCGGCCGTTTTGCGGCGATGTTCAAAAAATCAAAAAACCGGTATTACTCTCAGCGGAGGGCTTGATTCTCGTGCATTACTAGCGGCCATGCCGCAATTCGAATGTCCGATCCATGCGTTCACCTTAGGCAATGCCCGGTGTGATGATGTCCGATTTGCCGCACGAGCCGCACGGCTTAAGGGGGCGTTCCACCATGTGCTTGAATTGCGTCACGAGCAATGGCTGCCTTCAGGCTTTAGAGGCATATGGGCCTCCGATGGGTCGGTCTGTCTTTCTTCGCAACTGGGAATTGAGTTTCTGAAGACCATGGGCGGATACTTTACCGTATGCCTGAATGGCATCGGAGGGGGCAGGATGCAGGGAGGAAAAGTGATAGGAAGCGGGCGCCACGATGAATCAGACCGTGTTGATGAAAACGGTGAACCCGGATTGCAAATGATTAGACGAAGAATGCTACGACAGGGGTTTCGTCTTGACGAATCGTACTTTAACGTGCGAATGCCGTTTTTTGATAACGCCCTGTATTCCTTCATAATGTCGGCGCCTGCCTCTATCCGGGCCAAAGGAATTCTTTATATAAAGGCGCTCATGCGGAATTTCCCTGAATTTTATAAAAGTATCCCTTGGCAACAGGCAGGAGTACCGATCAGTCTGCCAACGCCTTTTTTTGAAATCGGCACTTTTATCAAGCGATCGGCCAGCAAACTTGCACGGATTGCTCAGCAAAAAGGGCTTCCCGTACAAGACCAAAAGCTATATTTTAACCCGGGAACATGGCTCAGAATGGCTCCTTCCAGGTCGATTATCGGCGAGCTTCTCGGAACTTCAAACGCTTTATATACGGAATACATTGACAAGAAAACAGTTGAAAAAGCCTGGCGCGCCCACCTTTCAGGAAATGATAAAACTGAAGACATATGTCGATATGCGACCCTTGAAATCTGGTTGCAGCAAATATTTTTAAAAAACCTTCGGCCTGAAATCGATGACTGATTTCTTTGCAAAAGTTACCACAAAGCGAGTTTCTGCGTGAATATCGTTTTCCCATTGCAGAGGACTTTTGCTACATAGACCCCTTCGGGTATCGTAGTGGGGAGTATAACCGTATTAGTATGGCCAATTTCAAAGCAGGATACTTTTTTTCCGCTGCACCCGTAAAAAACCACTTGCATTTTATCCGGCCCGGCGTTCTTTAATTTTATTATAAGAACGCGTTGTTGACGACCAGAAACAATCAAAGAATTACCGGATATACCATGATCTGTGAACGGTTTTTCAAGTTTGGTCACCCCAAGAACATTTGCAAGCGCGCCGTAGGCATTTACTTTTCCGGCCCCCCATTGATTGCTATTGAGAGGCCCGGTAAATGGGTCTTTTATTGCCGTCGATTGCAGAATCTGTTTTACTTCATCGGAAGTCAATGTCGGTTTTGCCTGGAGCATCAAGGCGACAATGCCGGCAACTATCGGTGAAGATGCGGATGTTCCCGTTGCCGGATAATAACGCCCGTTTGTGGAGTGAGTATCAGGCCAGATAACCACATAGCCGCCATCCGGCCGAAGTCGATTGATCGCTCCAACAATCCATTTCGCCGGGGCGGTAATTTCTGGTTTCATCCTTCCATCCAACGTTGGCCCGTTCCCGGAATTCGGCCAGATTTTTCCTATATTGTCCATTTCTCCATTATCCCGAACCGTTCCATCCCATTTTAAAATAGTAGCCCTGCTGATGTATCCACCTACGGAGATGATTTTCTTTGCCGTGCCTCCGATTTCATTGAGCGTGTAAGCTGAGTCTCCATCAAAAAAATTATTGATCCCATTACTGAAAAACGGAATTTTTTCAATATTCCAGGCGTGAATGGTCCCGCTTGCGTTGTTTAAATATGCGACGGACATTCCCATCACAAGATTCGAATCAGTCGAAATTGAGGTAACTTCAAGGTGCGGTCTATGATTAAGCGAATCGGATTGCGCCACGGTAGTATAGAAAATAAGGGTGTCCTTTTTCTTTTCAATAGTGTCATTCCATTGAACAATATCGGGTTTATAGATTCTGGACCCCGTCGTGACGACCTGGTTACCGGATACCGCATAGGTCGAATTTCTTTTGTCAAGAATATAGTACGTTGTCGAAAACACTTTTCCCGAATCTCCCCAAAGGTCCGCGCCTGAGTATGCAAGCGCGCGGGGCGGATTTGTCTGGGAAACGACAGTGGCCTCTATAAATGTTCCTTTGGCTTGATTTCCGGAAAGTGAAAATGAAATATGCGTTTGATTGACGCCGTCATTACCTATCGCGCCAACCACGACATGGCCGGGAGTCGACAATTTGTCGATTGTCCTGTCGACAAGTGACGTTCCGTCATGCGGGCCCGGCCCCATCCCGATGCTTAAATTGGCTACACAGGGAACCTTGAGGGAATCGGCAACATGAAATATCCAGGTAAGTCCGTTGATAACGTCGGCTTCGGTGTTTGCATCAGTATATTTTACGCCGATGATCGTGGCCTCCGGCGCAACGCCATAGTAGGGATATGTTTTGTCGGAACCAGCGGCATAGCTCGTCATAAGGGTTCCATGAAACTCTCCATTAATTGCAAACATTGAATCGGAATTTAGTTCCTGTCCCCACTCGATCCGTCCATAACTGAGGCCATTATGGTTTTTTACAGTATCTTCCTGGTCCCAAATTGCGATAAAACGGGTTTTACCCTGTGCATCCAAGAATGCCGGATGATGGGTATCGAATTCCGTTTCGACCATCCCCACAAGGACATTCTTTCCGCTAAAAGAAGTTCCGAGATTCGAAGGGAGTGTTCCATTGACCAAGTCGACTTTGGTCATTTTTCTGACCGAATCCATACAGGCGGAAACAAGAGGTATCTGGAGAGGCGTTTTAACATAACAAATTCCCGAAACGGATGATAGATATGAAGCGGTTTGTTCGTTGCCTTGGAGGGTAACAATTTCACCGAGACGGTTAATCACCTTCCACCCCAAATTTTGGAGTTGTTTTTCCGAAAATGATATGGGATCAACGAGCGCACAAAGACGTATGATTTTACCTTTATCAAAATCTTTTGAGGCAATGATCTTTCTGAGGTTGTCTTTGGAAATAATTATTGGGTTTTTACAGATTTCAAAAGTATTAAGAAAGCTTCCTAACGGTTTGCATAAAACGGGCTGAAAATGAGTCATTAAACTTATGGATATTAGAATAAATAGATATAAGAAGAGGTGGGTATTTTTTTTCATAAGTATTTGAGTCTTTTTCAACCTCGATTACTTTGACTAAACAGCCGTTTGGACGTCAATAAGGAAAAACTGTTTTCTTTGATAAATATAGGTCGTTTTGAGATAACTATGATAAATAAAAGCGGTCCAATTTTTTTAGAGAAATACTCTTTTTAATTTTTGAATTCAATGGAAGGCGCGCCAGCTCTGGATTCTTGTTTGAGTCCGGCGTTAAAGGTTTGCGTTTAGCTTTGCATTGGCTAAAAAATCTACGGACAAAGCTTCATAGACAAAAATGTCACCGTCGAAAATCTTGACTCTCTGCGTGGGCTCGTCGCGGTCATAATGAATGGTCACCGCTCGACCGATAAGATGCTCCTGTGTTTCATAAAGGATATTATTAATCCTGAATGTGCCGAAAAACGGCCTCAATCTTCTGCAAAGCCTTGCAATAAGTGTCTTCTTTGTAAAGATACGAGGCGAAGGGAAAATCCTGTCAAATCAGAATATCACCGTCTGGTAGACCTTTTATATTTTTACAAGCGGAAATCCATCCTGCTGTGGCCTGAAGGTATTTGAAAAAACTTGTTGAAGCCAGATTTCGATTGTCGCGTAACGGTTTATCATGTCGATGGCGTCTTTTCCCGATTTATGAAGGTCCCAGGTTTTTAACACTTTTGCCCTATCAAGGTATGCCGGATAATAGGCGTTTTTATTTGTAAATAATTTGTTGAAAAAAGAAAGGCCCGGTTCCCCAATGGTTTTTTCACGCTGACTTGCAAAATTACGGCGGTCATGCAGGGGCAGTCCAAAGCTTTTCGCTTTACGGAGGATTCTGCTTGAGGCGCGTTTGCCGAAAGAAATGATTTTCTGGGCATATTCCGGATAGGAAATCGGTACGCCGGATTTTTGCCATGGAATGTCGCGGAAGAACTCAGGATAATTATGCAGCAATGTTTTTTTATAAATATATGACCTGGCGCGTAGATTGTCCGGAAGGGACAAGGAAAGTTCAATAAGGGCATTATCGTAAAACGGCATTCGAACATGAAGGAACGATTCATCCAACCAAAATACCAGCCGGATATAGCGCCTTCCCTGTTGTCCATAAGGGTCATGAAAATCGGGAAAATGCTGTCCTTTCATGCCAAGATAAGAACCGCCATGGATGGCGTCTCCGGCTATGCCGTTAAGGCAAATCGACATTTTTTCCGAAAATGAAGAAAGAAACTCATTGCCGTAAGTGTCTAAAAAGCACGCTTCACCGTCCGTGCACCACACGGCTGAGAGATTTGCATTAAGCCAACTTGAGTTGTCAAGCTCATAAATTGAATGGATCGCCCCTTTAACGGCCGCCACCCTGGCGGCAATGCGAATATCATCGCAGCCTTTTTTTCCGAAGGTGACGGCATGAATTGTTTGTCCGCGCGAAGGCATTGCGGCCAGGATTGCGCGGGAGTCAAGGCCGCCGCTTAAGGTGATTCCCGTTTTTTCAATGGGTGAGCAGCGTCGCTCGACGGCAATGGAAAATAAACGGCCCCATTCTTTTTCAATTTCTTTTTCATCAATAGGTCCTTGGAGTTTTTTAATGTCCGTCCAACTCCAATATTTTGTCGCAGAGGTTTTATTGTTATTCAAGTCAACCGTTAAAATCGTTGCCGGTGGAATGAGCGATACGCCTTCGAACCATGTCCGGTCCTCGATAAAGTAGCCGTATTCTAAAAACTCCTTTAAACCATTAATATCAATCAACGGTTTGAATTCGGGAAGAGCCAGAAAAGCCTTGTATTCGGTTGCCCAGGCAAAGTGGTCTTTTGTTTTTACCCAATAAAGATGTTGAAGGCCATAACGGTCGGTAATGAAAAATATCTTTTTCCTCGGGCGGTCATAAATAACCGCCGAATATACACCGTCAATAATTTTAAGGAAATTTAATGAAGGATCGGCAGCGTAATTTTGAAGAAGCAAAAACGCATCACCATTTTCAGAAGACGCGATAACGGAAAAATCGCCATGATTATAAAATTCACCGTCAAGCCATGCAAAAGCATCGTCTTTATGAGCCGGCTGTGGTGAAGTATTAATTATTCCGGTATGGCAACGACCGGCGCATATTTTTTCATCCTGATAAAAAGTATCGGTTAAAAAAGCACTCCGATGATGCAAATAGTTTTGCATGCCGCTTACAACAGATGTCGACGGCGGTTTTTCAGTGAGGGAAACTAATCCAAAGATTCCGGGCATAGTTTTTCCTAAAAAGGTAAATGATAAAATAAAGCATATTTTCAACTATCGAAATTAAAATACAAATAATTTAAAGAAAAATATTTCTTTTATTTACCACGGTGCAAAAAGCGTTAAGACAATACCTTCACGGTTGAATGGTGGTTTCCGCTCTTGAAATAATGACATAAAAAAGCTCCTTTTTCGAATATCCTTATTCCCTGCTGCTGTTTCGAATAAGCAGTAATTAATATACCGCAATAAAACCAATGAAACCACATGCAATGAAAGAAACCGCTTTCTGCCAAATCAACAATTCCGCATTTTATTTTGACCAATCGGTCAACCCCAATCCACGCAGCCAGGACGTCCATGATCCAAAGGCCGTTATGATAATAGTAATTTAACGAGTAGATATTTCAACGGATACAAAGTCATTACTATGGTTTATGTCGTCGTTTTTATTTCAAATATTTTAAACTTCCCTATTTTGCTTTTAAAAATAATCCCTTTAAATGATGTCCCATTGTAAAGCCCGCCGAGCGATGGAGAAAGCCGAAAGCACTGATCGGTAAGCACAATAAACCGCAGGCGCTTTTTTTTGCATTCGGCTGAAAACGCTTCCAGAGTTTCAACGGGAAATTCGGGATATTCTTCATTATAAAGATAGGTTTCCCAGCGAGGTGCGCCTCCGTTACAATAGGGACGGTACGGGGGCATTGTTCTGAAATAAAGGTAAAAATCGTCGGTAAAAATTTCCTTTACGCTCGTACAGCCGCATTGCCTAAGAAACAGATCCACACGTGCGGTTTCTTGGTTTTCCTGAATTCTGTGCAGTATAAGCCTGGCGTCTTTATGGAGAAATAAGGCAAGCGTAACCAATAAACACCCCGATATAACCGCCTTTATCAGCCTGGTCATCCGCGTTATTTTTTGAAAATAGCCTAAGATGTTTTCAAAAAATAAACCTAGACAAAGAAAGGATAAAGGCATCGGCAGTAATTGAGATCGCCCGCTTTCCATTGCCGCGAAAAACAGGCAATAAGGTATGCACCACAATAAAATTACAAGACATAGTTTTTTCTTAAATGGTTCTTTTATGGCAAAATATGCTAAAAAAGGCGGCACATAATCCGGGGCATGGCGTAAAAACGAATAAAAATACTTGCTTAAAAATAGCAGCGGGTCTTGTTTGATGATCCACAGGAATGAGGGAGGGAAATTAAAAGAACTCGTTCGAAACCAATTAATGTGATACATAAGGTTATAAATATTAATCGCCGCAAAAGGAATGGTATGGGGACCAGTCGTCAAATAAAGGATGGATTGTGGTACATATGCAATGCATAGCCCAGCCATTGAAACGAGTAATAAGCGCCATTTGTTTCGATAGACCAGGAAAAGGCCAAGAAGGAATAACAGCGAACCGACAAAAACATGGTACCTGAAAATTGCGCCACATCCTAAAATCAATCCTCCAATAAAAAACAGCATTTTCGATCCGGCGCCGTTGCTTACTATTTGAAAAAGAATTATTATTGCGCCTATTTCAAAAAAGGCGATGGAGGCCGGATCTGGTCCTGCATTGGTAATGTACAAAAACAAACCTGGGAAAAAAGAGAGTAGTGTTACCATTGAAAGCGATAATTTTGGGCCTAAAAATTTCCCATAAAGAATTACCGAAGCTATAAGCACAATTGCACCGAAAAAAACATTTCCTAAAATGCCCGGTATTTCAGGCGGCACGCTTTTAATTCCAATAATTTTCAGGAACACATAATACCCTAGTGGATAATGCATGTTATATAAAGAGTACTTATTGTCAAAAGATAAATGTTGCGACCCAAAAAATATGTCCCAGAAATCGTTATGCGTCTGTTGAAACCCGGTGTAAACATTGGCCAAGATGCATAGAAAGACATAAAGCACGATATAAAAAATAAATGGGAGATATTTGATGCTCTTTTCTGCGCATTTGCTTATGGGATTTTTGGTTGGACCAAGCATACTTATTTTCATGACCAGAGTTAAAAACAGTTTGCATTGTATGGAAAAAAACGGTTTTCAATCAAGCCCCTTGTGAAAAAAAATATACCAGAAAAAAAGGAGTTTCGTAACGGGCAAAAGAAAATACTGTTCGCTGCAAGGAAACACTTTTAATGTTTTGTCCGGAAATGCACTTTTTAAACAGGAAGGATAACAAAGTGCAATGCGAAAAAGTAGACAGTCTTATTAAGAGTTATTCCGGGGAAGAGGCCATTTTTTTATCGAATATCGTTTTGGTGGAAACCGAATGGGTTTTGCGTTCCGTATATGGTTTCTCGCAAAAAGAATCTAAACGTCAATTTTAAAACCGATATTAGTCTCCGAGGCAGGAACGCCGCCTCGAATACTCCAGTTATCCAGTGGAGGCTCATTTAAAATGATGAGGATGTCCGAAGGAACAACTCCTAATTTTTCCAATCGTTCAACGATCTCCTTATATAAAAGACGTTTAGCGTCCAAGGACCTCCCCGGAAAGACCGTTAATTCGATGCTCACGCAATTCTCGGTCCTGTCCGACGGAAACTCGAAATTATCGCGTTCGATTTCAAT
>Ga0182011_10003030_pt1 | contig 13912 bp, 11 predicted proteins | sample 711E1DmetaG_FD_120481 | JGI IMG/M metagenome (GOLD analysis project Ga0182011, IMG submission 120481) | Permafrost microbial communities from Stordalen Mire, Sweden - 711E1D metaG | ecosystem: Environmental > Terrestrial > Soil > Wetlands > Permafrost | place: Sweden: Stordalen | collected... | reverse complement strand
TTCTACGGTCCCGCTCCGAAGAAGATCCTCTCCCGGTTCACGGAGCTGGTGGGGCGCATGCCCCTTCCCCCCCGCTGGTCGCTCGGGTACCAGCAATGCCGCTGGAGTTATCCGACGGAGAGCAGGGTGCGTGAGATCGCCCGGGGATTCCGGTCACGGAATATCCCGTGCGACATGATCTACCTCGACATCGACTACATGGACGGCTACCGGATATTCACCTGGAACCAGAAGTCGTTCCCCGACCCGGCCCGGCTGATACGCGACCTCGCCACCGACGGCTTCAAGGTCGCCGTGATCGTCGATCCCGGAATCAAAGTGGATTCTTCGTACGCCGTCTTCCGGTCGGGCATGGAGGCCCGTGCGTTTGTCCGGAATGCCGACGGGACCATCTACCGGGGAGCGGTGTGGCCGGGAATATGCGCCTTCCCGGACTTCACATCGGGCGCCGCCCGCTCGTGGTGGGGAGACCAGTTTGCGGGACTCCTCGCCGCCGGCGTGCGGGGATTCTGGAACGACATGAATGAGCCTTCCGTGTTCGACGTTCCGACCAAAACGATCGACATGACGGCCCTCCACGACGACGGGGGACTCGGGACGACGCACGCAAAGAACCACAATATCTACGGGATGGAGATGACCCGGGCCACGTATGAAGGGGTCCGGCGCCTGTTGCCGGACGAACGCCCGTTCATACTGACGCGGGCCTCCTACGCGGGGGGGGAGCGTTACTCCGCCGCATGGACGGGGGACAACGTGGCGTCGTGGGAGCACCTCGCCATGGCCATACCGATGTGCCTGAACATGAGCGTCTCCGGGCAGCCCTTCATCGGTGCGGACATCGGCGGATTTATCGGCCATCCTTCGGGAGAGCTTTTCGCCCGGTGGCTCGAGCTTGGCGTGTTCACCCCGCTGATGCGCGCACATTCGGTCATCAACGAGAAGAACAAAGAGCCATGGGAATACGGGGACGTCTACACCGATATCAACAGGGAGACGATCAACCTCCGGTACCGGCTCCTTCCGTACATCTATACGGCCATGGCCGATGCCTCTTCAAGCGGGATTCCGGCCATGCGTCCCATGGCGTTCGAATTCCCGGAGGAGGCCCGGTTCGCGGAAACCGCCGATGAGTTCATGTTCGGGTCAGATCTCCTCGTTGCACCCGTGGTCACCGAAGGAGACCTGAAGAGGACCGTCGACTTTCCTCAAGGGACATGGTATGACTTCCCCTCGGGGACCCCCGTGGAAGGGGGAAATTCCGTCACCGTCGATGCCCCCGTCGGCCGGATCCCGGTTTTCGCGCGCGCGGGATCGGTGATCCCGACGCAACAGACCGTCCAGTACACATCCCAGTCCCCCATCTCACCCCTGACGCTTTACGCGTTTCCCCCCCGGCCCGGGGCGCAAGTACTCTCGCTGTACTACGAGGACGACGGAACCTCGTTCCGGTACGCAAAGGGGGAATACTCCCGGAGGGTGTTCCGCCAGGCGCAGGACGCCCGGAACAGGACGCTCACAATCGGAGCCGTCGAGGGAAGCTATGTTCCCCCCCCCCGGCCGGTTCTCCTCAGGTTTATGGGGTGCCGGACTTCTCCTTCGGCAGTCCGGATCGGCGCCAGGAAACTCGATTATGTCGAGCGTCTGGCCGGCGGGGAGGCTCCGGAATGGACGTACGATGGGCCAAACAAATCGGTGATTGTCACCTTCCCTGACTCCCGTCAGGAGATAGAGGTCATCGTGCAGCAGTGACAGACGAATCACCCGCGCACTTTTGTAATTCTCGTCTCCATTTAATATATTCCCCGCAATCGTAGTTTCACGGGCCATGCCGACAAAGAACAGCTTGAACTCTTCTCAACTTGAGCAGCACCTGACCGAAGCCCAGACCCGCGCGGAGAAGGGTGACTACGCCTCTGCAGTCAAGGCTGTCGCGGAGGCCAAAACCCTCGCTCCAAAGAACATCTACGTCCTCGCCTTCGAGAAGCAGGTGGAGCTGCTGAGCGCGCTGGCCGCCGCAAAGAGCCTGACAGACGAGCAGAGGACGGACATACTGGAGTCGATCCCCTCCATCATAGAACGTGCGCTCGAATCCTCCCTCACACCCGGCGCTCCGGCGGGCATCCCGGCACCGAGATCCGGAGGGGATGCAACAAAAGAAAAAAAGGAAAAGGCCGCCGCGCTCGAATGGCTGAAGAATCAGTATTTCCAGCACGCCCACGAGTACATCCGCAAAGGGGAGTACCAGAACGCCCTCGCAGAGATACGGCGTGTGTACATCATCGATCCCTCGAACTCCATCGCCAGGGATTTCGAGAAGAAATTCGAAGCTCTTGACCGGATGAAGCGGGGAGATTCCGTCCGCATGCCTCCACCGCCATCCCCACCGGTCCCCCCGACCTCACCCGCGGCCGGGATTCCGCATCCCCCGTCCGGCTCTCCGCCCGAACATGCGGATCCCGCACCGATCTCGACCGGAGGGGAGTCACCCCTCCGGCAGCCGACGCACGACAACCGCCACCAGCCCTCTCCGGCCGAGAAGAGGCCCGAGAAGAAAAGAGCGAGTGCTTTGCTGATCGTACTGATTCTTCTCGCGCTTGTGGTGCTGGGGGCCGTCACATATATCTACTTCGAGCGGATGAACTCCAGGAAGGTCCCGATAACCTCGCTCCCTCCGCCATCGGCCGAGAACTTCATCGGAGCCCCCTCCGAAGCCGCCGAACAGAATTTCCTGGTCTCGAACAACGATTCTTCGTCCGGGAGTCCGCAGGTAACCGAGCTCGCCGCGAGTGAATCCACACCGCCGGCATCAAAGTCAGCGGCAAAGCAAGCGACAAAGCCAACGCCAAAGGAAGATGTGAAAAATCCCGGGTCGTCGCAATCCGCTCCTCCGCGCGAGAAGGGGGCCGGATCCCGAACCCCGGAGGTTCTCAGGATGAAAAAACAGGAATCCACCCCCCCGCTGATGGCATCGCAGGCCCAGCCCGGACTGAAGGAGCCCGCGCTGCGAGGGAAAACCGAAGACACCGCCTCCCCGGCTCCTTTCGTGGCGATTGAGAAACAGGCGCGCATCATACGGCTGGAAAAACCCAAATTCTCGGCACAAAAGTTCCTCATCGGACTCGAGGGACAGGTGGTGGTGCAGGTCCGCATCGACGCAACCGGGAAACCTGTCCAGAGCGTCACGCTCAAGAGCACGAACGACATGCTCATACAGCCTGTGATCGAAGCCGTCATGGCCTCCCAGTATGCCCCCGCGGAAATGACGACGGGACCGGTGGCCTCGTGGCTCACGATACCGTTCAGGTTCGCATCCAGGTAAGACCCTCCCGACGACCTCCGTTGTGTGGTTGGATGATTTCACTGCCACGAATACCTGATTGTGTACTTCACGAGCCCTTCCCCGTCACGGGCAATATGGAGGGGGAACCTCATCGTGCTCTGGTCCACCTTTGACCATTCGGTGTTTGCGCTCGTGATCTCCCACTGGGCCCACCGCCATGGGTGCTCGTACACCTGCACGTCCGCGGCCCCTTCCTTGTGGTTGCGCACTTTGATCTCAAAGGTCTCTTCCACGACCCGCCCGGCGGCGTACGTCTTGAAATCCTTCTGGACCCGCTCACCAACGATGTCGAATGCATTGCCTAGGTAGAGGCGTGCTTCTTCGTCCTTCGGGGTATGGTCGATCTGGTCTTCGCCGATGAACTGCTCCCTGCCGTCATCGTCCCGTTTGTACACGCGCACTTTCCCCTTCGGCAGGGGCATCCCCAGTCCCCCCTTCTCCGAGTTCCGGAATGTCACGAACACACCCACCCTGGGATTCGACTGCTGCCCGAAGCTCCCCTGACCTCTGTAGGAGTAATTGTGGAACCAGGAACGCCACTCGTCGCCGAGACCGTCATAGATGAATGTCTTCCTGGCGGGGACGTCTCTTCCCGCGGTGAGCTCGATCTGCTTGGTCTCGTTGTCCGCGACGTCGGTCCTCCGCTTCAGAGCGTAGAGCTTGTATTCGAAGAGATTGGTCTGGGTGAACTGCGGCGCCGCAGCATCGGCGGCGGACCCGGCCCGCTGCGCCTTCATCATCCCCGCGATCTCGTTCTGGACGACGTTCACGTCTCCCGCCACGAGCTTTAGCCCGGCGTTCCTGAACGATGTCCCCGATCCGTTCGTCAGCGTGACCCAGCCGGTGAGATCCAGACTCGCGTCATCCCTGTCGAGGAGCACGACGTAGTCCGCCCTCCAGGAGAGCCCCCCGGCCAGGTAGCTCACTTCCGACCGGTGGCTCCCCTCCCTGTCGCTCGAGACAAGCCACTGAAGCCTGGGCCTGAGCACGAGCCCCCCGGGGAGCGCGGGGAGAACGAGCCGCCCCGCCGGGGAGATTTCAATTTTCCCGTTGACCTCGGCGATGATCCCCCCCGTCCCGGCGTACGCGTAGGCGTTCGCATACCCGGGCTGCTGCACGAACCCCGTGGAGAGGAGCTTCCCCGGGACGGCGTAGTCCCTGTTCGTCGCAGGATCCGTCCTTATGAATTCCACGTCCCTGCCGATGTAGCGCTCCAGGAGGCGCGCCTGGTGGACGAGGTCGTACTGGTAGTTCTGCTCCAGCACGCGCACGCCTTCCGGGTCCGTGAGGCTGACGAAATGCACGGATGTCCCGTCGATCGTGGCCGGCACGTCCGGAACGACGACGGTCGTCGTCCCCCTGCCGAGCGTGAACGTCCGTTCCTCCCGGACCAGGGAGAGGTTCTGATTGTATATTGTCAGGTCGACCGAGGTGCGTTCACCGAATCCGGGCGCCGGCTGCGCCGGAGACCCGGGGGAAAGGCACAGCGAGGCGAGGGCCCCTGCGCACAGAAGGACGGGTGTGTTCATCGTAAACTCTCCTATCGCTTGTTGATTGAAAAGGCAGACCGTTTGTCGTACCTTATAGCGTTCACCTTGTGACTGTTAATGACATTAACCGCTGGAAGGTAAATGGCTCCCTCCCCCCTCTTCGCGAGCGACGATGCGCGTATCCTGGACCGGATCAGGAAAGGGGACGAAGGGGCGCTCGCCGACCTCTATCGTGAGAACAGGAAGCCCGTGCGCGCGCTCGTGACGCGGAACAGCGGGTCGGAGGACGACGCCGACGACATGCTCCAGGAGGCCCTGGTGACCCTCTGGGAACGGGTCGCAACCGGGCGGTTCCGCTACTCGGCCCGGCTGGGGACGTTTATCTACGCGACGGCGCGGAACATGTGGCTCCGGCGCCTGGCACGGGCGCGGAGGGAAATTCCCGGGATCGCAACCGATCCTCCCGCGGACGACGCATCCCCCCTGGACCTGATGATAGAAGACGAGGAGTCGGAGATCATCCGCTCCGCGCTCGAGCGGCTCGGGGAACCATGCAGAAAACTGCTCCTGCTGTTCTACTGGGAGGAGGAATCGATGGAATCGATCGCGGCACAGATGGGGATGGCGAATGCCGACACGGTGAAATCCCGCAAGTACCAGTGCAAGAAGTCACTGGAGGCGCTCATCCGGGAAAGGTCGCCCCGCCATGGCTGACGATAGAGACAACCATATCGCGTCCGACGAGGACCTCCTCTCCCGGTACGCGCTCGGCAGACTCAATGAGGCGGAGCGTGAGAAGGTGGACCGTCACACGGCCGGATGCTCCGCGTGCACGGAAGCCCTCCAGCGGGAGATGAGGATCGCCGCCGGGGTACGCAGGCTGGGTCGGGAAGACCTCAAGGAGAGACTTAGAAGGAGGGTTGCCACCGAGCCGCGACCGGCCGGCCGGCCGCGGATACTGATTGCCGCGGCACTGGTCGGCGTCATTGCAGGTCTCGGTGTGTACTACGCGTGGTTCAAGGGAGGGGAAACCCTCCCTCCCCTACCCGGCGGATCTCCTCCCCTGGCCGGCAGGACGGAATCCCCCCGGCAGGATGAACGAAACGCTCCGTCCCGGGAGCTCGCGGACAAGGTGAAGGGGGACGGGACCGCTGAGTCTTCCGCGCGCTTGTCCGGACATCTTCAGGCGGACCAGAAGGAGCCGGTCTCCCCTGCAATCCCAGACGCAGAAAATGATCGAAGGGGGGCCCCCGCGGGGGGGGGCGCAGCCTCCCGATCGAAGCCCGCAGGTGAAGCGCCGGCGACGGAGCCGGCCGCCGAATTCTGGTCCGACGGGATTGTGGAACGGGGGGACGCCGCGCTCGACGCCGAGGCGCCCCCGGGTGCTGTCGCGTCACAGGAGAAGAACGCGGTGCTTTTCAAGAGCAAAGCCCTGAAGGAGGCTGAGGGTCGCCTGAAAGATGCACGCTCCCGCCCTCCGGCGCAGTACCTCCTCCGGCAGCAACCGACCAGCGCACTGCCGGCTGACCGGGAGCGTTCCGGAGGGGAACAACAGAGGGTTCCCACCCGCGTCAATCAGCGGGGGAGCACGACGACGATGACCATGTACCTTGATTCGCTTGTCGATGAGAGGGAAATGACGAGGGCGCGCGTGGAAGCGGTCAGCGATGATTCCGTTGTCGTGACGCTCGGCGGGAAGAAGATCCTGTACCGGTTTCCTCCCGGTCAGTCGTCGCAGCAGCAGCGGCAGAAATGATATCAGGACCTGAGCGCCAGCTCCGCCGCACACGCGCGGCAGAACGATCCTTCCTTCAGATCGATGTCCTCGACATAGGACGAAGAATGCATGACACACGACTGGACGGAACAGTGGATCAGGGAAAACACGTGGCCGAGCTCGTGGACCACCTCCTTGACGAACCGCGCCAGGAGAAGGGGGTTGTCGGGGGGAAGGCCGTAGCGTTCCGGCGCGAGCCGGTGGTACGAGACGACCGCCACGTTCCCCCCGACCTCGGCCTCGCCGAAGACATACGTCAGGATCGGGATGAACAGGTCGAACGGGACGATGGCCAGCGTGCAGATGCCGGGCTCCTGCTGCAATGCGGCGTAGTGGCTCTTGAGGTGCATGAGGAGCCGGGTGGAATTGTACTGACCGCGCCCCGCGTCGAAGAACTGCTCGGGGTCCAGGCCGAACGCGTGCGTCTCCACCCGTATGCGGAACGCCTGTCGCAGCGGCCCGGGGAGGGCGTCCACCAGATCCGGGCCCGGTCCTCCGAGCGGGAGAAGGTGAATGGCCTTCATTGCTCGCGCTTGAGTCCGAATTTCTCGATCTTGTGGTAGAGCGTCACCCTGTCGATGTCGAGCACCGCCGCGCTCCTGCTCACATTCCACCCGTTGTCACGCAGCACCTGCTCGATGTGGCGCTGCTCGACGTCTTCCAGACGCTTTCCGTCCCTCTGGCCGCTCACCACGGCGTGCAGGGGAAGGTGGCTTCGTTCGATCACGTCTCCCTGCGCGACAACCATCGCCCGCTCCACGGCGTTTTCGAGCTCCCGCACATTCCCGGGCCAGTCGTGCGCCTTGAGCGCCTGCATCGCCTCCGGACTGAACCCCTGGACTTTCTTGTTCATCTGGCGGGAGAACTTTTCCAGGAAATAATGTGCCAGGTTTGCGATGTCGCCCCGCCGCCCCCGCAGCGGCGGGAGATCGATCGTGAAGACGTTCAGGCGGTAGTACAGATCTTCCCGGAACGTCCCCTCCCGCACCGCGCCTTCCAGGTCCTTGTTCGTGGCGCACACCACCCTGAAATCCGACCGTAGGATCTCCGTCCCCCCCACGCGCGTGAACTGCTTCGTTTCGATCACCCGCAGGAGGTCCATCTGGGTCTTCGTGTCGATGTTCCCGATCTCGTCGAGAAACAGGGTTCCCCCGTCCGCAAGCTCCACCTTCCCCTTTCTCCTGTACTGGGCCCCGGTGAAGGCCCCCCGCTCGTGCCCGAAGAGCTCGCTCTCGAGAAGGCTCTCGGTCATCGCGCCGCAGTTGACGGTGACAATCGGGAAATATTTCCGCGTGCTCCCGGCGTGTATCGCCCGGGCCACCAGCTCCTTCCCCGTGCCGCTCTCCCCCCGTATCATCACCGTCGTGTCGGTCGGCGCAACCGTGTGCACCAGGTCCATCACCTTCTTCATTTCAGGGGACTCCCCGACGATCTCTCCCGACTCCGACAGCTCGCTCACAGTGTCCTTCAGCTTCTGGTTTTCCCTGAGGAGCAACTGCTGCTGCAGCGCCTTGTCAACCATGTGGTCGAGGTAGTCGGGGTCGATCGGCTTCGTGATATAGTCGAAGGCGCCTTCCTTCAGGGCTTTCACTGCGGTATCCACGGTGGCGAACGCCGTGATCACGATGACAGCAACCTCCTTGTTTGTCTGCCGGACCCGCTGCAGGAGCTCGATGCCGTCCATCCCGGGCATCTTGATATCCACGAGCATGATGTTCCATGGTCCCGCCTGCAGTTTCCGCAGGGCGGCGGCGGAGTTCTCCGCGGCCTCGACGCGGTAGCCGTCCTCCCTGAACCATTTGCTGAGCGATTCGCGGACAATGAGCTCATCGTCCACCACAAGTATGCCGATCTCACTTTTGTTCATTCGTGGTTCCTTCGACCGAAGATGACTGTGACCTCTGCGGGCCGGGCCCCGGTTGCTTTGCCGGAAATGTCAGCGTGAAGACCGTCCCTTTCCCGGGGGCCGATTCCACGTCGACCGTCGCGTGGTGGCGTTCGAGAATCCCGTAGGCCACGGAAAGACCGAGGCCGACCCCCTTGGAATCCGATTTCGTCGTGTAGAATGGTTCGAAGATATGCGCCTTGGTCTCCTCGCTCATGCCGACCCCCGTGTCGCTGACCAGGACGCTGATCGTGCCGTCCGCCCCGCCGGAGCGCAGACCGAGAGTCAGCGTCCCCCCTTCGCTCCGCCCCGCCGGGGGAGCCATCGCCTCGATCGCGTTCACCATCAGTGCGATCAACACCTGCTGTATCTGATCCGGATCGCATTCCAACAGATCATCGCCGGTGCAGGATGTCTTCAGTTCGACGTCATGCATCCGTGCATGGTGATTCATGAGCAACACGCACCGCCCGATCACCTGCGCGATGTGCACCGGTTGAAACGAGACGCCGCGCTGGCGGGCGAACACCAGGAGGTTTTTGACGATGTTGCCGCAGCGGAGTGCCTCGTCCCCCATGAGCTTGAGGTCATCCACATACGGTTTCGCCTCCTCCGCGGGAAGCGTGGACCGCTGCACGCGCTTCACCAGGAGCCGCGCGAATGTGAGAATCCCCTCGAGGGGATTGTTCAGTTCATGCGCGACGCTGGAGGCCAGGTTTCCCAGCGAGGCCATCTTCTCCACCCCGACCATCTGGCGGTGCGCGCGCTCAAGGTCGGCGGTCTTTTCGCGCACCTTCTGTTCGAGCGTCTCCGACCACGCGTTGACTTCACTCCGCGCGCGCGCGAGCTCCTGGGTCATGCTGTTGAACGTCTGTGCGAGCTCCCCCAGCTCGTCTTGCGAGGTGGAGAGCAGATGCTGGGTCAGATCTCCGGAAGAGACCATCTGCATCCCCCGCGTGAGCCGCCGCACGGGGCGCCGGACCACAAACCAGATGAACCCGCCGGAGACAAGGCCGACCAGGAGCGCGGCGGCGGCCGACGCGGAGAGGAGCTCCCTCCTGGCGTCCCGGAGCCTCGTATCCGCCTGCGCGAGCGACATCTTCACATCGAGCACACCGAGTATCGTCCTGGCAGGGGGATGGGCGTGACAGTCGGCGTCCGAGCACTGCGCCTCGTTCCGGATCGGCGTTATCAGACCGAGGACCCTCTGACCGTCCGGGAGGTTGAAAATCCGTGAAAGGACGGCAGAGACCGGATGCGGATTCTCCAGCCCGTTTCCGGAATGGCAGCTCACGCAGGCTTCCGCGTTCATGTCAACCCTGGAATGGCGCTCGGAGGCGATCGTGCTGTAGGAGGTTTCCCCGGTCTTATTGTAGATCCGGATCCCTTCGATTCCAGGCTCACCCGACATCTCGGCGATGATCCCGTCGACGTCGGAGTTCCGGTTGTACATCATGCTGAGCCTCGTTGCGCGGCGGATCATCTCGCTCACCCTCACCGCACTCGACTGCACGTTTTCCATCAGGCTCGTCTCCTGGACGCGCAGCACCGCATACGTCAGAAGTGCAAGCACCAGTGTCTGGACGGATACGATCAGCAGGAAAAGCCTGAACGCGATAGTCTGGAGGATTCTCATCGTGAGCCGGACTTTCTCATGGCCGTGGTGATCATGGAAAGGTCACAAATCATGCCACGGCCCAATCGACCGGGACCCTTTAAATATAAGATTTTACGCAGGTGGTGGTCCCCCCTTTCCTTCGACGCAGCGCCGGATTCCCACCGCTAGGAAGGAGTGTTGCATTTGTGAACATTAAAGAGGGGCGTCCCGCGGGAATACCGCGGGACGCCCCTTGAAAAGGAGGGAACCGAGCCTATTCGAACGAGGCGCGCGCAAGGTCCGCCGGCAGTTCCTCCCGGACCTCGTCCGCATGGTGAGACGCTTCGCCGAAGACATTGAAATAGCGGGAGATGAATGCAAAAGCGGTGAATCCGAATGCGACAAGCCCCAGCGTGACGCAGAGCTCCTGAACAGAAGGGACGTAGAGCCTGTCAGGCCAGTGTTCCATGCTCGTTATCGCCGTGTTCATCCTGTGCGCAACGAACCCGAGGAGAACGAGGACCGCTGAATAAAACAGCCCCGTCCTGCTTGAGCGAACCTTCCGTGAAAGGAGGAGACAGAACGGAAGGACCACCCCCAGGACGATTTCCACGAGGAACATGCCGCTCTGGTAGGTCGGCATAAAGACGTATTTCAGCGCATCGCGGCTCATCAGGTCCTGGACGCGAACCGTAAAATAGAGGGCAAGGACGACAACGATCACCCGGGAGAGTTCCGAGAGGAGCGGGAGCTCGACCTCACGTCCGAAAGCACGGGAGGAGAGGAACGATTCGATGATCGTCATCGCGAGTCCGGCCGCCACGCAGGAAATGATGAAAAGAAACGGGATGATGTTGGAATACCAGAGCGGATGCATCCGCCCGGGTATGATCAGGAACAGCGATCCCAGTGACGACTGGTGGAGCGTCGAAAGTATCACCCCCAGTATCACAAGCGGAATCGTGACCGCCTTGATGACTTTCAGAGTGCGTTGAAGCTTGAAATGCTCGAGTATGACCGGGCTGAATTCCAGCGCCAGTACGGTGGTATAGAGCATGACGCACCATGCGACTTCGAACATCACTGAGTGGGGATTCCACATTATGATCGCGTGCCAGATTGCCCATGGGCGCCCCAGGTCGACCATCAGCCCCGCGATGACAAGAACGTACCCCAGAAACGCGGTGAGGATTGTCGGCCGGAGTATGGGCCTGAACCGCTCAATCCCGAAGATATACACCGTCGCCGCGATGGTAAACCCGCCGGCGGCCAGACCGACGCCGACGAGTATGTCGAAGCCGATCCAGATCCCCCACGGGAACGTGTCTTTCAGATTCGTTGTGGCCCCGAGCCCGAGCGCAAATCGTTCCACCGCGGCCGCCAGCCCGGTTGCCATCAGTATGATCGCGACGGCCTTCCAGAACGTGAGCTTGAATATTCCGTCGAATTTCATCGCCTTCCCCTTTCCCGGTCTTCAGTGATCGTCCTGCGGCGTTCCTCGGCTTCGAATCGCGCAACATCCGTGCGCCTCGCCGTGATCCAGTTGATGCCGAACAGCAGGACACCCGCCGCCACGGCATATTTCGGGACCTGCGAAAGAACCCGCCACGAAAGGTCCGGTATCGGCTCCTTCGGGATGTTCATCGGGAACCCCAGCTTTTCAAACGGTATGGCGGAGAGAAACAGGACTGAAGTCCCCCCCGCTTCGCTCAGCCCGTAAACATAATCGACATACCCGTGCGGGTTACCGTCGATACGCGCGCGGGCTTCCCGGACCAGGTCGTCGCGGTTGCCAAAGACGGTCGCACCGAACATGCACGCCTCGGCGCACGCGGTCTGGCCCCCCCCGGCAATCCGTTCATAGCACATGCGGCATTTCTGTATCTTCGGCGCGAGGCTTCCCCATTCATAGCGCGGTACCTCGAAGGGGCAGGCCTGCATGCAGTACCGGCAGCCGATGCATTTTGATTCGTCGTAGAGCACGGCCCCCGTCTCTGTCTTTGTGAAAGCGCCGACAAGGCACGCCGACACGCACGTGGGCTCATTGCAGTGCATGCAGAGCCGGCGCACGAAGACGGTCTCATCGTTGTAGCTTTTCACGTAGGTGAGATGGGTGGCCGACAGGTCGGTGGCGGACTCCTGCGGAAGATGGTTCGTCTCCGCGCAGGCCCGCTCACATTCCCGGCAGCCGACACATTTGGTGATATCAATTAACAACCCCTTCGATTGCGACATGACCTTTCTCCCCTCGTTCAGGTGGTTACCGGTTCCGGTGCTTGGATCAAGGTGAAGCGGCGCTCGAACTCCGCCCATGCGCCGGCGTCACAATAAAGGAGCGCACCTTCGGCGACTTCGCCGCCGTCCGGAAGCGATGCGAACGACGTCCGGGGGGCGACACCCGTGAGGAACTCCTTCGCCAGGGACATCTGGTCCCGGAGCCATTCGCGCGCGGCTTCACCGGTGAAAGAACAGGGGGTGGCGCCCTGCGCCGGATCGGGACGTACCTTCAGGAGCCACCCGCTTCCGTACGGATCGCGCCGTGCGAGCATCGGATTGTGGAGGAGTGCGTTGTTCACTTCCAGTATGCGGCCTGCAACAGGTGAGGCGAGCCGGACCCTCCGGTTCCCGTGGGCGAGCGCAATATCCATCGTCGCCGGGGCAACGGTTGCCCCCACGTCGGGGAGCATGAAGGACTCCACCGCACCCAGCATCCGGGCCAGGAATTCATCCGTCCCGATCACCGCAACCCCTTTCTCCATTCTCATCCATGTGTGGTTCAGGGCAAGGCGTATCCCCTCCGGCGGTCCGGACAGGATGCCATCCGGTTGGACGGAGCGGCGTTCTTCCCGTACCGCGCGCAGTTTCCGGACGATCACGTCGGCGGTAAGGAATGTCACGATCATGCCAAGCATCAGTAGTACAGTCATTGTCGTCTCTCCAGTCAGTGTCGTTTCGTGTTTTCGTCTACGAGAAAGAACTCACATACAAGCTTCTCCCACTCCTCCTCGGAGCATCGATCCGCAAGGTCCTTCAGCATGACGCCGCCGTCCTGGTACATCAGCGCGGGGGTTCCGGAAAAGAACCCGGCGAGCCGGGCGCGCGCACCATCGAGCCAGTGCTGCGCGGACTTTCCGGTGATCAGGTTATGCAGTTGCGACGGGAGCCGCCGGGTCCTCACGCGTAACAGCCAGCCGTCTCCATAGGGGGACGAATTGACAAGCGCGGGATCGGCCAGCACCATTTCGTTTTTTTCGATCACCCTGCCGCTCACTGGGCAGACTATCGGTACGACGCGCGAACCATGCCGGACCTTCCATGCGATCTCTCCCTGTTCCACGCTTTTCAGAAGCCGCGGCAGCTCAAGCCCCTCAATCGTGCCAATAAGTGATTGGGCGAAATCATCGATGCCGACAAGGACGTCCCCGTCCTCCGTTTCACGCACCCACGTATGCCCCGGGTGGTGGTAGCGCTTCACGATCACGGGGGAAGGAGCGACGGCCCCTCGGGTGGAATGGCGGATCAGGCCGATGACCATGATGATGATCCCTGTGACGAATGCGAGTATTGCTGACATGATTAAGTCCTTTCCGGATGTTTCCTGCGCTCATTCATCTGCTTCTGTTCATCAGAATTCATGCCATATTCCCCTAATCGCAACTGTTGATTTCTTGAACTCAAGAACCGCCTGTGTGATAACGAGTTAACTCGAAACCAGCAAATAGATCAAAAAAACCCGGGAATTCAGTGGAAGGCGAGAGTTGAAGAATACAACATCAATGTCCTGATCTCCGCGGTCTGATGTGATTAACCTGTTGCAGCG
>Ga0182011_10003028_pt1 | contig 13917 bp, 21 predicted proteins | sample 711E1DmetaG_FD_120481 | JGI IMG/M metagenome (GOLD analysis project Ga0182011, IMG submission 120481) | Permafrost microbial communities from Stordalen Mire, Sweden - 711E1D metaG | ecosystem: Environmental > Terrestrial > Soil > Wetlands > Permafrost | place: Sweden: Stordalen | collected... | reverse complement strand
TCGTCGTGATCGACGGAGAAGTTGTGAGCAAGGGCAACAAGCGGACGATCTGGGTCGACGCCACTAACGGCACGACGGACCCCGTGGTGATGCACGACATCGACAAGAAGTTCCTGAGGTTCTACAGCGTCACGATGAAGAACTACCCGGTCCAGGATTCGTACGCGGTGAGCAATCTGGTCGTTAAACCGGAGGCGGCATAAGTCAAGAAGCCTCTTCGGCTTTATTTACTAGACCGACGAAAAAACGACTAGATGGCAAGCAGTGCGCCGTGAAGGCCTATCAAGGGGGTGCGGCCTGGAGGAAAACGGACGGTGTACTATGCAGGGCGTAAGACGCTCTGCGTCTTTCTTTTTTAAGCTTTTTAGGGGTCTGTGCCTCGCTACAGGCATGCTGGCTCTCAACAACACTCGACTCTCGCCAATCGGTGATAAGCTGGCCGGTTATAAAGAATATTACGCCTGCGACCAGTACTATTGACATGTTGTACAAAGCGCTTAGGGTCTCTGCTAGGATCATCGCGTCTCATAGACCGTAGTTCAAGTACGTAGCGGAAGCAGTTTGGCCACGGTCTGCAGGTAGTCTGGCATTGTTTTACGAGGAATAAACGTTGCCGGCTAGGAACAGCGTCGGGAAGGTTATCGCACTGGCAGCGCGTTAGTCGTGTCCTCATCTGTACAAAACAGGAGAAGATAATCCCGAGTCCGGTGAAGCATGTGGTGCCCACAACTGAAGTGAATCTATCACGGGGTAGCTGGCCAACTATCCAGGCTGAAATTTATATTAGGAATTACATAAATCACGCTTGCAATGTTCATGTGTGACAAGTATCGAATGGATGCATATCGGGCACGAGGCATGCTCCCTCACTGTCAGGTTCTCTGCGACGAGGATTGCACCAATCACCCAGACACAGGTACGTATTGCGAGCATCTGTATCTTTTGGTCCAGGACCAGGGTGACCTCGTTTACAGGAGTCTTGGCATCCCTGCGATAGACGATCCAAAGGCTATTCTAGGTGCGGAAATGGATAACGTCGCCAAACGTGTCAACAGGGTCGGTGCTGACTATATAATGGACTGTGCTTTTGACATCTCTTGTATCCTCTCGGACCTTTCGAAGCAGGGTGCTTTGAATATCCCGGAGAACTTGATAAGCGATATCGCATATACAGTCACACTAGGCCTTTTTCTAGATAATCCAGAGGACACGCTAGATCCCAAAATGTTTCGTGTACTAGGGGCGCTTAAGAAAATATTCCCGGAACAGTTTGCGATGCGCACCGCTGAAAACGGGCAAGACTTTTAATAAACGAACCTTTCTGTGTGGCTTAACACTCCACTTTAAGCTTTTCGTCTGCCAAAGCTTTGAAGGCGAAACTGGTTGCTGTCTTCCTGCTCAGTTGTCCAGCTTGCGTGCTTCGCGGAAGCGCTTTACAAACTGAGAAGCAACCCAGTTATAAACGGGATGGTGATGTTATCATCCAGATTGGGCGGCGTAATCAGTTCCGTAGCGGATGCGATTAGTGCAACTAGTAATGCTTTTGTTGGTGCAACAAAAAAAATCAGTATTGCAAAAGCGCAAACAAAAAATGTGAGGGTACCTTCAAACGTCTTCTTTTTGAACAGTGCGTGTTTGCCCACGTAGTGGCCGGCAATCGTCGCTAGGCTGTCACCTATAGAAAGCACGAGTATACTAAGAGCGGCATAAAGCGGTGCGAAGAGCAGGACAGCGATGAACGTTCCGACAAAAAAAGTGATTGCTCCCTTTGCTGTGAATCTGCTCGGCCTGTCAAAGCGCGTGAACAGCCAGGTCAAGAAAGTAATGTTGTACCTTTGATAGAGGAAGGAAGCGATGATCAACCAGCCAATGAGCACCGCGTTGCAGATAAGTACTAGCCCGTGCGGGAGTGAAACGACCAAAAACGCAAAAAACGTGCCGAGCAGCAAATGCGCTATATTACGCCGCAATTCGAGCATACACGCTATAATGCGTCACGGAATAGAAAAGTTTAACCGCAACGGCGCATGCAATGAAGTGAAGATCTGCCGTAAGAATTCTAGCTTTACGGGTTGCAGGACGGAATTTCAACAGCTTCAGATCTTAAGCAATCGCTACGTGCGCGTGCATATTCGAGACGAACAACGCTGAGGCACGACGGTCAGGGAGTTTCAAACGTTGCTGATGTTTCAATTGATACCCGGCTTGCTGTATGTTATTGTGCTCACCGCGGTATTTACGGTGCTTTTGGTGAGCTTAACGGCGGCATCGCTTCTCTCGCAAGCCCGAACTATCGTGCGTCAGCGATACATCGGCTCCGTCGTTAGCAAAAGAAACGTCTACAAAGTAGCGAAGCTTCGACCAATTCGTGCGACAGCGGCCGCCATCTTGCTACAGGTGAAAGACATAGAAACAAATCGCTTGCTAACCACGTTCAAAAGGCCAGCAGCGATGCGGCTCTATGAGCAATGCTTTTACATTAGGCCCTACTTTACGTCCGGTGCGTATCTCATACGGGTTAACGATATCGCCAACGTGTCGACCACGCGCAACGCGCTTGTGGTTACATTTGTGCACGAGGATCGCGTTATAGCGCTGCAATGCAGGGCCCCCAACATCTCTAAGTGGCGTGACTCATTACATTTGCTGATTTCAACTCACAAATAGCATTATAAACAATAAGTCTGATTACCTACTACGGCGATCGGCGGAGAAATGTCCCAGATCAAGCGAATAGTCCTAGACGTATTGAAACCTCACGAACCTACTAACGTCGAGGTTGCAAGTGCGATCGGAGATATAAGAGACGTCGATGGAGTCAATTTGAGCCTCTACGAGGTCGATCAACAGACTGAAAATGTAAAAATCACGGTTGAGGGCACCGACGTTAACTTCGACTTGGTTCTGCAGACTATTGAGAACCTAGGGGGCGTCGTTCACAGCGTTGACGAGATCATCGCTGGCAAGAAAATCGTCGAAGAAGAAGAGACGCTTCACGATCGTGGATGAACTTCAGTCGGTTTTTCTCTTTTGCTGAGTTCTGCAGGGAAGCCACCCCAATGCTATTGCGTTCATGAGCTTCAATATCGAGGAAGGGCGGTATATAATCCTTGGATCCATCGATGGACTTCTTGCCACTCTTGGAATCATTATCGGCGTTTCAGTGGTGAGCGCCTCCAACGCGATTATCGTCAGCGCCGCTTTTGGAGGGGCAATCGCCCTCGCGCTAACCAACGGCGTGGGGTCCTATCTTGCAGAGAGCACAATTGAGCACGGCAAGCTTGCTATGACCGAGAAATCGCTTCTGCGGAAGCTGAACAACACCTACGTCGAAGCTCAAAGCCGGCGAAAGATCGCAAAGGGCGCTTTATCATCAGGAGGGGCCAGCTTTATTGGAAGCTTAATCCCGTTAGCACCGTGGATCTTTTCAGTGGGTTCGGTTGCTGCTTCGGTCGGGTTGAGCTTGATAAGTCTGGTTGCCTTGGGAATTTATGCAGGGTACATTTCCAAGCAGAGCTATGCAATATCAGTGGTCAAGATGGTGGCGTTGGGGACGCTTATAGTGCTCGCGGTGCAACTGCTCAGAATTAGTCATTTGGTCCAGTAAGCGCAACTAGTGTAGTGTGCTGCAAGCATAAGCTTAACAACGGATTCACGCTCTGTAATAATCACTGAGAATTGAGGGCATGAGTCTTGAAAGACGAAATCGCGAAATGTATGGGGTGGCTGTTTAAGCGGGGCCTCACGTCGACGTTAAGCGGCAATCTAAGTGCAAGGGTCGATGACGTGGTTTACATCTCTCCAACGAAGGTTCCCAGCTATCGAGTTCGAGTCGAAGATGTATCCGTGGTGACGATGAACGGCGACCATCTCGCGGGCAAATCGCCATCGAGCGAAATGCCGACGCATCTCGCAATCTACAAGGTGACAGACGCTAAAGCAATTGTACACGCTCATTCCCGATTCGCTACGGCACTATCCTGTATGGGGGGTGACTTGCAACCACCTGACGTCGAAGGCAAACAGCTTTTGGGTCGCATACCATTGATTCCGTACGCGCGACCGGGCACCAGTGAACTAGCGGAGGCCGTATCGAGTGGAATTAGAGGTTTTAAAGGCGCTCTTTTGGAGAATCACGGGCTAGTTGCTGTCGGAGCGAACCTCGAAGAAGCCTACATTGTGGCCGAAGGTATCGAAAGAGCCGCTCAGCTCGTCTTCGACTTAAGCTTGTTTAGTCGCCGATGAATTGGACTATGATCGTTCGGTTGCGAGGCCGGACATCGAGTTCGATAAACACGAGCTGCTGCCACGTACCCAGCATTAACGTATTGTTCGAGAAAGGAATTGTCACGCTTGGCTTCAGAAATGCTGCCCTGATATGAGAATGCCCGTTTCCATCGTGCCATCGTTGGTCGTGTTCATAGTGACCGTTTCGTGGAGCGATGCGGTCGAGTGCTTTCGTCATATCCGCGACGAGGCCGGGTTCATATTCGATCGTGGTCACGGTTGCTGTAGAGCCCGGGACAAAAACTGTAGCCAACCCCTCTTGTAAGTCGCTCTTTGCAAGCAGCTTGCTAACCTCGCTTGTTATGTCGATTATCTGAACACCGGCCGTGGTGTCAATCGTGATGTGTTCTGTCTTAGTTGTCATATGTACGCCGTGCGCTTACGTGGACCGTGTTCGTCACCGTGTAATAAGTTCTTTAGCAATAATTTGCCATGCGGCGTTTATTCGTAGGCAGCAATTCTAGTCCCGGCGACGCTTACAATTATGATGAATATGAGTATTACTAGTATATACCCGAGCGGCCCGGCGCCAGACAGCGTGACGGAGAGCAACAAGACCGCGAAAAACGCGACAGAAATAATTAAGGCCACTACTTCGAGCACCATCCTTTGCATAAAGGTTAAAAACACTTACAGTGAGATATGTTTTGCTGTATACGCAACTGAAGGGGCGTGATAATCAAGATGAGGTTAATGCCGAAAAAAATATTTTTTACTACCGGTGCTGGAACACACAAAGAGAACCTTGAAAGCTTCGAAATGGCTTTGAGGGACGCGGGCATTGAGAAGTATAATCTTGTTAGTGTTAGTTCGATACTGCCGCCAAATTGCGAGATTGTTATTAAAGACAAAGGACTCAGCGAGCTGCGTCCAGGAGAGATTGTTTTTTGCATCATGTCGAGATACGCATCGAACGAGCCTAATAGGAGAGTCTCAGCCTCTTTAGGCTGCGCGATTCCTAAGAATCCGAATGAATTTGGTTATATATCGGAACATCACGCTTTTGGCGAAACCCCAGAGAGTTCAGGTGTCTACGCCGAAAAACTCGCTTCGAGCATGTACGAGACGTGGACTGATTCAAAGCCGAAAGAAACCTTTAACATTTCAACGTCTGAAGTCGTCCGCGAAGGCGGCTTATGGACCACCGTGGTGTCTGTCGCAGTAATGGTTTTGTAGACAAACGCTAAGGGCAGGGGGGTCAGCAGTGGAGTTTGAGTGTCTAAACTGTAGTGAACGAATTAGCGGAGAGGAGCTGATTGATGGTCGCTGCCCCATATGCGGGTGGCGTCACGATGAGCATAGCTCGAAGGTGAACGAGATTGATCCTAGTCTGCTGATGCTTTTTTGCCAATTTGTCAGACGCATAGAGGACTCACTTGACAATCAAGCGTTCTTTGACAGCAGCCGGCGAAAAGAGAGCCGCATTTTGTTCAAAAATCCCGCAGATCGAAAGCCCCTGCACAGCTTTAATTTAGTAACGACTCGATTCGACAAGATAAGAATAAAGAAATGTCACTACTGTAGGCGGTATCATCTCAGGGTGGGAAACAAGCTGTTGCAAGTGCAAGGGTCGGGTTCATGGTCAACGTATCGTAAAGTCTATGCGTGTCCGAAGTGCGAACAATCACGTTCAGTTGGCCAGACATACTACGTTAACCAAATGACCAACTCTTAGTCTGTCCGTTCGCCGAAAGGAAAGCGGGCATAGTATCCTCCCGCGCGCATTATTTTTTGAACGCTTCAGATGCGAAGTCTAAAAGGCGTTGTCGACACAGATCTGTTTTGACGACGCACGCCTTAAAGACCTCCTTGAAGTAAAATCGAGTCAAACGCGATTGACAGAGGAATGGGCACCCATAAACTCGGTGGAGCTCCATCGTTGACGTGTTTAACGACCGAAATGAATCCAGTGCGAAAAAACTGCGACTTAAGCCCTTCGGCGATCGAACGTTTCCGAGAAACGATCTATCAACATTATCGGAAACAGGGTCGAATTCTGCCATGGAGGCTGACCCGCGACCCGTACAAAATACTGGTTTCAGAACTAATGCTGCAACAAACTCAAGCTGAGAGAGTTGTTGCGAAATATGAGTCGTTTTTGCGCGACTTTCCGAATTTTACCACTCTCTCCGGCGCTCGATTAAAAAACGTGCTCGAAGCGTGGCACGGTTTAGGGTATAACAAGCGAGCGCTTGCTCTGAAACGCATAGCTCAAATCGTTGGCACAAAATTCGACGGAAAGCTGCCGTCTGACTATGCGGCCCTCGTGGAATTACCAGGCGTTGGACGGACCACTGCCTGCGCAATCCGTGCTTTCGCATTTGACGCGCCAGAGGTTTTCATCGAGACAAACATTAGAGCAGTGTTTATTCACGCGTTTTTCGCCGATGCTGAAGGCGTGAAAGACAATGAGATATACCCTTTTGTTGAGTGTACTCTCGATCGATCAAATCCGCGCGTGTGGTACTATGCGCTCATGGACTATGGTGTGATGCTCAAGAAGACATTCAAGAATCCAAGCCGACAGAGCGCTCATCATAAGAAGCAAGCCCCTTTCAAACGCTCTAACAGGCAATTACGCGGGCAGATCCTTGCTCTGATCGTGACTCACCCAGACATGACCGAAATTGAGTTGCTGCGGCGGCTCACTGCTGATCCTGAGCTGATCTTGCGCAATCTAAAAAAAATGGAAGAAGAGGGCTTTTTCAAGCGCCAGCAGACTAAGTTCGTCATCGGTTAGTCCGGCACTAAGAGCAAAGACCGCTTGCGTTGTCCTCCCGTTCGCCTGTGCAGGCGTTGAGGGATATCCTTTATAGTAGTAAGAGGAAAGTGCGATCAATGAGTAATTTTGAAAGAGAGCTCGTTAAGTCATTTAACGGCTTTTTCAAGCAGCGCGGCATCGATGCTATTGCATATAGGATGAAACAACATCGCTTTTCGCAACAAATGCTTGATGTTCTAGTGGATTCATCCGACCGTGGGCTATACCTTGGCATAGAATGCAAGAGCATCTCAACGAGCAAAGGTGCCGCAGCGTTGTACTTCTCACAGCACTTTTCTGTAGATTAGAAGGGAGAGCATCAGGTCGCCAAAATGCAGGAGTTTATTAGAAGAACTGGCAGAATCGGGTATCTGGCCGTAGAACTGAGGAGGGGGTCCGGCAAACCAAAGACGGCATATTTCATCCCGTGGCCAGATGTGTGGCGTCGCTATAGCTCGGGGCAACCGGGTTTCTCGACTGAAGAGATACGAGGAATCAATCCGATCGCGCACAACGACGGAAAATATGCGCTTGAGGGGCTGTTTGGCCGCTGACCAGACGCGAGTCGAGGAGGTGTGCTAAATGACGCTGAAATTCATGTCGTCGAGAATTGAAGAGCTCATTTATGGTATTACTTTTGACGCAAGAACTGCTATGGGGACAGTCGCCTTCAATACCGCAGTGGTAGCTGAAGACGATTTGGAACGGGCGTTGAGCATTTTTAAGCTTGTGTACGCGGCGGGGCTCAACGTCGGCCCCTACGTGCGAATTATTGAGGGCGGTGAGAGTTTTAACGGCGTCTCAATTCAGAAAGGTTTCAGCGGCATCCTTACTATTTGCAGCATTACCATTGACGGCGTACTCCTAAAAGCTGGTATCCCCGTTAAGCCCGTTTGCGGTGGCATCGTGCAAGTGACTGAAAAAATACCCATTAGATTCACAGAAACCCTGCGGTACGACGCGACTACAATGGACCCTCTCGACGTGCTGATGTCGCAAGAATTGACGTCCGTGTTAGAGATGATCAATACAGGATCTGGCAAGGTGCTCGCAAGCGTCCGAGAAGTGCCCATGGCAGCGAAGAACCACCTTGAGAATCTGCTGTCGGATTTGATGGAGGCTGAGTTTAAGGGAATATTGGAGGTTGGTGAGCCCAACTCAGATCTGTTAGAAATGCCTGTAAGCAGAGGTCATATCGGCGTAGCAATAATAGGCGGAATAAACTCCATGGCCGCCGTTAGAGAAAGTGGCGTGGAAATACAGACAAACGCGATTTCAGGGTTGACAGATATTCGCGATATGAACCATAATCTGCTGTCATTGTAAGCGCGCTATGACAGCTGTTGTCCGACCAATTCGTTCAGATTTTTCAGAAACTCTGCTTCAGTCCCTTCAGGAATTGTAGCGCCAGCTGCAATGTCGTGACCGCCCCCGACGCCGCCGACTGAATGAGCCGCGTCACTCATAGCTCTTGCAAGGTTTAGGTGGCGTTCAACGAGACTTTGGCTTCCCCTGGCGGATGCTTTGACTCCATCGTCTGAGTTTGCAAAACCTATGATCGGCAAGTGTCTATCCACGCCTTCTAAATTTTTACACATTCCCGCGACGATCCCGACAATCGTATCGAATATGTGGTCGCCTGCGTGGAAATACTGCAAGTTTGAAAGCGTCGTCATGCCTGTTTGCTTGACGTAATTGAGCCCTCGGGCCAGATTCTCTCTGTGCATCAACAGGAGCTCGTTTGCTTTTCTGTAACTGCCAGCTCGGTCACCTAGGCAAACGTCGACCCCGATCTTCTCGAAACTATATCGCGCGGTAGCGTTAAGTAGCGTAGCATATTCGGATGCATCCCGAAGTGCAGTCCCAGGTTCCTCTTTTAAGAGGGTGTACACCTCTCCAACCAGGTTCTGTACCCTTTCAGGGTGCATGCCTTCAGCCAAGCACTTTTGGATGAGGGCAGAAATGATATTGCGCCGTTCGGCGCTGCTAAGATCCACCCATCTCTTCCATTCGCCCGCTTCTTTGAGCTCAATGTGCAAGCTAGCCAAAAGCTCCAGGATTTGCGCACTGTTTCCCGTTATTCCCGGGATAAAAGGGCTGGACGCATATTCGAGGAGCTTATGGACGGGTCGCGTTTGTCGGCCAAAAGCCTGAAAATCCTTTTCTGCCCTAACTATCGCGTTTTTTTCGGCTTCGTCAAGTATCAACCTGTTTACTCCTCTTAGTCGCCCTTCTCTCACGTGCTGTAGATCGCCGACGGCACCTACAATAGCTAAGTCCGAAAGCTCCACATTGTCTCCGAGAGCTCTGGCGATCAAATAAGTGGCCCCAGATCCACTCAGGTCGGTAGCGCCGTTATAGCCAAAAAGGTGGGGGTTGAGGTGAAACGCCATCTCAGAGCTTCCTGCTGGTTGGTGATGGTCAGCGACTATGCACACTGGTCCTAAATCGTCCATTAAATCTAGACTCCCGCTTCCTAAGTCGGTGAACATCACTGCGTCTGCGCCCGAAACACTCTGCATAACCGGGAGGTCGAGTTTCTTGACGATTTTAATTTCATTGCCTATTTCCATCTTGTTGAGCGCGCGGCAGATTATACCGGCAGCAGCAAGGCCGTCTGCGTCAACGTGAGAAACGATCGTTATTTCGTCCTGCTTCTTGAGCGCTTCCGCGCATTCTCGTGCACGTTTTAAGAGTTGTTCCATCAAAACCTCTAGGTTAGGCGAACCCGTCAAAACGATGCCAAGCGGCTGAATTTGTCGCCCGTTTTGTATTTGCGGGGAAGCCGATATAAAGCTTACCTGACTTGCCCCAAAGCCGCACGTCTTCCTGCAGATCCTGTCGCGATCTCCGTTCGCGTGCCTCGCTTCGCGCTAGATGAGCGAAGCTTGTACTCCAAAGAAACTTATGAGGTCGACTCGCTTAACGACTCCGAAACTCTCGGAGATAAAGCGATACGTGGGGCAAGAGACGCTATTAGGTGTCCTACGACGCTTTCACCAGAAGACTGATCAGTAGCGGGCGCCCCCTCGGTGCGGGAGATACCACTGGGCTTAAGAAGGATGTTTTTTCCAACGGAACCTCCTTTTTCTCAATGTCAGTCCCCAGGCCACGCAACCAAGACCAAGGATGATTAGTATCGACCCAATGTCACTGGGCGTATTGAACACGTATGGTAGCAACGCTATAACACACAAGCCAGCACCCAGCAGCATGAAAAGATGTCCGACGTTGTCGCCTACTTTGAGCAGGTAAATAGCCAAAATTAGTGCCAACACTGCGAGTGCTAGCAGTGCCACTAGATTCGCGTTCACCATATTTGCCGCTTTACGATTGAAACCGGCCAAACAGGTAGACCTGATTCAATGGTTCTCGTTGTGGAACGATATCGCCTGTCTCCTTGTGTCGGCTCGCCAGCTACTCTTGATGTCTTAGCTGCTCGTGCGTAGCTGCCGGCTCTCTCGGGGTTATTTCTCTGCTAATTCTTCAACTTCGCGTTTGCCATGCTCTAGCTCATCAGCTTGTTCGCTATCGAGCTGTAAAAGAAGAGCGTGGAACTCGCCAACGTGGGTTTTTTCCTCTTTTGCAACGTCTAGTAGGTTAGCTTTAATAGCTTCATTTTTAGTGAGAAAAGCCATCTGTTCGTAAAGATTGATTGCATCAAGCTCAGCAATAATGCTAGCTCGCAGGATCTCTTTATCAATGTTTTTTTTGTCAATCTCTTTTAGATCTATGGGAATAGTAGATAACATGGTCAACCTCGATTTATATACACAATTGTTAAGGTAAAGCTTTTGGGTATGCCCTTCATCGACAGACGGGCCGGTGTGGCACAAATCATTCGTTGAGCGCAGCCCCTCAATTTGAGGGCGGTGGCAGCATTACGACGCCTATATCGCAATTACCGCAAGGTTTATTTGAAAATGCAGTAATGCTGGTGTCAATGAAACTGTTTAAGGCAGTCCTGCTTATCCTCATCATCACGGGTTTGGCATTGGCGTCCTCGGGATGCACGGTCAAGCTAGAAAATCTCACGCAAAATACAACTTCGCCGACTGGCAATGCGTCACTTAACGTGCCGGTATATCCTAATGCGAACAGAACGTCGTATTCAAATATCCGATTTGTCGGGCAAGTGATAAGCTACCAGACGAATGACACCCCCAAACAAGTTTTAGAGTTCTACAAGTCTCAAATGCTAGAACGAGGCTACAACATCAGCAGAAACTTCACAAGCGCCAACGAAACTGCAGGTTTGATCATATTCGTTAAGGGACAAGACACTGTGTGGGTGACAGCTGGGGAGAATAACGGCAAAACGATTATCGCTCTGCGGACTTCATTTCAGGCTTAGGATCCAAAATAATCTGCGCAGCTATTAGCCTATCCGGCTTGGTTTTGTCTTGGGTTCCTTTGGTTTTTCTCTGACAGCAGGCGACAAGGAGCGACGTTGACGTTGTGGGGCGGAGCGCTATTGAAAAGCCCGGAATCGCATGAGTTCTACACGTAGAAACTGCACTACATTGAACGAACCACAGCCCCTAGTCAATGAACCAGCGCTGACCGTGGGTAACACGCTCGTATTGGCTGATCTGCATATCGGAATTGAACACGAACTTGCGTTAAGCGGCATAAATATTCCGTCGCAGATAGACCGACGAATTGACCGAGCCCTCCGATATTTGGCTACCGCCAAAGCTCAACGCGTCGTACTTTTGGGAGACGTAAAGCATACAATCTCTAAAACCTCAGCACTTGAACGTCACGATATCCCCCGTTTTTTACGATCGTTAGCTGAATGCGCGCCGGTCGACATTCTTCCGGGAAATCACGACGCTGGCATCGAATATTGGCTCCCCCGCGACTCCCGCTTCCGAATTAAAATTCATCCATCAAAGGGCTGTGGCATCCACGGCGCGGGGCTTATGCACGGGCACACGTGGCCTTCGACCGACCTGCTGCATTGCGACTACGTGATCATGGGGCATAACCATCCAATCGTGCGCATGGCTGATCCGCTCGGCCACATTAGTTCGAAGCCAGTTTGGATCCGGACCCGCTTTGTAGAGAGCGTATTTCGAGAACGATACCCAGAAATCGACGGCTACGCTAATCCACGCGTCATAATTATGCCTGCCTTTAACGAGCTTGTTGGCGGAATCGCATTCAACGAAGCCTCTTACGAAACGCTGCTAGGGCCGCTTTTCTCAAATCGAGCTATCGCGCTTGAAAAGGCACAGGCGTACCTCTTAGACGGCACATACCTGGGAACTGTTGAGCAATTGAGAGGCATTGCGCCAAGCCACAGAAAGTTGCGAAAGACTACGTCATCACGAAAGAAGAACAAACACCAAGCTCGTGACTGAATAGAGCAAGCAACTTGGCGCTACCCTTCTGGATCGCGCGACCTGTTGTTCAGGAATCCGGTTACAGCTCTTTGCGCGCAAGGTGAGCCAATTCTATCATTTTTTTGCAATAGCTGCTGCTCTACAACTCACAAACGGTAGGTAGCTTAACGTCACCTACGAGGCTACAGGCAGCGCAATGGCAGTGGAATAGTTCTATTTTGCATTATTGTCGTCATTATTGATTCCTGGCGTAAACATCACTGATAAGATCCTGATTTCAGACTACAGAATCCCGCCGCTCGCATATGTGTTAGTGATTAGCGCTACCAGCCTTATGCCGCTGGTCATCCTTCCTTTCGTCACACTGACTACGCTGTCGTTCGGTGTACTCATATTCACCATTGTCGTTGGTCTCGTTCGCATCTACTACACGTTACCATATTTCAAAGCACTCGCAGTGGAAGAGGTCTCCAGGGTCATACCTCTTCTTCAGCTCACGCCTGTATTTGTGTTGATCCTCTCCAGCCTCTTGCTTCGCGAAACGCTTAAACCGGAAGAGTACGTTGCATTCGGGCTCTTGGTTCTTGGTGGGACACTTTTCGCCATTCGACTTGGCGAAGGAATTCGTATCTCCCGCGCTTTTTATCTTATGATCCTCTCGTCTTCTTATTGGCCGTCTACAGCGTCGCGTTGAAATATTTGTTCTCGACCCAGGACTTTTACACTATATTCATCTGGGTGCAAATCGTCGGGTTCATGGCCTTCTTTCAGTTGCTTTCATTCAGGCCCTTGCGGGGGTCTCTTGTCACGACTTACAAAGCTACGAGCAGGAAAATTGGAGTCATTCTCGTTGCCGAGCAGGCAGTGGCATACATTTGGTCTTGGGGGCATCTGTGACCTAGTGACTCTAGGGTTAGCAGAACGCGGCTTCAGTTTGCGTATGCTCTCTGCGTCATTTTTAAAGTTAACGTAAATAAAAAAGATATTAGGTCTGATTCTATCGATCTTTCGTCCAGCGTACTCGGCCATCCTTCTGGAGGCAAGCAAAATCACGTTGTAGTCCGGCGCCGCGTATTATGTGGACTTGTTTATGCATCCACTCCGAAATCAAACTTAATGGAGTAAGTCGTGTGCGGCGCACGTCGTCACAGAATTTGCGATACCCTCAAAAAAACGCGTTGGCTCTTAGTCGTGCGAACGTTAGCATACAAGTTTTTTTTTGCAAAAAAAGCTGTTTTTTGAGCACCGATACATTAATATTCAGGAAAAAAGAATTATTTGTTGATAACTTCTCATAAGTTTTTTCATTGTGTTTGAGAGGTTATACATAAACCTACTGAGTTTATGGTTGGTGAAAAAATGGCTAGGGAAATAAATTTTGGTATAGAATTTGTGCCTAATATGCCGCCGAATCAGTGCGCGGATAGGGTGAAGTTGGCAGAAGACAACGGCTTTAAGTACGCTTGGATTACTGACCACTTTAACAACAGGAATGTCTACCCGATGCTGACGCTCATATCG
>Ga0182011_10003025_pt1 | contig 13925 bp, 15 predicted proteins | sample 711E1DmetaG_FD_120481 | JGI IMG/M metagenome (GOLD analysis project Ga0182011, IMG submission 120481) | Permafrost microbial communities from Stordalen Mire, Sweden - 711E1D metaG | ecosystem: Environmental > Terrestrial > Soil > Wetlands > Permafrost | place: Sweden: Stordalen | collected... | reverse complement strand
TAGCTATGGATCCGATAAATGCGGGCACCGTGGCCGAGACCAATTCTATCCCGTGCTGGGAATGCTGACCAAAAGCCAAGGAGACCGCGGCCAACAGTTGATCGAAGAGCGGGGGCCATGTGTTGTTATAGCCGTGAGGATAATCGATGTAAGAATCAAACCAGAGGGTGTTCGGAAAATGGGCCACTGTGTATAGAATTCTGCGCATGTGGTAGAACTCATCGAATCCTACAAAGAGCACATTTCCACCCTGAAGGGTGTTTCTTCCAGCGTACAGCCTCAGCAACAAGCCTAATATGAGAATTGCCGGTAAAAGGATGAATGTCCGCAACTCTAAAGGCCAAGACCTCTTCTCGGGATCCATGAGTTCTGATTGAGAGAATCGATATATAAAAAGGTTGTAGCGGTCACGGTTGAAAAAGTATTTAGTCTGGAATGCTCACGGCTTAGTGGTGAGAGCTACGCAACCACTGAAAGAGGGGCTAGCCAATTGAGTTCCGATCTATGGGTGATATCCTTCATCGGCAAGGATCGTCCCGGCTTAATACGCGACATCCTCAGTGAGCCGGCGGCAAGATCGGTCAACATAGTGGATCTGGACCAAAGGGTGATGCAAGGCATCTTCGTCATGTCGGTAGTTGCCGACTTTGCTTCTGCTGACACGTCCCCTTCGGACCTGGAGGCATATTTCAAGAATGTCGCACCCTCTTTGGGCATCGAGTTCAGCGTCCTTCCCATGGATCAGTACAGGGGAAGGCGGAGGTCCAGAAAGAACCTGTACATAGTGACCATCGTGGCCAAGGACCGGGTTGGGATAGTTCTGGATGTCGCAACCCTGGCAGCCAGGAATAAAATCAACATAGAGAAGGCATCGGTCACGGCCAGGGGAGATCTGATCTCCATCGAATTCCTCATGGATTTCGCGGACTGTGATGTGAAGAAATGTAAGGAGGAGCTTAGAGCGGGCTGCGAGCGACTGGGATTAGACGAGGTCATCCAGAGCCTGGACGCATCGCGTAAAGAGAAGAGATTGATAGTATTCGACATGGACATGACCATAGTGGACTATGAAATCATCAACAAGCTGGCCAGCTTCGTGGGAGTGGATGATGAGGTAAAGTCCATAACGGAAAGGGCTATGTTGGGTGAGATGGACTTCGAGCAATCGCTACGCCAGAGAGTTCGCCTGCTCAAGGGGACTCCGATCTCGACTCTGGAGACGATCGCCAGAAATCTACAGTTGACCCCCGGCTCAGAGGAGCTGATTCACCACCTCAAGCAGATGGGGTACAAGATTGCCCTCATCAGCGGCGGATTCACTTACTTCACGGACGTGCTCAAGGAAAGACTGGGGTTCGACTATGCCTTTGCCAATCAGCTTGAGATCGTTGATGGAGTTTTAACCGGCGCGATCATTGGAGAAGTAATCGATGCAGAGGCCAAGGGCAGCATAGTCAAACGTCTGGCTGACCTGGAGAACATCAGCCCTGAGAACGTAGTCGCTGTAGGCGACGGAGCCAACGATTGCCTTATGATCCAGAACGCCGGACTGGGCGTGGCCTTCAACGCGAAGGAGATCCTAAAAAAAGTCTCTGACGGAAGCATCTCCAGGGAGAACCTACTGGGGCTGTTGAACGTCCTGGGAATAGTGGATAAAGAGATGGACCTTCTTTAGGTCCTAGGTAACAAAAACCGAGTCAGCAGGCCTGTGGTGGAGTGGCCTGCGGTCCAGGCGAGAACTTCAATGCGAACGACTAAGTCCTAGTGCCAAAATAGCTACACATAATTAACTATACGGAAAAAGCATTTATACTTGTTTTGGCGTAAAGTTTGTGGTTTGTCCTTATCATCTTGGAGGATTGAAGAATTGACAACTGTTTATGATGTGCCACCCAATGAGCTGATCGATGCGGTTGCGAAAGAACTGAAGACCGCAGGCAAGGTTCAGCCTCCTGTGTGGGCTGCGTACGTGAAGACTGGGGTATACAAGGAGATGCCGCCCACCAATCCAGACTGGTGGTACGTGCGATGCGCATCCGTGCTTCGTCGGGTTTACATCGACGGGCCGGTGGGCGTGTCCCGCCTTAGGAGCTACTATGGCGGCAAGCACCGCAAAACAGTGGCAACTCCGCACTTTGCCAGGGGCAGCGGTTCCATAGCCAGAGAGGCCCTCCAGCAACTGGAGAAGGCCGGGTATATAAAGAAGCTTAAGAAAGGACGCCTTGTGACGCCCGAAGGGCAGTCTTTCCTGGACAATATGTCTCACCAGATCAAAGGCAAACTACAGGAATCGATTCCTGAGCTTGCGAGGTATTAAGCAATGGTGGATGACGAGCTTGCAGAATTGAGACGAAAGAAACTTGAGCAGATTCAGCGACAGCAGATGGACTCCCAGATGTACTCTGCTCAGCAGGAGCAGATGCAGCAGGAGATGGATGCCAAGAAGGCAGCGGTCATGAGGTCCATCCTCACTCCCGAGGCAAGAGAGAGGTTGAGCAGCATTCGTATGACCAGGCCGGAGTTCGTGACCCAGATCGAGAACCAGCTCATCATGCTAGCCCAGAGCGGCAGGCTGCGCAGCGCCATAACCGATGAGCAGCTCAAGGCGATCCTCAAGCAGGCTCAGCCCAAGAAGAGAGATATCAAGATCACCAGAATTTAGGTCCCTTTTTCCATGAAAACTGCGTTGCTTTTCAGCGGCGGGAAGGATAGCAGTCTTTCTGCCCTGCTGCTGGAGCCATTCTTCGATGAGATCGATTTGGTCACCTTCACCTTTGGTCACGACGAGGCCTGGAAAGTGGCGGAGAGGGCAGCGCAAGAGCTAGGCCATCCTCACAGAAGGGTTGCCTTTGAAGAGGGCGTATTGGATAGAGCCCTGGAGATTCTGATCTCTACGGGATACCCCAACGATGCCCTTAACTATGTTCACTCCATAGCGATAGAGACCTTAGCTCGAGATTGCGAGTTTGTGGCGGATGGAACCAGGCGTGACGACCGCGCGCCGAAGATGAGCTACAGCGAGATACGCAGCCTCGAAGACAGGATGCACGTGCACTACCTGAGGCCCCTGGCGGGCCTGGGCGGGAAGACCATAAGAGCAATGGCATCTCGATACCTGGACTTCGAGGAAGAGCTGTCTATGAAATATCCTGCCTCTGACTTCGAGGTTGGGCTGAGATACGCCCTGGCAGAGAGGCACGGAGAGAGAGAGGTTGACAGGATATTTCCTGGCGACCACACGCATACCAGAGTTATCCGGAGGAAGAGTTTTGTCCAAGAAATTGAAGGGCAAGAAGATCAGGCTTGCAAAGGCATTCAATCAGAATCGTAGGGTGCCAAGCTGGGTTATAGTCAAGACCCTGAGGAAAGTAGTCTCGCACCCGCACAGACGCCACTGGCGCAGAAGCAGTTTAGAGTAGGTGGCAGTACAATGGCTGATACAGAACGAGTTTACACGATCCCGCTTAGGATAACAAAGCACGTCCCCAGGTGGAGAAGGTCTAACCGGGCTATGAAAGAGGTAAGAAGCTACCTGGCCAGGAACATGAAGACCCCTGAAGAGAATGTGAAGATCGATAATAGCCTGAATGAAGTCATCTGGGCCAGAGGAGACGAGAAGCCGCCTTTGAGGGTCAGGGTCCGCGCAGTCAAGTTCGAAGACGGCGGTGTAGAGGCAGAGTTTGCCGGTGAGCAATAAGCGCCTGCGGATTGCAGGGACCTCTCTCATAGGGGTCTTTGCGCGCTGCACGGAGAAGGTCGCTTTGGTTCCCCTGGAAGTTGGTCCAGAGAACATCCGACAATTGGAGGAAGAACTGGAAGTCGTCGTGGTTCGGGCGTCGATCAGCGGCAGTTCGGTTGTGGGATCTCTGGTATGCGGGAATTCGACGGGTTTCGTCACAAACCCCCAGGCAAGCGACGAGGCTATCCAGAGGCTGTCTACTCTCGGCAAGGCCGCGAGGCTTCCGGGAAAGATAAGCGCCGCGGGCAATGTGGTCCTGGCTAACGACAGCGCCGCAATAGTGCATCCGGGACTTTCCAGCAGGGCCTGTGAGATTGTGTCCCAGACTCTGGGGGTAGAGGTGGTCCAGGGCACCATAGGCGGCCTCAAGACCGTGGGGATGGCAGGTATTGTAACCAATAAGGGCCTTCTGGTTCACCCGAGGGTGTCCGAGACGGAGCTGGCTGTGCTGGATGACCTGTTTGGTCTTCCGGTAGACGTTGGGACTGTCAATTTCGGCTCGCCGCTGATAGGCTCGGGCCTACTGGCCAACTCCAAAGGGTACATCGTCGGGGAAGAGACAAGCGCTCCTGAGATGGGCAGAATCGAGGATGCCTTAGGATTTTTGGATTGAGGGACGATTATGATGTTTGAGATCAAAGGAAGATTGAAGGGCGGAATTGTAGGCAAGGATTGGAATCCTTTCACCAAGCTTGTAGAGAGCCATAGCGAGAAGAACGCCATCGAGAAGACGTACTCCTTGATGGGTAGCAAGCACGGCTTAAAGAGGAACCTCATCAAGATCGACGGGGTGAAGGCAGTTGAGTAGCGACCCCTCTCCCGCTGGAGGCGAAGAGGAGATAAGGCGTCTGGTTGGTGCATACCAGCAGTACCAGGCACAAGCAGAAGCGATAGCTCAGCAGGTGAGCCTGACCCAGATGACACTTCATGGGCTGGACAGCGCTATCCAGGCAGTCGAGGCCCTGGATTCCGCTCCGGAGGGACAGGAGATGCTGGTGCCGATAGGGTCCGGTTCTTTCGTCTACGCCAAGCTCGCTTCCAAAGAGAGGGTCGTTTTGAACGTAGGTGCCGGAGTGAGCATCGAGAAGCCTGCTGCAGAGGCCAAGGAATCTCTGAAGGCCAGGAAAGCCGAGGTGGCTGAGGCAGGCAAGAAGATGGGCGAGATGCTCAACAAGATCGATCAGGAGATGGCCAAAATCCAATCTGTCCTCTCCAAGTACGACATGGGAACGGAGCAGGTTGTTTAACCGTTTTAAAGAGAAGCTCTCTGGCTTCAAAGAGGCACTGTCCTCTAAGCTCCAGGAGAAGGCGGCCCGGAAGGAGGAGGAGCAAGCGGAGCTGGAAGCCGATAACATCAAGGCAGAAGCCAGCAAACCCGCAAAGGCTGTTGAGTCTGTTGAAAAACAGGCTAAGCGGTCCGGTGAGCAGAAATCCACTCCTGCAACTCATGCGGGGGCCAATGCAGTCTCGAACAATAATTCTGCAAATAACTCCGCGAAGCCCAAGAACAGGTTTTCAATCCTTGACAAGGCCAAGTCCCTTGTCTTTGAGCAAGAGATCATCCTGGACGAGAAGGACCTGATAGATCCACTTTGGGCTCTTGAGATGGCCTTGCTCGAGAGCGACGTTGCCCTCCCCGTCGCAGAAGAGATCGTCAGCTCCGTTAAATCCGAGCTTATAGGCCACAAAAAGAAGATAGGAGCCAACACAGGCCAGCTCGCCGAGGATGCCCTGCGTTCGGCACTCATGAAAATGCTCTCCGCAAATCATCTGGACTTCGACGAGTACATCAAGACCAAAGAAAAGCCAGTCAAGATCCTGTTCGTAGGCGTGAACGGCACAGGCAAGACCACCAGCATAGCCAAATTGGCCAAGTACCTCATGAACCAGGGTTACTCCGTTGTTCTCGCGGCAGGCGACACCTTCAGGGCGGGGGCCATCGAACAGTTGGAGGTTCATGGCGAGCGACTGGGGCTGAAGGTCATCAAGCACAAAACAGGTGGAGACCCGGCTGCAGTGATCTTCGATGCCGTGGAGTACGCCAAGGCTCACAATAAAGATGTGGTTTTGGGGGATACGGCCGGAAGGCTGCACACCAACATAAACCTCATGGACCAGATGAGGAAGATCGTGAGGGTAACCAAGCCGGACCTGTTGATCTTCGTGGACGAGGCCATAGCCGGGAACGATGCCGTTGAACGAGCGCGGCTGTTCAACGAGTCGGTGCCTATAGGCGGTTCCATCCTGACGAAAACGGATGCCGACGCCAAAGGCGGATCGGCAATATCCATAGCCTACATCACAGGCAAGCCGGTTTTGTTTTTAGGCATAGGGCAGAATTATCCAGACCTGGTCAAGTTCGAGCCTCAGTGGCTGGTGGACAGGCTGCTGGGCGAGGCCGAAGCGTGATTTTTTATTATCTCAAAATGATTCTAAATACCAATTTTATTATCCCATAAGCTCTTTGAACTCTTCCAGAGTTAAATCTGCATCTTTCAGAACGCTTTTTGAAATCATGGGATGTAGGTCCATCCCTGAATGATATGGAACAGTAACCCTCTGCGCGTCTTTATTCCTGAAAATCTTATGGCTTCCGCTTTGTCGTACCAAGACAAATCCAACTTTTTCTAAAGCCTTTATCGCCTCAGGTGCTGTTATTCTCGGAAACCTCTTGCTCATATGGCTACGTCCATAGAAGTCATGCTGACGTATTCGGGCTGGGGAATCTCTTCGCCGCTTTCCAGCCTGTCCTCAACATGAAGGCGGATAACGTCACGGATGTTGCCCAAGACTTCTTCATAAGCGTATCCTTGAGTGTAACATCCTTGAAGTTCCGGGCAGAAGGCAAAGTAACCATCTTGATCCTTCTCGATTATCACGGAAAAATGGTACGACTTTGTGCCATCCCGTATCGGTTCATTGGAAATCTCCGGCTGCTCTGTCAGGCTCATATCCTGGTATTTGCCCTAAGAGTATCTATGTTTTGCCTCCGGTAAGTCGAACATGTGCGGTGGTTCGACGAGTCGATGACCATCGTGGCGCCATTCTGATGAAGACGGATGCCGACGCCAAGGGCTGGTCGGCTATATCAATTGCCTACATAACAGGCAAGCCGGTTTTGTTTTTGGACATAGGACAGTAATTTACCCGAACCTGGTCAAGTTCGAGCTGCAGTGGCTGGTGGAACAGGCTGCTGGCGAGGCTGAAGCCTAATTCCCAGGACAAGATTCTCGCATGTTCGTAAGCACGGCGTAACTACTAATTAAAGAGCAAATACGTATTTATTTATATTTTAAAATATCACCGCTTAGTGTAAACGCTCCCCAATAAAAGGTATGCTTCCAATTCTCGCATTTACGAATTTCTGCCATGGCATGATTTAGTGCCTCTGCCTTATTGGCATTATCGTTAATCCATGTATTATAAAAAGAAGTCATGAGGGATGCTGTCGAGAGGTCGTCTACCTTCCAGAGACTGACCAACATTGACCTAGCCCCAGCAAGAAGAAAACCTTGAGCAAATCCCGCCATTTCATCTCCACCTAAAGAACTATTCATTCCTGTCTCACAGGCAGATAAAACCAAGAGTTTGAGATGAATATTAAGATCTATGATTTCTCGTATTGTTAAAATACCGTCCGCAAGGACAATGCCTGAATCAAGAGGATTAGCCAGTGAGAAATAGGCATGGGTTGCAAAATGTGCAATATCTGCCTTTGGCAAATATTTCAAAACCGTCTCTTTTATTGCTTGAGGGCCAATTAATGCCGTGCTGTTTAGCAACTTAGCTACTTGTTGAGCTTCTGTTTCAGCATTAATTAAATCGCATTTTGGATTGCCTATGACAAGAGAAGAACCTGTAGCTCCAATCTCATATTTCTCCAATAGAGACCAAATCTTCAAATTAGGAATTGTGGTCCAATTGACATCTATTTCTGCCTTTTGCAGTAAAGCTTCCCAAGGTAGTAAGCACCCAAATCTTCCAGGACTGAAAATAACTTGGTTAACTCCCTCCAAATAACTGAAGGCTTCTTTTAACAATTGGATTACGTCGCGATCCCATGTCTCTTTTAGTTGCCCAGTAAAATCATATAGGTGGACTTCTCTTCGAAATCGACGCCAAATATTTAATTGAGCTTCACTGCCAATAGGAACTTCTATTACCTTTGGCTCATCCCAACCTGCCCGCAATATAAATAGAACTGTTTTTTCAGCCAAAGGAAAAAGTGAAAGTAAAGCCATTGATGTATTTTTAACCAAATTCTTAAGGTCTTCCCATAAAGGTCTGTTACCTCTTCTCAGAGTAATATATTCCTTTGACTCTGGACCACATGATTCGATTTGATTCCAGAGTTCTCTTAGCTCACTTGATAACTCTTCTCTCTTTCGAAGTTTAATTGACCTTGCATTAGACTTTTCTCTTGAGATAATAATATCGCCGAATCTAGATAGCTCCGGCAAGTCGATTTTATTAAGTTCTTTTAGCAATTTTTCTTCTCTTTCAATTAGATATGAAGGGATAGACGATGGCACTGGGATATCGCGCCTGCCTAGAAGTTCTACGAGTACACTGGATTTAATCCCTTCTGCATATATCATCGCCTCCCTTCCCCAATTTAACTGCTGAATACCATTGATGCTTGAGTCCTTGGCTGCTATATCTCTTAGTTTCAGCACCGTTTCAATAAGCATATCATCAATATCACCAAACGTCCTGCGAATACCAAGTTTGTAAGAAATAGATGCAATAGATGATGAGGAATTCAGGGACCTGCTAGCCTCGTCGTAGGCATTGAAGGACCTAAGTAGGTAAGAAACATCTCCGGTAAGATTGTATTTAGCTCTCAAAGCTCGCCCAAAATTATTGAGGAAACCCGCCCTATCTCTTGATCCTTTTGGCGAGAGATTGATCGTGCTATTAAAAGCCTCAATGGCTTTATCAAGTGCATTATTTGCTTCATTTAATTTAGAGGAATCTTTCATAAACTTGGATAGTTCAATAAGATCGTCCCCTAAGTTGCTTAAATAGCCCGCTTTGTCGATAGGGATGCTCGAACTTGAATTGGCAGCTTTTTGAGAAAATTCTATCGCTTTGTTAAGATCCAAAAAAGCTAATTCTTTATTAGAAAGTTCGTAATTGTAGACATAACGGTATTTTAGGCCTTCTCCTAAATTATTAAATATCTCTGGTAAATTTTTTGGATCTCTGTTAAGTCGTAATGCTTCACGCCATGTCTCGATGGCTTCATCTAGATAAGTTATTTCGCTTCCTTGGCTGAATCGATGTCTAAGGCATATCGCCAAATTATTAAGAATTCCTGGAAGATCGGGGTTATCTTTTTGAACTAGACTAATAGCCCTCTCATAAGCATTTATTGCGCTACTTAAGTCAGATCTATCTTTATTGGCTGCATACCTTTCACTAAGTCCATTTCCTAAATCGTTGAAAATAATATATCTCTTGTTGCGGTCGATGGATTCAAAAGCCATCATTTTTTGGTAGAAATTATCCGCTTCTAATAAATACTCTATGGCCCTTTCGATGAAGAGAGGAACCGGTTCCAATTGGAACCTTTCGAGCAATAAATTGGCTAAGTTAATCAGTATGTTAGGACGATCAGGATGAAGTTCTCCCATTAGGCCCTTAGCCCTCTCATAAAAAGATACACCAGAAATTAGATCTTTTTCATTGCCGTAGATCTCATATTGATATCGATAAAGCTTACCTAATTTGCATGATGCACGAAACGATAGATCATATTTTTGCAAATGATTTCTTAATTCATTTATTGACAAGAGGTTAGTCATCTTTCGAATTGCAGTAGATAGTGAACTATTACTTTTTTCTCTTTCAAAACGATTAAGTGTATCCTGAGCTTCCAACAAAGCGTTTTGTATGTCATAATTGTCAAACATCTTAAATCAACCCCGAGGATTCTTATTTGACAAGCCTTACTTTGAGCGATCTTGCAGTTACCTCCTTTTTCCCGACATTTAAGCGAAGAACTTGATCGCGTATTTTTACATCTGCAATAAGATCAAGGAATGCTTCGACGGGCCTCATTGATTTGGGTACTCTAAGCAACATGTGCATAAATTTACTCCCTTGTACTTTTAGTCCTTTAGCTTCTTCATAGTCCCAGCTAGGTTGTGCTTCTCCTATTCCAGTGGCACTAATTATTGGATGGAGTTCGGTATACTCTAATCCGAAATCCATACCTCCAAAGCTAGCCCCAATTTCTTGGAACTTGAGCGTAGGACTTAGAGTAACCTTAACGCTATGTTTAACCTCTTGTGTAACCATTAGAGGATGGAGATCAAAGGCGATTGGTTGTCCTTCAATACCCGAATACAGCTGGACAATGAATCGGGCCCATTCTATTTGTTTTTCGTCAGGAACAGGCCTAAAGGAACAAGAAAAGCGCACAATGTAGAAATCCGCCTCTCCTTTTTTTGCTTTCAATAATGGGGGGATGTTATCTTTTGGATATAGATCATTAAGTGGCCAGATCTCAGGTGAGCCGATACTAACTATTGGCAATCCACTCCTAAGATCATCTGAGTTCAATATTATTCCTCGCATCTTATTTTCACGAACTAATCGCTCTACTGCCTCATTTGAAACAGGTTCTATTGGTGCTTCCCATATGACATTCTGGATCGATCCGGGAGTCTTTAACCACATAAATATACCTGATTATAACATACCTTTAAAAGACATTCTATATCTTCCTAATCTTCTTTATATCAAGCAGCGTTCGGTGCCGCCAAGTAACCCTCCCCAAAATGAATGCTACTATGCAGCTGAAGAATTGGCGCTCTAACCTCGTATTTGAGATGAATTAAAAGTCAGGTACTATCGCACTCGGATAATCTATTTTATCAAGAATAAATTGACGGACCCGCCGGGATTCGAACCCGGGTCCGAGGCTCCGGAGGCCTCTATTCTATCCAGACTATACTACGAGTCCAATCGAGTTTCTCTCGATGATCAAAGTGGTATGCACGTTAATCAAGAGAGAACATACAGTTAAACAACTGATTGTAGAATATATAGGCAGCGGGCGGTTTCCCCGGAGGGATTAGCCCTAATACCTAAAAACCAGATCTCAGCTTTCCAGAACGATCTCGATGTTCACATTCTTTGGCACCTGGATTCTCATGAGCTGCCGTAGAGCGCGCTCATCTGCATCCAGATCTATGAGCCTTTTATGAACCCTCATCTCCCAGTGATCCCAGGTAGACGTTCCCTCGCCATCAGGGCTCTTCCTGCAGGGAACGACCATCTTCTTGGTAGGGAGCGGTATCGGTCCAGCCATGTGTACCCCAGTTCTCTGGGCTATCCCTTTGACCTGGGCGCATATGTCGTCCAGCATCATTGGATTGGTGCCAGAGAGACGTATTCTTGCCTTTTGCATGAGTCACACCTAAAAAATTTTGGTTATCGCGGGGTCACGTCCATACATAGACCAGCCGCGATCGTCTGTCCCATGTCTCGGATGGCGAAGCGTCCGAGCTGCGGGATCTCCTTTACCTTCTCGATTACCATGGGCTTGCTAGGAGTGACCATGATGATGGCTGCGTCTCCCGGCTTGATAAAGGCCGGATTCTGCTCCTTCACTCCACCCGTTCTTGGGTCAAGCTTAGCTAGGATGGCGGTGATAGTGCAGGCGATCTGGGCCGTATGGCAGTGGAACACCGGAGTGTAACCTGCGGATATGGCGCTGGGATGCTGCAACACAACTATCTGAGCCTTGAACTCCTTGGCCACCATCGGCGGCTTGTCGGGGTGTCCGCAGACATCGCCGCGGCGGATATCCTTCTTGCCTACGCCGCGCACGTTCCATCCAATGTTGTCCCCTGGCTGAGCCTCATTTACTTCCTCATGATGCATCTCTATGGACTTGACCTCGCCAGCGACATCGGCTGGCTCGAAGATGATCTTGTCGTCCTTCCTCATGATACCGGTCTCAACACGGCCCACGGGCACAGTGCCTACGCCGGAGATGGTGTAGACGTCCTGAACAGGCACGCGCAGCGGAAGCTTGGTCGGCTTCTCGGGCACCTTGAGGTTGTTGAGGGCTTGCAGGAGGGTCGGCCCTTTCCACCACTTCATGTTTTCGCTGGGCTTGGCGAGGTTGTCTCCCATCAGTCCCGACATGGGAATGAAGGGTATATCTTCAACTTTGTACCCAACCATCTTCAGAAGCTTGCTTATCTCCTCTTTGACCTCGAGATATTTCTTCTCGTCGTAGGGTGGGGTAGTGGCATCGATCTTGTTCATGCCGATGATGAGTTGGTTGACGCCCAACGTCCTGGACAGGAATACGTGCTCCCTGGTTTGAGCTTGAACTCCGTCAATGGTAGAAACTACCAGAACTGCAGCGTCAGCCTGGCTGGCTCCAGTGATCATGTTCTTGACGAAGTCTCTGTGGCCAGGGCAGTCCACTACAGTAAAGTAGTACTTGTCGGTGTTGAAGCGCCGGTGGGCAATATCGATGGTGACGCCCCTCTCGCGCTCCTCCTTCAGGCTGTCCATAACCCAGGCGTACTCGAAGGTGGCTTTTCCCTGAGCAGCTGCTTCCTTTCTGTACCCTTCTATGACGTGCGGATCTACAGCGCCCGTCTCGTACATCAGTCTTCCTACCGTAGTTGACTTGCCGTGGTCAACGTGACCTATGAATGCTAAGTTAAGGTGTGGCAATTTTTCTGCCATAGTTCATCTCCTCTGATAGGTATACTCCATGTTTTCTATATTTCTGCCTTGGTGTTTAAATCTTTTCGGAGGCCCAACTTTACACTACCTTCAAGTAATCACTTGGCTTGGGCATCTCCGGCTTCAAGCCTTTCCTGGTCCTAATCTGCTTCACGGTCTCGAGCAGGAGGTTCGCGGGCAAAGGCTGGAAGCCTGCGAACTCAGTGGACCAGAGGGCACGGCCCTCAGTGGCCGACCGGATTGCTCCAGCAAACCCGAACATCTGAGCCACAGGCATCTTTGACTTTAGGATGATCATGTCGCCCTGGCTGTCCATGCTAAGTATAACACCCCTGCGACCCTGAATCTCCGCCATGGCTCCGCCCATTTGATCCTGAGGCACTTGTATAAAGACATTCTGGAAGGGCTCCAGCAGCACCGGATCTGCCATTAGAATTCCGGCCTGCACGGCCTGTCTGACTGCGGGTATGACCTGGGCAGGACCGCGATGCACTGCGTCTTCGTGAAGCTTCACATCGACCAGCTTGGCCTTTATTCCCTGCGCAGGCTCTCTGGATATGGGACCGTTCTTCAGGGCCTCTTCGAAGCCCTCCAGGATGAGCTCCATGGTCTCCCTGAGGTACTGGATACCCTTGGTCATGTTAAGTAGGATATTGGTACGGTAGAAGCCGGCGATACTCCTGGCTTCCTCCTTGCCCATGCCATTATCCATGAGGATCTTCCTGCGCTCAATCTCCTCCATCTTCATATTGATCTTGCCGTCTCTCAGAGCATCGGCCACGCCGGGCTCAAGGGGCTCGAACTCGATGTAGAACCTGTTGTGGTGGTTGGGCGACTTTCCTTCTACCGGTCCTGCCCTGCCTGCGATGGACTCGCGGTATACTACAATCGGCGGCGATGTCTTCAGCTCAACGCCGCGGTCGCGCTGGAGTCGTGTGACTGTAACGTCTAAGTGGAGTTCGCCCATGCCAGCCAAGAGGTGCTCGCCGGTCTCCTCGTTAATGGTGACCTGAAGAGTTGGATCTTCTTTGGCAACCTGCCTAAGGACCTCCACAACTTTGGGCAGATCGCGCATATTTTTGGCCTCAACAGCGACTGTCATGACCGGCTCTGATACGTGCTTGATTAGCTCGAACGGGGTCATGTTATCCACTGAAGAGACTGTTGAGCCAACGATGGCATCGTGCAGCCCGGTTACCGCAGCGATGTTTCCTGCAGGGATTTCATCCACCTCGACTCTTCTAGGCCCCATGAATATTCCCGTCTGCATGATGCGGTTTGTAGCAGCAACGCCGGAGACGTAGAGTTCTAAGCCGCGCCGGAGTGTTCCGGAGAAGAGCCTGCCGGTTGCAATCTCGCCCGCATGAGGATCAACCTTGATCCTGGTGATCATCAAGGCCACCGGCCCGTTGGGATCGCATGTAGCCATGGCCTTGCCTACTTCGCTGTTCCAGTCGCCGTGCCAGATGGT
>Ga0182011_10003024_pt1 | contig 13926 bp, 7 predicted proteins | sample 711E1DmetaG_FD_120481 | JGI IMG/M metagenome (GOLD analysis project Ga0182011, IMG submission 120481) | Permafrost microbial communities from Stordalen Mire, Sweden - 711E1D metaG | ecosystem: Environmental > Terrestrial > Soil > Wetlands > Permafrost | place: Sweden: Stordalen | collected... | reverse complement strand
GATTGGACCCATTCAGAAAGAGGTATGCGCCGATACCGATCGCAATCACGCAGAATACCGCCGAACCTATTAGTAATTTGGTGAAAAATGACATGGAGTGGTCTTCGTATTCGTCATTCAAATGCGCGGGCGCCTGATCTTCTTCCGGCTCGGCCCAAGCGGGTTTCATTTCTTCCTTGGCATCGGAGAACCGCAGTTTACGACGAGTACGGACATCCGGCGCGCTCCTTGAATAAAGCGATTTCTTCAATTCCTCAATGCGGCTTTTGTCGTCGGCTGGAGGCATGTGCTATATTGTATAAGGAAAAGAGAAATTCACCAACCCAAGGATTTGTCATGAATACCAAGCAAGCATTGTTTATTTGCATCGCTATTGCAATAGCATCCGCGCCATTCTCCGCACTATTGGACGAAAGATATCCATGGATCATAAGTATTCCAATCATATTGGGAGCAGCTATGATCATCTTCATCCAAATAAGAGAAGACGACCTTCAAAACCGCCGTTTGTAATGGCGGTTTTTACTATAAGTGGGACTCTTTCAGCGCTTTATTGATATGTTTGTTTATCGTTGCCCGCGATGATTTGAGGTTATCCAATAATTCTATGGCCAGTTCAGTTGATTGAATGCGGTCGTTCAACTCTGCGGCATCACCGATATAACCAAGTCTGTTCAAAATCCGGACGACAATCAATGACTCCAGAGTCTGTAACGATTCATCGTTCAGTCGTGGGTTCTCTCCGATAAATAGCTGACATGAATATATGCAATCAAATAATTCCGGATTCGGCTGTTCGCCGTGAAGCAGGCGTTCCAATAGAGAAGCGATACGCGCAATCAGCGTTTGCGTTCCATTCGTAGATTCGTTATTCGTATCATTCGCATATATTCGTAGATTCGTATTATCCTCTTGTGCGCTAGTCAACCGCCAATATTCTTTGCCTCTGACGAAAGAGAACCGGCCGAATGAATAATCCTGGGTGAACGACCGCAGCTTTGACTTTTCGAATCGGATGCCTTGGGCCAAAGCAAAGACTAGTCCCAAGTCGCGGGTAAATATGGAGATCATCTTCCCCGCCTCGCCCGACGGACGAGAGCCGATGATGAAGCCGGGGGTAGTGTGAATGGGGTGCATTAATTCAACTTTAATTCGCGGCCGATTTCAATCGAAGTAATCCCTGTTGACTTCTTTATTTCTCCGCCAAACTTATCGGCAAGTGATTTCAATTCAGCCGGCACCACCAATGAAGCCTTGTCACCTACTTTCAAGCCTTTTTCCTTACGCAGATCTTGGATTTTGCGGAGAAACTCGCGCAAATCGCCTTCTTCTTTGAGGGCAGCGGTGATGGTCGTGTCGAGCTCAACGTCTTTTTCTTGGCCGGTAATAAATTCGAGTTCCTTCACATTGACTTCGTCTTTGATGAGCTCTACCAATCCGGCATTGTCCGCCAATCGCAACCCGTCATTCTTAATCCGAAGTGCCGCCAATGGTTGCCTGACATTTATCTTCGCCGCCATGCGAGCTTCCAATCCTTTGGATGCGATAGCTCTGACTGTTTCCATGTCCTTCAATAGCTTCTCATCGATTTTGCCTACTGTCGGCCACTCTTCCAAATGCACGCTCTCCTTCTCGCCACCAACATTCTGATACAGCTCTTCCGCAAAGAAAGGCGTGAACGGAGCCATTATCTTGGCCAGAGTGAGCAAAACATATTTGGTCGTAGCCAATGCAGCCTCTTTATCAGCTTTCTCATTATCAGAATCTCCACCCTTGAATCGGTCACGCGAACGACGCAAATACCATTGCGAAAGGTCGCCGACGAAATCGCGGATGGCGCGCGTAGGTTCCAGAAGCACATATTTATCCAAATTTGTCGTGACATTCTCGACGAGTTGATTTAGCCTCGAAATAATCCACCGATCAAGCACATTTTGCGATTCGCTCCTTACTCCTTTCTCCTTACGAGCCTCCGCCGGCACGCCCTGCTGGGCGCCTACTTCTTCCCCCGCGTACATCTTGTAGAACGCCGCCACATTTGAAGCCAGATTGAAAACCTTTTTCACCATCTCATCCACGGTCTTTTCTTCGAAATTCTTCGGATCGCCAGGCTGATTTATCGAGTACATCCAGAAACGCAAAGCATCCGCGCCGTATTTATCCATCATATCCCAAGGATTGACGACATTGCCTATGTGCTTGGACATTTTCTTTCCCTGCGCGTCGAGGAGATGGCCGAGGCAAATTACATTCTTGAAAGCTTTGCCCTTACCCATGATCGCGCCTATGGCATGCAAGGTGTAGAACCACCCACGCGTCTGGTCGATGGCTTCAGAGATGAAATCGGCGGGATAGCCTTTGGCTTTCTTGAACAGGCTGCCATCAATGAGGCTTTTATTCTCAAAAGGATAATGGTCCTCCGCGAATGGCATTGACCCGCTGTCGAACCAGACATCCATCACTTCCTTGACGCGCTTCATCTCACCGCCGCAGGCACATGGCAATTTCACCTCGTCGATGTAAGGCTTGTGAAGGTCGAGCTCATATTCGTGATTGTGGGGGAGGATGGAGAAATCGAGTTTGCGGATTTCGGCGTTTCTAATAGAGTCGTCCCTTTTAAATTTTCTGCTTTGTATACGGTCAAGACCTTTGGCTGCAGAAAACATAAGAGCGGCCGGCAATTCGTGTGTCACGATCAAAATATTCTTACCATCGAATTTCTTCTCCAGATCATACAAAAAATCACCGACACGTTTTTTAATATCAGCCCAATTCTCGATTCCATCTTGCTTAGAAATAAAGGGATCGCCATCATCGATATTTGTTACAAATTCAATAAAATCATCAACGTCACGACCATTCCAAGATCCACTATTTAGTTCACGTATGTGAGCGTCAATAATCATTTGACTCTCTGAAAGACCGAGTGTGTTTTTGACTATTTCAGCAGTCTCTATAGTGCGCACAAAAGGAGAAACTACCATCAAGTCAATATGTGATCCTTTAATCGATTCCGCGGATTCTTGGACTTGCTTACGTCCATCTTCCGTCAAATGATGAGGCGCTTTTGGATCACCAGAAAGTATATTGAGAATATTATTCTCCGCCTCCCCATGCCTCATAACATAATAGGTATTGCGCGGCTTCTTGGAAACGTCTGCAACCGAACCGGCGACTTTCCTCTCACCGCACTTTTCGCAGATCCACACGGGCAATGGCGTACCCCAATATCGCTCGCGAGAAATGGCCCAATCCTTCACTTCGCGCAGCCATTCGCCGAAGCGACCTTCCTTGATGTAGCTCGGCTCCCAATTGATACCTTCATTCTCCTTGATGAGCTTATTCCGCAATTCGGACATGCGGAGATACCATGAGTCGCGGGCGAAATATATGAGCGGCGTATGACAGCGCCAGCAGAATGGATAGCTGTGTTCGTGTTTTTCCTTGTGGAACAAGAGACTGCCGGTCGGTCGATTGGCGAGATCCTTGATGATCTCCACGGCCACTTCTTCATCCTTGACGAACTTCCCTGCCAAGAATCCTGTCTCTTTCTTGAAAGTGCCGTCTTCATTGACCAGATGATATTTCGGCAAACCGACTTTCGTGCCAAGCTCGAAGTCGTCTTGGCCATACATCGGAGCGATGTGGACGATGCCCGTGCCGTCGGCGGTCGTGACGAAATCGGCGGCGTATACTTTGAAGGCTGCACTATTGGCTTTGATAAATTGGTAGACGGGTTCATAAGACAATCCTACCAATTCTTTAACCTTAAATTCTTTCTCTACAACATATTGTTCCTTGATAACGGCGAGTCTAGCCTTAGCGAGAATGATCGAATCTGCTCCAATTTTTACCTGCGCATATTCAATGTGCTCGCCAACCGCCAACCCCACATTCCCCGGCAAAGTCCACGGAGTTGTCGTCCAAGCCAATAGAAAAGTCTTGTCGTCAGCGATCATATCTCCAATTTTTTGTCCCGGCTTAACCTTGAACTTCACATACACCGAGAGATCCTTCACATCTTCATACCCTTGTGCCAATTCATGGGACGACAAGGCCGTGCCACAACGAGGACACCATGGCACGACTTTATAATCCTTGTAGAGTAGACCTTTCTCATCAGCGGTTTTGATAACATTCCAGACCGATTCCATGTAGTCCGGCTTGTAAGTGATATATGGATCCTTCAAGTCCACCCAATAGCCCATGCGGTTGGTGAAATCTTCCCATTCATGGACATAGGTCCAGACGCTTTCTTTGCATTTGTCATTGAACTTCTCTATGCCGTAGCTTTCTATCTCCTTCTTGGACTTCAAGCCTAATTCCTTTTCAACCTGCAATTCAACGGGCAGGCCGTGCGTGTCCCAGCCGCCTTTGCGGCGCACATGAAATCCGCGCATGGTCTTGTAACGCGGGATAGCATCCTTGAAAGCACGAGCTTCAAGGTGGCCCATATGCGGATGCCCATTGGCCGTCGGGGGGCCTTCGTAGAAGACGAATTCGCCCTTTGGCGAGGGCTTGTTGAGGGATTTGTTGAAGATATCCTTGTCTTTCCAGAATGAAAGGATGCGCTCTTCGCGCTCTGCGTGCGGGCTTTTGACGGGCTTTTTCTCTTCCATAATGGAGCTATTCTAGCATTTTTCAGGGTTTTGGGAATAAAAAAGAGGCGAACCGAAGTTCGCCCCGTTGAATTAACTGACAAGTGTAGAAAGTCACCGAACGGCCAGTGATTTTTCATCAAAAGTCAGACCGTCAGGGAACTCTTCCGTCTTGACCGGCTTGATGATGACCTTCTTGGGACCATCTTCGATGTGTCCGGCAACAAATGCACGCAATCCGAGTTTTCTGGCAACATCAACAACTTCATCTGCTTGAACTTCGGTCACATAGAGTGCGAAGCCAGCACCCATATTGAGGTTGCCATATGCTTCCTTGTCGTCGACCGGCCCATGCTTCTGCAGGAAGTCAAAGATAGGAAGCCGTGTTGGAAGCGTTTCAATCAGATAGGTGAACGGTTGAGTTGCTCGCATGAGTTTGCGCCAGCCGTGACCAGTGACATTCACCGCGTAGTGGATATTCACACCAACATCAAGACAATCCTCGACTAGGCCAACGTAGATGTGAGTCGGATCGAGAAGCGTCTCGCCGTAGGTCCGGCCGCCGGAAAGTTTTGTGAGATACCCTTCCGGCAGTTTGTCGGCAATCTTCCGCGCCAGCGTAAGTCCATTGGCATGAATGCCAGAACTCTCGATAATGACTATCGCGTCGCCGTGCTGGATGGGGCCTGCAATCAGACGCTCCTTCGGTTTAACGATTCCGATCGCCGAGCCGGATAGCACGACTGCTTCCGGAACGACCACACCTTTAAGGGTCGGCGTTTCGCCTCCGCCCCAAGTGCAACGTGCCAGATTACATGCGTTCAGCCAGCCAACTATCAGATCCAGACATCGGTCACGGTCATTGAACCAGTCAGAATTTCCCACTGCGAGATGCATCGCCACGGACAATGGAAGTGCGCCAAGCGTGACTAAATCATTCACAATCATTGCAACTGTGTCTTGCGCGATTTGATCGTAGTACGATTTCCCTTTAAGTTGGAGTAATTCATACGATCTGCGTTGAAGTTCACGCACGGCATCTGCGACCAGATTCTTGGTGCCGAGTCCTTCCTCGACATGGGCGAAGTAGCTTTTGGCCGCTTCGATCAAATAGGCACTTTCACCTCTCGATGGTTCAAATTCCCGGAACTCGCCACCGTTGAGACGAGCGATGTTGCCGGCAGTTTCTCGCGCAGCAAGCTGCGCCATCTGTTTGAATGGGTCCATGGCATCATAATTAACACCAGTTTCTGCATAGGTCATTGTCTTCATATATTTCCTTGTATTTCATTGTTACAGGTTCAATTGTTTAACCTGATATTACGCAAAATTCGTTAAAAAGCAATCGTGCCTGTAGGCATTGCAAAAACCCATATTTTAATCAATACTGCTCATAGACGGAAAATCAACACAGAAAAACTATGAGCAAGCCAAAGATTCTTGTATTTGCATCCGGATCGGCCGAAGGCGGCGGATCTGGCTTTGAAAAACTGGTGGAAGCATCGCGCGGTGGTCCGCTCAATGCAGAGATTGTTGCGGTAGTTTCCAATCATGAAAATGGCGGCGTGCGGGAACGGGCTGACAATCTTGGCATCCGTTTCTTGCATTTTCCCGGACCATGGACGGCCGCGGAATACCAGAAATTCGCCAACGGAACGGGAACCGATTTCTTCGCGCTCTCCGGCTGGTTGAAGAAGGTCACAGGACTTGATCCGAAGACCCGATTCAATTCGAGAACAGTATTCAACATCCATCCGGGACCTTTGCCGAGATTTGGCGGGGACGGATTGTATGGACATCACGTTCATGAAGCCGTCATGGCGGCATTCAGACGCGGCGAGATCACTCATTCCGCAGTATCCATGCATTTTGTCACTGAGGAATATGACCGCGGTCCGGTGTTTCTGGATTGCAAAATCAAAATCAACGAGGGTGATACTCCGGACTCTCTCGCACGGCGCGTCAATGACTGTGAGCATTACTACCAGCCCAGGATAACCGACCTGGTGGTCAACGGTCTGATCAGCTGGGACGGAGTAAATCCGGATTCACTCATATGTCCCCGCGATCACGAGATCAGCTTCGTTGACCAGGAATGAATCGGCGTCAAAAACGACAAGGGCAGCTGTGGAAATGGCCGCTCTTTTTTATCGGCTACCGTCCTTGCAATCAAGACATTTCTGCGTAGTATTGTGGTCAGAGCACCTTATGTTAGGTGTTTTGTTATTTTGTAAACCACAAACGTTCAACAACACAGGAGAAACCTATGATAATTAGTATGTTTCGTCAAATTAATCCTGGCCTGGAACACGGTTTCTACGTTGAAACCACAGGCCAACTGTCAGACCAAGAACTCAAAAAGTTGCGCTGGCTCATCGCGGAAACGTTCGAACCGGATAATACCCGGAGCGAGCCATTCCTACGGTCGTCGGATGTAATAGAAATCGGTCCCCGGCTCTCAATCGAGACACCATTCTCGTCGAATGCCGTGGCCATCTGCCGAGCCATGGGGCTCGAGCAGGTTACGCGTATCGAACGCACTCACCGCTATCTGGTCGGCAAAGATCAGACGCTTGACGTCATCCTCAAGGCTCATCTTGATCGTATGACGGAACAGCGATATTCGGACGGCATCACGACTTTTGACACCGGCGCAACGCCAGAGGCCGTCAAGGTCATCGGCCTCATCAAGCTCGGTAAAGCCGAGCTTGTGAAGCAGAACAAGGCCAATGGTTGGGGGATGGATGAACGCGACATTGATTATTACTATGAAATGTTCGCGAGCATCCTCCAAAGGAATCCCACCAACGTCGAACTCCTGCAGCTCGGCAATGCCAATAGCGAGCACAGCCGGCACGGATTCTTCAAAGGCCGGATCGTCGTTGACGGGATACCGATGAAGGAAACATTGTTTGAGCTCGTTCAGAGTCCAATTAAAAAGCTCGGCAATGACAATCGCAGTCTCGTCTACTTCAAGGACAATGCCGGGGTGATTGAGGGATTCAGGACAAATTTGATTCTGCCTCGTACACCGGGCGTACCATCGGAATTGCGTATTTGCGGCAAGGTGGTTCATATCACCTGCACCGCGGAAACTCACAACCACCCGACCTTCGTCGCACCGTTCCCAGGCGCCCAAACAGGCTCCGGCGGACGCATACGCGACAATTCGGCGGTTGGACTCGGGGGCATCACTGGTATCGGCGTCGCGGGTTACTTTGTCGGCAACTTGTTCATTCCCGGATATTCAATACCCGGAGAGGTTACCGGCCGAAGCAAGCCGTCGAAATACGCTTCATCGCTCGAAATTATTATCTACGGCAGCAACGGCGTATCAAGTTACGGCAATGAGTTCGGTGAGCCGCTCACGGGCGGCTACTGCCGGACCTTTGAACAGGTCGTATCCGGAGAATGGCGTGGAGCTCGCAAGCCGCATCTTTATACCGGCGGCGTAGGCCATGTCTTCGATGGGCACTTGTTCAAGGAAAAACCGGAGGCCGGGATGCTCATCGTATGCATCGGCGGACCGGCTTACCCCATCGGGGTGGGCGGCGGTGCCGCTTCAAGCATGATGCAGGGTCAAAACTCTGAAGGACTCGATTTCAACTCTGTCCAACGCGGCAATGCTGAGATGGAACAGAAAGCGAATCGTGTCATTCGGGCTTGCGTCGAGATGGGAGACAGAAATCCCATTTCAAGCATTCACGATCAAGGTGCCGGCGGACCGAGCAATGTCCTCACGGAACTGCTCGAACCGCTTGGTGGCAGGATCAATATCCGCAATATCGTTCTTGGCGACAAGACAATGTCGGTTCCCCATATTTGGAGTGCCGAATTCCAGGAAAGGTACGGATTCTTAATCAGACCGGAACGGATAGAGCTCTTTCAGTCTATCTGCGAACGCGAACGCGTTAACTGCGAAGTCCTTGGGAAGATCACCGGCGACGGCAAAGTCGTAGTCGAGGATCCTTCAAATGGGCAAACGCCGGTTAATCTTGGTCTGGAACAGATATTGACCAAAATGCCCCAGAAGACATTCGAGTCAACTCGGCTAGCGAAGGAACTTAAACCCTTGGCTTTGCTGAATATAACGGTGGCTGAAGCCATCGAGGCGGTGTTCAAACAGCCATCCGTCGGTTCGAAAGGATTCTTGACCAACAAGGTTGATCGGAGCGTTACGGGTCTGGTAGCGCAGCAGCAATGCTGTGGCATCGCCCAGATACCGATTGCCGATTGCAGTATCAATGCGCAGAGCCACTTCGGTTTGACCGGGACGGTATGCGCAATCGGTGAAAATCCAGTTCGGATGCTCATTGATGAAAAAGCTGCGGCACGCATGGTAGTGGGAGAGTGTCTCACCAACATGGCTCCGGTCCTTATCACCGGCATCGGAGACATCCGATGCCGCGCTAACTGGATGTGGCCGGCGAAATTGCCGCACGAAGGTGCCCTGCTCTATGACGCCGCGCAAGCCATGGCCGATTTCATGATCGGACTTGGCATAGCGGTTGACGGAGGCAAGGACAGCCTTTCCATGGCGGCAACTGTAGAGGGAGAGTTCGTTAAGACTCCGGGAAGCTTGGTCGTGCTCGGTTACGCACCAGTACCGGACATCACCAAAAAGGTCACGCCTGACATCAAGAGGCCCGGTGAAAGTTCGTTGTGTCTGATCGACCTTGGTCTCGGGAAGAACCGCCTAGGCGGTTCAGCTCTGGCTCAAGCGTTCAATCAGCTCGGCAACGAATCACCGGACATCGATCCAAAGCTCCTCCGGAATGCGTTTCTGGCGGTTCAGCAGATGATCAGTGAAGGTCTCATCCTAGCCTTGCATGACAGAAGCGACGGCGGCCTCATCGCTGCAGTCGCTGAGATGTGCATGGCGAGCAGGTGTGGGTTCAGACTCTGGGTCGACGATCCTAAGCTTGCGCTGGCCGAACTGTTCTCTGAAGAACTCGGATTCATCGTTGAGATAGATCAGGTGAACGAGGATCGGATCAACCAAATCTGTGATTCGTTATCTGTACCTGTCCCAGCTTTCATTGGCAGGACATTGAAAACCAATGAATGCGTTGTAATCGCCGACGAAGAGGTATTCAGCAGCGATATTCGCAAACTTCGTACCTTGTGGGAGTCCACTAGTCACGAAATTGAGAAGTTGCAGATGAATCCGGTCTGTGCCGAAGAAGAGTTCCGTGGTCAACAAGCCACACTTCCAGGCATATATACAACTCCGTCGTATAAGCCCTCGTTCACTCCTACGGAAACGTCCTTGGAGATCCTGAACGCGTCTGACAAGCCAAAGGTGGCAGTCATACGTGAAGAAGGCACGAACGGTGATCGGGAGATGCAGGCCGCATGTGTGGCCGCCGGTCTTGCCCCGTGGGATGTCACGATGAGTGATCTTCTCGAAGGCAGGATCAGTTTGGATCAGTTCCAGGGTGTCATATTCGCCGGAGGGTTCTCATTCATGGACGTGTTCGACAGCGCCAAAGGCTGGGCAGGGGGCATCCTATTCAACAACAGGTTGAGGGAAATGTTCGACCGCTTCTACGCTCGCGAGGATACTTTCTCGCTCGGCGTATGTAACGGCTGTCAGCTGATGGCATTGCTCGGCTGGGTTCCGTGGAAAGGGTTCCCTGTCGAAAAGCAGCCGCGGTTCATTCATAACACTTCTGGCCGGTTCGAGTCTCGATGGGTGCAAGTAGAAGTTCTGCCAAGCCCGTCGGTACTCCTATCCGGTATGGAGGGTTCCAAACTCGGTATCTGGGTAGCTCACGGCGAAGGTCGGTTAGTTTGTCCGGGCCAGCCTACGGAAGTCCTGATTGGTGGGAAGCTCGCTCCTCTAGCCTTCATTGATCCGGATGGCAACATGACGGAAGAGTATCCGCACAATCCCAACGGTTCGCCGTACGGGATCACGGCGCTCTGCTCTCCGGACGGTCGCCACTTGGCCATGATGCCTCATCCTGAACGTTGTTTCCGTTTGTGGCAGTGGCCGTGGATGCCACCCTCGTGGCAAAACCTTGAAGCTTCCCCGTGGCTCCGAATGTTCCAGAACGCCAGAACTTGGTGCATGGAACACCGAGCTTGAGGTTCGCTTCAAAGTAGATTCAGCCCCTTGCGCAGCATTGCGCAGGGGGTTTTTATCTATCTTAATCTACATCGTGTCTACATCTTCTCCGGCACTTTGATACCGAGAAGCCATAGGCCGTTGGTCATAGTCGTCCTGAAGCTTTTTGTCAGCGCCACATAGTAAGGCGAAAGCGGGTCTTTGGCGTCGGCGATAGTCTGATTGCCATAGAAACTGTTAAAAGCTCCGGCAAGATTTATCAAATAGCCGGCGATATGTTGCGGAGCATATTCGGTGCGAGCGCGAGCCACGATATCCGGGAAGCGGACAATAAGTTTTTCGAGTAACCCTGCTTTTTCCGGCAGAGTGGCTTTAGCGGAATTTTTGGCAACTTTGACTCCTTCTTTCTCCGCTTTTTCCAATACCGCCGCCGCGCGCACAGCAGAATATTGCAGATACGGCCCCGAGTCGCCCTCGAATGAAATAGATTTCGCCGAATCGAATATGACATCACCGCCAATCGCTTGGCGAAGAATAGTGTACTTGATGGCGGCAATGGCCACTTGATCGGAGATTTCGTTGACTTGAGCTGACGGCAATTCACGGCCAGACATTTTATCCTTTACCATATCTTTTATCTCGTCGATGAGAGATTCAGCGGAAATGACATTGCCTGTGCGCGAAGACATCTTACCTGAAGAGAATCGAAGAAGACCGTGGCTCAAATGCCTAGTCTTTGCGGCGATACCGGGACGAATAAATTCCAAAGACTTCAATAATACTTTGAAGTAATCATTCTGTTCGTCAGCCGTAACGACTATTGATTCGTCCAAATCCGGATATAATTCGAATTTCTTTGCATTCAAGCCCAATTCTTTGGTTTCATACGTCGGCAACCCTTGAGAAGTAATGAAAACCCGCGTATGCAGACCATAATCTTCACCTTTGAAAACGATGGCTCCGTCACTTTCCTTGAAGACACCTTTCCCAAGAAATTCTTTGACTATGACAATGCCCGGTTCGGCCACTTCGCGCTCATAAATAGTCACGTCGAACTTGGTATCTAAGCGCTTGTAAATAAGATTGAAGTATTCCAAGCTCCACTTTCTACACTTTTCATATAGCTCCGTCACTTTTTTGTCAGAACCTGCAAATATTTTCTTGTTCACATCAATAATAAAAGCTTGCGCGTCTTTATCCTCGTCATACATTTTCGTGCCTTTGACATACATTTTTCCCAAATAATCAGCCTTATCTCTAGACGCCACTGATTCATCCGGCATTTTTCCGTCAGCATCCTTTAAAATAGCCGCGATAGTCTTGGCGACATTTAGGCCCACATCACTTGGATAACAAGCGCGGATGGTTTGCGCTCCCGAACCCTCGATCAATCGTGATAATGATTCTCCGATAGCATTCGCCATGAGATGCCCAACATGGAAGACCTTGCAGATATTCGGATCGGTATACTCCACCATTATCTTCTTGCCGGCGTCAGTCTTCGACCAGCCATATTCGCCGCCATCGCTTGCGATTGCGACTATTTGCTCTGCAAAGACTTTGTCTTTCAACTTGAAATTGATGAATCCGGCACCAGCGATCTCAACCGACTCCACAAAATCCGGCATATCTTTTTTGAACGCTTCCACAACCTTCTCCGCCAAGGCCCGCGGACTGATCTTCAATATCTTCGCATTGGCTAGGGCAACGTTGGTCGAAAAATCACCGTGATCAAGGTTTTCGGGATATTCCAAAGCTACGGAAGCCGAGTCAATATCAAGCGTTCCGACCGCCTTTTGGAGATGCTTCAAAAGCTCGTCTTTCATGGGGCTATTGTAGCAAATAAAGGCCATTCTGCGGAAAAACTTGACAAATCAGAGGGAACAGTCTAGGATGTCTTTCGGAATGCCGCGAATATTTGGCAGGTTGGGAGTGTAAGGGTTACGACCGTTTCTCTCTGGAGAAGCCTCCGTAACTGATCCTACCAAAACGACTTAGGTCGGTTCCTCAAAAACCTCTCTCCCTCTCGCAGTTGATTTAAGCAACGATTACACCGCTTCTCTGCGAGAGGCCGCTTTACCAGCGCGACTTGCCTTGAGCTTGTCGCGCTTTTCCTTTTGCCTGTAAAAGAAAAACCGACTGACATGGTCCACCCAGAACATGTCAGTCGGCGAGTTACTCGTTGGCCCCTTCAAAAGACGGTGGACTTGAAGTTATCTTTATCGTCTTCATCGGCTCCTTTCTCAAGAGGTTAATATCGGTTAGAACAATTCTCGTACGGGAGTATCCTACACCTTTCTCAAAATCTTATCAATCCTGTCGGCAATCACTTTGAAATCCTTCTCCTTCCTCCCTCTCGTCGTCTCCGCAGCGGAACCAAGACGAATACCTGACGGATCCGCCGGCGGACGAGTATCGAATGGGATAGCATTTTTATTAACTATGATGCCCGCCTTTTCGAGTCGGTCACTGGCCTCTTTACCGGAAACCCCGCCTGCTCCTTTTTCGTTCTTCTTGCCCCCATTCCAAGTATCCATGAGTATGAGATGCGAATCGGTGCCGGCGCTTATGAGCCTCCAACCTCGCTTGTGCAATTCACCGGAGAGAACCGCGGCATTTTTCACCACTTGATGAGCGTATTTTTTGAAGGCAGGAGTAGCCGCTTCTTTCAAAGCAACGGCTACCGCGGCTATCTGATTTTCATGAGGGCCGCCCTGAAGGCCGGGGAAAACGGCTTTGTCTATCTTCTTGTCCAGCTCGCGCGCGTCTTTTCTGACAAAAATAAGGGCCGAACGCGGACCGCGGAGAGTCTTATGAGTGGTGGTGGTGACGATGTCCGCGTATGGAAACGGCGACGGATACGCCTCGCCTGCAATGAGTCCTGCCACATGTGACATGTCTACCATGAGAAGTGCTCCTCCGGCATCGGCTATCTCCCGCATCTTGGCCCAGTCTATGATGCGAGGATACGCGGTGTAACCGGCAACGAGGATAGCGGGCTTTCCATTCATGGCCAGCTCGCGGAGCTGATCGTAATTTATGACTTCGGTAGTTGCGTCCAATCCATACGGGACCTGCTGCCAGAATTTGCCCGTAGCCGAAACTTTGTGGCCGTGGGTCAGATGGCCACCGTGATCCAACGACATGCCCATTATCTTTGCCGGAGTAGCATTTCCTTTAGGCGACGAGAGAAGCGCGGTATATACTGCGCTTCTCTCATCACCTAAAGATAATGCCACGCCTGCCAAAATCATGGGT
>Ga0182011_10003023_pt1 | contig 13927 bp, 15 predicted proteins | sample 711E1DmetaG_FD_120481 | JGI IMG/M metagenome (GOLD analysis project Ga0182011, IMG submission 120481) | Permafrost microbial communities from Stordalen Mire, Sweden - 711E1D metaG | ecosystem: Environmental > Terrestrial > Soil > Wetlands > Permafrost | place: Sweden: Stordalen | collected... | reverse complement strand
CCCGTATCTTTGCGCCTGATTGAGCTTATCGTTCTGATTTCTTATTCCCGCTTTTGTCTTTTTTACCTCAGATTCGACAACCTCTGCCTCACTTATCTTCTTGCTTGATTCTGCATTAATCTTCTTATCATCAGCATAATTCGATCTTGCAATGACATAAATAGTATATATCCCTATGATCGATAAAGCAATTATAGTCAATGCAGTGAACATGTTGATGACTTTAACAATCCAGAACACCGCTTTCGTCGTGAATATCACCAGGAGCGCGAGTGCCGCTACGAACATCTTTCTAGAAGCAATGTTCTCTTTAGCCTTGAACAATGGGACTGTACCTGATGAAAGCCACAATATAGCAAACAATAGCGTGAATACAAGGAATGTGACCCAAAGTGGAAGTCCTGAATATCCACTATCCACAATATATGCTGGTGCAGGAATCTGCCAGTAAAGAATCTTTTTAACGCTGTCAGCGACTGTTGCAGAGACGAAGCTAGGCAAGACAACAAGCAAGCTAATAATTGTCAGTAAAAACTTTTTATTCAATGTAAAACACCTTTAAATAGATAAAAAAGAACATCATATCTTGTTGATCATCTGCTCTTGTGCGGATATGTCCCGCTCCATGCGTTGTGTTATATTTATAGCACTGATAGTCCATGCGATGAGATTGTGTATATTGTTTTGATTTATTCCTGTACGCACGACTTGTGCAATATCTGTGATGGTTCTTCCGAAATCATTCGTTTCAGTATCAGTGTCCTTCTTTATCTCCGCTGCACCAGTAGCATCTAATCCCGCCAGATTTTCACCATTAGTCTGCGTATAGTTGGCTTTTGACATCGCTGCCGTCATTCTATCATTTGCTGTTGTATAAGTGATGATTTTTCCCATGTCTATACTTATCCTTCCCATGGTCTGATCAATCCTTTGAGATACTGCTGTAGGTACAGGAAATGAAATACCTTGCAACCTTCCTAAGACATCTTCCAAATCGTGTCGTACAATTCGTATGGCTGTGACCTGTTGATTAAGGCCATGCATGAAAGCGTGAAGGGTCTTCCTGTCATAATTTAAAGTCTGTGCACGATCTCTTCTAGCCTCAGCGGAAGCCTGCACTGCAGTAGCCATTGATTGCGCTGAGCGAGCATTATCCGTCTTGTTTGATGCCCATCCGCCACGAAATATTGTCCATATGGTATAGAAGCCAAGAACAACTAACAAGATAAAGGCGAAGAAAGTAAACGCTCCAATCATCGAATATACCATCGGTGCTGCTGGAGTTCCTAGTACTATCAATGCAGTGAACGCTATCGTAAACGCCTTTTTTGAGCCAGTATTCTCATTATTCTTGAACAATGGAATCTGTCCGACAGCATTCCACAATATAGCGAATATCAGCATGAAGATGAATGCGAACGCCCACAAAGGCGCTTTTGTAGCAGCATAAGTCTGTCCATATATACTGGCTGCTGGAAATGTTACCTCGTAACTGACTATTTTCATTACAGAATCAATCATGTCAGTTCCTAGACCGCCAAACATGTCTGCGGCATGAACAGCTGGTATCAAGATTACTGCTAATAACAATAGAACAAGTATTTTATCACGCATACGCATCATTTTCACCTTGAATCATTGCAATCACTAATTTTGTTATTTTTGAGTTAACATATATTTAAATGTTTCTGTATTTATGCAGGACATCCATTACTAGCCAATGTTTTTATGAATGGTATACCGCATGCAATATATTCCCATGCGAACGGTGCAACCATCACAAGCACCGCTATAGTCAATGTATGAGGCAACTTCTCCCCGACTCGTCCAGCAACTGCGGCTGCTGCACTGATCTTTGCTGCAGCGATTATCCCAACGAACACTCTTATACCTATAGTTACCCAGATGTTAGGCGTCCAATTGAATAGGCTTGCGACGTAATCGATGTTCATGCTGATGAAGACGAACACAATCATCGTCGGTATTGCATGAAAACCATGTTTAAGCCAACCCATACCTGCTTCATCCTGATGGACAAATATCAATTCAAGAATCGCCAATATCAACCCTATTATCAACGGTGGGAGCCAAACAAACGTCGTAATCGCCATTAAAATCACCTTATAACATTTTTTAATGTATTTTAGAACTATTCATATAAAAAGCTTTCGACTTTTTATGCCCGACTCGAGAAAATATGGACTTTATTCTATCTTTACTTTCTTTCCTAACGCCTGGCCTGGGATGCTCTGTAAGAATACCGCTCTCAACGCTCCCTTGTTGCCATGTATGGCATTGATTTTCCCAACAATATCTTTCTTGCCAGTATTATACTTCACAATCTTTCCTACAAGCTTTGCAGCTTTGTCTCTCGTATCCACATCTTTTACAGTAACGACGAGATGATTGTTCGTCTGCCCTGTGCTGTTTCTTCTATAGTTTACTATTGTTCCTTCCATGATCAAGAGGAAAAATAGGTGATTTAAAAAGGTTGCGATTAAAAGAAAAGAATATTTATTGCTACTTAGAAGTGGTGTAAAATCGTAAAGTTTATAAATTGCTGTGATTAAAGAGCACTATGTCATTGGATATACTCGATTTGGACAGTAAAAAATCCATAACCAGAAAATTGTGGAATGAAAAAACAGTTATTGATTTATCAGATTATGATATACCTTGCTATATACTTCCTAGCGATTATTCCGTAAAGGAGTTGCATCTTCCAAAAGAAAATTACGATCAGGACATACTTGCAGGGATACAAAAATTATTGCGGTTAGCTAAAGAAGGAGGATTTGACAAGGAGAGGCTGCATAGTCCCGTATTTGAGGGATGTAGAAATGCGCATCAACATGGTAACTATTGCGATTCACAAAAAAAGATAATTATTGGATATAGCATCATACCGAATAAATCCTTAGATATAGTAATTATAGATGAAGGCGGGAAATTGAATCCAAATTTTTTTCCTTTTCTGCAAAGGCATCGGCAGGGATTGCATATAGCAAACTATAAAAGTTTCTATGATTTTTGTGAGATAGAGAAACCAGGTCCGAATCATGGAATAGGGACTACATTAATACATACGCCTTATCTCAATGAAATACATTATTATAAATCTGAAAATAATGGACTTGCATTGCACTTGCTAAAACGAAAGTGAACAATATACCATTCTACAATGCATTAATCTTTTTTCGGAAATCTTCCGGATTTTCTTAGGAAAGGCATATAAAGAATTATATATTATGTGTTCACCATGATAACATACGAAATATTAAGCATAGAAATACTACCGAAAGAAGAGGAAGATAGCGAAGAAATAGATGGCACATGATGCTAGATAGCCTTAATTGATATTTTTCATTATATCATTGAAATATCTTTTATCATGATTTTCCTTATATGCCTGTGCTATTTTGAGGAGTCTGTCTGTATTTATATGCACATCCTTTTCTTTGAATATTTGCCCTAATCTTCCTGATGTCAGGAATTGTATGAACTGCGTCACATTCTTCGGTTTTTCAGTATAGATGCATCTTTCAAAATCTATCTGATATGGCTTGTTATCCCTGACTATGATGTGCTTATACGGATTTGTCAATTCTAACTTGTTGATATTTAATCCATCCATCACGAACAGTTGATCAAGTATGAGCTTAATTACTGATAGTATATCTTTCTTGTCGTGGTTCCCGAAATATTCAACGATCCGCTCACCTTCTATATATTCCATAGTTATAGATGTGCTATTGCTGCCCATGAGCTTTGGGCCTATACCGTGCCTGTTCAATATCTTCAAGAAATTCGCTTCCATAGAAGGATTGTATGATTCATTCTTTTTTCTTTTTATGGCAACAAGTTTATTGCCTACCTTCTTGACCTCCACTATACCTCTCTGTCCTTTCATGATATCCTTAGAATTCTGGATCATATATACGTATAATTGTTCCATGAACAATCCCTGTGTTGATAATTGTATTTTTTTATATCCTGAACCCTTTATCATCTCATCCACTACTGTCTTATCTGTCAATGAACTGAAGACAAGAAGAATTACCCCTTCAGGCTCTAGATGATGCTTTGCTTGTTTTAGGAATTTGCCGATTATCTCATAGCCATGTTTTCCGCCCGTAGTTATAAGTTTTTCATCATCATTCTCATCCTCAGGAAGATATGGTGGATTGAATATTATCGTATTATATCGGCCTTTGATGCCTGTGAATAAGTCCGTTATTATTGCGTCTTTGATGTGCCTTTTTACTTCTGGATTAATGTCTGAATACGTCACGCTGATGACCTTACTGTTTTTCTTTGCAGCATTCCCTTGTATCCCAGAACCAGTCCCCACATCAAGAACCTTCCCCTTGGCATACTTTTTTACCTGCTCCGCCAATAGGTAAGAATCCTCCTCAGGTTCATATATACTGCTTCCGTCTTTAGAATCCATATTATCCCTGTTCACTGTCTTGGGAATCTCTTATCAATCTCAACGACGTAATCCTTTACCCTTTCAACAATAGAATTCAGATAATACTTCTCAATCTTCTCACTGAATATCTCCGTGAGTTTCGTATTCTCATTTATTATATAAGAATTCTTGACCTTCTCAACGATGAACAACTCCCTAAGACGCAACAATTGCCTTCTGATATTGCTTGACGCAATGCCAAGAAGCTGCAGATTACAATCTTTCCTATTCTGTATAACCTGCTCTTCAACCTCTATCGACGTGAGTGCCCCCTGCGCTCGAAGAAGTACGAATAATATATCTACGATGATGTCACGGGAATCTCCAGGCTGCAACAATCCGACACTAAGGCATAATTTTCTGACTAACTCTCTGTCTTTCAAAGAATCCGGCTTCTCATATTTCCTTAGTGTGATCTCCGCCAACGATCTATCCACAGCAATCTTATTCACGAATCCACCCCTAAACGATAAACTGTATAGAGAATAACTGGCTCAACTAATATATAAAGGTTTTGATAAAATGTAATGAAAATTGATTAGAAGGTTTAAGAGAAATCTCATCCTTTAAATTATTTCAAACCTTGTTGAATCCGATCTTTATATCTTTGCCTTTTATCTTCTCAGTCGCCTCTGCATCGAATTTGTTGAATCCCTCGCCTTCCTGGAATACCACTTTTCTTGCGCCGACTTTTTCTTTTATCATATCTTCGAATTTATCTATCTCAAGTCCTGTCTGGATGAATAGTTCGATCAGATCTTTTCTGTCAAGTTTCGAATCTTTACGTAATTGCTGTATCCTCCGGACTATCTCTCTTGCGAATCCCTCTAGTTCGAGTTCTGGAGTAACTTTCTTATCAAGATATACACTTCCACCTTTCACATCTGCCATCACATAATCTGGAGGACATATCTTCTCTATATTAACATGATTGGACGTTATCTCAAGACCATCGATATTAAATGCCTTGTTTGCTTTAACGTGTTCGGCGATGGCCCGCTCATTTGCATTTATCAACGTAATTATTTTTGCAGTCTCTTTGCCAAATTCCTTGCCAAGTACTTTCATATTAGCATTGACTTTCAACTCTACATCCATCTTTCCCACTGTTATCCTTTTGACATTGACCTGTTTTTCTATCAACACTCTTAATGTTTCAACGGCATGTATGACTTCTTTATCGGTCGTGTCGATGATACACTCAGAAAGAGGCCATCTTACTCCAAGATTCAACTTATCCCTGCATGATAATATCGATTGCATCACATCATGAATATGGTCCATCGACATCTCCATATCCTCATCGATCATCTTTTCATCGTGCGTAGGCCAATCATAATCATGTACGGACATCTTTTCAAGACCGAATACGGCATTGCTTTTCAAATCATGGTATATCTTTTCTGTAATGAATGGACATACTATGCTGAACATCTTTATAATCTCAAGCATCGTGTGATATATTGTATAGAGTATAGCCTCTTTTTCCTGTTCTGTCCCTATGACGGATTTTTCCCTGATAAGCTGTATATATACTCTTGAAAGGTCCATGTACAACTGCTCTATAAGTTCTGGAGGGCTGTCAAGATGATATGCATCAAGCTCTTCTGTGACCTTCTTGATTGTCGAATGGAGCCTTGATAACATGTAACGTTCCTCATCATCAAGGACTGGATTATGCGTAAGTTTAAGATTATTGTTGGACTGGAAATCCAAAAGGAAATTGTGAAGGTTCCATAGTATCATGAGATTCTTATGCTTCAGGCTTATCTCATCCCATGAAAAACTCATATCATCTCCAACAGTTATATCTATAGAATAATACCTTAAAGTGTCAGTGCCATATTTCTCGATTATCTCATACGGTGAAAGGATGTTGCCTAAGGATTTTGACATCTTTTCTCCCTCGACATCCGTGATGAATCCATGCATCGAAACATTCTTGAATGCAGGCCTGTCAAACGCAAGAGTCGAAGCGACCATCAATAGATTGAACCATCCCCTTATCTGATCCTTCCCCTCAACGATGAAATCTGCAGGGAAATATTTATCGAAAAGTTCTGTCTGTTGAGGATAATCGAGGCAATTCCATGAACTCGTGCCTGCATCAATCCATACATCAAGTACGTCAGGAATTCTTGTCATGTCATGACCGCAGGAGCATCTTAACTTCACTGTATCGATCCATGGCTTGTGAAGACTATTAGGGATAGGTGTTACCGATTTCTCTTTCAACTCTTTTATCGAGCCGATGACTTCGTACTTATTGCATTTATCATCATCACATTGCCATATAGGGACTGGCGTTCCCCAGTATCGCTGTTTTGTTATACTATTGTCCTTAAGATTCTTCAGCCATGAATCAAATGCATTCTTCGCCGTATCTGGGACCCAGTTGATATCTTTGTTGAATTCAAGCATCCGATCCTTTATATCTTCCGTCTTGAAGAACCATTGCTCTGTAAGCCTGAATATGACAGGATTATGGCATCTGTTGCAGTGTGCATATTCGTGTTCGACATACGTCGTCTCTATCAATGCACCTTTTTCCCTAAGTATCTCAATGAACATACTGTCATCCTGCTTTGCAGTCATGCCTGCAAACCTTCCTGTATCGATAGGAAAGATGCCTAATTCATCTATACTATTGAATGGCGGGATATGATATTTTTTACCAACTTCATAATCTTCAGGACCACATCCAGGAGCGCAATGGACAAGACCTGTACCTGCACTTGTATCTACATATTCTTCAGAGAGGATGACTGTATGAACATTCTTATGATTCTTCTTCAATTCTTTATATGCAGGCATCTCATCATGGAATGGATGCTCATACTGCAATCCGAGAAGTGTATCACCCTTGAATTCCTCAAGTATCTCAAATGATTTATTCGCTACGCCGCCGATGAACACTCCTGATAATGCGCTTGAAACTATCCATGTCTCATATTTTTTTGAACCCTTGTCCACGAGGACTTTTGCTTTAAGATAGTCTAATTCAGGATTCACCATGACGGCAAGATTGAACGGGATAGTCCATGGAGTCGTAGTCCATATTATCAGGTATTCATCCTCCTTTCCCAAAACTTTGAATTTTACGAATATAGAATTATCCTTAACATTCTTATATTCCAATTCATGCTTTGCGAGAGCAGTCTCACACGATCTGCACCACGTCATGACCTTGTTTCCCTTGTATAAACGATTTTTTTCGTGAGTCTTTTTTATCAGGAACCATTCGCCTTCCATGAAACTATTATGTATAGGCATGTACGCGTTTTCGTTGCTCATCCATACACCCATATTCCATAAATCCTGGCTCATCACATGTGCGTTATCCTCAGCAAACTTGTAGCATTCATGAGAAAATTTTTCGAGGCCGAAATCGACGATATCATGTTTTGTTTGCAGATTGAACTTCTTTTGCACCTTGCTTTCCGTAGGCAGGCCATGCATGTCATATCCACCACGGTCCCATACGTCAAAACCCTTCATACGCTTATATCGCATTATCTGATCCTTCAGGAAATGATTCCATGCTGTACCGAGATGGATCCTTCCAGAAGTATATGGTGGACCCTGCAGCCAGTAGAACTTCTGCTTTCCATGCCCCTTATGTCTGATATTCTTATATGTATCGTTATCTTCCCAAAACTTCAAAACTTCCGATTCAACATCCTTAAATACGTACGGCTTCATCTAAGAATACAAATTCGAGGATGATTTAAATAGTTTATTGAAATGACAACAAATATAAATAAGACCATCCGATATGAGGTTATGTCGCTATTACGCAACGAATCTGGTGTCGAGACTATAGAGAGGGCGTGCCCTATATGCCATTCTGATGTCAAAGGCAATGATATATACCTGTATTTCTGTGTAAAATGCAACATACTGTACAGAAAAGAGGACTTGATGCTGACTAAAGAGACTGTGAATGACCTTTTGAAACAGAAGGTTGCTGAAAAATTCTCCAAAGATAAAAGTATACTAAAGATTGAGGATAAGAAAATTAAGGAGAAGGATATGACTGAGAAGAAAATCATAATATTAAAGGATCTTAGAGAAGCGAAAAAATACTACATCTCGAGAAAATCCGACGTCATACACGTGAGCAATTGTCCATACGGAAAGAATATAAAGAAGGAGAACAGGATAACATTACGATCATTAGAAGGAACAGGAAAATACAGAAGATGCAAATGCATGACAGAATAAAAATCTAAAGGTGAATCAATGACAAAACATAAAGAACAACGGGTTGCAGTGTTTGTGGACATACAGAACATGTACTATTCAGGAAAAAACCTTTACGGCAGGAAAGTCAATTTTGGACTGATACTAAAAAAGGCAGTATCAAACAGAAGATTAGTCAGGGCAATATCTTACGTCATCAAAGCAGACATCCCTGAAGAGAAAAACTTCTACGACGCACTCAACAACATAGGATACGAAGTAAAGAGCAAAGACTTACAAGTATTCTACGGAGGACACAAGAAAGGAGACTGGGACGTCGGCATAGCAATGGACACCATAAGAATAGCTCCAAAAGTCGATACGATAGTACTTATATCCGGCGATGGGGATTTTGCAGATCTCGTGACATACCTCAAAGGCCTCGGATGCCGCGTTGAGATAATAGGATTCGAGAAGACGACAAGCTCAAGACTACTTGATGTTGCAGATGATTTCACCCCAATAGACAGGAAATACCTAATATAACCATTTTTTGTGTGATATTGCATTAAAAATATAAACCTTGACATCTTTTCATGATGATGTTCATAAATAACATCAATCCTGTGCTATTCAGTATAGGCCCGTTCTCTGTAAGATATTATGGTATTGTGTATGCCCTAGGATTCATACTAGCATACCTTTTTCTAAGACATAACATAAGATATAAAAGATTAAAACTGACGTACGACCAGCTTGATTCATACTTCCTATGGTTAATCATAGGATCTATATTAATGGCGAGATTATTCGAAGTATTCGTGTATAACCTTCCGTATTATATCAATCACCTTTCAGAAACTTACCAGATATGGAACGGAGGAATGGCATTCCAGGGAGGACTCATAGGCGCAATCATCGTAACCGTACTATTCTCTAAAAAATATAAGATAAACTTTTACGACATCGCAGACCCACTAATGATACCGCTATCACTAACATTAATATTCGGAAGGATAGCAAATTATACAAATTCAGAACTATACGGAACAATAACAAACCCCATAAGCACACCATGGTGCGTAGTGTTCGAAAAAGTAGACAATTATTGCAGACATCCAACACAAATATACGAAGCCATAAAGAACGTATTCATATTCATAACATTAGCCATATATAGGCATCATCATTCCAAGACAGGTTATAAACATTATAAAAAAGGCACCCTATTCTGGATTTTCGTGCTATTATACGGAATCCTAAGATTTTTAATAACATTCCTGAGAGATGAGCCGCTGTATTGGGGCCTCAATGTAGGTCAATGGGTGTGCCTTGCTATGGTTATAGTCGCGAGCATATTCTTATGGAGAATCCATGCTCAGGATTTAAACGTCGCGCACTCACATTGATCACGTTATGGATTAGTCTCCGATTTCATTGTAATAGTTTCATAAATCCCAAAGTTCGCTGAGCACAGATTCTTATGGAAGATTAAACCCAAAAATATATAAAGGAGCTCTGTTACTATGCACAAGAGAAGTGGTGAGCATAAATTATTAACATTGAAAGGTGAGCAAAATGGCAATTAGACCTGTATCTGGACCAAGATGTTTGAAGCATCAAATCGAGTGCACATATAATTGTGGATGGTGTGGTAAACCTATATGTGAAGAATGCCTGAGCGATGCGAACGGCAAAAAATATTGTGATAAGTGCTGGACAAAAAAGAAGCAGACAGCACCTTTACCGGTTGCACAGGAAAGTGCACCAAGACCTAGAGTGCCTGTAAAGAATGTGGATACGTCACTTGACCCGAAAGTTGCAGAAAAGCAGAGGATAACCTTGCCGAACAAGAAACAAGTTGATCCGAAGATATTCGAACTGTAGATTTTTGGGCAATTTCTTTATTTTTTTCTAAATGCTTATGAAACTTTCTTGTGTACTGCCCTGAAAATCCGGAGGCAAGTATCACTTTAGAATAACAACTTTTTTAAAGGGTGTCGCGATTTTGTAAATATGGAAGAGCTGGACAGTCTTCATAGAAAAGAAATTGCAATTCAGGAATTGATCTATAAAAATAGTGTGCTACAAATCGACATACCTCTTCATTCAGCAATATTTTCTCTTGATGAGATGGTCAGACTTGACAGATCAATGGCAAATAAAATTCTTTTTGACGAAGAGTATATTAACGAATGTGAGCGCGATATTGGAGATTATATCAAAAGTATAGACTATCTTTCCGAGGATCAAAAAATGGAACTACGCTTGGAAAATTTTCAGAAATTTAGCACTGAATGGGAATTCTCATTTTCTCAATCAAAATACTCCCACTTTTTGGATTTAATCTGGAATGATGGATATAAAAAACATGAACTAGGTTATATTGATGTTCCAACATTCATCTTTAACTATAAGAAATCTCCTGCGCTATGTAAGTCTGCTGAAGATAATGCCTCTGAGGTGGATATGCATCCAAATTCACTCATTTTTGGACGTGAAAATCTTGCGGAAGCTAGCATGATCTTGTTTGAAAATCCTGCTAAATTTATTAGATTCAACGGCAATAAAGAGGCTAAATACGAATTAGAGAGAAAAAATAATAAAATCACTATGTCGGTTTTTACTTTTTCATCTTCTCATTTGGAAAACATTCCACAAGCGATAATTTTAAGAAATTTTGGAGTTAGATATCTAAACAAACTTGTTTCTTTAGCATTAGAACCAAACAGTTAGCAAAAAGTTACAGTAATTCATAAATAATATAGCAATATATTCTTCAAATACTTTGAAGTTTTAGGCACATTTTTTAAACAAGACATGAGCATAGCCATCAGTCTACGGCTTGTGATTCTTGGCATTTTGACAAATAAAACATTATCCAAAAATATGACTCTATAACCTTAGTCACGCTTTATCCATCACTCTTAATTCTTTGAATTTCGCAGTCTTTATGATATCATCCATCTCTTCATGTGTTATTGTCTTTGGGACGACTATTTTTTCATCTGCGATGAGCGATGCGATGACATCTTTCTGCTTTCTTATCATCTTCTCAAGTTTTTCTGCCTCAATCTTCTCATTCGCATACGCATTCACATCTGGAATTTTGTATATGCACTTTCCAAGATTCTTTGTCGTAAGCAGAGGGTAAGATCTGCATATCGATGGTCTATCATCGTATATCCCACACAATCTTTTCTTCTCATCAAAAAATGGGCATATATCATGGTCGATAAAATAGTCAAGGATTATCAGTTCATGACCTTTGTTATCGTATACTGCCCTTTTTGGCATCATCTTGAGATGTATCTTACGCTTCTTTGCAGCATCCTTTATCCTATCTGCCTCTTCTGGCCAGACATTTATCGTTATGTCAGAAAGATTCGCGAGATAGATTATCCCGAACTTGCTGAACATGTACGCGCGATATTTCTCTTCATCCTCATCACTTATGCCCTTATCCTTCTCTCTTATATGGCAGCATTCACCGCACTGTACGCAATTGAAAACTTTTTTTCCATCAACTATCTTAATGTTCTTCATTCCATTAAACTCTTTATTATCCATGATATTTGCGACTGCATATTTATTTATAAATCTTTAGGCTCTAAAATGACGATATTTCACATGTTTCTCCATTGAAGTGGGGAAAAAGTCTTATAAACCCTTCATCTTTCTTCACACAATGTTCTCCATGCAAAAACCACAGATAACAAGAAGGCTCGATCCAAGTAAGCCATTCATCGTACTTAATTTCAAGACCTACAAAGAATCTACAGGCCAGAATGCGATAAAACTTGCACGCATAGCAGAAAAAGTACAGGAAAAGACCGGCCTAAATTTTATGGTATGCTGCCAGGCGATCGATCTGAAAGATGTTGCATCGACAGTAAAAATACCTGTATATGCGCAGCACGCTGATTCTGATGTCGTCGGCAAGAGCACAGGTGCTATAGTCTTAGAACACGTAAGGCATATGAATATACAAGGATCGTTATTGAATCATTCAGAGAAGAGAATAATCATTAAAGAAATCGAAAAAACCGTGATAAGGCTTAAGGAACTCGACATGGTAAGCATCGTATGTGCAAAAGATTATATCGAAGCTAAGAAGATTGCAGGTTTCAAACTCGTCAAGCCATCATTCATCGCAATCGAACCTCCAGAATTGATCGGTGGAGAAGTATCCGTAAGCGAGGCAAAACCCGACGTCATACAAAAGTCTGTAAAAGCGTGCGGCAACGTCAATGTACTCGTAGGAGCAGGCATAAAGAACAATAATGACCTGAAGATCGCATTGAAACATGGCGTAAAAGGAGTCTTACTAGCATCACATTTCGTTCTTGCGACGGACCCGGAGAAGTTCTTATTAGATTTAGTGAAGGATGTCGTATAAAATTTAAAGAATTCCTTTGAATATTCTACTTATGGTATACATACACCTGTACTGTACCATACTTCTCTGTTGTGCCCCTGTTTGTGACAGTTATCGTATACACATATTGTCCGGAAGTGCTGTCAGGCATCTTTATCAGTATGCCTTTCGTGACTTGAGCTGTCGGTTCGATGCTTATAGTATAGCTTGACATATCATAGAAGTCAGTCTCAAGAGAATGAACTGGAGGTCCCCCGCTCGCCGTAGGATCGCTATGATATTTTACGGATATAGCTATATCAAAGGTTGTAGGCGATGGGCCAGGATAGTTATTCGTTATCCCTATCCCAACAAGTTTGGCATCACCAGTCCCTAATTCGAGATCACTTGGATATACCGCCACGCGATAATTGTTGCTGAGCATCATACTCTTCAATTTATCCTGCGTCTGAGAATCAAGATCGTTAACATATTTTTGTGTACTATCCTTAAGTTTGAAGAAGAGAGTCAGGCCGCCAGCGAGTACGACAATCGAGATGATTATTATGACCAAGAAATTGGCAGAAAGTTCAATAGCCCCTCTTTTGAATTTACGATTCATCTCAACACCTTAAGAATCAGAGTATAAAAATGTTCCCTTTTCAATGCACAAAAAAGTACGAAAAAGAAGAAAAAATAATTCCTTAACTCTTGATGAACTCATACTCCCTGACAAGAAGGATTGCAAGTATTATGAGCAATACCACTCCGCCAAGCATTACAGACAATCCCAATAGGATGCTTGTCGAAGACTCGATGATCTTATACAATCCATAAGCTAATAGGAAGATTCCCAATAATAGGAACTTGTCCAAAACTATCTTCAACACATCAAACTCTTCCTGTCTTGTCAAATG
>Ga0182011_10003022_pt1 | contig 13931 bp, 9 predicted proteins | sample 711E1DmetaG_FD_120481 | JGI IMG/M metagenome (GOLD analysis project Ga0182011, IMG submission 120481) | Permafrost microbial communities from Stordalen Mire, Sweden - 711E1D metaG | ecosystem: Environmental > Terrestrial > Soil > Wetlands > Permafrost | place: Sweden: Stordalen | collected... | reverse complement strand
TTTCCGAAAGCCTGGCCAAATTGGTTTTAATATTTTCCGAAAGCTTGGGCAAATTGTTGGTGGTGGGGTTTTCGCCTCGTTCAATCTGCTCAGCTATCAATTTCATACCGGACCAATCCAGAGAACTTAAAAGAATCGGAATAAACATTGCCCGCTCACCGATCATGGCACGAGCCATTAAATTAGTCCTTTCCGCGTCGGCGAAATCTTTTCCGAGGCTTGACAGTTCGGTTTCATCAAAACTGGTCGTGTTTAGGCTGTATTCCAAGGTTTGTGTCGCGTTGGCAATTATTGCCAGACGTACAAGCTGTGGAACAAGCAAAGGTTCATTTTCGAGGGTTTTTGCCATCCCAAGAATGTCGGCAATTGATTGGGAGGCATATTGGGAATGTCCCGGCCCGACCGTCAGCAGGGCATCGTATTCAGCAATGCGGGCGAGATTTTTCAGTTTGGGTAAATGGGGCAATAGCGTGGCAAAGCCGGGCGAATAATCAATCGGATAGCGACTCCCCGGCAGTTTTATCGCCTCGCGCATTTTGGTAAGCGCTTCGGAATTCATCCCGACATAGCTGGCAAGCAGTTGTTTTTGTCCGGCAGTTAATGCCTGTCCTCTTGGTGGGATTCGAAAGTTTGCAATCTGACTTGAACGATTGTCGGGAAAGTCCTGCATGAGCGCAAAAGCCTGTGTCATCACCAGCGCGGCATTTTCGTTGTCGGGAACGGCGGTGTAATAGTCGTTCAACTCTTTGCCGTCTCTCGGAAGACCGGCGGCGCGAATTGCCTCCAGTTTCACGCTTATGTCTCCCATTTTTTTACTACTCTCCGGCAAGCCACCCGCCCGAACTATTTGTGCTTCCGCCTTCATGGCTTTGATCATGTGCACCTGCCGCACGACAGACAATGCGATTGCGAGAATGACCAGTATCACAAGTCCACAGAGCGACCAGAGGATGGATTTTGAGGTTCGTGTCATAATTTTAGAGCGCCTTAAGCGCACCATATTTGTAATTTCAAATCCAATGCCACGCAAGCTCCGTCAGGAGCGGCCTATAGCAGTTCCCGTTAACATTGACACAGTTTGAGAGGCCGCTGGAAAAAGCGGCGGAGGGCCGCCGTCGCGTCGCGCCGGAGTCTGACGAAGGCGGAAGTCCAAGACGCTGTGCGTGACACGATGATTCCTGAAATACGCGAAGTGTTTTGGAGTGCGCCAGTCCCCTGGCGCTTTGCAAGAAGACGAAATGTTCGTGTGGACTCTTGTGTGCCAATGACAATATGAACTGCTATATTGTTGTTCTTCTTATGCCGCTCCGCTGGAGCTTTGAAAATTCGGTTTATTCGTGGCTACAAAGATGTCGCGCTTACGGCGCTCCGAAAGAATAGTCTGCTGTCGCTTCAAAGCACAAATTCCACGTCAACGTGTGTTGACCTTTCTCTTCTTTCTTCGGGTGTCAACGGAAAACGTCGGATTAGCTCATCACAATATTGAAGCGCTTTTTCAACCGGCATTCCCAAAGTGAACGGATGTTTGGCGAGCCAAGCGGCTCTTTGCTTTTGCAATTGTGTTTGCCTGGTTTTCATAACCGGAATTCACAGCGGCTTCTGGTGAACGCGCTGATGTGCGGCGGCGATAAAGCCCTTGAAGAGCGGATGCGGCTGGTGCGGCTTGCTCAAAAATTCCGGATGAAACTGGCTCGCCACGAAGAACGGATGATCTTTCAATTCAATCACCTCCACCAGTTTGCCGTCAGGCGACAGGCCGCTGAACACGAAACCGGCTTTCTCGAATTTTTCGCGGTAAACATTGTTGAATTCGTAGCGATGGCGGTGACGTTCATTCACCACGAATGAGCCGTATAGTTCCGCCGCTTTTGTGCCAAGCGTCAACTGGCAGGGCTGTGCGCCCAGCCGCATCGTTCCGCCTTTCTTGGTGATTTTGCGCTGCTCGTCGAGCATCGCGATGACCGGATGCGGTGTGTTCGGTTCAAACTCGGTGGAATGCGCCTTGGCCAGCTTCAAAACGTTGCGGGCGAATTCAATCGTGGCGATTTGCATTCCCAGACAAAGGCCGAGATAAGGAATTTTGTTTTCACGCGCGTATTGCACGGCTTTGATTTTGCCTTCAATGCCGCGTTCGCCAAAACCGCCCGGCACAAGGATGCCTCCAAGCCCCTTCAGTTTTTTATCCGCACCGTCCTTTTCAATATCCTCGGAGTCCACTTGAACGATTTCCACGCCGCAATCGTTGCCAATGCCGCCGTGAACGATCGCCTCATAAACCGATTTGTAGGCGTCCTGCAGGCCGATGTATTTGCCAACGACGCCGATGCGCACGTGATGTTTCGGCGCGATGAGCTTGCGGATGATTTCCTTCCAGTGCGTCATGTCCGCAGGCGGCGTGTCGAGGCGCAACAACTGGCAAACGATATCGTCGAGTCGGTCGCGTTGAAGCATCAGCGGCACTTCGTAAATGGAATGGTCAACGTCCTTTTCCTCAATGACCGCCTCGAGTGGAACGTTGCAAAACATGGAAATTTTCTGGCGCAACTCCTTGTTGAGCGGCTTCTCGCAACGGCAGATGAGGGCATGCGGCGTGATGCCGATTTCGCGCAGTTTCGCCACGGATTGTTGCGTTGGCTTGGTCTTCAGTTCACCGGCGGCCTTGATGAACGGCACATAGGTGACGTGAATGAACACCACGTTGCCGGTGCCCGCTTCGAGCGCAAATTCGCGGATCGCCTCCAAAAAGGGCAATCCTTCGATGTCGCCGGTCGTGCCGCCGATTTCGGTGATGACGACGTCCGCCTTGCTTTTTTCCGCCAGCACGCGGATGCGGTTTTTGATTTCCTCGGTGACGTGTGGAATGACCTGAACCGTTTTGCCGAGGTAATCGCCGCGTCGTTCCTTGTCGAGCACGGTCTGATAAACCTGGCCGCTGGTGAGATTGTTCAGGCGCGTCAGCTTGCCATTGGTGAACCGCTCATAATGGCCGAGGTCGAGGTCGGTTTCCGCGCCGTCGTCGAGCACATAAACCTCGCCGTGTTGAAACGGGCTCATCGTGCCGGGGTCCACGTTGAGGTAGGGATCGAATTTCTGGAGGGCCACCTTGAGACCGCGATTTTCGAGCAGCGTGCCCAGCGACGCCGCCGTCAGGCCCTTGCCCAGCGAACTCACCACGCCGCCCGTTACAAAAATGAATTTCATTTCAAAATTTTCCCAACCACAGATGGACACGGATTAACACGGATAAAATATATTTCCATGATTCTTTTTTAAATCCGTGTTCATCTGTGTTTATCCGTGGTTAAATATCTTTCCACCCATTCTACGTCTTCCGGCGCATCCACGCCCACGCTGTCGTAATCCACGGTCACGACCGCGATCTGAATTCCGTTTTCCAGCGCGCGCAACTGCTCCAGCTTCTCCGCAGCTTCGAGCGGCGATACTGGAAATTTCACCAGTCGCAACAGCGTCTCCCGCCGGTAACCGTAAATGCCGAGATGCTTCAAAAAAGCAAATGCCGCCAACTGTTCGCTCACCGAACCACTGGCGGCTTCACGCAGATATGGAATCGTGCGCCGGGAAAAGTATAGCGCACAACCCGCGGCGTTGACAACGACTTTTACGACGTTCGGATTGTCAAGTTCAGCGGGATTTTTGATGCGCGTGGCGGCGGTGGACATTTCGTTGTCGCGCAAGGCGCTGGCGACAGTGTCAATCACCGACGGTTCAATCAACGGTTCGTCACCTTGGATATTCACGACCGCGTCACACGCGCAGCGCGCGGCGACTTCCGCGATTCGGTCCGTGCCGCTGGGATGGGTGCTGCGGGTCATTTCCACCCGGCAGAATTTTTTTACGGCGTCGGCAATGCGCGCGTCATCCGTGGCCACGATGACTTCGCTCAACGACTTCGCCTTTTTGCATTGCTCGACGACGTGTTGGACCAGCGGTTTGCCGGCGATGAGGGTGAGAGGTTTGCCGGGGAAGCGTGTTGAGGCATAACGCGCGGGAATGATGCCAACGATTTTCATAAATTATATGGTTATTCCGCCCCTTCAGGGCTTGGACGTTTTGTCGTTCTGTTTCCCAAGGCGTTGCCTTGGGCTTTATTATTCTGCCCTTTCAGGGCCTCCAAAACTGAATAATCACAGCCCCAACGGGGCGATATAATCCAGCCCGGGGCAACGCCCCGGGTTCGCCGTTCATCAATATCATAAGCCCTGAAAGGGCGAAATAAATCAATCCCAGACATACCGTTCGTCAAACACCATCTCGTATTTGTTCAAAAATTCCCGGTATTCCTCCTGAAACGTTTTGCACCGGTGATGTTCACCCTGATTGGCAATGTATTCTTCAACCGTTTTCACGTTTGATTGGCTTACCGAAAATGCGCCATAACCATTTTGCCAGTGGAATCCGGCGTATCGCCCGCTCTTGGTTTTAATCCATTTCGACGAATTCTTTTTCAATTCCTCGACAATTTTAATCAAGGCGTGGTTTTTGGAATGGGAAAACAAAATATGGACATGGTCTTCCACCGAATTAATGAGGATGGCTGGCGAATCGAATTCCTTGAGGATCGTCGCCAGATATTTGTGCAATTCAGAGCGGACGGTGTTATCCAGAATCCGCTCGCGGTTTTTGGTGCTGAAAATCAGGTGAACCAAAATTTTTGCGAGCGATTGTGGCATGGTTATTTCGCCCCTTCAGGGCTTGGACGGTTTGTGGTTTTGTTTCCCAGGGCGTTGCCCTGGGCTTTATTATCCCGCCCTTGCAGGGCTGCCGAAATCGAACCTCCATTAGTTGGTGCAAGCGATTTGTCCCCATTGTGGCCTGGCAGGCGGCGGACGAGTTCAAAGTTGCAGAGGCGCACTTCAGGTTTGCCGGAGGCATCGAGCACCAGCTTTTGCTCGGGATCGAAGGAAATCAGCAGGTGATCCGGCTTGAGATTAAGGTCTTCGATGCCGCACCGGGCCAGTTTGCCTGCCTTCGCCTGCACCAATTCCTCCATCAATTGTTGGGAAATCAGTTTGTTGGCGCAGGCACGCTTCGCGTTCATCGCCGTATAATGCCAGTCATCGTGTGCCGCCAGCAGTTCGTCCGGTCCATTCCAATAACCCCAAATGGTGATGTAATTGCAGTCTTTCCGGATGGCCGGCTCGCCATCCGGGGTGAGAAGTTGAGCCAACGTGGAATAACGCCGTTCGTCGGTTGCCTGCGGGTCGGGCTCGCGCTTGCTGCCGGTCATGTAAATGGCGCGGGGGTAGATCGTCTTGACGCCGCTGCGGCTCAAATCGAGCGCGAATGCAAATTCCTCGAACGGGCTGTTGAAACCGTATTCACGGACTGCGTCCTGGTTGGCTTCGGGATTGGTCAGCCACGGCTGATCGCCCATGCGCGAAACCCGCCAGACCAGATTGATATTGTCCTTGGTGAAAGTGCGGAAAATCTGGTTGTACGAGGACAGCTTCTTCTTTGGCGTGCGGCGCCAGCGTTCGGGAAGGAAATAATTGAATAAATCGGGATCCTTGCCCACGACCCAGAGCAGGCCGCCGGTGCTCTCGGCGCGACCGAAAACATAATCCACACCCATGACATTGGTCGCGTGAAGATGTGCGGGCAGCGGCTTGGCGGTGTCCACCTCGAACCGCCGCGCCATGTGCTTGAGATAAATCTGGCGGTTGGCGCTGCGCACGGCCTGCTCATGCTCCGGCGTGCGTTCGAGCAATTCATAATCCACCAGCGCATAGGTCAGCTGGCCGTTCCGATCACGCAACAGCGGCCGGTTCCGTCCCGGACGCAAAATGATGTGGGCGGGTTTCATGTCAATGACCCGGTAACCCTTCTGCTGCAGTTCGTGTATGGCCAGCCAGGTGACACGGGCAAGAAACTCCGCGCGTTCCTTGCCTTGCAGGCCGAAACGTTCCGCTGTCTCAACCGCATCCGATCCCTTGACCCAGCCGAAAAGCACGACGTATTGCCGGAGGATGTCAATTTCCACGCCGGGATGGCGGACGACTTTCGCCCGGATTTTGTCTTCGGAGCGGCCCGTCTGCCAGAGTTGCAGCCGTTCGGAAGGCACGTAAATCGCCAGCGGCTTCTGCGCCCGGATATGAATGCCCGCCGGACCAAGGTCGCCCTTGCGCAATTCCATGAGCAGCGAAAACTCTTCAAACGGGCTGTTGAACTCGGCATTGATGAATTTGTTGACCGTGAGCGTGTCGAATGGCACCACCTCGCCGACGCGCGACCATTTGGCCACCAGTTGAACTGTCACGCCGTTGACTCGGCGCGTGGGGACTTTATAAACGGTGCTGGTGCCTTCCAACCGTTCGCGCTTGGTTTCAAACCATTCCGGCGCATACCAGTTTTCCGGCAGCAAATTCTGCCAGAACGGCAATCCCAGACTCGTCAGGTAAAGATCGCCGCCATCGCTGGTTTTCTGGTGAACGTAATCCACGCCCAGCAGCGAAATGGCGCTGCCCGGAACTTTTGGCTGGGTGGGTGAAGCGGAAGGCGGAGCAGCAGACACGGGTGGGATTGATGTCAAAGGTTCAGTGTCGCTGCGCATGACATCAATCTAAACTTTCTGTGAGCCATCGCAAGCTGCGGCTTGACTGGAAAGCGCATTGGGACGCAACTAACGATTTTTAGCGGATTATTTGGCCACAGCTTGCCGCGCCGAATCAAGAAGCGAAGGCGGGATGAAACGTGGATTTTTATTTGGCGACAGGATTTGATTTTGCGAGTTGTCTCTTTCGTCGAAGCAAAGTGAAAACCAGACATCCAATGGTCGCCGCCGTGACCAAAACGGAAATTGGCGCAATCACACGGTCAATTGGCAGGCTGCCAGCCCTGCGAAATGTCAAAACGCTTTGGATGGTTGCCAGTTCACCCGGAAAAGGTGCACTCGCGTTCACATGTCCCATGCTGTCAACTGACTGTGAAATGCCGGAACTCGCAACGCGAAAAATTGGAATGCCATATTCCGCAGCGCGGACCGGTGCAATGCGTGTGTGCAATTCATGTTCGTGTCTGCCCCAATCCGAAACGTCCATTGTCGGCACGATCATCGCTTGCGCGCCAAGCTGGATCAGCCCGTCGGTCACGCGGGTGTAACTCAAATCGTAACAGATGCAGATGCCGATTTTTCCCCACGGTGATTCCCAGAGTTTTTGTTCCGGTGCGGGCAGGCCGTCCTTGAAAAACTGGATGGGAACGCTCTTGGCCTGTTTGAAAATGACTTCTCCGTTTGTGCCGACCACAAATGCCGTATCGTAATAATTTCCGTTTGGCGCCGGGTCTTCACCTCCTACGATGAGATAACGTTGATGTTGGCGACACCAAGTCTTGATTCGTTCCGGTACCGGCCCGGTGAAAGTATATTCGCTCAAAACGAACAAGTCGGTTTGGGGGAGTTTTTTATTGAGGTGGTTAAGAACAGTAAAAACGTCGCTTTCAGAAGGAAATTCCAGTTGGAGACCAACAACATTGACATGCGGTCTTGTTCTGTCGGAATGGGAATTTGTTGGAAGCAGCATCGTAAAAGTCATAAGAACAAGCAGCACAACGCCTGCTGCGTAAATTTTCCGGCGAACCGCCATGAAAAATGTCACACACGCGGCGCACAAAAAACCGACACCGTAAACACCGAGAATATAAAACGGCAGGAGTTGCCAGTCTGAAAAAGCATAGCCGACGTTCAGCCAGGAAAATCGCAGGTAATATAATTCACTTCGGAAATATTCCAGACCAGTCCAGAGAAATGGGATCAAAATTGCCGCAATGATTGGTTTGAAATTGGAAAAGCAAAGTTGCGCCAGCAACAGAAACAGGGCGAGCCAAAATGCAAATATCGCCCAGAGTGGAATCGCCGCTGTCTTAAAAATCGTGTAGAAGCACCAGAGTTGGGGTGGATAGATTAACATTCCAATTATCAGCCCGAAATAAAATGCCTGACGAGTCGTTCCAAACTTTGCCAGGGAAAACAGACAGTAAAGAAAGCCAACCATTAGAAATCCACCCCACGCAATTGAATATGCCAGCGTGAACGAAACGACTGCACCCAGCGCAAATCCGGTTGATTTTATCAATCCGTGCTTCATCTCATCTGTGTTTAATCTGTGGCCGGAAATTCAGTCACTCTACCGTCACGCTCTTGGCCAGATTTCTCGGCTTGTCCACGTCGCAGCCGCGCGCGACGGCGATGTGATACGCGAACAGTTGCAGCGGCACACTCGCCAGAATCGGGTAGATTGGTTCCAGCGTTTTGGGCAGGTAAATCACGTCGTCGGCCACTTTCCCAATTTGTTTGTCGCCCTCGGTCGCCAGCGCGATGATGGGGCCTTTGCGCGCGCGAATCATCGCCAGATTCGCCATTGTCTTGCCATACATCGAATCCTGCGGCACCACAAAAACCGTCGGCGTCTTCGGATCAATCAACGCAATCGGCCCGTGCTTCATTTCCGCTGCCGAATAACCCTCGGCGTGGATATAGGAAATTTCCTTCAGCTTGAGCGCGCCTTCGAGCGCAATCGGAAACGTGTAACCGCGTCCGAGGAAAAAGAAATCATCAGCCTTCGTGTATTTAAGCGCGAGTTTTTTGAGCAAATCGTTTTGCCCAAGAATGGATTCAAGCTGTTTGGGCGCGGCTTCGAGCGCGCGCAGAATTCCCAACGCGCGATGCGCCGAAAGCTGCCGCATCCGGCCCAAATGAACGGCCAGCAGCGATAAAATGGTCAGCGTCGAAACAAAGGCTTTCGTCGAGGCGACGCCGATTTCCGGTCCGGCGTGCATGTAAATGCCGCCATCGGACTCGCGCGCGATGGTGCTGCCGACGACATTGACGATGGCGAGCGCGCGATGACCGCGTTTCTTGGCTTCGCGCAGCGCAGCGAGCGTATCGGCCGTCTCGCCGGATTGCGAAATGACCAGCAGCACGGTGTCGCGTTCGAGCGGCGCGTTGCGGTAACAAAATTCGTGCGCGAACTCGACCTCGACGGGAATTTGCGCGAGTTCCTCAATCAAATATTCGCCGACGAGCGCCGCGTGCCAGCTCGTGCCGCTGGCGGCGATGACGATGCGCTTGATGGAACGCAATTCTGCGGGCGTCAGATTCAAGCCGCCGAACTTGGCGGTGGCGCCTTTGATGTCCACGCGACCGCGCAGCGCGTTTTCCACCGTTTCCGGTTGCTCGAAAATTTCCTTGAGCATGAAATGCGCAAACTTGCCGCGCGCCGCGTCTTCCTGGCTGAACTCGAGCTTGCTGATCTGCACCTTGGCGGTGTCCGCGCCCAGATTCAAAACATCGAACCGCTTGCTCGTGACCGTCGCCACGTCGTAGTCGTTTAGATAAACCACTTTTTTCGTGTGGGCGACGATGGCATTGGCGTCGCTGGCCAGAAAATTTTCGCCTTTACCAATGCCGATGATGAGCGGCGAACCGCGTCGCGCGCCGACAATGGTGTCGGGCTGGTCGGCACAAACGACCGCAATGCCGTAAGCGCCGATGACTTCGCGCAACGCATCGCAAACAGCCAGTGTCAGCCGATTGGAACCCTTTTTAGAATTGTAGGAGACGACGTGAGGAGTCTCTGATTTTTTTTTAGTATGAGCCTCGTCACCTCGGCTCCTACGTTTCTCGTAATAATCGCCAATCAAATGCGCCAGCACTTCGGTGTCGGTGTCGGAACGGAATGTGTGCCCGGCCTTGAGCAGCTTTTGTTTGAGCGCGTCGTAATTTTCGATGACGCCGTTGTGGACGACGGCGATTCTGCCGGATTGATCGAGTTGCGGATGCGAATTTTCGTCGGACGGCGGCCCGTGCGTGGCCCAGCGCGTGTGGCCGATGCCGATGTTTCCCTCGACCGGTTCAGCTTTCAAAAGCTTTGCGAGGCCTTTGTCAATTCTCCCGACCTTTTTGCGAACGAGCAGTTCACCGTCGTGTACCACGGCGACGCCTGCGCTGTCGTAACCGCGATATTCCAGCCGCCGCAATCCTTCGAGCAGGATGGGCGCGGCCTCTTTTTTACCGACGTATCCAATGATGCCGCACATAAATCAAATTTCGGATTTCGGATTTCGGATTTCGGATTTGTGTTTCAAAATCCACTCCGCCGCGCCGCGCAAATCATCCACAATCACCGCGCGCTTCAGTTTATCCGGTTCCGCTCGTTCGAGTTCCGCGCCGTAACCGGTGCGGACCAAAATGCTCTTTTTTACGCCCGCGTTCCAGCCGCATTCCAAATCACTCAACTTGTCGCCAATCGCAAAACTTTGCGCGAGGTCCAGACCGAACTCGTCGCGCGCATCGAACAAAAATTGCGGCGACGGTTTGCGTCCATAGCCCGGCTCGCCGGGTTTTTCAGGCGCGATGTAAATTTTCTCGAAACGCACGCCGTCGCGCGCCAGTTCGCGGCAAAGATGCTCGTTCACGCGCTCCGCGTCCGCAAGCGTGAAGTAACCGCGCCCGATGCCGGATTGATTGGAGACGATGAACAGCTTGAAACCCGCGTCGCGAAGTTGTTTCAACGCGGCCGGCGTGGACGGAAAAATCTCCACATCCTCCGGTTTGCATAGATAACTTTTCTCCGCGATAAGCGTTCCATCGCGGTCGAGAAAGACAGCCCGGTTCATTTCCACGAAAATGTGAGGTGGCAAGCGACAAGTGGCAAGTGACAAGTGAAGCGCCGGTTTTTCAAGTCACCTGTCCCGTGCCACCTGTCACAGTCATGACCAAGAATGGAATTGAATTTTTGCCAAACTTCAAGCATTCTGCGGTTTCACTTTTTACCAACAACCAATAAATACACATGAGCAAAGGCAAATTAGGAATTCTGGTCGGCGGCGGTCCGGCGCCGGGCATCAATGGCGTCATCGCTGCGGTCACCCTCGAAGGCATCAACCAGGGCTTTGAAGTCATCGGCTTCCGTGACGGCTTTAAATCGCTCGCGGTGGGTGACCCGAAAAAATGCAGGACGTTGACGGCTGCCGACGTGACGGACATCAATCTGCGCGGCGGCTCCATTCTCGGCACCGCGCGCACAAACCCGACCAAGTCCGAAGAACAGATGCAAAATGTGTTCAAGGTTTTTGAGCAGTTGGGCATCAACACGCTGGTGACGATTGGCGGTGATGACACGGCGTTTTCCGCCAGCGAAGTGGCGCGGCGCAGCGATGGCAAGATCAAGGTGGCGCACGTGCCCAAGACGATTGACAACGATTTGCCGCTGCCCGGCGTGACGCCGACGTTCGGATTTGAGACCGCGCGGCACACCGGCGTTCAAATCGTTCGCAACCTGATGGAAGACGCGCGCACCACATCGCGCTGGTATATCGTCGTCGCCATGGGCCGTGCGGCGGGGCATCTCACGCTCGGCATCGGCAAGGCGGCTGCGGCTGCGCTCTCCATCATCGCCGAGGAATTCCGCAACCGGCAGGTCACCGTGGATGAAGTCTGCGACATCATCATCGGTTCCATCATCAAACGCCGCGCCGAAGGCATGCCGCACGGCATCGTCATTCTCGCCGAAGGCATCGTTGAAGCGCTGGGCGAGAAGGGTCTGGTCAATGCGCTGCCCGCGGGACAATTGGAACGCTACGGCAAGGTTGCCCACGATGAACACGGCCATTTGCGCATGGCCGAAATCGAATTCGGCCGCCTGATCAAGGACCTTTTGACCGAGCGCCTCGAAAAGCTCGGCCTCAAAATGACGTTCATCAGCAAGGACATCGGCTACGAACTCCGCTGCGCCGACCCGACTCCGTTCGACGGCGAATACACGCGTGACCTCGGCTACGCCGCGGTGAAATTCCTGCTCTCGCCCGAAGCCAAAAAATACGGTGCCATCATCAGCTTCGTGGATGGCAAAATGAATCCGTTGCCGTTTCAGAAGATGCTCGACCCGAAGACCGGTCGCATGCAAAACCGCCGTGTCAATGTGGACGCTGAACCCTTTGAATGTGCCTGCGCCTATATGACCCGGCTCAAACGCGGGGATTTCGAGGATGCAAAGCAACTCGCCAAACTCGCTGCCGTCGTCAAAATGAAACCGGAGGAATTTCGTAAACGCTTCGGCTATCTTGCCGGGTTGAAGTAGAAAATTTTAGAATCCATACGGCGGCGGGAAAATTTCTGCCGCCGTTTTTATTTAAATCGCGAAACACACCAACTACGCGAACTCTCAATAACACTTCTAATGCCGACCGTCTGACGACGATTCTCCCTCTCCGCCAACGGAGTTGGGGAAAGGGCCGGGGTGAGGTGGTTCGTTTCACGCCTCGCCCCACCCGAGACGGAGAATCCGTGAACTCTTTGGTGTATTTCGCGTTTTTCGCGGTTAAACCGTCTTCCACCTCTTCTTCTTTGCGCTCTTTGTTGTTCAGTTTTCCCAATTTCTTGCTCAATGAAGTGGCGCACAGACGAAAGGCGCGCTAAACTCGGCTATGTTCATTACCGGGCTCGGAGTCGCCGCCCCGCCGCAACGCTACACACAGCGCGAAGGCTGGGACGCAGTGCAAAAATCCACGCCCTTCGCCCGGCTCGCGCCACGGTCGCGCGCCCTTCTCCAAAAAGTGCTCTGCGGCGACAACGGCATCGCCGCCCGCCACCTGGCGCTGGAGCCGATTTCCGAAGTTTTCAATTTGACGCCCGATGTGCTCCACGCCCGCTTTGCCAAACACGCGCCCGCGCTCGCTGTTGAAGCCGCGCAACTCGCGTTGAAGGACGCGAAATGCAAGGCCGGCGAAATTGACGCCGTGCTCATCAGCACTTGTACGGGCTATTTGTGTCCCGGCCTCACCAGCTACGTCAGCGAACGGCTCGGTCTGCGTCCGAACGTGTTTCCGCTCGATCTCGTCGGTCAGGGTTGCGGCGCGGCGCTGCCGAATTTGCGCGCCGCCGAAGCCATCCTCACCGCCGGCCGCGCGGAAAAAGTTTTGTCCATCTGTGTCGAAGTTTGCAGCGCGGCGTTTTATCTGGATGACGATCCCGGCGTGCTCATCAGCGCGTGCCTCTTTGGCGACGGCGCGGGCGCGGCGGTGCTCGCGAACCAACCGCGACCGAACCGAAGGCGCGTCGAATGGAAATTTGGTTCATCGCGCCTCGCTCCGGACAAACGCGACACGCTCCGGTTCGAACAGAAAAACGGGATGCTGCGAAACATTTTGCTGCCGCAAGTTCCGCAAATCGCCGGCGACGAAGCCGTCCGGCTGCTGAACGAGTCGCTCGCGACCGCCGGCGTGAAACGCGAATGCATCACCGGCTGGATTTTGCACACCGGCGGACGCGACGTGCTGCTGGCGTTGCGGGACAAGCTCGGCTTGAGCAAGTCCGACATCCGCCACAGCACCGCCGTCCTCCACGAATTCGGCAACATCAGCAGCCCGACAGTTTTTTTCGTGCTCGACCGCGCGTTGCACGACACCGTGCCGGACGGCCTCTGGTGGATGTCGGCATTTGGCGCGGGATTCAGTTGCCATGGCGCATTGTTGGAAGTGGGAAAAATTTGATTTATCTGGTTAACTTGGTGAGGCGAGACTCCGTCGAGCCCAAATCAATTTCACATTCAGAAAGTCAGGGCTCGAGAGACTCTCGCCCCACCAGAAACACAAAGAGCAAAGTGAAACGCATCGTCGAACCTGAACTGCTCGACACGCTGCCGTCGAACGACCCGCGCGCCGCCGGCTCGCGCCGCGATTTGCGCCGGCTCAACACCTGGATGCGCAACCACGCCATCATGGCGAACGCGCTGCAAACCGCCGCAAACGGCCAAACGCCAAAACGAATCGTCGAACTCGGAGCGGGCGATGGCGATTTCCTGCTGCGCGTGGCGCAACTTGTGACGGGAAATGGAGCGCCGGCCTCCGGCACGGCGGCTTCTGGAAACGCCATTGCCTGGAGTGAAGTGAATGTCACATTGCTCGACCGCCAG
>Ga0182011_10003020_pt1 | contig 13937 bp, 4 predicted proteins | sample 711E1DmetaG_FD_120481 | JGI IMG/M metagenome (GOLD analysis project Ga0182011, IMG submission 120481) | Permafrost microbial communities from Stordalen Mire, Sweden - 711E1D metaG | ecosystem: Environmental > Terrestrial > Soil > Wetlands > Permafrost | place: Sweden: Stordalen | collected... | reverse complement strand
CCCGGACTCCGGGTTGCCCGAGGCCGTGGGTTGAAAGATGCCAGCGAGGTTGGTGCTCAGGAGATTGGTCTGGTCCGTTGGAAACCGCATGTTTCGCCACGGGCTGATCGCGCCCCCGGCTTCCGCCGGAACGGGTGCCGGCATGAGCAGGGCTTCCTCCGTGTGCCGCTGCGAGCGCGCCCGATGCCACGCGAACAGCGCCACGTCGAGCACGATCAGCGGCACGATCCAGACCAAGTGCTTTCTAATCCTCATAGAAACGGCTCGAACGGAACGGAGAGCTTAGTCGCCGGCCGCGCGGATTCAAGCCGTAATCCGGCCGGAAAGCGGCCCCTTGTAACCCGATCTTTTCTCCCCTATCATTTGGACCCATGCGGACGCGGGATACTTTTGACGTGATGTGCAGCACGATGGCCGTGGTGTGCGACGCCATCGCCATCTTCCTCGGTTTCGTCGCCGCGACCCTGATCCGGTTCGACACCGGCTGGATCCCGATGTTCCACGACGGCTACCCGTCCCACACGCTGTACGTGTACGGCGCTCTCGTGGTTGCGCTGCTCTTCCTCTTTATCTTCCGCACGCTCGGCCTCTTTGTGCGGCCCCAACTGGGCAGTTTCGGCGACAAGATTCCGCGCCTCATCCGCGCGACGGGCATCGGCATCCTCATGGCCATCGTGCTGGCGTTCATTATCCGCACCGAACCCCCCTTCTCCCGCATCGTCGCCGGCATTTCCTTCTTCACGATCACCGTGCTCGTCATCCTGGAGCGCTACCTCCTCTTCCGCATCGAAATCCATCTCGCCAAGCACCGCGAGACCGCCAACCGCGTCCTGATTATCGGCACCGACATCGTGGCATACCGCCTGAAGCTCGCGCTGAAAAACGAGCCCCGCCTGCGATCCCGCGTTGTGGGCTTCCTGAAAACCGGCGACGCGGCGCCGGATCCCCAGATTCCCGTCGACCTCATCAAAGGTACTGTCGCCGAACTCGAGCGGATCGTTGAGCGGGGCGAAGTGGACCAGGTGATCCTCGCCGATACCGACCTGCCGCACGCCCGGATGGTGGAGATTATCATGCACTGCGAACGCGGGCTCGTGACGTTCCGCCTCGTGCCGGACATTTTCGGCGTGCTGACCACGAAGGTGGAGGTCCAGCACATCGGAGAGGTTCCCCTGCTCGGCTTCAGCAAGTGGCCGTTGGATTATTTCTGGAACCGCGTCGCCAAGCGCGCGGAGGACGTTCTCGGCGCGACGCTCGGGCTCATCCTTTCCGCGCCGGTCATCGCCGTCGCCGCCGTTTTCATCAAGCGCGATTCGCCCGGCCCGGTTTTCTACCGGCAGGAGCGCTGCGGCGAAGGCGGACGTTCCTTCCGGATCGCCAAGCTCCGGACCATGCGCGTCGGCGCGGAGGAGCAGACCGGACCGGTCTGGGCCACGGCGGACGATCCGCGGCGGACAACAACCGGCTCGTTTCTACGACGCCACAACATCGACGAGCTCCCGCAGTTCTGGAATGTGCTGACGGGCGACATGAGCCTCGTCGGCCCGCGCCCGGAGCGTCCGCATTTCGTCGAACAGTTCCGGGAAGACGTCAGCCGCTACATGTGGCGGCATGTCCACAAGCCGGGGATGACCGGCTGGGCCCAGGTCAACGGCCTGCGCGGCAATACCAGCATCAAGGAACGCATCAAGTACGATTTGTACTACCTCGAGAACTGGTCGCTCGCCCTCGACTTCAAGATCTTCGTGAAAACCTTCTTCTCGCGGGAAAATGCCTATTGACCGCTCGATCTCCGGACCGCGAAACGAGTGAAGAGGCCATGATGTCCGACAGTCGGGAAAATGTATCGCGCGACACGGTCGACCGAAGCCACAGATACCGGCGGCTGGCTCTCTGCTCATTTCTGCTGTTGCTGGCGGCTGTCGCCGCAGCGGCGCTCGTTCCGGTCCGCATGTGGTTCGCCGTGCGCAGCCACGCAAGCGGATCTGGATGGCGCAACGCATCCGTGTGGCTCGGCATGCTGAGGACGCACGGCGCTGCCGCCGCGCTATGCGCGATGGTTTCCGTGATCTGCGGCCTCGCGGTGGTGCGTCACCGGCTGTATGTGCTCTGGTGGATCCTGCCCGAAATCATCGTCATCGGCTGGGTGATCGTCGCGCTCTGTGCGATGTATCCCCTCTAGCCCATCACACCGTCACTTCGGCACCTGCACTTCGATACGGTAAAAACGGTTGGTCAGGGACTGAGACGTCGGAGCCGGCGCGGTCAACGAGCCGTCATCGACCCATTCGTACGTCCCGCCGGTGCCGCTGATCGGATTCGTATTCGCCTCGGCCCACGGCGGGCTCATGATCGACGAGTTGGCGTACCAAATGTAATACCAGCGCTGCAACTCCGTCGGAAATCGCACGACGATGCCGGTCGGCGACAATTGCGTCGCGCTCGAATGCAGGTAGTCCGTGGGATTGTGAGGATCGACGCCCATCACATATTTCTGCCAGTTCGGGATGCCGTTGGTGTCCGCGTCGCCGTTCGCGTCCGCGGGATTCGTCGGGTTGAAACCGTTCGCCGCTTCCCACGTGTTCGGCATGCCATCGCCGTCCCAGTCGGAGAGCTGGGCCTGAAAACTCAATGCGAACGCGAAACTGTTCGTCCCCACGATTTCCACCTGGTGCGTCTGCGCCTGGTCGCGCATGCCGACGGTGTAGTTCGTCACGCCCTTGCTCCAATCGTCGTCCCGCGCGCCGGTGTTGAAGCCGGTGTTGTGACCCGCATCGCCATATCCGACCTGGTCGACGACCGTTTCCTCGAAGTTGGTGTTCTGAAGCGTCATCACACCGCCCGAGTGCTGTTCCCCACCGAGCGTTTGCTGGCCGTGCAGCAGCAGGTCGTAGAGGTTCGGCGAGAGGCCGTTCCTGACATAGAGGATGTGATCGGGCCCCGGCAGCTGGTACTGCACGTTCAACTGCCACGACCGCGGGGCGAGCATGACGGTCTTGGTGATGCGCGAGTCGGATGAACTCATCCGCCAGCCGTTGGTAAGATCCGTAAACGTGTACAGATCGTTGATGTATTGCAGCGTCGAGTTCGTACCCGCCTTCGTCGTGGCCCACCAGTCCTTCAGGCAGGACGTCCGATACGCGACCACGGCGCCGTTGCTGTCCACGTTGTAGGTGCCTTCCGTCTCGTCCTCCGAGCCGGCGTAGCTGAGGAAGTTGCCGGCCGCCTCATAGACCCGGCCGCTGAGCAGATCGCGCACCCACACGCCGACCAGGCGACCGCCGATTCGCTCGAAGAGGGCGAACAGGCGATCGTTGTACAGGAGATATTCGTTCTCGCCGTCCAGGTCCACGTCCTCGAGCGACGTCGTGGAATTCGTCGGCGGCGCGAACCCCCACGTGTCCACCCGCTTCAGGATCGCGGCCATGCGGGTCTGCGACTGCGCCCACTTCGAGAGACTGGCCAGGTTGTTGGACGTCGCATCGGGATTCACATAGGCGCCGGTGCTGAACTTGCTCAGGTCGCTGCTCGGCTGGTCGTGGAACGCGGTCTCGAACACGGACGCATGCAGGACACCGCGCGCCAGCTTGGCCAGGTTCGTGTCGGCCACGCCGGTCACCTTGAGCCATGCGTCGGTGACGATACCGGGGAAGTACATCATCCCGTACGCCTCGGGCACGTTGGTGCCGGGCCGGATTTCAAAGTGCTTGTTCAGCAGGCTCTCTTCCTGCGCGGAACCGTCGTACCAGTTGTCGTAGTTGTCTTCCGTCGAGTACTGGACCCAGTCCTGCGCGACCTTCGACAGCGACGGATTGGTGCCGCGATTCTCGATGTACCACGACGGGTTGCCGTAAATCGGAATCTGGCCGGAGGTGATCTGCTTGAACGTGGCCATCTGCACCCAGGGATGGTTCGCGATCCAGCGGACATTGGCGTCGTACGCATCGGCATTGCCGTTGTTCGTGAAGTCCTCCCAATCGCTGAACAGGGTGACTACCTGGTCCTGGATTCCGTCGCGCGCCTTTCGGTTGTAGAGATCTCGCAGCGACAGGTTCAAGCCGTTGTCGTCGTTCTCGAAGCGGAAATCGCTCGACCCGTTGTTGATGACGAAGCAATTCACGCCGTTGATCGAGTTGATCTTGTAGCCTCCGTCGCCCAGCGCGGTGTTCCAGTCGAACCACCGGAACATGTGCGGATTCTGGTCGATCAGCGTGTAGCTGTAGCCGAGGTCGAGAATCTTGGAGAACGTATCCGCGTCCAGGACGCGCTCGGGCGTCCAGAAGACGGTGTTCGCCGTCGGGGTAAATCCGTAAATCTGGTTCAGAAACTCGTTGGCCAGGGCCTCGTTGTCCCGGTTGAACTCCTTCGTGAAGTACGGAAGGATGTGATCGGAGAACGTGCTGCCGAGCAGGTCCACGAGGTTCGTCTGGTACAGCCGCGCCACCCACGCGTTGAACGACGGGCCGTCCGAGGTCTCCCCTTTCCGCCAGTCGTCGGAAACGCCCGGATCGGTCTTCGCCCACTGGAGCGCCGAGGCCAAGGTGGGCGTGATGTGCAGGTTCAGCGGCTGCTGGTACAGCTCGTGAACCTGGAGCGGCCGATAGTAGCCGGCGCCCGTGCCGGTGTTGATCAGGTTCTGGATATAGCGCCCGGGCTGAATGGCCTGGTTGCCGTGCAGGACGACGGCCGTCTTCGCTCGGCCCGTCCGCATGCTGCCGTTGAACCAGTAGTTGAGCACGCTCGAAATGCTCGCCTGCGCATTCCAGTAGTCCTCGGAGATGTAGTCGTTCCAGATCGAGTCGATGAGGTCGTTCCGGCCGCCGAGGTCGCCCGCACCGGGACCGCCGTTGTTGCACGTGTTGCAGGTGCCGTCCTTCGTCGCAAAGACGTTGTAGTTGAAACCGGTCGCGCTGAGCCCGTTCCACCCGGCGTCGAGAAGCGCCTGGCGGCTGACGGCGAATTCGACGGAGTCGAGATCGGAATTGTAGTAGGAGTCGATGAAGCCGTTGACGGCGTTCTGGTCGCGCGACACCACGCCGTAATACGAATCGTACAGGTTCTGGCTCAGCGAGGTCGTGTTGTGGGCCGCGTCGCGGATCGTGTCGATGTAGATCCGTCCCTGGTGCGACTGGTAGGCCGCCACGACGGCCTGCCACCGATTGCTGGTCATGCAATCCACTTCGTCCGGCAGAACCATTTCGCCCACGGCCGGGTTGCCGAAGTTGATCACGACGTACAGATCCAGGAAACCCTCCTCCGCGTTCGCCTGCAGGTCGCGGAGGTCGACGCGGAAGTAGAACTTGCCGTCACCGCCCAAGCCCGGATCGCCGCCGTCGCGGGCATAGAAGGCGACCATGTCGCGGGAGTTGTCGTAGCCGTCATACAGCATGTAGATGTCGCCGCCCTGGTTATTCGGCCCGTCGCCCTCGTAGTAGTCCAATGCGATCAGGTCGTTGGTCGTCCACTCGGTGAATTCCTGGTAGTTCGTCACCCCATTGATCACGCCGAGCGCCGATCCGCGGCCGATGGTGATCGAGCCGACCGGCGGCGCCGCGCCGTTGTCCGGGATCCGCGGATTCGTGCCGTTCTGGTACTCCAGCAGATTCACATAAGCATTCGTGACTCCGTTCTGCACCAGGGAGTCGCCGTCCGGATTCCCGCTCGCTCCGTTGATCGTGTTGGCGATGACCAACCCCGTATGCATGTTCGTGTGCCCGATCACGCCGTCGTCGAGCGGATCCAACCCGTACTGCACCTCCCACCCATCCGGCAGCCCATCGCCGTCGGTGTCGGGATTCAGCGGATCGGTCTCGGTCCAGAGCTCGCCGGGGTCCCACCGCCGGTTCTTGTTCGTGTCGCCGTCGATGTAGCCGTTGTAGTTCTTGTCTTCGCCGTAGCCGTCGGCCAGGCTGTCGCCGTCGGTATCCGGGTTGTTCGGATCGGTCTCCACCCAGTTGGTCGTCCAGTGGCCGGTCGGCCAGTTCCGGGCAAGCCATGGATCCCACGCCGGAGGGATCGGATCACCGTCCCCGTCCACCCAGCCGTTGCGGTCCTGATCCTCGATGCCATCGGGCACACCGTCGTAGTCGCTATCCGGATTGTTCGGATCAGTCATCGAGCCGCGGACCAGCAGCGTACGGTCCCCGCCTTCATCGGCGCTGTTGACCCCCGGCACCTTGCCGTAGTTGTCCAGCGTGTTGAAGAACGGCGGATCGAGGTCGCTGATGAAGTTCGGCCAGCCGTCCCCGTTGGTGTCCGTGTTGGTGTCCGTGCCCACGGCCGGTACGCGCCAGCCCGACTCCAGACCATCGGGCAGACCGTCGCCATCAGTGTCCGGCTTCAAAGGATCGGTGCGGCCATAGATCTTGTAGATGTGGACATCGCCGTTCACCCACGTTTCGTCATTGCCGGCCGGAAGATTCGTCGGCGTGGTTTCCGCGCTGTTGAAGATGCCGTCGTCATCCCAGTCGGGCTTGTTGGTGTCGGCCGCAACGATCTGACGGAAAATCACCCGCGTATCGCGCAGCGCCTGGGCCGAGATCTGGTTCGTCGTCGCGTCGTTCGTATTGACGTTCGCATAGAAGTGGAAGTAGCCCTGCGTCATGTTCGTCCACAGGAAGTTCCAGAGCGCCTGACCACCGCTGATCGTCGGATTGCCGCCGACGCGACGCGCGGTAACCCCGGATACCGTCGCGCCCGGATACGCGCTGGTCAGCAGGAGATTCGAGCTCGAAACAACTTGCGAAACCGTCACGAAGTTCGTGCTGATCAGCAGGAGATTGCCGGCCTGGAGCTCGACGTCGAAGGCCGGCTCCTGGTAGGCCGAGAGGCCGGATCCGGACGTGCCGGGGTACGGCACGTTGATCGTCAGCGAGGTCTGCGATACGATCTGTGTCACCACCACCAAATTCGTCCCGATCCGGATCGTGTTCCCCGCCACCAGCTCATTGCTGAACACCGTTCCGGAGCCGGTCACGGTCGCATTGCTTAACGTCACGGACACCGTTCCGCTCAGGGTCTTCTCCGCGCCGGTGACCGCGTTCGTCCCGCTCGTGGCGGAGATCAGCCCCGAGAGCGCGTTGCTCGTCGCCACCTGCGCGGTCACGTAGCCGATGGAATTCGTGAACTGGATCCAGACGTTTTTCGCCGACAGATCGGTTTCAACCTGGATCATGTACTGCCGCTGCGTGGCCGACGGGGACGCGACATCCGGCAGCGTGATGACGTAGGCCGCGCCGTCGGAGTCGTACGCCGGCGGGCTGATGATCTGCACGACCGGTCCCGCGGCCACGGGCTGGACTTTGACGTAGCGATGCGTTTCAAGGGTCACGCCGCCGCTGGTCAGAAACGTCACGGCGATGTGATGGAGGAAGTTGGTGTCGCCGTTGTAGAGGTCGGGCATGTCGTACTCGAGCTGGCCGAGGCCGCCGCCGATGTCCCGCGTGAGCCGGTAGGCGCTGCGGCCCTGGGCGGAATCGTCGATCGTGATCAAGAAACGGTTGAGGAACGTCGTGTCGTCCAGGCCGTCACCGAGCGAGTTGCTGAACTTCACGCGGATGGTCCAACCCGCCTGCAGGGTCGTGCCGTCCTGCGTCGGCCAGTCGAAGTAGAAGAGCGTACTCGGCGCCGCGGCATTCACGGTGCGCTGCAGCGTGGTGAAATGGCCGGCGCTGTCGCTGAGGCTCATGTTCGTGGACGACGACAGCTCCAGCAGGCGGACCTTGATCGTGGCTGTGCCGCCGGTCGGAATGTTCATGTAGGTGAATCGCCATTCGCTCGGATACTGGTTCGAAATGCTCAGCGAAGGCGTCACCGTGTAGGCCTCCACCCACGACGGCTGCCCGTTCGTCCCGTTGCCGTTGCCGTACAGGTTGGTCGTCGCGCCGTCGTCGTTGGCAGGATTCGCATCGTCAACGTGGTACCAGACATCCACCACCGTCGGGTCGGTGCGGACCACGGCGCCGTACTGTTGCCCGCCCAGCGTGTCGCCGTCGTTCTGCGGAAAAACGACCTGGCCGGTGGGCGTCGACGCGTCGAAGTAGAACGGCTGGACGAAGGTGTTGTAGATCGACGCCCGGCCGTCACGCTGCAGGAAGACCCGGGCACTGATGACGTGGAAGCCCTCGACCAGGCCGGTCGCGAACGAGCTGTAGTCGTTGTGCGGCATGTACACGATCGTCTGCGCGTTGAAGTTCGTGATCTCCCAGACGCCCATCATCTTCATCTTGCGGGCGATGTCGGTGTCGCTGTTCGGGAAGGGAACGTCGTACGGAACGTATGGGTACTGATTCGTGTCGCCGTTCTGGACCTTGAACGCGCCGAGCTTGTAGCGCACGACCGTGCCGTTGGTGAGGCCGGGCAGCGTCCCCGACCACCACGTCGGCGTTCCCGTACCGTCCCAAGCACCGTCCGCGTACCAGTTCAGCTTCAGGATGCCGGTGTTTCCGATGCCGTTGCCGCCCGCCCCTTCCGGCCATTCGCCGGTCCCGAGGACGTAGTAGAGGTAGAGATTGTTGATCTTGCCCGTGTAGCCGACCTTCACGCGGAAGGTAACCTGGGTGGACGCACTGGCTGGCGCTGGATCAAGTTGACGATTGCCCCATTCGTCGTTCGCGTTGGGGTCGTGGTAAATCCACGAGGCGGTGTAGGTCGCGTCCCAGTCGTTGATGCCATCGCTGAGGTTCGTCGTGAACCCCGACTGCCCGATCGTGGCGACGTACGTCTCCGCGCCCGCTGATCCGATCTTGTCCCGGCTGGAGTCCACCGCGGCGAATTTCTCCGGGTACTGCCGTTCCACAAAGCGCGCCTGCTCATAACCGAGGTAGAGGTCGGTGCCCTGGAGCGGGTTGATGCCGGGCGCGTTGTCGCGGAGTGCTGGTTCCTGCGACGTGTTCGTCGGCCCGATGCCCATCTGGGAGTTGATGTCGATGCCGCCGTCGAGGCGGAACATCACGTTGTTCGCCGAACCGTCCGCCCGCGCCACGAACCGCAGGTTGGTCGTCGAGGTGACCCGCGGCACGGACCAGGTGTAGGCGTAGTCGTTCGTGACCGGGTCCGGCACGCCGTACGGATTGAACGCCGGGTCCCCGTCGGGCCCGTCGCGGCGGACGTACGAGACCGAGCCCGCCGGCTGCCCGTTCTGGTAAATCGTCACCGGCTTGCCGCCGCCGTTCTTCCACAGGTCCGACTCTTCGGGGCTGCGCCACGAGAAGGCGAAGTAACCGTCCGGCGGGACGATCACCTTGATTTTCTGGTCGGAGGTAACAGTGTAGTAGAAATTGCCGCCGGCCGTCGAATATTGCCAGAGTTTCGAGGCCGCCGGGAACGTGGTCGGAATCTCGCGGTACTGGCCGGACGACATGTTGTCGCACATCGCGAAGAACAGCACGCAGCCGTCGACGTCGCTCATGCCGGTGTTCTCGCGCTTGTCGATCCGCTCGTAGGCCACGACGTCGCTGTCCGCCCATCGGGCCGTCTGGGTGCCGCGCGCGAACTGGTTGTGGATGTAGACCAGATTCGGAAGCCGGCTGTCGTTGAATTGTCCGAGGAAGGCCGTATTCGCGTGCCGCGGGAAAGCGCCGCCGCTCTGGGCCAGCGTGGCCGACTGGTGATTGCCGTCCGTGTAAATGTTCGGCAGGCCCTGCCGCGTCAGGTAGTAGGCGAAGTGCAATTCCGGGTTGATCACGGAATCGTCGTCGTGACTCTTGGCGAAGGTGACGGTGTTGTACTGGTCGAATTCGGTGCTGCCGCTGTAGCTGGGCGAGTCCAGGCCCGACATAGACGTATGATTGTAGAAAATGTTGTTGAGGTTGCCCTTGAGCTGCGAATTCACCAGCCGCATTCCGGCCGCAATGTATTCGCTGTACGACGGCGGCTCGCCGAGGTGTTCGCCGAACATCATCAGGTCGTCGCGGGCAATGTCCATGCTGAAGACCGAATCGCGGTGGTTGTTCCAGTCGCTGTATCCGCGGGTCAGGTTGAACTGGGCCTGGGCGCTGCCGCAATAGCCGGCGCTGTCGCTGTCCTTGCTGGCGCCGTACTGATCGCCGAAGAAATAACTCGGCACATGCTTCACCGCGTCAAGCCGGAGACCATCGACCTTCGTCCGGTCGACGAGCCACCGCACGGCCCGGATCAGGAAGGCGCCGACGTCCTCGCTGTAGACCCAGGCATTGGCCGGATTCGTAAGCATCGCGGACGTGATGTTCGTCGTCCCGAAGCCTACGTAAACGGCGCCGGTTGAAGAAGGAGTGTAGCAGTAGAACTCCGGATGATCCGGCTGGCGGACGAAGCTGATTTTCTTGTGCTGGCTGCCTTCCGTGGCTCCGAAATTCTCGTTCATCGGCGTTTCCTGCGCGATGTCGATGAGATCGGAGAAGTTGCGGTGCTGGACCTGCCACACGTCGCTCCAATCTGCGACGTTATCCCACTTCCGATAGAAACCGTCCTGGGTGACGCGCAGGTGGAAGTCCTCGGGCAACATGCCGGGGTAAAGGTTGATCGCCGTGTTCTCGTCGTAACCCGGCACATCGAACGCCCGGTGGTTCATGATGTTGTCGAAGTACACGCGGATGCCAAACCGGTGGGCAACGCTGATCAGGTTAAGGAGCTCCGCTTCCGTTCCGTAAAGGGTGCTTACGCTGCCGCGATTCGTGGTGCTGCCCAGGTCGAACGGGTCCACGACATCGTAGCCGGTCGACAGGCCGCCACTCGCCTTCGTCGGAGGCGGAAGCCAGATGGCGCCGTAGCCGACTTCGGCGAGCTCCGGCATCTTGAACGCAATCTCGTTGTAGCTCGTGTTGAAGTACTGGAGGATGACTTCGGAGAACGCGGTGGGAGACGTCAGCGCCAGCAGAAGGGAGGCGGTTACGGCCGAGCAGGTCAGCACATGCCGAGGTTTCATTTTTCTCTCCCGGACTGTACGCCAAACGGCTCCGACAACTCCGCTAACGGCTAGTCGAAGCATATGGCTAAGTCAAACGCTTTACCATCCTGTATGCTTAATAATATACCACTTTCCGGGAGGTAGCGTAAAGGCGCACCTAACCCCATGTTGTCACCTCGTTTATACAACGGTTGTGCCTTGCCCGTTATCGCAGAACGCTCTACGTTTGCAGGTGGTCCTCGAGGTGGAGCTTAAGCTATGAAGAACGTTTTCGTGATCGATCATCCTCTCGTCCAACATCATCTCGTTTCGCTTCGCGATCGGAGAACTCCCCCGGCGGAGTTCCGGCGCATCATCCAGCGGCTGTCCATCCTTGTGACTTACGAGGCCGCGAAGGACCTCGCCGTCCGCCCCACGCGCGTTCAGACTCCGCTGGCGTCGGCCAGGGGCCGTACGCTCAAACAGAGGATCGGCCTGGTCCCGATTCTTCGCGCCGGGCTCGGCATGGTGGACGCGGTGCTGAACCTGATCCCCGAAGCCGAGGTCTGGCACCTCGGCTTCTACCGCGATGAGAAAACGTTCCGGCCCGTCGAGTACTACAAGAAGTTCGCCCACGCCCGGCCCGTGGACGTCGCGCTCGTCCTCGATCCCATGCTCGCCACCGGCGGCTCGGCCGTAGCGGCCCTTGAGGCGGTCAAGTCCTGGGGCGCGCCGCGAACGAAACTGCTGTGCGTGATCGCCGCGCCGGAGGGCCTGAAGGTCGTGCGCGCGAAGTTCCCGCAGACGCAGATCTACGTCTGCGCGGTCGATTCCCATCTCAACCGGCGTGCGTTCATCGTTCCGGGCCTGGGCGACGCCGGCAACCGGATATTCAATGCACAGGCAACGTAATGATTCGACACTAACTCGTTGGGGTCTCCATGAAACATATGAAGGTCAGAGAATCAACGCCGCAATGCTTCAAGGACGACGGACGGCTTGTCATTGCCCGCCGAGAAGGTGTCATCTGGAGCCCTCTCCGACAGATGTGGCTTGTGGAAACGCCGGAAGAACATGTCCGACAGGAGTTCCTTTGTGTCTTGACCAATGATTACGGCTTCAAGCTGGAGCAGATCGCCGAGGAATTGGAGGTTACTGGGCACGGATCGGCGCAGGCACGTGCCGACTTTGTGATCTGGCGGACACCGCAGGAGAAGACAGACGACAAATCGCCGCTCATCGTCATCGAGTGCAAGGCAGACAATGTCACCATTGACCGCGCGGTCTATGAACAGGGCGAAAACTACGCCCGGCTGACAAATGCACGTTTCTTCGTAACGCACAATCGCCGGGAAACGAAGTTCTGGCGCGTCCTGCATGACAAGATGCCGAAGAACGTAGAGGAAATCGACGGCATACCTCGCGCCAGCGCGAGCGACAAGGAAATCGAAGAACTGATCAAGAAGCTCAAGGTCTTCAAGGAAGACGAGTTCGCCGACCTGCTCCACAAGTGCCATAACATCATCCGTAATCGCGAGCACCTCGATCCCGCCGCGGCCTTCGACGAGATTGCCAAGATTCTGTTCATGAAGGTCTGCTTCGAGCGACGCCTGGCGAAGGGCAAGTACCAGCGAAATCTCTTTACCGCTGAATTCCTTGACGAGCAAGCGGTGATCCACAAGGACCCTGTCGAGGCACTGTTCAAGGAAACAAAGGCGGAATACGAGGCAGATTACCTGTTTGCCGATGATGACGAAATCAACCTCCGGTTCCCGACCGTCAAAGAAATCGTCAAACTGCTGGAGCGCTACAATCTGTCCGACACTAGCGAAGACGTGAAGGGCATTGCCTTCGAGCGGTTTCTGGGCCGCACGTTCCGGGGCGAAATCGGCCAGTTCTTCACCCCGCGCGAGATCGTCAAGTTCATGGTCGAGATGGTGGATCCGAAATACGGAGATGTAATCTGTGACCCCGCCAGCGGTTCAGGCGGATTCCTCATCCGTTACTTCGCCAAAGTCCGCGAGCATCTTCTGGCCCGCGCCGATGCCGAGTATGCCGCGTTCAAGGCCGAAGTGGACCAGAAGAAGAACTGGTCAAAGGCCAGGAAGGCCAAAGCTCTCCGGGAGAAATACAGCGCTCTCCAGCATGATCTTGATCCCAAGAACTCACAATCCAGCATGTGGCGTTTGGCGAATACCTGCATCTACGGTGCCGACGCCAACGACCGCATGGCCCGCACCAGCAAGATGAACATGATCATGCACGGGGACGGGCATGGCGGCGTCCACCACTGGAACGGTTTTCTGAACGTCAACGGTATCTTCGAAGGCCGCTTCGACATTATTCTGACAAACCCGCCCTTTGGCGCAAATGTTGAGCCGACTGACGTGGTTGAACTTCCCCCACCCGACGAATGGGAGGCGTTGAAGCGACACTGGAAACCGGAGCACGGCCAGGCAAGCATGGAAGCGGCGCAGCGGCTCGAAGCCGCCAAAGGCAAACCGATTGCCAGCCTGTTCGAACTGCCGAAACGGGGCGAGGCGGGGCGAGCCGCAGGTAAGTTCGGCAAGATCAAGACCGAGCTGCTTTTCATCGAGCGATGCCTTGACCTGCTCAAGCCCGGCGGTCGCATAGGAATCGTCCTGCCGGAAGGTGTTTTCAACAACCCGTCGCTGGCTTACGTCCGCGAGTTCTGCGAAGACCGCGCTTTCATCCGGGCTGTGGTCAGCTTGCCGCAGGAAACCTTCTTCTCGACCGGAGCCAGCGTCAAAGCGTCGCTCCTGTTCATGCAACGGTTCACCGAGAAGGAGCAGGCTCGGTTCGACGCTGAACAGAAAAAGGCGCTGTCGGAAACCGAGGCAAAGTACGCCAAGGAAATCAATACCGAGACCACCCGGCTGACCACCGCAATCGAGGCGGCCAAGAAAGCTCGCGACAGCGCGAAACGGAAGGCCGCGCAAAAAGCGCTGGCTGACTACGAGGGCGCGATGGCGGATAAGATCGCTGTCGAGTCCCGCGCCCTGCTGAAAGAGCGATGGGACTACCCCGTCTTCATGTATGAGGCCGAACACGT
>Ga0182011_10003018_pt1 | contig 13942 bp, 15 predicted proteins | sample 711E1DmetaG_FD_120481 | JGI IMG/M metagenome (GOLD analysis project Ga0182011, IMG submission 120481) | Permafrost microbial communities from Stordalen Mire, Sweden - 711E1D metaG | ecosystem: Environmental > Terrestrial > Soil > Wetlands > Permafrost | place: Sweden: Stordalen | collected... | reverse complement strand
GGCTAAAGAGTCTGTGTGAAAACTCGTGGATTCCCGCTTTCGCGGGAATGACAGGTCGGAATACAGCCCCTAAATCCAGCGCTGTCACCCCCGCGGAAGCGGGGGTCCAGCCTGGCCAATGCCCGACACGAGTTTTCACACAGACTCTAAAGCCCGGCGCTACAAAACCAAAATGAGTCACTACCTCAAGCTCAGAAGCAGGAACAGCAACGCGGAGTTATCCCGCCCTGGATTTTCTACATTTTTGCTGAGACTTCCTGGCCTTGCGCGATTTGCCCTCTCCCCCTTGGGGGAGAGGGGAGAATGTAGAAACTCGAGGGCTAGAGACTCCATTTGAACCTGACTTCTTTCCCCTGGTACTTCGCCTTCGATGGCTCTTCTTCTAGCCAACTGATGTCCATCCTTCCCTTTTTCCGCTGATCGAACAGGTCCATTATTTTCCGCTGCTGTTCGGAGGTCATTTCACCTATGCCGATGTCATCCCCGAACGACCCGTTGGAAATGGGGACAGGAACAGCAAAAGTCTCGACGGCATAGCGGCTGTACTCGAAACGCGTAACGGGCGCCCAGTTGCAGGACCAAAGGACGTTGCGGCAATTGGGGAAAAGTCCATACGGCCAAGCCTCCGGAGTGCACCAACTATCTTGATAGGTGCCATGGGCAACCAGGCAATAGGGGGCAGCTTGATCAAATTGAAAAGACGCCCCGAGGTCATCCGAAGCGAAGAATGCCAATTGTGGGTTGAAACTGGGAACCCTCGCGGCCACATCTCTCACCAGCGTCATCATCCCCCGGCTCGCGTATCCGGGCGCAGCCTGCGGTCCCAAATCACTCGGGCCAACCACGAAAGTTTCATCCCAGATGAACCCGTCCACTTCATTTCCGTACTCCTCCAGCAAGGCCTGAATGTATCGCAAATAAAATTCCCGCACCTCCGGGTGGAGCGGATTCTGAGCATAGGCTCTCCCCTTCGTGTCCGGACCCTCCCAGCCTCCCCAGCGAAGCACCTTGCTGGGATCATAGATTTCCTTCAGACCATCGGTCGCATTCATGCCGTCGGCATAGTAGATCCCCACCCTGAAGCCCTTGTCCTTCGCGTAACGTATCCGCCGGTGCATATCGGCAAGTGACATGCGCACAGGCCGTGTGGCCTGCACCGAGTTCGCATGCCAAATGTACCCGGTCCCGCTATCCGGAGCATCCGGCAGCGACTGGAAGTGTGGGTCTGAGGCGTTGGGGAAGGCTGTCCATTCCTTGAGCAATGCCCCCTTCCGCCAGTCGAACGCGTATTCCCCAACGCAGCTATACCACCCATGCAAAGCCAGGAAAACCTTGCGCCGTTCCTCCGGGGCAATGAGTTTTGTCAGCGCATCAATGTCCGTGAACCACCCCTGCCCGTTTTTGCTCAAATAGTCGTACTCCACCATCGCCACTTCGTGCAGCCAGTCCGGCCCCGCTTTCACCTCCGCCAACGAGGTCGCATAAAACACCTCCATCGCCGCCTTCTCATCCCCATGGTGCAGACCTGTGTACACCGCCCGCTCTTCCTTCTCGACTCCCACTTGCCCCAGATACACACAATTGAACTTCCCTGCCTTCTCCCCCTGCGCCAGAAAAAAGTAGGAGGTGAAGTACGGGTCAGTACAGTGCGTCAAGCGCAGATCCGTTTGGTCTGCGTATTCATCCACCATGGGAATCGCCAGCAATTGCGGCTTCCCCATCGCTTCATATCCCCCCGCCATCACGTACACGTATTCGTTCTCGCTCTCGAACCCCAGGATCGGCTTCCGCAGCCCAATCCCGTTCTTCAACGGCACAAATACCTTCCGCCTCTCGAAGGGCAACTGGATGTTTTGCGGCAGCATCAGTTTTACGCCCTCGTGGATCTTGGTCGGAGCCTGTATCCCCACCTTCTGCTTCAGTGCCACGATCCCCTGCGGCAAGTCCACAAGCTCCAGTTCGTAATTCACCGAGAAGTTATCCCTGCCAGAAAAATCGTAGTGAAACACCAGCTTGGCGCCGTCCTGCCGTGGGGCGCTCGGGCGGTCACAATTGTATTGCCTCATCCCCCCAACCACGACTCGAGGCCGGTTGTCGCCCAGACGGTGATTGAGCAACTCCAATTTCCCATCCGTGAACGACACGATCTCCCCCGCCGGCGTCACCTGCAACCGCCAGCCGCCTTTCTCGATCGATTCATTTTCACTTTCTGCTCTGCCCGCCGCGTGGAGGCCCGGGAAAGAAACCGAGGCTACCGATGCGCCGAGTACTTCAATAAATTCTCTCCGCCGAACTTTCATGAATGGCCCCCTCTTGCGGTGTGACTTCTAAATTCCGCTCCGTAGCGGAATTTGTAGGCAGGAATTGAGACCTTTTCCACGCCTCGGAGGAAACAGATAGCGCATCCCGAGTTCGCCGTCAACTATTCTCTCGCGATGTTATCGAGCGCTTGATCCACTGCAGAGGAGAGGATGCGGTTGATAGGGTCAAGCAGTTTTTCGTTGCGGTTATTAATGATCCCGTGAGTTGCCATTATTTGGCCCGCTTGGGCCAAAGGGTGGGATGATCTCTCTTGAGCCAGTCGAGCAAATCTTCGCGGAACTCCCGTACTTCCGCAAGGATCTCCTCCACCTCTGTCTCCTCCACCTCCCGCTGGGAAATTTCACCAACGCGATCGTAATCGGTGACATTTCGCTTGGAACGGCAATTGTCCAGGTAGTCGGCACGAACCTGAGCTTGCGTCCCCATGATCTCAGGCAGCGCATGGAATGTCGTCCAATGATGTCCGGCCCCGGAGGCGCGGAAACCGGCGGCACAAAGGGCAATCGTCGCCAATTGCAGAGCCGCGTTGTATGCCGTAGCGAAGCGGCGGTCCGTGGAAAGCTGGGGGATTTCAGCGTCGGTCAAGTCGCGGTCCACCACACGCAGAAGGTCGGCCACTTCCTTGGCAGAAGTCCTGTGCGGGCGGACACGCCCGTCAGCCAGCAAGTCCTTTAAGGTCAATTTCGTCTCTGATAAGATAAATCTTCTCGCCCTTCAACACGGCTGAGATGAAGTGGTGTCCTTCTGTGGCCTTAGTTCTGAACTCCTCCGGGGGATAGACGGTGGCGTTGAACTCCCTTCCCAGGTTCCGACCGACCGGCCCCAGCACCGCCGACGCGTCCCGCAAGGTTAATTCCCCCACCAGTAGAAGGTCTATGTCACTGCCGGCCCTCTCTTCTCCGCGAGCTAACGATCCGTAAATGAACGCCACACGCACTCGGTTCGCCAGGGGGGTTAATGCCGCGCGCAAAGCATGGCCCAGCCCCATGGTTTTCAGAATGACGCGCTTCAAATCCTCGAAAGCAGGATGACTGCGGTTCGCCCGGTAGTAAACCCGGTTTCCGCGCGGAGTCTTGACCACCAAGCCGGCTTTTTCCAACCGGGCGAGCTCGCGCTGAACGGCGTAAAGCCCTGTCCTGGCGTCGTCAGCCAATTCCTTCTGGTAGAAGGCCGTATCAGGACGGGTTAAGAGGGTGGTGAGAAGCCGGGCAAGCGTGCGGGAGGCGAATAGTCCTTCCCACCCCCCATCACCAATGGATTTGGTCATTCGACCAATAGTTTTGGTGGTTTTCCTCATCGCTTCTTTGGGCCGGGGCCGAGAACTGGTGCGCCGCTCACAGCCCATGAGAATTCCGGAAAATGCGCGCGTCGACTGCCCTCAAAATCCTCTGGGTCTGATGTCGCAGGTCCTCTGTAGCGGCACTTGGCGCCTGACCCGCCTTGCAGTTTGTTTGACATAACCTGACGTCGCCTCTACATTGGCATCAGCGGGAGATCGCCGAGTCCGCCTGGAGAATTGGCCGTGACGATCCAACTAAAGCCCGAACAGGAACACCGCATTGCGGAAGCGTTACGCTCCGGCGCTTATCAAAGCTCCGACGACGTGATCGAGCGGGCGCTGGAGGTGCTGCATGAACGGGATGAATGGTTAATATCCAATCGGCAAGCGGTGGAGGCCAACATCCACAGGGGGATGGAAGAACTGAATCAGGGGGAAGGGATTCCCGAGGACGAGCTGGACGCGCACCTTGAACGACTGAATGCTCAACCGGAATTACACGGCGATACCTCCTGGCTCCGCAGGCGGCCCGCGACTTGGTGTAAATCCGGCGTTACGTAAAGCGGGAAGTCAGAGCATGTAGCACAGCGCGGAGGAGCCGCAACCGAGCGTCTCTTGTGGGTCCGAGTTCGATGTGGGCGCCCTTCATGCCGGCGAAGCCGGCCTTGGAGTGCGGTAGCAGCAGCTACCGCCTTCCGCTATTGATTCATACCGCAATCGCGCCAGAGCTAGAGCCAGGAAGGCGGTAGCTGCTGCTACCGCACTCCAAGGCGCTTCGCGCAAGCTCAGGCCATAACTTGTCATAAATGGACAGGAGATGTCGCCCCACTCAAGTCGCAACGTGATGAAGGTCTTTTCTCCGCTCAGTATCCAGCCTTGCGAAGTTCTGGAGAGCTTTGCTCTCATATCATTGAATATGTTGCTGCCCGCCTGAGGCTCAGTGAGACACCACGCCCCGACTTTTCTGCCTGTCGCCAATGCTGGAAGGTACTTTCGCTTTTGTTCGTCGCTACCCCCCCAGCAGCACATGGGTGGTGGCAAGTGATTCATGAGCAGCAAGCGTCAGGGCCAACGACCCATCATAAGCTGCGATACCCTCGATGACAGGCAGGAACCCTTGCAGCGTTCCTTCGACAACCAGGTCGGTTAACGCCGGGCTTTCAAAACCTCCCCCGATGCCTTCAGTACTATCGCGCAACCAGGCAAGGAGGACAGCGAGGTCCTTTACACTTAAGACCAAATCCGCTCCTTCGGCACTCTCATCTTGCACCCGCAACTTTCCCTTCTCCACTGCAAAACTGAAATTCCCGCCGCCCGTCTGAACGTTGACGATGCGATTCCAGTGAGCAAGATTGGCAGTGGCTCGCGCGCTTGGGGGGATCAGTCCGGCAAGTTTCTGGAAATGGATTTTAACTTCGCGCAAGGCTTCCTGAAGTTGCGGAGTGGCCTGGCCTAATCCATGTTCAGAGAGCCGTCCCCACTCGATCTCGCTTTCAAGCAAGGGACTCTTGGCCAGTTGCTCAACCGTAAGCTCAGCCTGGGGCACCGCAAAGATGTCTCCGATCTCACCATTCCTCCAGAAGGAAGAGCTTCCTGCTCTTTGAATCTCTGCTAGAGTATTCGCGCGCGATGGACCGAGGCTATCCCCTACCAAGGAGCACTGAACCATGAACTATTTTGACCGGAGGCACTTCCTAAAGGTTTCCGCCGCAGGCCTGCTGTCGGCGCAGGCCGACCGGATGTTCGCTGCGCCTGTGCAGCCGGTGACGGCGAGCGAGAGCAACGGGACCGTGCGCATGGAAGGCGCCTCATACGTCTTTGAATGGTCGGCACGGGACGATCGTTTCCGCCTGCTTGATAAGAAGGGCCGACTCGTGACTTCAGGAGTGATGCAGCCCGCCATCAGGGTGGCCACGGAATCCGGCAGCGCAGCTACCCGGTGCACTTCCGGCAAGGCCGTGAGCCACGAGGTTAAAGACGGCAAGCTCACGGTCAACTATGAGGGAGTGAACGGCGGAGCGCGCTTGCAAGTGATTTGGCGCTACGATGAAACCGGATTCTGGCTAGACCCGTTCGTCTACGAAACCCCGGCTTCCGAAGACATTGTTGCCGTCCACTATTTCGCCGAGTGCAAAGAAGGGCGGGCCGAACCTTCTCTCGAAAGCAGCCATGTGGTTGTTCCAGGGATCAGTGAGTCCTCTGCTCTAAGTCCACTTGTACCACCCGCGATGGGATTGAACGTCACGCTCTGGCTGGGACATGGTTCATCCGGTCCGGGACTATTGCAGCAATGGGGCCTGCCCGCGCACTATTTCTGTGGCTTTCATCGCAACTCGGGCTCCGCCACAAAGGGAGCGATGCTCGAACATCTCTCAGACGCCTTCTGCTGCGGCCTGGCAGACGTTCCCGCAGGCGACCTCCATCTTGAGATCAGCGGTGATAGACACAGCCCAATTCTGAGCTACCGAAGCGACCTTTGGAAACACTTGCGGGGTCCCGGAAAACTCACTTTGGGGGCCGAGTGGCGCTGGGCGACCGGTCCTAATTACTACGAAGCGATCCGGCACTATTACCTTGATCTGGTCAGGGCAGGAATCATTGCAGAGAAGAAGAACTCCTCGCATAAGAATGCGGTCCTCTTATCCCCTCAATTCAACACCTGGGGCGCGGAGGTGGCTTCCGGCAAAGGGTGGGACCAATTCGACGAGCCACTCCTGAACTCAATCTATGACGGATTGAAGGCCTCGGGGATGAAGCCCGGGACGTTTGTGATCGACGCCAAGTGGGAAGGAAGATACGGTCTTCTGGAGCATTCCTCCGAGAGGTTTCCACACTTCGAGGAGATCCTGAAACGCATCCGATCCGATGGCCATCACCTGGGGATGTGGGCCGCATTCATGCGTTGCGAAGACCCTCGCGACTTGGGCCTGACCACCACTCATGTGTTGCGCGGCGCGGACGGCAAACCCATTGTAAGGGCGGAGGGCCACATCCGTTATTATCTTCTCGATTTCACTCAGCCGGAGGTTCAAGAAGCTCTGGCGCGCCAAGCCAGGAAGTTTATCCGGCGTTACCAACTTGACCTGGTGAAGTTCGATTTTGGATACGAGCTTCCAGGGTTGGGCGAGGGAGCGCCGGGCGACATGAAGTGGGCAGGGGAGCGGCTGCTGGCCAAAGGTCTGGAGGTTGTCATCAAGGCGATGCGGGAGGAGAATCCCGACTTGGTGGTGATGTATTACTCGCTCTCACCGCTTTTCAACGAGTACTTTGACTTGCACAGTCCGGATGACATGTTCATGTGCGCAAAGGAATACGATCTTGAGGCCAACCGGCGCTTCTTCTTCAGCAGCCTTCTAGGGGAGATCGGGATGCCCACCTACGGCTCGGGAGGTTACGACTGGTCTACGATGCCGGAAATCTGGTTTGACTCCGCCGTGGTCGGCACCCTCGGTTCCTTGAACAGCTTTTCGGGTGACGAGGAAGACCAGGGACCGACGCCGGAACGCGTGGCGAAGTATAACGGCTTGGCGCAACTGCTCCGGGCGTCGAATACCTTCAGCATCAGACCGATTGATGCAGACTATATCAGCCCCACGCGTGGCGCCCGCTCGCCCTCCTGGGCGCGAATGGAAAATGGCGAGGTCGTTCTGCTGGCCCTGCGAACTTGCGATGGGTTGGGAGGCAAGGGCGCGGGTAAGTATGCGGATTTGGCGGAAACAAGCGCCTCGGTGGTGGTTGCATCCAAGACCGCTGAAAGTATCGGGCATGCCTCCAGGCTCGCCATCGTTCCCTACGGCGACGGTGAGCTCAAGATCAGGCGCGCTGGGGAGGAAATGAAGCCAGCCCAGCTCATCGAACATGCCTGGGGAAACCGCCTTGGCAAGAGCGTAAGTATCCCCGTCAAGAATGGGACGCTCACCATCCCCCTGCGGGAGCGCACCGACGATGGCTCCCCGGTGGAATGGATTGAGGTAAACACTTGAACCCGAACGGTTCGGGTCGAAGGGAATTGGGTTATTGAAAAAGCGGTGTTTGCCCTCTCCCGAGGGGCTAAGGGTGACACATGGAGGGAACATCTCTGCGCGTGGGCCGCACTCACCGCCCTGAGAAAGGGTACGAGGAGCGGACTGCGAGGATTCGGGCTTTCGCGTTCGGCTCATTGTAAAACCCGACAGTGCAGTTTAGCCGGAAAAAGTAGGCATCACCGGCCCCTGCCGGGTAACGCCCTTCTATGCCGTCCATCCCTCCACCCGCGACCATATCACCGTGGCCGTCCAACACGAGATAGATCTCCTCTTCATTGTCATGGTGGTGAGGGCCGTTGGTGCCCCCAGGCGCGAAGTCCATGATGAAGAGACTGGTGACCACGTGCCCGGCCGCAATCTTATCGCGAGTGCTTTTCCTGTCACCCAGCAGAAGTTGGTATAGGACCGAGGGCGGGTGGCCCCCCACGGTCTGCTCTTTGACGTCATCGATATTTGCCATTTGGAGCTTCGGCGGCACGGTAATCGTGGTGCTCGATGGAATCTTGAATCCCATGACAATCAGGCGGAGTGGCAGGCCCGAACTGTTTGAAGCAGCATGGGTGATTCCGGGGGGAAGATACATGTAGTCATTCTTGTGAATCGGGACCTTTTCACTGCCGTAGCTCAGCAATCCTGAACCATCCAGGATGAGGTATATCTGCTCTTCCGCTTTATACACCACCGTCGCGCAGGCGCCGTTCGGGTCGACAACGACCTCGCCGAACCGCGCAACTCCCCTCACTATACCGGTGACGGAATCACCCTCGCCGAACACGGGCTTGTAATGGCAGTTCTCTGTGCTGACATCGGAGGACTTTGCGGCGATGTCAGGAAGGTATCGATGCAGAAACGTTGGATCGACGGGCCTGTCCGCACCCAGCAAGTATGTCGCGCTTAAAAGAATAACAACCAGCTTGTTCATATTCCAGACCTCAACAAGATGACTTTGAGTAAGTGAGCGCGTTCATTTCACAGCGATGATGGAAATCTCTTCCAGTGGTAGCGCGGACCTCCGCCCTTGAGGTCCGCGGCCCTGCCCTCCGGCATCCGGAACTCGATTTGTTGGCGTCGCCGGTTGAATAAGCGTCCTTGCCGGAGCCCTGGCGGTAAAGTATCGGGCGTATACCCGGTCGAGCCGGTCGGCGTCTCGAATATCGTCGAGGTACACATGGGTGGCAACAACGTTCGAGAAGCTCATCTTTGCCTGCGTCAGGCAGTCCAGCAGGTTGCGCATCGTCTGCCGGGTTTGGCTCTCAACTGACGGGGTTTTGTGTGCGTCCTTCATACCAGGGCTGAAACCGGCCTTGGCGGAACAGTAAAGGGTATTATCGGCCAAGACGCACGGGCTGGAAGAGGGGCTCGACTGCATGTTCTTGGGTCGCACAGTCCGACGTTTGCTCAAATCCATGACCGCCACGCCCGTGAACTCGACGTTAGCGCCACTCGGTAAGCCGACGACATGGATGGGGGCCCAGGCAGGAGGGTTCGCGAGATCGAAATTCTTGGCGTAGACCCGGTTCAGGACGTCCGAAGACACTCGGTCGGTCAAATATGGAATCATGAAAACCACGTTGCCAAGGTCGACTCCGGCAAGTTTAAGCGTTCCGCGCATGCGATCGATCGAGAGCTGGACTTGGGCTTCCGGGTCCTGGGGGATTTGGCCGGTGTTGATGTTGCGCCCGAGATGACCGGAAAGGAAAAGGCGATCACCCACCAATACGCCGGGGCTTAGGGGGGAACTTGACGGATAATGCGGAGGCACAATCGGCTTTTTCCGCGACAAATCCTTAACCGCCACAGCAGTCATTTCCACAGGACTCCCGCCGAGACTTGCAACGCCAATGGTAGAACGCGCGGGCGGCGACTGGGGGAAGAATTCCTTCCAGCCTTGGTTTAGGGGGCCCTCATCCGTATAATCCGTCAAATAAACTTGTACGTAGACCACGTGCTCCATGGTCAGTCCGGCAGCTTCAACGATGGTTTTCACCTTGGAAAGGCACTGCCGAATCTGGGCTACCGGCTCCCGCGGAACTCGGTCTTGAGCATCCTGCGCACCCTGACCCGAAACATAGAGAAGATCGCCGGCAAGGACACTTGGGCTGGCGGGCTGGCGCGCCTGGGCCTGCCCCCACAGGGCCAGTTGCGCTCCAACCCCCATTATGCAGGCCAAGAAGGCGGCGCGCGTCAGGGTGGAAAGAATTCGCATGGCATCAACCTTTATGGAAAGGGAACTTGGGATTGAGAGTCCAAACTTCCAAGTGCGCGTCGATGATGAGGTGCTCTGATTTAGCGGCGCTGAAAGCAGCGGCAGCCGCCAGGGAGAGGAATTGCCTGCGATTAACCATGTGAGGAGTGATCCCGGCTTTGGGCATCGCGATTCTTTAAGGAGACGGATTATAACCCTTTGCTTTTCCCACTGCAAACAATCTTGACAACGTCCCGGTGGTTGGTGATAGGCTGCTGCCGGAACCTGAGCCTATCCTGACGCCCAGGGAGGCTTAAGGGATGCTGGGAACGGGAACGAGCGCGCAGGTCAATCCGTCGGCTGACGGACTCTCTCCTTTCCAAGGCGGGGATTCGATTTTCATTCTCGGCGGCGCGCTGCAGCCTGTCGGCGGGAGCTTTTGGGCTTAAGGAGAATATGACCATGAACCGGCGTGCTTTTCTTGCTTATCTTTCGTTCTTATCGGCCGCCGTGGCGAATGCCGCCAACCGGTTGCCTGCGAACCGCAACGTGAAGTGGGCTCTTTCCCTGGGCCTCTGGTCGCATTTGCCACCCTGCCCATTCACGGACATCCTGGACGTGATGAAGGAAACGCGTTTCATCGGTATACGAGTAACGGGCTTTGATGCTTTCCTGCAACAATACAAACTCACCCTTCCACAACTGCACAGTGAATTGTCCCGGCGTGGTCTGCGCATCGTTACAATCTCCTTTGGCGGGCCACTGCACGACCCTGCGCAGCGGGGGAAGGTGTTGGATAATGCGAAGAATGCCATGAAGTTCCTGGCCGATTTCGGCGCCAACCACTTGGTGGTTTTTCCCCCGGGACGTGTCGGCTCTCAGGCGACCCCGCCGGAAGTGATGCGCGAGATCGCCACAACTTGCAACCAAATTGGCGAGCTGGCCGGCACGGTGAGATTCACCGCCGGCTTGCATAACCATTTGGGCCAAATGGTTCAGACGCAGGAGGAAGTGGACCAATTCATGGCCATGACGGATCCCAAGCTCTTTGGCTTGTCGCCGGACACTGCCCATTTGCACCTTGCCGGTGGCAACGTGGTGAGCACGTTCGAGAGATACAAGCACCGAATCCGATTCATGGACTATAAGGACGCGAAGTGGACAACCCCTCAGCAGGATTGGGTGGAGTGGAACGGGAAGGCGCTGCCCAAGGAATCGCCCGAGGCGCGATTCTTTGCCAGCATTTATGATCTCGGCGACGGTGAGGTGGATTTCCCCGGTTGCCATCGCGTTTTGAAGGATGTGAAATACCATGGATGGATCTGCGTCGATCTGGACACGGTGCGCAAGGGTCCACTCCTCAGCTACCAACGGTCTGGCGCTTACATTACCAAGAAGCTTGAGCCCATCTACTTGTGAATAGGAGATACCCTTATGGCCCCGCGCTTCGAGCGGCGTGAATTCCTTTTGGGAGCTCTTGCCATGGCCGTCCCCCATCCTAGCCCTAAATATCGCATTATCGATCCGCACGTTCACGTCTGGGCCAATGACCCACACTACCCGTGGGCAAAGGAGACTACGGAGCCACCCAAGAAGGACGCCACGCCCTCGATGCTTCTCGAACTGATGAAAGCCAACCAAGTTGCGAGGACCGTGATAGTCCAGCCAATTTATTACCGGTGGGACAACCGCTACGTTGCCGATTCGGTCCGAAAATATCCGCCATATTTCCAGGCGGTGTGCCGGGTGAACCCGGTTGATCCTGCTGCTCCCGATCACCTTTCCAGGCTGGCCGGGCAAGGGTTTCGCGGCGTGCGGCTGAGTCCCGCGGCGGATGCCAGCGGTGATTGGATCACCGGTCCTCTGATGCCGCCTCTCTGGAAGCGCGCTGAAGCGTTGAAGGCGCCGATGCTGATTCTGACCTCGATTACACGCATCCCGGAAGTCGGCCGGCTTATTGAGAAATGTCCCGACCTGGACGTAGTGATTGATCACATGGCGGATTGCCCCGTCGACCAACCGCAAGAACTGGATAAGCTCCTGGCCTTGGCCCGCTATCCACGAGTGTTCGTAAAGATCTCTCATACTTGGTCAATTTCCAAGCAGGCATATCCCTGGTTGGACGCCCAGGAGATTGTCAAACGCCTCTACGCAGCTTATGGACCCAAGCGTCTGATGTGGGGCACGGATTGGCCCGTTCACGAAGCGAAAACTACTTACCACAGGACACTCACCGTGGTCCGGGACGACATGAAATTCTTGAACGAGACGGACAAGAGCTGGATCCTCTCGAAGACCGTCGAACGCCTCTGGCCTTTCTCATGATGTGTATCGTAGCGGCGGTCTCTGACCGAGCTTGTCCAAATTGCCCTCAATCCGGTCGGCGACGACCTGCGGCTCCGCCGCCTGTCGTGCGGGAAGGCTCTGCCTTCCCGTAGGGCGTGCGTCTTGAAGAACCTCCTCCAAGCAGGCTGGAAGGCTCAGCCTTCCAGCCTGCTTGGAGGAGGACCGGGGCTGTGACATTGGTCGGAAAGCCAGAGAAGCTGTGAAAGAATTGCGTTTTGGCAGCGCGTCGTAGGGGTCCCGCAGGCGCGGGATGGTTGCCCTAGGGCGGCCACAAGGGCCGCCCCTACAACTCGATTTTTTCACAGCTTCAGAGGCTCTCCTCAAATCGGCGCGGCGGAGCCGCATTGAGCACTCGATTAGGTCTCCATTTTGGACAGCGGCGGTCTCTGACCGCCGGCCTCCGGCGCTCGGAGAGCGCCGCTACAGCTATCTCGATAGGATATTCAAATGGATATGAGCACCTTTATTAACGCCATCGAAATCTACCGGGTCAGTATGCCCCTCGTGTACCCCTTCCGCACCGCCTACGGTGATGATTCGGCCATTGAGAGCGTGCTGGTTAAGATGACCAGCGGCGATCATTATGGTTGGGGCGAAGCCAGCCCTATGGCGGCCCCCGCCTACAGTGCAGAATGGGCTTATGGGGCATTCTTGATGGTGCGTGATTGGCTGGCCCCGCAATTGGTCGGCAGGCGCATCGACAGTGGCCACGACCTCCAAGTCGCGTTGGGAAGATGTAAGGGAAATTTCTTCGCCAAGGGCTCGCTCGACTTGGCGTGGTGGGACCTGCGCGCACGCCAACTGGGGCAGCCCTTGTGGAAACTTCTGGGCGGCGTCCAGGGTGAGGTCGAGGTTGGGGCGGATTTTGGTGTCATGGATCATATCGACAAGTTGCTGAGCGCGATGGAAGGCGCAGTCGCCCAGGGCTTCCTGCGAGTGAAGTTGAAGTTCCGGCCAGGCTGGGACATCGAGATGGTCCGCAAGGTGCGAGAGCGTTTCCCGCACACGACGATCCACATCGACTGCAATAGTGGATACTCGCTCAGTGACACTGCCATGTTCCAGGCCTTGGACGAGTTTAATTTGGCCATGATCGAACAACCGCTTGCTCATGACGACCTCATCGACCACGCCAAGCTGCAATCCTCCTTGCGCACTCCAATTTGCCTCGACGAAAGCATCACCTCTTTGGCGAAGGCGCGAAAAGCCATCGAACTTCGCTCCTGCCGGTGGATCAACCTCAAGCCGGGGCGCGTGGGTGGTCTAACCCCAGCCATAGAAATCCATAACCTATGCCAGAAGGAGGGCATCCCCTGCTGGGTGGGTGGAATGCTGGAGTCGGCCGTCGGAGCATCCCACTGCCTGGCGTTGGCGACGCTTCCAAACATTCGCTATCCTTCCGATATATTTCCAAGCTCCCGGTTCTACACTCGGGACCTGGCACAGCCCGATATCCGTCTTTCCGGACCCTCGCGGATTTCCGCAAGTACCCTGGGCGGCATAGGTTGCGAACCCGATCCGGTTGAGCTGGAAAGCCGGAAGGTGGATTACGCCAGGCTTCAGGCGTAGGAAAATCCACCATCATCGCATGCATGCCAAACGGCAGCATGTACGCGCCACCCGCGATTATTCCAGTTGTTGAGCCCCAAGGGGGCGACCTAGCCAGGCCAACGGCCCATAAGCGTTAACCTAATCGAAACCGTATCGGCGTCGCCCGCGGGGCGGCTCTGCCAACCCACGGGTGATGGCTCGCCATTGCCGCAGCACCGTGGCCAGACTTTGGGG
>Ga0182011_10003016_pt1 | contig 13946 bp, 10 predicted proteins | sample 711E1DmetaG_FD_120481 | JGI IMG/M metagenome (GOLD analysis project Ga0182011, IMG submission 120481) | Permafrost microbial communities from Stordalen Mire, Sweden - 711E1D metaG | ecosystem: Environmental > Terrestrial > Soil > Wetlands > Permafrost | place: Sweden: Stordalen | collected... | reverse complement strand
GTGCCGAGCGGCGCCAGTTCGGGGTGCGTCCAGTCCACGCCGGTGTCCATGATCGCGATGCCGACACCCGTGCCGGTGTTCGGCGGCTGGATCGCGTTGACGTGCATGTAGGAGTTACCGAGGGCGTCGAGCTTGTGGACCTTGCGGTTGAGAACGATCGCGTCCACTCGCGTATCTTCGGCCAGAGCCGCGAGCGCATGGACGGGCACGGCGACGTGCACCGACGCGATGTGCGAGTACCGGTCGAGCACGCGGACCCCGCCGGCCGACCAGTCTCGCTCGATGCCGTCGGCAGTGTCGGCGATCCACTGCAGTCGGACCGTGGAGGCCTGGGCGGAGACCGTGAGCGCATGCACCGCTTCCGGCTCCCGGAGCTTCAGCAGCACGTCCAGGTCGGCGGTCGACGACACGGCGAGCGCCACGAGGTCCGGCGCGACCTTTTCGGTCCACGGTCGCGGATCGTCGACGAGCTGCATCAGTGGCCCGGGCGGTGCCTGCCCGGCCGGCGCCGCGCTCGCCGCGGCGGCGATCGCGAGGGCCACCGCAGCGATCAGGGTCGCCCGCCAGCCAGCACAATTGGTCGTGTCTGCGTTCGTCATGGTCCCGCCTATCGGCGCGAGATCTCGCGCCCGCAATCGAATACTGCCGGGAGCTGAGGCGGTATTCCCTCGCCGGGCTTCAGGCATCTGTTGAGTTTACGCCGCTTTAACCTGCGGCGCTGTATCATTTGGTATTCGTCCGCCGGCGGGGCAGCGTTTAGATTCGCCTGAAGGGCTGCCGGCGCGGCGGAACGGGAGGACGGTGCACGAGTTGTCGATCGCAGAGGAGATCTACCGGGTGAGCCGCGCGGCGGTGGCGGATCACGGGAGCGGCCGGCTCGAGCGTGTGACAGTGGCGGTCGGGGAGCTTTCGGCGATCGAGCCAGACCTCCTCTCCTTCGCTTGGCAGGCGCTCACCGAAAGCGGTCCGGACGCCGGCAGCACGCTTGAGGTGGAGTGGCACGCCGCCCGCCAGTTCTGCGCCGCGTGCAAATCGGACAAGCCCCGCTCGGACGGGAGCTGGCTTCGCCTGTGCCCGGACTGCGGCACGCCGCTGGCCGTCACCGGGGGTATGGAGCTCGACGTGATGCGGGTGACCTTCGAGCCGGACGGGGGCGACGGCGCGGAAAAGGGGGAGCACGACGATGGCTGATACCAATTCACCGTCCGTTGTCGTGGAGTCGTTGTCATTGCGAGGAGTCCCGTCTCTGGCGGGACGACGAAGCAATCTCGTCAATCTCGATGAGATCGCCCCGGCCCCCTCGCTGTGCTCGGGGGTCTCGCGATGACCACGAAAACGGAACGTCTGAACGGGAAGCAGTCTGAGGTGGTGGACGTTCGCACACGGGTGTTGGCGGCCAACGAAGAGGCGGCGGCCAAACTGCGAGACCGGTTTAGGGCCGGCTCCGCGCTGGTGCTCAACTTGATCTCGTCCCCGGGCTCGGGGAAGACGACGCTGCTCGAGGCGACCGTGAAGGCCCTCGCGGGCCGGCTGCGCCTCGCAGGCATCGAGGGGGACATCGCCACCGAGCGGGACGCCGACCGCCTTCGGGCGCTCGGCATCCCGGCGGTGCAGATCCTCACCGGCGGGGCGTGTCACCTGGACGCCCGGCAGGTCGGCAAGGCGCTGGACGGCGCGCGCTTCCCGGCATTCGACGTCCTGTTCATCGAGAACGTCGGAAACCTCATCTGCCCCACGACATACGACCTCGGGGAGGACTTCAAGGTGGCGCTCCTGTCGGTCGCCGAAGGGGACGACAAGCCGTTCAAATATCCGGCGATCTTCGCCCGCGCGGAGGTCACCGTCATCACAAAGTCGGACCTGCTGCCGCATGTCACCTTCGACCTCGATGCCGTGAGCGCACAGGTGGCTACGCTCAACCCGGGCGGGCGCCTCATGGTCACCTCCTCGAAGACCGGGGAGGGCATCGGTGTGTGGTGCGCGATGATCGAGGAGCGCCTGACCGCCAAGCGCAAGGCGCACGCGTGATGTCGGTAGCAGAGGGGTGGGGACCGTTCGAAGGCTCGAATGTTCGAACGCTCGATGAATGCAGAGGTGCCGAGGGGCAGGGGAGCAGCGGGGCAAGAACAACGACGGTCTCGATCTCCTCTGCTCCTCTGCTCCTCTGCTCCCTCGCCACGGTGTTCACTTCTCATCGGGAAAGTCATGCCGGGGCGCGGGCGGGAGCGGCATGACGCCTGACGCCCTCCGGCAGCGGCTGCGAATCGTCTGCCGAGGCGTCGTGCAGGGAGTCGGGTTCCGGCCGGCTGTGTACCGGCTCGCGACGTCGCTCGCGCTCGTCGGTTGGGTGCGCAACGGCCCCGACGGCGTCGTAGTCGAGGTCGAGGGGGCGGGCAGGGGTGTGCGTTCGTTCATGCAGGCGCTGCCGCGCTCGCTGCCGGCTCTCGCGCGCCTCGACGAAATGGACGCCGCGCCGGTCCCGCTCGCCGGAGGGACCGCGTTCGAGGTGCTGGCCTCCGAGGAAGGGCAGCGCCGCCGGGCGCTGGTGCCGCCGGACGCGGCGCTCTGCGCGGAGTGCCGCGCCGAGATGGACGACCCGGCCGACCGCCGTTACCGGTATCCGTTCACCACCTGCACCAACTGCGGCCCGCGATTCACACTCGTCCGCTCGCTGCCGTACGACCGCGAGCGCACCTCGATGGCGTGCTTCGCCCTCTGCGAGGAATGCCAGGGCGAGTACTGGGACCCGGCGGACCGCCGATTCCACGCCGAGCCGGTGTGCTGCCCGGCGTGCGGCCCACGGCTATGGGTGGAGCAGCCGGGCGCAGGGCTCAGGGCGCACGGTTCCGATGCGATCCAGTTGGCCCGTGCCGCGCTGGAGAGGGGCGTGATCGTCGCAGTCAAGGGGTTCGGCGGGTTTCAGCTCGCGTGCCGCGCCGACGACGAGGCGGTCGTGGCGCAGTTGCGCGAGTGCAAGCGGCGGCCGACCAAGCCGTTCGCACTCATGGTTCGCGACCTCGCGACCGCCCGCAGGCTGGTCGCGCTGGAGTCGGAGGACGAGGCGCTGCTCACGTCGCCGCGGGCGCCGGTGCTTCTCGCCCCTCGCCTTCCCGACGCCGCGGTCACGCCTGGCGTCGCGCCCGGCCTGACGGACCTTGGCGTCATGCTGCCCACGACGCCGCTCCACGTCGAGCTCTTCCGCGACGCGCCGTTCGACACCCTCGTCATGACATCCGGCAACGCGAGCGACGAACCGATCTGCCGGACCAACCGCGATGCTCTCGAGCGCCTCGCGGGGATCGCCGATGTCTTCCTGCTGCACGACCGGGACGTCGTGCGCCGCGCCGACGACTCGGTGGCGCGGACCGGGCCAGGCGGGCCTGCGATGCTGCGGCGGGCCCGAGGCTACGTCCCGGAGGCGTTGCCTTTGCCTGTCGAAGCGCCCGTCCCGGTGCTTGCGCTCGGCCCGTTCCTTCAGGTGACCGTGTGCCTGGCGACGGGCAATGATGCCTTTTGCTCGCAGCACATCGGTGATCTCGACAGCGAGAAGGCGCGGGCGTTCCACGCCGAGGTGACCGAGGGCCTCGAGAAGTTCCTCGAGGTCCGGGGCGAGCTAATCGTTGTGGACCCGCACCCCGACTACCCAAGCACATGGCTTGGGCAGCAGCTCGCGAGCGAACGGGGGGCTCGCATTCTGTCGGTCCAGCACCATCTGGCGCACGCCGCGGCGGTGCTTGCCGAGCACCGGCGTTTTCCGGCGCCTGGTGCGCTTGCGGCAGCGATCGCGCTGGACGGCACCGGATGGGGTCCCGACGGCACCGCGTGGGGCGGGGAGTGGCTGACACTCGACGGCGAACTGGGCTGGTCGCGCCTGGCGCACCTGGAGCCGCTGCCGCTGGTGGGCGGGGAGGCTGCGATTCGCGAGCCGTGGCGCGTCGCGGCGGTGGCGCTGGCGTCATTGGGCGCCGCGGAGCTGCTCCGGAGCCTGCCGATGGCTCGCCTCGTGCCGCTCGAGACGCTCGTGGCGATCGTGGAACTGGCCGGGCAGCCGAACTGGCCGCGGGCCACCGGGGCGGGCCGCCTGTTCGAGGCGGCCGGCGCTCTTCTGGGCCTCGCAGCGGTCAACGGCTATGAGGGCGAGGCGGCGGCGCGCCTCGAATCGCTCGCCGAGAAGGCCGGCCCGGTCGCCCCCTGGGTCGAGGTCCGGCCCGCAGCCCGGGGATTGCTGCCGAGCGCGGCGCTGCTCGCGTCCGCGGCGCGCAGGGTGATCGGGGGCGAAGAGCCTGCGCGGGTGGCCGCCGGTTTCCACGCGACGTTCTGCCGGCTCGCCGTCGAACTCACCGCTCGCGTGGTGCCGCCGGGCGTCAAGGTGGTAGCCTTGGGCGGAGGATGCCTGGTGAACCGGCTCCTCCGCCGTGGCTTGGGGGAAGGTCTTGCCGACGCGGGTTTCGAGCCGCTGCTGCCGATGCGGCTGCCGCCTGGTGATGGCGGCCTCTCGTACGGTCAGGCGGTGCTCGGCGCCGTCGCCGCTGCCCGGGGCGTGGAGCCGTCGCTGAAAGGAGAGGCGTGATGTGCCTTGCGGTCCCGATGAAGCTGGTCGAGCGGCAGGAGGCGCTGGGCATTGCCGAGATCGACGGTGTGCGGCGCGAGGTCTCGCTCATGCTTCAGCCCGATGCCAAGGTCGGGGACTACGTCCTCATTCACGCCGGGTACGCGATCGGTCTCGTGGACGAGGAGGAGGCGAACGCGACGCTCGACCTCCTGCGCCAGGTGGCCGGCTCGATGGAGAGCCTGTGAGCGCAATGGCTCCCTACGGTGACCCCGCGGCCGTGGCGGCGTTCGCGGCGCGTGTCGCCCGCTCGGCCGAGAAGCTGCAGCGCCGCGTGACGCTGATGGAGGTGTGCGGCACCCACACCCACGCCATCGCCGCCGCCGGTCTGCGGCGGCTCCTGCCCGAATGGGTGCGGCTGATCGCCGGGCCGGGGTGCCCGGTGTGCGTCACGCCGGTCGGCTACGTGGACCGCGCGGAGGCGCTCGCGCGCATTCCCGGGACGATCGTCACGACGTTTGGCGACCTCATGCGCGTTCCGTCGAGCGGCGGCAGCCTCGAGCGGGTCCGCGCCGAGGGCGCGGACGTGCGCGTCGTCTACTCCCCGCGCGACGCGCTGCAGATCGCCCGCGATAATCCGGGCAGCACAGTGGTCTTCCTCGCCGTCGGGTTCGAAACGACGACGCCGACCGTGGCCGGGGCGCTCGCCGAAGCCGAGGCCGACCGCGTGCCGAACTTCCTCATCCTGTCCGGCCACAAGATCATGCCGCCGCCGATGCGCGCCCTCGCCCGGGATCCCGAGGTGCTGGTGGATGCCTTCCTCCTACCGGGCCACGTCTCCGTGATCGTCGGCTCGCGTGCCTTCGCGTTCGTCGCCGAAGAGTTCGCCATCCCAGCCGCTGTCATTGGATTCACCCCGACCGACGTGATGCGCGGCGTCGAGGCGTTGGTTGAGTGCCTGGCAGAGGGAAAGGCCGAGGTCATCAACCTCTACTCGCGCGTCGTGAAGGAGGAGGGGAACGCGATAGCGCAGGCGCTGGTTGACCGCTTCTTCGTTTCCGCCGACGTCGTGTGGCGCGGTCTCGGCACCATCCCGGGCTCCGGCCTCGCGCTGCGCCCTCGGTTCGCGCAACGCGACGCCTCGCTCGTCGAGGTCGAGCTGCCCGAGCCGCTCGAGCCCGCCGGCTGCCGGTGCGGCGAGATCCTCAAGGGTGTGATCGATCCGCCCGAGTGCCCGCTGTTCGACGGGATCTGCACCCCGATCACGCCGGTCGGCGCGTGCATGGTCTCGAGCGAGGGCACGTGCGCGGCGTGGTACCGCCACGAGCGCTTCGCCGGCGGCAGCGATGGCCCGGGTGGGGGCGGCTGATGGCCTTGACGGTATTGAGAGCGGAGGGGCGGAGGAGCCGAGGAGCAGAGGAGCGGGTGCTGTTCGAACCTTCGAACATTCTTGGCCCTTCTGCTCCTCTGCCCCTCTGCTCCTCTGCCGATCCAAGACCGCCGGAGCGCGGCAAGGGGGTCGCATGAAGCCTCCCGATCGGATCCTGCTCGCTCACGGCGGTGGTGGCCGGCTCACGCAGGAGCTGGTGCGGGAGCTGTTCCTGCCGGCGCTCTCGAACCCGGCATTGAAGGTTCTCTCGGACTCCGCGATCCTGCCGGAGCTGCCGCCGGGGCGGCCCGCGCTCACAACCGATGCGTTCGTCGTGGACCCGCCGGTGTTCCCCGGCGGCGACCTCGGGTACCTCTCGGTGTGCGGAACCGTCAACGACCTCGCGGTCGCGGGCGCCACGCCGGTCGCCCTCACGTGGGCACTGGTGCTCGAGGAGGGACTCGAGCTCGACCTGTTGCGGATGTTCGTGGCGGGCGCCGCAAGGGCCGCGGCCGAAGCCGGCGTGAGCATCGTCGCGGGAGACACGAAGGTCGTCCCGCGAGGCAAGGGCGATCGCGCCTATGTGACAGCGGCGGGACTAGGCGTCGTGCCTCCAGGGCGCGACCTCGGCGACCACCGTATCGCTGCGGGCGACGCAGTGCTCGTCTCGGGGCCGCTGGGCGACCACGGCGCGACGGTGATGGCATGCCGGCACAAGCTCGAGGGTCGAGGGCTGCGCTCCGACTGCGCTCCGCTCGCGGGTCTCGTGGCCGCGCTCCTCGCGTCGGGGGCCGACGTGCACGCGATGCACGACCCCACCCGAGGCGGGCTCGCCACCACCTGCAACGAGGTCGCCTCCCGGTCAGGGTTGCGGGTCGTGCTCGAGCAGGGCGCCGTGCCGGTCCGTCCCGAGGTACTTGGAGTCTGCGAAGTGCTCGGCCTCGATCCGCTGTACGTCGCGTGCGAGGGGCGGGTCGTCGCCTTCGTGGCTACCGGCGACGCCGACCGCGCGCTGCAGGTGCTGCGGGACCACCCGCTCGGTCAGGGTGCCGCGCGCGTAGGCCGCGTGTCGGAGCGCGGGCGCGGCGAAGCGCCCGTCGTGCTGCGCACCCTCTACAAGACGGAGCGCGCCCTCGACCTGCTCGCGGGCGCCGAGCTTCCCCGCATCTGCTGACATGACAGCCCGGGCTCCCGCGCTTCCTGGAGTGTAAAAACGCCCACGATCGGCACGCCCACGACCCTCTCGCTGGTCCCGCCGGAATAATGATTGGCGGTGTCGATGAAGTTCCCGCCCACCCCGTCGTGCGTCAGCGCCTGCAAGGTGCCCACGGTCGCGCGGTCGTTGGGCTGTCTGTCTCGCCAGTACCCTTCCGCATTACCTGCGAGCCTCCCACCGCCTGCGTCGTGAGGCTCGGATCCGTTGCCTTGTGATCGTGGGGCACAAGGGCAGTGCCTGAGACAGAGATGTTAGGATAGTGAACAACGTAAGGCACGTCGCCCGTGCAGCCCCTGCCGACGCGCCACCCGTGGAGGATGCGATGAGGCTGGCCATTCAAGGAATCGGGTTGACTCTACTCGTGGGTGCGCTCTCCGTCGCAGTCGCCCAGGCGCAGGGCGCGGGCGACGCCCTCGCAAACGGGCTGAAAGCCTACGAGGCCGCCGACTACGCAAAGGCGCTCGAGGTCTGGCGACCCCTTGCCGAGGCTGGAAACATCGAGGCGCAGTTCTATCTCGGTTACATGTACGACATGGGCCAGGGTGTGGTCGCGGACCCGGAAGTAGCGGTCAGCTGGTACCAAAAGGCGGCGTCCCTCGGTCACGCCAAGGCGCAATACGACCTCGGTCTGGCCTACCTCAAGGGGCATGGCGTGAAGCCCGAGCCCGGCGAGGCCGCGCGCTGGCTCGAGAAGTCGGCCAAGCAGGGCCACGCTCCCGCCCAGTTCGCCATCGGCCTGCTCTACCTCAAAGGGAGCGGCGTTGCCAAGGACGAGGCGGCCGGCGCGTCCTGGGTGACCCTGGCCGCCCAGCAGGGGCACGTCCCTGCGCAGGAGGTCCTCGGTTCGCTCTATGCGCAGGGCGTGGGAGTGGAAAAGGACCTCGCCAAGGCGGTGAGATGGCTGCGCGAAGCCGCCAAGCAGGGCAGCCCGGAAGCGGTTTACCGCCTCGCCCAGCTTAATCCGGCGGCCGGAGCGAAGGCGGGTGACGCCGCGACCCTGGACAAGATCCGGCGCGCCGCCGAGCTCGGCTACGCGCAGGCCCAGTACGACCTCGCCGCGGCGCTCGCCGAAGGGAAGGGTGTGGAGAAGAACGAGACCGAAGCGGTGGAGTGGCTGCGCAAGGCGGCTGAGCAGGGGCAGCCGCGCGCGTGCTACGACCTCGGCCACATGATCGCCCAGGGGCGGGGAGTGGCGAAGGACGAGGCCAAGGCGGTCGAGCTCTACCGGCGCGCCGCCGCCGACGGTTTCCCGGAGGCGCAGTACGCGCTGGGACTCGCCCTCGCCACCGGCACGGGGACGGCCCAAAAGCAGGACGAGGGTTTCTCGTGGATCACGAAGGCGGCCGAGTCGGGCCTTGCGAAGGCGCAGTACGCCGTGGGCTCCATGTACGTTGAAGGGCGGGGCGTGGGCCGCGACTATGCTCAGGCGATGACCTGGTTCAAACGTGGCGCCGACCACGGAGATGCGGATTCCATGTATGGGCTAGGCAACCTCCACGCCAACGGCTGGGGTGTGGCGAAGGACCCAGAGGAGGGGAAGAAGTGGTACTGCGCCGCGGCCCGTCACGGCCAGCCTTGGGCGCTCAAGATGTTCAAAGACCGCAAGCTCGACGATGAATGTCCCTCCGTGTCAAGCCAACCGACGCCGAGTCAGCCGTCGCCAAGCCAGCCGCCGCTAGGCCGGCCCATGCCGAACCAGCCGCCGCCAAGTCAGCCGGCGCCGAACGGTCGATGAGCGCCTCGCTCGGCCGCGCGTCCCGGAGACGCTCCACCCGAGAGACCTTCGTGGCTGGATCGCCGCCAAGACTGATGGTGACGCTCAAATGAGATCACTCTCGCTCGTCGAGGAATCGTTCTCGCGTTGACCCATGCCTGCGACACGGCGAGGCAGTCGAATGAAGCGACGCGATCGCCACGAAACCCTCGCATCAGGAAGGCTGGGGTGCAGGCTCAGGCCCTGGTACTTCCTCGCAGAAACAGTCTCCGGCTGCCCCTTACCCGCAATGAGAGCGGATCTGCAGGTGGTCGCTTCGGCGGTGCTGGCCGGCTGTTGGCAATCATGCGATCTCGGCGGAAGATGGGCCACCCGGCGGGCGGCCGCCACACTTCGTGCTTGTTATTGTCCAGAGAGTCTCCTCGACTACCGCTGTCATCCTGAGGCCCGCCGCAGGCGAGCCGACGAAGGACCTCCCCGAACCCAGCCCGCGACCGGACCCGTGCGCTTCCGGGGGATTCTTCGCTCGCTGCGCTCGCTCAGAATGACGGTGATGCCTTGTTGTCCTCCACTTTCATGGTTCGGGGAGCGCTCAAGGTCCATGAGGATTGTGAGGAGTATTGCCTCGAGTTGCATTGGCGTTGAATGATCCGGTGCTTTCCCGCGCAACAGGCCACGCGATGCTTCCCGTGATGTGGGCCGTGTCCACGTCGACAAGAGAGTGGCCCGCCGGTCTTCCGGCGGGCCACTCGATGAGATCCAATTCGGGACTCAGTACGGGAAGTACAGGCCGAGGGCCTTCGAGAGGAAGACGGCGATCTCGGAGCGCTTGACGTAGTTCTCGGGGCAGTAGTTGCCGCTGCCGCAGCCGCCGGTGATCCCTGACGCATTGAGGGCTTCAATGTACCGGAACGCCCAGTAGCTGGTCGGGACATCGCTGAAAGTCGCCGTTGCCGGCGCCGGGGCGACCTGGCGTAGGTACCAGATCGTCCACTTGTAGATCTTGGTGTCCCCGCCCCAAATTGCGAGAATGTTGTAGGTGTACCCGAAGTTGGGGCTGTTGTCGACGACCTCAGAGAACGGCCCGAAGTCGATCCAGGTGTCCGAAGTGATTGCCGCCGTGGGAGAGCAGGCCTGAATGAGCCCGTTGGTGCCATAGTCGCTGAACCTGTAGAAGCCGGCGCCAATCGCGTAGGACGCGCTGGGTTCGTTGTAGAAGAGCCGCACGTACTCCACGACCGCTCCCGACGGGAGATGCACGGGCCACCCGACGGAGACATTCGCAGTGGTGAGCGATTGGATGTACGAGCCGTTATGGTCCCCCCAAGCACCCGCGCGGAGCGCCGCGTCGAAGGCGGTGGCTTCGTAGGTCTCCCAATTGCTCGTCCCCCACTGGTCAGTGCTGTTTAACATGGGATCCGGCGCAGGTTCCGCCGCCCGGACGTTCGGCGAGGCTGTGACTTCACCCGACACTCCACCGAGATTCGCCTGCTGTGCGAAGGCCGGTACGGCCATCACGAGTGCAACGACCACAGCCACAGAAAAAACGAGGTTTCTCAGACGCATAGATCCTTCCCTTTCTCCCCGGATAGGGGAATCCTTGAAGCAACATTCTTCGGCAGCCAAGAAGACACGATTAAGACCCTTGTGTTGAGTTTAGGTAGCCCGCATCTCACTGTCAAGTCATCGAAGCGCCGTTTGTCGCAGCGTCGTTGTGGCAGCTGGGTCTCATCTCGGTCTCAGTCAAGGAGATTCGAGCCATCGGGCCAGTCCACGCCCTCCCTCCGCAGACCCCACCGGGTCAGGCGAAGGGGTCGGGGCTGCCGCGGAGCAAGGGAGAGGGATGCCTCCGAAATTGGGGTTGCCTCCAAGTTGTGCAATTAACGTTGAGAACTTTCTATCCCTCTTCGAAGCAGGGCGGGTAGTTTCTACCTGATTCGTGGCTTCGCTCCCGGGTAATAAGTGCGCTTCCGGGTGGGGGTCCGGAGGGTTAACCTGGAAGAGCGTTCGAGCCTCGAGTGGTGGCCCAATGGCGATCTCGAAGGGCTGGAAGATGCTCCCGCAGGTGTTGGGTTGGTAGCAGATCGGGTGGGGTTGTTTCTGAGGGTGAAATGATAACAAAAGGGGGGAAGTTCCTTTTGAAGTGTCGGTGGAAGTGCCCGGACCGTGTTTTCGGTGGGCACGAGTTCAATCCGCGCCTCGTAAGCTCCATTCGCGCCAATGTTGTCCCTAGGAAGAGTGGAAGAACTCTTCGGGGTTCAGATAAGGAGGCTCCCATGAACAGACGTAACGGTGTATTCCTCGCGTGCGTTGTGGTGGTTGCTGGTGCTCTTGGATCGCTGGGATGGGCCCAGAGCGCCCCAAAGGAAAAGGGAAAGGTGCTCGAGGTGGCTAAGGTGCATGCAACAGCTCCGGCGGCCACCGACATTGACAAGACCGTCACGCTCGACGGCCTCCTCGCCAAGAAGGGGCCCCAAGACTGGTCTGCTGAGAAGGGCGCCACGATCGAAGGCTTCGTCATGCAGGTCGAGACGGATCGGGACGGCGATATCGTCGTGTTTCTGGCTCCCGCCGCCGACCAGACGGATAGCAAGCAGTGGGTTCTGGCGGAAGTCCCACCCGATTGGCAGAAAGCAGCCCCGGAACTGTCTAAGGTGAGCCTCCACAAGCTCTATGGGAAGCAGGTCAGCGTAACCGGATGGCTCTACTACGACAACAAGGGCGACCAGGACCCTCGCGGCACTCTCTGGGAAATCCATCCCGCCACGAGCATTACTGCCATTGCTCATTGAGCTGGACGTCACGAGCGGCGCCGGGCACAACCGGCGGCCTATCGGCGGGGCGGCTTCGGCCGCCCTGTTCTTTGTGCGGCGCCGGGCCGGGGACGGCATGCAGGGCCGCATGACTACGGCACGCTGATCGGTTCGAGCGACACCGAGCTGAGCCAGCTGGTGGTTCGAAGCACCGGAGGGGCGGCGTGCGCCACCGCGATCACGGGCGTCCACGGACCGATGAAGATCGAGCCGGTGACGGGCAACGCCTCCGGTGGGACGTCGCAGACCATTGGCATTTTGATCACGAGTGACTCGCCGATCCTGAGTCGCGCTCGTTGATGCGCGATCCAATGCGGCAGGCGAGGACCGTCGCCGAGGCGGCGGCCGTCCACGTCGCGATCGAGGGATCTCCCAATCCGCCACAATGACCGATCGCACCTCGATTCTCGGCCTCATCGGGGCTAGAATCCGGGCGTGAGATCGACAGCACCAGAGCACAACAAGGCCGGGGCCTGGCCCTTGGGTTTCCAAGCGGAGGAAGCCAGCGAATGAAATCACCCCAAGCGCGAGTGGTGATCTGCGGCTACTACGGCTTCGGGAACGCCGGCGACGAACTGATCCTCGCCGGGATGCTGCGCGAGCTGCGTGCGTTGCGGCCCGGGCTCACCGCGACCGTGATCTCCGGCAACCCTCCAGCGACCCAGGCGAGCCATGGGGTTGATGCGGTTCACTGGCAGGACGTGCCCGCGATCGCCGCCCATGTCCGCGCAGCGGACCTGGTGCTCGTGGGCGGCGGCGGCCTCTTCCAGGAGTACTCGGGGATCGACCCGGACAGCCTGTTCACCGACCGGCACTACGCCATCACGTTCTACGCCGAGCCTGCGATCCTCGGCGCCCTCTGCGGGCGGCCCGTCATGCTGTACGCGATCGGCGTCGGTCCCCTCACTTCGGAGCATGGGCGGCGGACCGTGCGCGCCGCCTGCGACGCCGCCCAGGTCATCACGTTGCGGGACGAGGAATCGGCGCGCATCGTCGCCTCCCTCGGCGTCGATCCGGCGCGCCTGCGGGTGACCGCGGACCCCGCCTTCGCTCTGCCCGTTGCGGATGGTGCGTCGGCGCCGGCGGGCCTCGTCGAGGCGTCGCCCGGGGGGCCAGGACTCCTTGTGGGTGTTTCGTTGCGCCACTGGGACGTGGGGGTCGCGTCCTACTTCTGGGAGCACGAACTGGCGGCCGGGTTCGACGCGTTCATGGCGACGCACGAGGCTCGCCTGCTGTTCGTGCCGTTCCAACACTCCTCCCGCACCTCCGAGAACGACACCGCGGTGGCGGAGCGGGTGCGCTCCCTGTTGCGCGACCCCGATCGCGCCGCGGTCCTCTCGGGCGAGTGCGATCCGGCCGAGCTGGGGGCCATCCTGGGCCGCTGCGACCTGGTGGTGGGGATGCGCCTCCACGCGGTGATTCTCGCTGCGGTCTCCGGCGTGCCCAGCGTGGCGCTGGCGTACGACCCCAAGGTCGATCAGGCGATGCGGCAGGTCGGCGCGGAGCAGTTCGTCGTCCCCCTCCCGGACATCGAGGCACGGGCCGTCGCGCTTCGGATGGGGCAGGCCCTTGCCGAGAACAAGGCCCGCCGCAAGGACCGTGGCGAGCGGGTCGTACGCCTCGCAGAGCTGGCGCGGAGCAACGCCGCCGCGGCGATCGATCTGCTCGACCGCGGCTCGGTGACGCGGGAGCTGAGCCCGGCGCTCTCGGAGGTGGTCGCCCGTACCGTGACTTCCCGGTTTGAAGTCGAGGCGGCGCTGCGTGACGAGGTGGCCGCGCTCCGCGGGGCGAAGGGCCAAGCCGAGACCGCCCTCGAGGCAAGGGCCGAGCAGCTGCGCCGGGTCCAGCAAGACCTGGCGCGGCAAGGCGCGGAGCTGCAGCAGGTCCGGGCCGACCTTGCGGCGAAGACCGGGGAGCTGGACCAGGCGCAGAACGAGCTGACACGGCGTGGCGAGGAGCTGGAGCGCTCCCGGTCGGAGGCCGCTCAGCTCCGCGATCGGGTGAGCAGTGCCACCAACGAGCTGTTCCGCATCCACCGCTCGCGGCTGTGGTGGCTGGCCTCGCGCTACTGGCGTTTCCTCGAGATGATCGGCCGCCTGCCGGGGCGGAGACGGACTCCGTCCATGGCGATGCCGGCGCCATCGCCCCGACCCAAGCCTGCACGGGCTCGCACCGCGGGTGCCGCGCCGGCCTCCGAGAGCGAGGACGAAACCGTCTCGCAGCCATTCGTGGCCGCGGCGACGCTCGCGGCCAAGCATGACGTGGTCTGCCTGCCCATCATCGAC
>Ga0182011_10003015_pt1 | contig 13947 bp, 18 predicted proteins | sample 711E1DmetaG_FD_120481 | JGI IMG/M metagenome (GOLD analysis project Ga0182011, IMG submission 120481) | Permafrost microbial communities from Stordalen Mire, Sweden - 711E1D metaG | ecosystem: Environmental > Terrestrial > Soil > Wetlands > Permafrost | place: Sweden: Stordalen | collected... | reverse complement strand
TACAACATGACCGGCTGGAGGATCGGCTCCGTGGTCGGCAACAGCGAAGTCGTAGCAGGAATCGGCAAGATCAAGAGCAACATTGACTCCGGCACCTTTGGAGCAGTGCAGGATGCGGGAATCGCTGCGTTGCGAAGCCCTGATCGGGTTGTGGACGACATCCGCAAGATCTACCAGCACCGGATAGAGATTCTCTATCAGGCCTTGCGAGATCTGGGACTGGAGCTGGAAAAGCCCAGGGCCACTCTCTACCTCTGGGCCTGGGTGGGCGGGAGCTCCATTCAGTATGCTGAGCGGCTGCTGGAAAAGACGGGCATCGTGGCTACGCCCGGACTGGGATTCGGAAAATACGGCGAGGGCTACATCAGATTCTCCATTACCCAGCAAACGAAGAGAATAGAAGAGGCTGTGGTGCGGCTGGAGAAGATGGGGCCGTGAGAGTTGCAGTTCCTCTCAAAATTCGGAGGGAGTTTAATTGCTAGAAAGTTATTCTGCAAAGGAATTAGAGGCTAAGTGGCAGAAGACCTGGGAAGAAAAGATGGTCTTCCAGCCTGAGCCCGATGAGCGCCAGAAGTTTTTCTTAACCATACCTTATCCTTATCTTAATGGAAATTTGCATGCCGGTCACACGCGCACTTTCACTATCGGTGATGCCGTGGCTCGCTACCGGCGCATGAGGGGCGACAACGTTCTCTTTCCCATGGCTTTTCATGCCACAGGGACGCCTATCGTCGGTCTCTCCGAACTCATCGCCCACAAAGACCCTCTCATCTGGGGAGTCTACACCAAGCTGCATGGCATTCCTGAGGATGAACTGAGTGAGCTTAACACGCCGGAAAAGATAGTGCTCTACTTCCGCCGCCAGGCCAAGGCAGCCATGCAGAGCATCGGCTATTCCATAGATTGGAGGCGGGAGTTCACCACCACGGATCCGGCTTACAGCAAGTTCATCGAGTGGCAGTACGGCATACTGAGATGTCTGGATTATGTGGTAAAGGGCAGCCATCCGGTGCGCTGGTGTCCGCATGACCGGAATCCAGTCGAAGATCACGACATTCTCAAAGGCGAGGATGCCACTATCATGGACTTTTCCCTGATCAAGTTCAGGATGCATGGTCCGACCGGCGATAAGACCGGTGATGCGACTGGCGATATGATCTTGCCCTGCGCCACCCTACGGCCGGAGACGGTCTACGGTGTGGTCAACCTCTGGCTCAACCCGGATGTGACCTATGTTCGGGCCAAAGTAAACGGCGAGACCTGGATCGTCTCCCGCGAAGCGTATGAGAAGCTGACCTTTACCGACAGGCAGGTAGCCTCGGGTCCAGAGGTATCCGGAAAAGAGCTGATCGGCAAGACCGTCACAAATCCGCTCACGGGCACCGAGGTTCTCGTCCTGCCCGCAGCTTTTGTGGACCCGGACAACGGCTCGGGAATCGTCATGTCGGTTCCGGCTCATGCGCCTTACGATTATCTGGCATTGAAGGATCTGTACGATAAAGATCTGTCCGAGTACGGCATCACCAGTGACCTGCGCCAGATCAAGTTCATCTCTCTGATTGAGTCGCCCGGATACGGAGAATTTCCGGCAGTAGAAGTCGTGAACGAGCTGAAGGTGTTGGACCAGAACGATCTCAAGGCCGAGGAGGCAACGAAGCTCGTCTACCGGCGTGAGTTTCATAACGGCGTTCTGAAGGCCAAAACAGGCCGCTACGCCGGCACGGCGGTCTCCAAGATCAAGGATGTCCTGCTTGCCGACCTGATTGAGAAGGGCATCGCTGAGGTCTTTTACGAGTTCTCAGAGAAGCCGGTCATCTGCCGCTGCGGTACAAGATGCGTCATCATGCTGGTGAGGGACCAGTGGTTCCTGGAGTACTCCGATCCGGAGTGGAAGGCCAACGTGCTCCGCTGTCTAGCAGGCATGCGCATTATCCCACCGGAGTTTCGGGTGGAGTTCGAGAACAAGATCGACTGGCTCAAGGACAAGGCCTGCGCCCGGCGTAAGGGATTGGGCACCCATCTGCCCTGGGATAAGGAGTGGCTCATTGAATCACTGGGAGACAGCACCATCTACATGGCCTACTACATTCTGGCCAAGTATGTGAACGCAGGCATGAAGATCGACAGCCTGCCGCCGGAGTTCTTCGAGTACATATTCATGAACAATGGAGATGAAGCCGCGGTAGCGAAGCAGACGGGCTTGCCCCAGAAAACGGTGCAGCAGATTCACGACGACTTCGCCTACTGGTATCCTGTGGACCTGCGCACCTCGGGAAAGGATCTCGTCGCAAATCACCTGCTCTTCTTCCTCTATCATCATGTGGCCATCTTCCCGGAACGGCTCTGGCCCAAAGCCATTGCAGTGAACGGATTCGTCTCTCTGGAGGGCAAGAAGATGTCCAAGTCCAAGGGGCCGCTGCTCACCCTCCGTGAGGCCGTTGCCGAGAACGGGGCGGATGTGACGCGGCTCTACATCCTGGGCAATGCCGAAGGGACGGCGGACGTGGACTGGCGAAATGACGGAGTCGAATCCACCCACGCCCATATGGAGAGGTTCTACAATCTGGCGCGTGAGATTTTGGCAGACAGCAGCATTGATGAGAAGGCGGAGAAGACGCTCGTCGATCGCTGGATGCTCTCCCGGTTGCAGCGACGCATCCAGGAGGCCACGACTGCCATGGATAACATCCAAACGCGACGCGCGCTGCAGAGTGCCTTCTACCTGCTATTCAACGACCTGCGCTGGTATCAGCGCCGGGGAGGCAAGAACCAGCTGCGTGCGGTCCTGTCCGCCTGGGTGCGGATGATGTCGCCCTTCACGCCGCACGTCTGCGAGGAGCTATGGGCGGCAGGATTGGGCGAGGGTTACGCATCGCTGGCCGAGTGGCCCGTGGCAGATGAGGCTCTCATCGATGTAAAGGCCGAGAAGGCCGAGGATCTCCTGGAGCGTACTCTGAACGACGTGCAGGAGATCGTAAATGTAACCAAGGCCAAGCCGAGCAAGATCACGCTCTACACGACACCTACCTGGAAGCGGGAGATGCTGCGGCTCGCCGTGGAAAGCGCAGCGGGCGGGAAGCTGGACATGGGCGCGCTCATGAAGGCGGCCATGGCGACGCCCTCTATTGCGGAACACAAGAAGGATGCGCCCAAGTATGCGCAGAAGCTGGCCAAGGCGGCCCACTCACTTTCGGCGGAGGCGCTGGGGCTGGACGAGTTCGAGACGCTTGTCAGGGAGAAGGGTTACCTGGCTGCTGCCATGGGCGTGCCTGTGGAGGTCTTTTCGGCAGACGAGGCCGGGGAGGACCCCAAGGGAAAGAGCCGTCAAGCGGAACCGGGGAGACCGGCAATTTATATTGAGTAAGCCTCCGGTTCCTTTTTTCCCAATGTAGCTATCAAGGAGTCCGCTTATGCCTCAAGAGCTAATCTCCGCAATGCGGTCATTAATCCACAAGGGATGTATAACCTTCACAGATCATGCCAGAACCAGGATGTTTGAACGAGGAATCGAATCCAACGCCGTAATAGATTTAATATTGAAGGGCGAGATAATAGAAAGATATCCAGAAAGCACGCCGTGTCCTTCAGCATTAATATTAGGGTCTGTTGAAAGCCACGCATGTCATGTGGTTGCGGCATTATGCAGAGATCGGGTGAAAATCGTCACCGTCTATTGGCCTGATGAAGAAGTGTGGTTAGATTCGAGAATGAGGAAGTGCAAATGAGTTCTGATGTCCATGATTGCTGCTGTTGTGCAGGCAAGATGCGTGAGGGCAGGCATGATTTCATGGCTAGGGTTGTGGATGAGATCATTGTCATCAAGGATGTTCCAGCCCTTATCTGCGATACCTGCGGCGAGGTCGAATACACGCTGGATGTATCAAAAGAGATCGATGTGATCATGAAGGAATTTTTCGCGGGACGATTACTGGCAAAGCCCCTGGCGGCGGGGGAGATCAGATTTATGCCCAAGCATGCAGACTCGATTGCTTGAACGTCTTTGCTTTAGCAAACTCACGCGCGAGCGGGCGTACCTGGCTGCGACCATGTATGTGCCTGTGGAGGTCTTTTCAGCGGACGAGGCGGGGGAGGACCCCAAGGGCAAGAGCAAACAAGCGGAACCGGGAAGGCCGGCGATATATATTGAGTGAAACGGATTCGCTCTCTATTTAGGCTGAAGTCCGTTGACTCCGGGTGCAAAACCCGAGGCTAACGGAATTTACCGCAGAGGCGCAGGGCGCACAGAGGACGAAGACGGAGGACGGCGATATATATTGAGTGAAGCCTCGGGTTCTTTTTTCTCAATGTAGATATCAAAGGAATCCGCTTATGCACCTTTTCAATTGGTCTGCAGCTTAACCGCCGTCGCTTGGCCGGCCGCGGCCTAGAGCGGCGCCCCTGACCATAGCGCGGGAGGCCCGCAGGCCGACTCGCGGCACCCCGGAAGAATGCGCTGATGCTTTCCTTGCTTGTATCTACGAAGTCCAGTCTGCAGTTGAATGATATCATCATATCTTATAACTAAGCGCAAGAGATCTAACAACTTCTTCCGGGTTTCCGCGCGGTGTTACGCGCTGGGGTGACGGGGCCCACTCCAGGTCGTGGCGGCCCCCCTAACCCCGCGTCCGCGGGGAACAATAAATGAAGCTCTGCCCTTTAGGTTTGGACGTTTTTGAGAAGGTCCGAAGCAGAGTGCCTATCCGAACCGCCCACATGCCATTATTGATGGAGAACGAACTGTATGCTCTGACATCATCGACTCGATTGCATGCTGAACGTGGAAGTATCCAGGCGGGGCACAGACAACAGGCGCACACCCATGGGCACGCGTGCATACGATGATTCAAATGGGGCTCTTGTCGATCATTTCGACTTCGAGGATTTCTCCCTCGTTGTTCACAATTAGCCTGAACTCCTTGCCATCTTCTTCGAATAGATCCTGGACAAGGCAAATGACCACCCAGTTTTCAGCGTCTCTTTTTGCAGAAACAGTCTCAAAGATAAATTTGGTTAAGGTTTTGGTGTCTTGGAAATATCTTTTGGCCGCCATTGCAGCTTCTTTGGCATCCATGTCATCACTTGAAGTTCAAGATGAGCAACACATTTATCAATTTTTCCAGGGACATGCAGAGCGAGATGAATTCGTGCAATTCTGCACATAGCTTGCCGAGGCAACGCACCCCTGAGCGCGCGCACATACGATCGAGTGTTCCGGTGAAGGCTGCTCGAAGGATGAGGCGGGGAGGGCACCAAGGGCAAGAGCCGATAGGCGGAACCAGGGAGGCCAGCGATTTATATTAAATAAAATTAGATGACTAAATGCTAGCGGTCCATTAGCTTGCGAGTCGGCGCAACGTCTAACTTAGGAGATTTTATGTTAAATATACTTGGCAAAGGGGGGAGTTCTCCTGAAATCTAATTCGTGTTTAAAATACCCGCAACCGAAAATACTTTTAGTAGATATGAATAGTGATGTAGAAATCAGATTGAAAGATTCTGGATATAGCGTTTCAACGGGGAGTTTCGGGATTCCGTATAAGGTCCCAGTAGCTGATGGATATCAACCTGTAATCACTAATGGAAATATGCCTGGAGATTTGGCAGAGCAAGAAATAATAATAATAAATCTTTTGCAAGATGATATTTTGGATAAACCAAAAGGAGAGAAAGCAACTTCTAAAGGAGAAAATGATTGGTGGGCTAGTTGTAGATATGGTCAAATTGATCCTAGGCCAAGGAGAATGGCTTGGGTTCAAAAGGCTTTCGACAGAATCTTGAAGCATGGCGGAGTCTTCATTATTTTTGCGGATGATAAAGAAATTCAAAAATTGATGTATGGACATATATACTTGGGTGCCCTTCAAGAACAAGAAGATCTAAGTCATAAATACCATAATTGGTGCTTTCTTTCAGATTTATATTATTTGGAGGTCAAATCGGCTCAAGGACGCGAAATTGTAACTGAAAATAGTCCGATAAGTGTAAAGGATTATATTAAAGATGCTTTCTATAGATGTACATTGAATCCAATTGATCAATCCGCGAAAGAGCGGTTTCTATCTTTGGCAGAAAATAAATATGGTGAATCTATATCGTGTGCGATTTTTCCGCATGATGATATTAAGGGCTATATTTTTATATTTCCTCAAATTACGGATATTTCTTCATTCATTATTTCATTTCTAGATGAACCATTGTCGGTTCTATCTCCTCATCTATTCCCCTATTCAGAGAAAGCAAAGTGGCTAAGATATCCTGAATATGAAATAAATTCGGTAATAGAACTAAAGAAACGAATTAGCGAACTACAAGAAAAGACAAAAGTAGAGGTAGCTGAACTAGAAAAAGAGTGTGTAGAAGAGAGACAAAAATTTGGCTACTTGCATGATTTGCTTTCAAGTTCGAGCAATCCTCTTGTAATTGCCGTCAAGACGACACTCGAATCGCTTGGTTTTTCATCCATTATTGATGCCGATGAAGTGTTAAAAAAATCGGGCGGTTCCGGCCCAAAGCGTGAGGATTTAAGAATCTGTGATGGATCACCCATCTTACTTATTGAAATTAAAGGGATTAGTGGATTGCCAAGAGATGACGACGCATTACAAGTTTCAAAATATATGATTCCAAGAATGAAAGAATGGGGCCGCACAGATATTCAAGGTTTATCCATAATTAACCATCAAAAAAATTTACCCCCTTTGGAACGAGAGAATAAGTTGGTATTTCGTGATGATATTTTAGCCAATGCCAGCGAGCAAGGGTTTGGTCTATTAACTGCTTGGGATTTATTCAGATTGGCGAGAAGTTACAAAAAGAACAATTGGAAACACGATTATATCAAAGAAATACTTTATAAAAAAGGTCGCATTGAAATTATCCCTAGTCATTATACATATCTTGGAGTCATAAGAGACTATGCTGAGAGAGTAAACGCAGTTGGTATAGAAATTGAAGCAAATGAAATTAAGCTAGGCGATCAGATTGCATTTGAGCTACCAATTGAATTTGAAGAACAAAATGTGGAATCTCTTCAAATAGATAGAAAGCCTTGCAATTTGGCAAAAGCTGGGATGCTTGTAGGAATTAAGACTCATTTAACAAAGGAGCAAGCTAAAAAAGGAGTGCGCGTTTTTAAAGTTGGTTAAATAATGAGCTTGTTGTAAAAGACAATAACCTTGTAAGCAAATACCAGAGTTATAAAGCCATCTAACCAGAGCTCATAGATTCATGTAGAATATCTGGCGGCTGCCGGAAGGCAGTGGTTTATATTGGATTTGGAAAGATGAGGTGTAGATGAGTTCTGATGCCCATGATTGCTGCCGTTGCGCAGGCAAGATGCATAAGGGCAAGCATGATTTCATGGCCAGGGTTGTGGATGAAATCATTGTCATCAAGGATGTTCCGGCCCTTATCTGCGACATCTGCAGCGAGGTCGAATACACGCTGGATGTATCAAAAGATATCGATGTGATCATGAAGGAATTTTTCGCGGGACGATTACTGGCAAAGCCCCTGGCGGCGGGGGAGATCAGGTTCATGCCCAAGCATGCAGACTCGATTGCATGAGTGGCTTTTGGTTCAACAAATTCACGCGCGAGCGGGCAGACCAGGCTGCGGCCATGGGAACGCCTGTGGAGGCCCGCTCGGCGGACGAGCTGGAAGAGGACCCCAAAGGGCAAGATCCGACATGCGGAACTGGGGAGGCAGGCGATATATATTAAGTGAAGAGATTATGGTGCTAGCCCAAGAACACCAATTATTATATGGATTGACATCATATTTGTTTTAAAGGAGGCGGAGAATGAGCGAATTCAAAGCATTATTCACATCTTCGAAAGATATTGATGCAAAATTTGGAATTATAAAAATTGGAAAGTATATTATAGAGCCTCTGCCAACGAATTCAGGGAATCAAGCAGGATCTACGATTAATTACTTGCTGCGTTTTGAAGATGATTTTAGAGAAGGAGAAATGTCGAGTAATCCCATTGCAGAGGCTCAAATATTTCTATCATTTTTGTCACTCCAATTGGGCTCTAGAATAGATATAGATTCTACGATGTATAACAATGTCAAAACTACTATGCCGGATTCGGTAGACACTGATATCTATAAAGAATTTAGAAACATGGTAACTTTGCTTCCCGATCTAGACGTTAGGCTGAATAAAATAATGAGTCTGGATGATAGTATTGCTATTCAATTCTTGCGTGCATGCGAGATATACCGAATTGCGGTTAACTTGATAGGAAATAATAACACACTTAGCTTTTTCTTGTTGAGTACCTCTATAGAATGCTTATCGAATAAGGTCTCGTTGAAACGAGGTGTCTGTGAAAAATTCGTGGACTTTATTGCAACATATTATCCTGATAAAATTAATTTTAAGGATGAAGTGGAATATATCTCTGTACTGAAGGAAATTTATTACAATCATAGGTCTGGATTTACGCATGGCGGCAAAGCAGTTCCTGAAGCATCTCATTTAGCAGATAAATTAAATAAAGCATATATTAAAAACTCTGTCGAGGGAAAAGAAGTCCGTACTCCTGGTCTAAAATGGTTCGAACTTGTAGTTAGAAGTTGCTTAATTGATTTTCTGGATAAGACCAAACAAAAAGACGTTGGTCTTCAGAATGACCATTTTAAGGCGATCTCCGTTAACCGCGGAGTCGTTCATCTAATTGCAAAACGATCGTTGGTCCCTGGTCAGGTAGTAACTACTGGAGATGTAGATCTAGATTAGATTCGGTATTGCTTGAATATCGTGTAATCATCTTCTGAGTTCCAGTCGATCGTCCGAACGGATGCACGCGGGCCTGTGAGGAGTGTGCTGGGGGGACACGAGGTCCAAGAGCTAAAAGAAGGCGACGCGCATGAGCGCAGCCCGGGGCAACAGCAGCAACCACGATCGATCGGCTGCCCGGCGCTGCTGTCGATAGTCCCGCAAGGATCGCAATTTGTAGCATGCAACAGATCGCTCTGCTAAAGTCTCTGTGCGTCCTCTGTGCGCTCTGTGTCTCTGTGGTGAAATTGTTAGTTGTTAGTTTATAATTATCTTCTAATATTAATAACAAATCGAGTGCATTGCCTTTCCAATACTGCACCAGGAGAACTGCCCCTTTCCGAATACTACTACAAATGATCCGAGGCCCGATCGGCCTCCCGCGTCCCTTAAGTGCAATCGCACGCATGCGAACCAGACAGGCGGCCAGCGAGCTGCGGTAATGCGAGCAGGACCGGAAGCGGATCATGTTTGCGCCTTCAAGTGATTAGTGCGAGCTAAAAGCTATATCCCATCAATGACAATAACTCTCGCAATGTTTGCGGAATACATCAAAGCGGCAATGGATAAAGCGGTCTATGAGATCATCGACGATCCTGAGCCCTTTTATGGCGAGATACCGGAGCTTCAGGGTGTTTGGGCCTCAGGAAAGACGCTGGAAGCCTGTAGAGATGACCTCATGAGCGCCCTGGAAGATTGGATAGCGTTTCGCCTTAGAACGGGACGGTCCATTCCATCGATAGGTGGAGCTTCAATCGCAGTTTCATTGGAGCCAGTGAGCGTTGTTGAATAAGCTCACTCCAGTCTCAAGGCGAGAGCTTATAAGACGACTACGGAAACTGGGTTTTGATGGCCCCTACCCAGGATCGAGACATGAGGTTTGATTTGGCAAAAATAGAATATGTATTTAGATTTACACGCTCACTTCTACAGAAGCTGCCGTGGTAGTTGGTTCAGGTATGCTTAGAGACTCCGCCTTCAGCCCTTCCAGGTGAAACTCTATTGCCTCTTTCATCAACTCTCGCGTCTCTTTTCTCGTTGGACCGGTTGCTATGACACCTGGCAAATCCGGGCAATAAGCGGCGTAATTATTTTCGGCCTTTTCTATGATGATCAGATATTCAGTCATCTTTCCCGATCTCCTTGATACCACTTTGCTTCAATATGCTATTCAAGGTACCCCTTGGTACTTCATCATCCAAATTCCCTGAGATGGTCACCAATCCACTCTTAAAATGGTGCTTGTATTGTCTGTGACTACCTCTTGTTCTATCAAGGAACCATCCATCTTCTTCTACTAGCAATTGATTTGCCTCTCAAAACACTCCCGACGGTCCAGCTCGAATTGCAACCCTCGCCCACCGAGCGATCTCTGTGGCTGTGGCATGCTCCCGCGCGCTTGGATGCCCGCTCGTACATAGCAGGCCCGCCCGGACGACATCGCCGCAAGCCCGAACGGCCCGGAACACAGGCAGCGGCAAAGAGCGCAGCCCGGGGCAGCAGCTGCAACCACGGTCGATGGGCTGCCCGGTGCTGCTGTCGATAGCCCGCAAGAATCGATTAGATGGAGACTGCCCGAGAGTTGCCTCCGAAGTGTTTCGGAGCCTCTGGGTTAACGAGATCTCATTTGCTCGTCTTGGCAAGCTGAGATCGTACAAATTCCATGAATTGACGCAAGCCTACGCACGGATCATCATCAATATGGCTCTCCTCAACTGCATCCTGAGAGCCATTATGAAAGTGTTTGGGATAAGTCGAAACACTTTGCCAATTTGTGTCTGGAAAATTATCATGGCGGTACATGGAGCCATCGATGTGCCTTCTCTCCCAATGATAAGAAAATCGCCCCGAGATCTTTAGAGAGAACCATATATCAATAAATGAGCCATCCTCCACAAATGCTCTGAGCTTGCCGCGAGAAATGATAGTATCGGTCAAAATATCTGCATATTCTGTATCGATGATTCTCTTCAGCAGCATTAGATCTGCTACTATTATGGAATGTTCTTCATCGCGGCTAATAGCTCATCTCTCCTGGATTCCAAGTAGTCTAGTTCCTGAAAATCGTCCAGAACATCCTCCTCACGAACCGCCCCTTTTTTCAGCTTTTCATCCAGTTCAAATATGGATCTCACAGCATGCTTTGTCCTAATCTCGAATATCTCTGCTTCAATGCACCTCAATTCTTTCTCCAAGAAGGCCTTGATGCTAGCTCGAGCAAGAACGTCACGATCCATCTTCAATGCACTTGCAACCTCATCGATTACTTCCATGATCGGATACCATCCAATAAGACTGTCATTAAGATATTTCAATCCTATTGTTTCTGAATATGCAGGTATAGACACGAATGCCAGATTCCTGCACTCAGAAAGATGTACAAATAGTACTCCAGCGCGACCGAGCACGATCGCCCGCCAGGCAAGCCAATCCGTCCGGACGACTTGGCAGTAATCCCGGATGGCCCCGGCCCGAAGGCGGCGGCCACGAGCGCAGCCGCACCACTAACGGTCGATGGGGCTGCCCGGCGCTGCTGCCAGCGGTCCGCAAGGATCACAATTTGCAGCTTGCAACAGATCGCTCTGCTGAAAAGTCTCTATGCGTCCTCTGTGCGCTCTGTGTCTCCGTGGTGAAATTAATAGTTGTTAAGCTATAATTATTAGATAATATTAATAACAAACCGAATGCATTGATTTCCAAATCCTGCACCAGGAGAACTGCTTTTTCCTGGGTCAGGCACCACCTGGCCATCAGACCCGACCGGCCTCCTGCTCGCCAGGACGACATCGCCGCAGGCCCGGACGGCTCGGATCACAAGTGTCGGCCATGAGCCTAAGCCGGACACGATGCAAGGCAAGTGGTAAGTCGTTGTTTTTGTAGCAGAAAAGGTTTATTGGATGGGATGACAAATAATTGGATGACGGCTTAGCCATGAGTTGCGAAAAAATCACTTACCGCCTTCATGCAGTTCAGCGAATGTTCGAGCGCAAGATCACGTCAGAAGAGGTTCGATGCGTGCTGGAGACGGGAGTGGTGATTGAAGAATACCCTGACGATACTCCGTACCCAAGTCGCCTGATCCTGAGATGCTATAAAGGTCGCCTCATTCATGTCGTTGCAGCAAAAAATTTGAACAACCAGAGGATAATCGTAATCACAGTCTACGAGCCAGATCCTTCAGAATGGGACCCGGATTGCAAGAAGAGGATTTCATGAAATGCGTTATCTGCAAAAATGGATCTACTAAGCCCGGCACAACAACAGTTACTTTTGAGCGCGGTTGCCTGACAATGGTGGTGAAATGCGTGCCTGCTCAAGTTTGCCCGAATTGTGGCGAAGCATACATAAGTGAGTTGGTTACCGCCGAGTTGCTCAAGGATGCAGAAGAACGGGCCAAGACCGGGGCGCAAGTGGAGATTCGACAATACGTGGCTGCCTGATTCTCTTACCTTGCGATGCTGCTATATTTCAACCTGCCAAGAAGCCCTCTTTAAAAGGGTTCCCACGCGCGGATGCCCGCTCGTGCATGCATATGGGCTCATATGGACGACACGCACATGAGACCGGACGGCTCCGGCCCACAGGCGGACACGAGCGCAGCCCGAGCGATGGCCGCAACCAAGACCGAGCGGCCGCCAGGTGATGCAGCTGGTTCTCCACAAAATATAGGATGGCAACAAACCTCATACCAGTTGGTAGGGTGTAATTATATGCCAATAGTGATAGCAAGTCAAAATCAAAAAATGAAATAATAAATTCCTGGCAAAAGGATATATTCTAAGAGACAACATACAATCCATAAAGAGGCCGCTCATGTCTGTCAGCCAATCCAAACCATATCCTCAATCAGGGACAAAAGAGAAGGTCGATTCGAAGGAAGCATTTGCTGATAAAACTAATCTTGAAGATTTAATAGAATACGACATAGTAGTTCGCATGCCGCCCAAGAAAAGGTATTCCTTAGAGATGGATGTAAGAGGAATCGTCAAGGCAAAGCCGAAGGTTACATTGCCCGAGGCAATCTAGCCATAACCATATTTTTGGTTTCATGAGAATCTATCCCTGGTATGATATCGTTGATGCAGACGAAGTTTTAATGCAGGGCGATCTTATAAGCTCATGTCCGGTCATCGTCCCATCTTCATCAATCGGGGTAGGAAGGATCTCTGCGGAGATAATCGAATACGATGTGATTGTAATGAGCCAATCCTGCGATCTTGCCCATCACAAGCTGGATAATGTTCTAGTGAGTCCTATTTGGCCAATCATCGAAATGGGATCTGAAAATGATTTCTTCCTGAGTCGCAAAGGCAAAGAATCGCTGCGTCAGGGAAACCTTCCTGGGTACCATCTCCTAAACAAATGCGAGTTGGAATGATTCGTTGCAGATTTTCAGGTGGTGGATTTCAGGAATGTCTATGGCGTCCCTTTGGATTTTTTGATTGATTTATCCAAACGTAATGGCAAAAGATTAAGGCTGATGCCGCCTTACAGAGAACATTTGTCCCAGGCATTTGCAAGATTTTTTATGAGAGTAGGACTTCCCGTTGATATAGATTTGTTTTAAATAGTTTAGGTTTGTATCGAGCTGCATCTCGTTTCTTAAATAGGGTCGATCGGCCTACTGCCTCTTCCACGAGCGCTTAACATGCAATCCAGCCCGCCCGGACGACAGCGCTGCAAGCCCGGACGGCCCCAGCCCACAATCGGGCACGAGCGCGGCCGGGACCCCGAGCTGGTATGCCTAAACAGGGTCGCTATTTATCATCTATCTCTTGCAGGATCTCCCTAACCTTGGCTTTCAAGATCGGCATATCAAGCTCTGCAGTCTCCCAGACTTGTCTGAGATCAATTCCAAAGTACTGTGCACGAGAATGTTTCTTAAGTCCACGATATCGGCCCAGGGAATGTTCTGATTTTGTTCTGTCAGCTCATCCGATAGATGATTCGAAGCTTCGCCGATAACCTGGAGGTGATGAATTATCCAGACTTGTGTTCGTTCATCTTCGATAAAGGCCTGATAGCCAATGGAAACATACGGCTCTTCGCTGTTTCATGTGGGTAAATTGAATTCGAGTTTTCCAGTCCTGAGATAAATAGTAGTAATGAAATTTTTTGTTGATCTAAAGCCTCTTGCACTATCCTTTGCAGCCTGAATCAGG
>Ga0182011_10003014_pt1 | contig 13948 bp, 12 predicted proteins | sample 711E1DmetaG_FD_120481 | JGI IMG/M metagenome (GOLD analysis project Ga0182011, IMG submission 120481) | Permafrost microbial communities from Stordalen Mire, Sweden - 711E1D metaG | ecosystem: Environmental > Terrestrial > Soil > Wetlands > Permafrost | place: Sweden: Stordalen | collected... | reverse complement strand
GATTTTTCATACATTATTTGGAGGATTTATGTGGGAGAGCCTCAATCTGAAAAAAATAGTTGAGTACGCAAAGGATCCATACCCTTCCATCAGAAAATGGGCCAAGGATACAGGGAAAAAAGTGGTGGGGAGTACCATTGCCGACGTCCCCGAAGAGGTTATTTATGCTTTTGGTTTTTTACCCGTTGCCATACTCGGCACAAACAAACCCCTGAAAAAGGCCCCCAGTCTTCTGCCTGATAATGCCTGCTCCCTGGCAAGAAGCAATCTTGAACTGGCGCTCAGTTATGAGGGTGATCTCTTTGACGGATTTGTCCTGCCGCAGGTATGCGACACCACCCAGCACCTCTCCGATATCTGGAGAATCAACTTCCCCGATAAATACGTTGAAAGTTACCTCGCGCCGAGGCAGGTAGACAGACCCAGCGCCAGATACTGGGTGAAAGAAGAAATCGAAAGGCTTATCACATCGCTCGGCCAATGGTCCGGTAAGACAGTGAGCGACGAAGACCTCAACAAATCCATTGCCATACACAACGAGAACAAGGCGCTTCTCAAGGAACTCTATGAAATCAAGAAAAAGTTCCCGGGAACCATTACGAACAAACAGTTTTTTGCCATGCTGAAGCTTTCGGAGCAAGTCGATAAGGCGGAATTCAACAAAAGCCTCAGGGCCATCAAGGACAGCTTGAAACTAAAAAAGGGGAGGGGCTATACCGATATCATCCTCGTCGGCATCACCTGTGATCCTCCTGAAATATACGAAACCTTCGATGAGCTGAAACTCAACATTGTCGGCGATACCCTTGTTACCGGCACGCGCTACCTTCAGGGCGACGTGACACTCAGCGCTGGCGGTACGATAGACGCGCTTACAGAAAGACATTTCAAAAGAGGCTTCTATTCGCCGATTCACGACGATGTCTACAAGAACTTCGAAGAGATCAAGAAGCTTTACAAGGAAACGAATGCGAAAGCAATCATATACGTTCACATTGAGTTCTGCGAATCCCAGGAATTTGACCTGCCGGATCTCAAAAAAATGATCAAGAAGGAAGGAATACCCGTGCACGTTCTGGATACGGAATACCAGACAACATCTCTCTCCCATATGAGAACGAGACTGCAGGCATTCTTTGAATCTCTGAAAGGGGGCTCTTTATGAGCGAGAAGCTGACATCAAAACAAATGTCGAAGAATATTACCGATGCATATCTGGAAGAGGCATTTCATGCCCACGAACTGGGCAAGCTCATAGGCTACTCAACGGCCATATCACCTGTGGAACTTTTTGTTGCCCACGATATTGTTCCTGTTTATCCCGAGAACCATTCCGTCGCGAACCTGACGGCAAAGAAAGGCGCCGAAATGTGCGCCATAACGGAGAACCTCGGCTACACAAGTCACCTCTGCGCATACGCCAGATCCGACCTGGCATACCGGCAGACAGGCATGACAGTCACGAAGGGCATTCCCGAACCGGACCTCTTCCTTGCCTGTAATGCCCAGTGTTTTACCCTCACAAAATGGTTCCAGGTCCTCGCGCGAAAAGGCAATCTCCCGCTCTTTGTCTTCGATACGCCGGAATACGTCATGGATAAAAAAACGCGGGAAGAGATCGTAAAATACTGCGTAGTCCAGCTTAAAGAACTCATCGGCTTCCTTGAGGAGGTCACGAAAAAGCAATTCGATTATGACCGGCTCAAAGAGGTCATGAAATACTCGGCGGCATCGAGCGTACTTTACAAAAAATTCCTCGACATGGCTCGATACAAACCGTCTCCGATCAGCATCTTCGACGCCCTCATCGGCATGGCCATCGCCGTGTACCGCAGGGGCACACAGGAGTGTGTCGAATACTATCAGACGCTCTGCGATGAGATCCAGGCCAAAGTCGATCAGGGTATCGGCGTCATCCAGAACGAAAAATACAGACTCTACTGGGAGAATCTTCCGGTCTGGTTTAAGTTCAGTGATCACGCGAAGCTCCTCGGTTCCTACGGCGGTGTGATCCTCACATCCCTCTATGTCCATGCGTGGAGTTTTGAATTCGATCTCAATAAAGACCCCCTTGTCACCCTCGCGGAAAACTATGTATCGAGATTCTCGAACTCCACCATCGAAGACAGGGCGTCAATGGCGTTGAAGCTCTTCGAAAAATACTCCATGAACGGCATGATCATGTTCATGAACAGAAGCTGCAAGGCCGTCTCGTTTGCGGTGCCGACCTTGAAAGATATCCTTACCAAAAAAACGGGTATCCCCGCCCTCGTGTTCGAAAGCGATATGGGCGATCAGAGATTCTACGCCGAATCACAGGTGCGCACGCGCATCGAGGCGTACTTTGAAACGCTGGACAGACTGCAGGCATAGAGGAGCATAGAGCCTTGAGTCGTAAATCGTGAGTAGCAAACAGTAAATCGGCATCGCTCTGGAAGTTTTCTTATTGAAATCAAATCAGAATTGCGGGAAAATAAATCAATGGGCGGAGAATAAAGGCAAAAACCTATCCCCACCGAACTAAGCGGCTCTGTGCTTTCAGCCCACAGCACCTTGTATCGGCGCAGTACAGATGATATAATGGATGGGATAAAGGCGAGGCGCATTATACGCTGAACAAGCAACGCGTTAGAAAGACCTGGGTTTATAAGAGGAAAATAATTTATGCATATTTTTAGTCCACATTTCTGATAGTATAGGAAAATTAAATGGAAAGAGAACTGTTATTTGTGACCGTAATCGGCGAGGATAAAAAAGGCATAGTCGCTAAAATTTCTACTTATCTCTATGAATGCAATATCAATATTGAGGATATCAGTCAGGGGATTATGGAATCATATTTTGTAATGATTATGCTTGTTGACATGAAGGGATCGAGCCGTTCCCTTGAGGTCGTCAGGGCCGGGCTCGAAAACATTGGAAAAGAGCTTGGGATACTTATCCAGATCCAGCACGAAAATATTTTTAAAATGATGCACAGGATATAAAACAATGCCATTATCTGTCGATGAAATATACGAAACCGCAAGCATGATTCTTTACCAGAATCTGGATATAAGAACTACTACACTAGGGATAAATCTGAAAGATTGTATTGATTCCGATTTCAAGGCATTTACCGGGAAAGTATATGAAAGAATTCATACAAATGCCAAAAAACTTTTGGCAGAAGCAAAAAAGCTGGAAGTCAAGTACGGCATTCCGATTGTCAACAAGAGAATTTCAATAACTCCGGTGAGTCTGATTATGGAGACTCACAGCACAAAAGAAAAATATGTGGAGATGGCGAAAACAATGGACCTTGCCGCCCGCAACGCAGGAATAGATTTTATCGGTGGTTTCGGCGCTATGGTTCACAAAGGGCTCACGAATTCCGATAGAATTCTCATTGAATCTCTGCCCGATGTTTTATCGAAAACAGAAAGGATTTGTTCGTTTCTCAATGTAGGCAGCAATGTAGCGGGCATGAATCTCGACGCGGTCAATATGCTGGGCGGTATGCTGAAAAAGACCGCTCTTCTTACTAAGGACGCGGTCGGCTGCGCCAAGTTCGTTGTTTTTGTAAACGCCCCCGAGGACAATCCGTTTATGGCCGGCGCTTTTCACGGTATCGGCGAACCGGATTTTTCGCTGAATGTCGGTGTAAGCGGACCAGGTGTTGTGAGAAGCGTTGTCGAGAAAAACAGGGAATGCGACCTGACGGAGCTATCGGAAATAATAAAACGGACAGTGTTTAAAATTACCAGGGGAGGTGAGCTTATCGGCAGAGAACTCGCCCGGAATTTAAATATCCCGTTCGGTATTGTAGATATATCGCTGGCTCCGACTACCGCGCCCGGTGATTCAGTCGCGGGTATCATTGAAGCTTTCGGCATCGAATCCACGGGAGGGCATGGAACGACATTGGCCGTTGCCCTTTTGATGGACGCCGTAAAAAAGGGCGGGGCAATGGCCAGCGGAAACGTCGGCGGTTTGAGTGGTACATTTATTCCCGTCAGCGAAGACAGGGGCATGATCGATGCCATAAAGAAAGGCGCTCTTTCGCTCGATAAGCTGGAAGCGCTTACCGCGGTATGTTCGGTCGGGCTTGATATGTTCGCGGTCCCGGGAGATACACCAGAAGATATTATTAATGCGATAATAGCGGATGAGCTTGCTATAGGAATCATAAATAATAAAACCACGGCAGTGCGAATAATCCCTGTGCCAGGTAAGAAACCGGGTGATTCGGTAGATTTCGGCGGACTTTTGGGCGAAGCGCCTATAATGCATGTAAACAGATTCTCCGCGAAAAACTTTCTGAAAAGAGGAGGGCGTCTACCCGCACCCATAACAAGCATGCGGAATTGAATTGGATCAGGTGTGATGCACCGGCAGTAAGTCACGATAGTCAACTACGTCGACCGTCGGAAAAAAGAGATGTGTTTACCAATAAGGCATTACTACAAAAAACGAAGCGCTCAACAAAATTTGTAGACAAAGAAAGTATTGGGACGTCCCGTCGGAAAACTCAAACAAGAGATCTCGAAATATCTTTCAACGCACTAACCGGCATGGAAAAGCTTACGATAAAAGAGTTTAAGCAACCGATAGTATTAGCATTATTAGCATTTTAGAAAAATATTTTTTACCTCACGCGATATGTTTCATCCATCGAATATGATCTCAAAAGATACGGTATAAAGTTGTACGGCACGGTTATTGCCTGTATATATGGTGCTATGGAAAATAAAATGACAAAAACGAAATCGACAATAATCGATGGGGAAAACAGCATGAGAGGAATCTTAAAGACAGCAGGGATACCGAGGAAGAAAATGGTCGCTTGTCTCGTGGCGGTCTTATTTACATGCCTCTGGGCCACCGCCTCATTCGCCTCCTGGTCTCAGGGGTTTAACGAAAACGGAATTTACAACGGTACGACCTACAACATAACAAAAATTGAAGTCTTCAAACTGGACGGGACCAGTGGTCTGGAAAGCCCCGGGATGAGCAATTTCACGGCAGGCACATGGACGGTACAGATGCCCAACACCAATTATGCGGTAGCAACGAACGCGACACCGGGCATCAGCAACTTCAACTGGCTTTTCACCTTTACGGGGACTTCGTCCAGTTCAATCAGCCTTGCCTATCTGGCTTACACAAGCACCGGCCAGGTATTCGGCACTAATCTGAATTTTAGCGGCACATCGGGATGGAGTTACCCGGAAATCCCAAACGTCGACGTCAACAACCCGGTCTATAATCGGGCCCCTTCCTCCGTACCGATCCCACCGGCAGCATTGCTATTCGGTACGAGTCTTCTTAGCCTTGTTGGATTACGGAAAAAGTTAAAAGCGTAAGTAATTCATCAGGCTAAAAAAGCAGGGTTTTGCGACCCTGCTTTTTTTATTGACCGGTGTCTGTTACGTGCCCGTAAACCTCTCCTATTTTCCTCGGGGGACACTAAACCGCTGACCTAAAAAAATCAATAAACAGCTTTGAAAAGAGAGGGGCGTGGTTGGAGGTGAAAAGGGGCGGTTGGCTCCGTAAGATCGGCTTAATCGCAGGATGCATTTTAAATTCATGATCAAGAAAGCGCCTCACCTTTAATCTGCTCCACCCTTTTGGATGAATAAAATCCGTATACAATGAAAGATCGCCCTCATAAAAATTTGATTTTTCAAGTCCCCGTGAATCGGGGCTCAAAAGAGGGAGATTAAAAATGGCAACGTTTAAGAAATCGATATATTGGCTGTGTTCTGCCACACAATCGAGGGTCCTTCGGGCTTCTTTCTCAGATTCGTAAGGAGTCCCGAAAAGGAGATAGACATATGTTGCGATACCCGACTGCGCGAGGGTTTTTAAGGCGCGTGATGCCGTCAAAACATCATTTCCCTTGTTCATGGCGTCGAGGACGCTCTGATCTCCCGATTCGACGCCCAGTTTCAGCATGACACAACCTGATCGCTTGAGGGCCGTGCAGAAATCAGGATCAATAAGGTAATCCGTAATGCGCGTAAAACCATACCATGGTGCCCCCGGAGGATTTTCCATCAAAGATTTAAGCACTGCGGGGCTTACGGCATTATCGGTAAGATGTATGAGGATCGGCCTTGTCTCTTCAACAAGGCCGCGAAGTTCTGCAACCACAACGCGGGGGAGGCGCTGGACATATTGATTCCCTTCAGCCCTCTCCGGACAAAAGGTGCATTTCCCCCAGTAGCAACCGGACGAGGTGCTGTAGGGCATGATCAACCCGGGGGCAAAGTACTCGCCGATATGCTCAAAATTATAGGCCGGTCTGTAATATGTTTTTTGGGATACCTCTTGGCCGAGAATAGTAAGCAATTGCGCTTCTCCGGGGCCACAAACGAGATGGTCTATCAGGCCGCTAAAGGGGTCCTGCCAGACAGGGTTTTTCATCCACGATGTGAGAAGGCCTCCTCCAAGAATAATTTTTATATTGGGAAAATATTTTTTCACAAAGCCCATCATGGCAAAAGCGCAGAGGGCCTGGCTGAGATAGCTCAAAGAAAAACCGACAAGGCAGGGTTGCTCTTTTTCGATGATTTCTTGAAAGCGCTGCGAGAAGTACGGATAGAAGGGGTTTTCTTCGGGGTGCTCCGCCGCGTAGATGAGGTCATTTGTGCCTGCAGGGGAAAGACGGTGGTGCTCGTAGTCTGCGAGGGATATCCGTATATCGTCTCGAGCTGCCGCTTTACCGAGCAGGCGGTTTAAATCGAAGACAGCTCGTTTATAGCTACCCAATTTCTTGTAGAGACCAATTTCTCTCAGTGATGCAAGATGGGAATCAATATTTTTCAGCGCCCGGCGCGTCCATGTATCCCGCGCGTCAACGGGACTTCCCAAAAGATATAAGATTCCCTCGAGATTTGCGTCAAGAAGCCGGTAAGAAATACCGTAAGCGCGAAGCGCTCCGGCAAGCTGTGCTATACCGGACGGCGGTTCACATGGCTTTGAAACAGGAGGATGAACAAGCAATATCATCGACTATCTCATTGTAGAGGAAAAGCATCGGGCAGTCAATTGTGGCGAACAGTCGTAGCTGCGTAAACGTGTGTATGTGTAAATGCACATATTTCTCACATAATCCTGGCAATTGCTGGAAAAACTCAGGAAACTCCGTTGAAATGAACGCCTTGACAGAAGTCGGGAGGCAGATTATACTTAATCGTAATACGGAATGGTTCCGAATTAATTAAAATGATCAAAGAGTCAATAATCGCACAGCTAAAAGAGAGGGGATTGAAAGTTACTCCTCAAAGAATGGCTATCATCGAGGTCCTGATCGAGCAGAGGAATCTTCATCCCGGGGCACGCCTTGTCTATGAGGAGGCAAAAAAGAAAAAGAAAAGTTTGAGCTTATCGACCGCCTATGCGACGCTCAACGAGCTTTCTCGCCATGGCATCATCAAAACGCTTCAGTTTGATAGGATGGAAAACCGCTACGAAGGGAACCTTGAAGAACATCTCAATCTGATCTGCGAGAGATGCAAGAAAATACTGGACTACAGAGTTCCCATCGCCGTTGACCAGCGGGAGATAGCGAAGAAGACAGGCTTCTCGGTCACCGACACGAGGCTGGAGTATTACGGGCTGTGTCGAGAGTGCAAAAAGCAAGGGGGGTTAGTGACAAACAAAAAAAAAGGGGGGTGATTAGGACAATTATAACGTAGCCCCAATCAAATCGAAAGGAGGTCATTATGAAAAAAACAAAAAAGAAATTGACAACCAGGAACGGCGCACCCGTCGTCGACAACCAAAACATCATGACAGCCGGACCTCGCGGCCCGGCATTGCTGCAGGATGTCTGGTATCTGGAAAAATTGGGTCACTTCGACCGGGAAGTCATCCCCGAGCGAAGGATGCACGCCAAGGGTTCCGGCGCCTACGGCACCTTTACCGTCACCCATAATATTACCCGTTATACCAAGGCCAAGATATTCTCTAAAGTGGGAAAGAAGACCGAATGCTTCCTCCGTTTTTCCACGGTGGCCGGCGAGCGGGGTGCCGCCGACGCCGAGCGCGACATCCGGGGATTTGCGATGAAGTTTTATACCGACGAGGGCAACTGGGATCTTGTAGGTAACAACACACCTGTGTTCTTCCTGCGCGATCCGCTCAAGTTTCCCGACCTGAACCACGCCGTGAAACGTGATCCGCACACGGGCATGCGCAGCGCCAAGAACAACTGGGACTTCTGGACATCGCTACCCGAGGCGCTCCACCAGGTAACAATCGTCATGGGTGACCGTGGCATCCCCTATTCCTTCCGGCATATGCACGGCTTCGGTAGCCACACATTCAGCTTTATAAACGCGAAAAACGAGCGGTACTGGGTCAAATTCCACCTGAAAACACAACAGGGTATCCGTAATCTCACTGATGAAGAAGCCGAGGCAGCCATTGCCAAGGACAGGGAAAGCAACCAGCGCGACCTGTACGAGAGCATCGAGAAGGGCAACTTCCCCCGCTGGACTTTTTACATCCAGATAATGCCGGAAAAAGACGCGGCAAAATGTCCCTACAACCCCTTTGATCTCACCAAGGTCTGGTTCCATAAAGACTATCCTCTGATAGAGGTTGGTGTCCTCGAGCTGAACCGCAACCCGGAAAACTTTTTCGCCGAAGTGGAACAGGCGGCTTTCAACCCGGCCGCTATCGTGCCCGGTATCGGGTTTTCACCGGACAAGATGCTCCAAGGACGTCTCTTTTCTTACCACGATGCCCAACTCTACCGGCTTGGCGTTAATCACCACCTGATCCCGGTCAATGCCTCCCGTTGCCCCCATCACAGCTATCACCGCGACGGGGCGATGCGGGTTGACGGCAATTACGGTAGTACCCTTGGCTATGAGCCCAACAGTTACGGGGAGTGGCAGGAGCAGCCGGATTTTGCCGGACCGCCTCTCAGCCTCGAAGGGGCCGCAGACCACTGGAACTTCCGCGAAGACGATAGCGACTACTACACCCAGCCCGGCAAGCTCTTCCGCCTGATGAGCGCCGCCCAGCAGAAGGCCCTCTTTGAAAATACCGCTCGGGCCATGGGCGACACGCCCAAGATGATCAAGGTTCGTCACATCGGCAACTGCCTGAAGGCCGATCCGGCCTACGGCAAAGGGGTGGCTAATGCACTGGGCATCCGGCTCTCCGAAGTACCCAAGTAGGGATAATCCCCCTGCTGGGGCTGAGATGTAGCAGAAGGAACGAGTCAAGACCGGCCGGCCAGCAAGGGTCAAAGTGGACTTGGTAAACGCTGGCGCGATTTATCAAGCCCACTCAGCTCAATTCAAATATGTATCTGGAAGACTACTTGCTATAATCGTTGATACCTCTAAACCCATTCATTTTACGGACAACTTCCTGTAGTCAAGCATACGGTAATTTTGACTGGCATGCTTCCTTTCAATCGGTAATCAATATTTAATTGACATAAAAGACCGACAATTTTATAGTTCACTTAAGAACAACAAATAATGTTATATCAAAACACTCTTTAACAACGAATGTGAATGGGGCTTATATTGATCTAGCAGTTGTTTTCAATTATAATCTGCAAAAAGGAGTCAAAAATGTCTTTTGTTCAATGGTTGGTTTTAAATGTCCCCACTGTCGTTCTCGGCATTATTATTGTCTCATTATATGTCATTTTTTCCATTGTCGGTTTGTATATTATTCGTAGATTTCATTCTCCCCATAAGCTTAAACTCCACAACGACGTGGCCGGATTCATTTTTGCAACTCTTGGCGTTATCTATGCAGTTATACTAGCATTTTTAGTAGTCGTGACCTGGCAGAGTTATGATGAGGCGGAGAAAAATGTGACCAGAGAAGCTAATTACATTGCTTCTGTCTATAGGGACACCAGACCCCTGTCCACCTCCTTCCACAATGAACTGAAAAAAGATCTGATAAATTATGTAAATGCTATAATAAACGATGAGTGGCAGATCATGTCCAAGGGAGAGAGAAGTCCGAAGGTCCAGCAGGCCCAGGATGAAATATGGCGGCTTTTCGGCAGCTATACACCAAAAAATGAGACGCAGAAAATCTTCTTTGCGGAGGCCGTTAAAAAAATGAATGATTCATGTGAAATGAGGCGGACGCGCCTTCTTGATGCTCATTCGGGAATTCATCCAATCCTTTATTTTGTTCTGATTGTTGGGGGTATCCTCACTGTCGCGTTCACGCTGTTCTTTGGAACGGAGAACTTTGTTCCACAGCTCATCATGACATCAATGCTGGCAGCGATGATAGCCATTGCCCTCTTTACAGTCATCGCCCTCGACTATCCTTTTATAGGCGACATCAGCGTCAAAGCGGATATTTTTAGAATTGTCTTGAAAACCTTGATGAGTTCGTGATCAGATATTTATGCAGGAATGATCAACTATGAGTAGTCCTGTGACTGAACCTTAGACCGCGTGAAGTGCAAGGATTGCGGCCATGAATATCTCCTAGTATTCTCCTGCAAGCGCCGTCATTTCTGCCCCTTGTGTTATCAGAAGCGCGTGGTGGACTTCGGTAAGTATCTATCACATATTTCTATTAGTAATCGATAAGCCTTAACCGCACCGATTCTGTTTGTTTGTATATGAAAGCATGCTGGGGCATGTGAAAGATAGGCCCGAATTATCGACTCGCGGCAGGAAATAATTCTCCGTCAACCATCGTATACTGTTTTTCGCCAAAGGAGCCGACTTGGGGGTCGTGGGTAACGAGTATGAGTGTTGATGAAAGCCTTTTATTGACCGAAAGGATATAATCAAGAACCTCGTGGCCCGTTTTCCGATCCAAGTTACCTGTCGGTTCATCGGCAAGGATCACATCCGGCTCATTGACAAGCGCCCGCGCTATGGCTACCCGCTGCTGCTCACCGCCTGAGAGTTCGCCGGGTTTGTGGCTTCGTCTGTGCTCCAACCCTACAATCGTGAGGAACGCTTCCGCCTTTTGAACTGCTTCGATTTCACTTACCCTCTTTATCAAAAGCGGCATCATGATATTCTCGATAACGTTAAAATCCTGGAGGAGGTGATAAAACTGGAAGATGAATCCGATCTTTTCATTTCGGAAGACGCTCTCCTCATCTTCCGTATATAATTGTATGTTCTTATCCCTGAAAAAAACCTCTCCTTCCGTTGGCTTATCGAGGGCACCGAGGATATGGAGGAAGGTGCTTTTGCCCGCGCCGGAAGGCCCCATAATGGTGATAAGGTCGCCTTTATCGGCGGCAAAATCAATGCCCTTGAGGACACGAACCTCCACATCATCTTTATGAAAGATCTTTTTCAATCCTGATACTTTTAAAATCTGTTCACTCATAGCGCAACGTCTCTACGGGATCAATTGTTGAAGCCTTATACGAAGGGTATATGGTAGCCAAAACACAGATTACCGCCGTTATCAGCGCAATAAGGAGAATATCGAATATGCTGATCTTCGCGGGCAGTTTGGTGATGTAATAGATATCCGGTGACAGGCTAAAAAGATTGGTGTATTTGATGAATAAACAGCCTATATAACCACCGAGACAGCCCATCACAGCGCCCACAACGCCTATAATGATGCCTTCCATCATAAAAATTTTCATGATGCTCTGTCTCTTCGCCCCGATGGATTTGAGGATGGCAATATCCTTCTTCTTCTCCATGACGGTCATAATGAGAGAGGTAATAATATTGAAGCTCGCGACAAGGATGATGAGCGCCAAGATAATATACATCATAAGCTTTTCGAGCTTCAGCGCAGAGAAGAGATTTTTGTTCATCTCGACCCATGTCCTGGCGAAGTATTGGGGGCTAAGCCTTTTTACAATCTCCCTTCTTATCTCGTTGGCGCTGAATACATCATCAAGTTTTATTTCAAGACCCATTGCCCCCGTGCCCATAATGCTTTCAACATCACTGAGCGGCATAATGATAAGGGTATTGTCGATCTCATACATGCCTGTTTCAAAAATACCGCCGACGCGGGCCCGCGCTGTTTCCGGCATGGCCCCCATGGGCGAATAGCCGCCAAGAGGAACCATAAGGGTAAGATTGTCCCCTATGAAGAGACCGAGGTTTTTAGCCAGCTCTTTCCCAATGAGCACGTTTCCCTTTGTGCCGAGCGCCTCGATGTTGCCTTCTTTGACCATTTTAGACATAAATTTCACGTCATTGGCGTTGAGCCCTTTCACGGCCACACCAGCAAGCTGCCTGCCACCCTGCGCCATTGCCTGAAAAGTGATAAAGGGGAACACATGAGAAACACCTTTCACGCCCTTTATCGTTTCAACAAGTTTCTGCGGCTCTTTTATTTCTCCATTGAGATTCAAAACAAGGATGTGCGGATTGATGCCGAGAATGCGCTCACGTATCTCGTCCTGAAATCCCGTCATGACGGCTATGACGATAATCAGCGCCATCACGCCGATCGCTATACCGACAACGGCGATCCAGGTCGTAAAGGAGATGAAGGCCTCCTTCCGCTTGGACCTGAGATACCTGAGTCCTATAGCTGTCTCAAAATTCATGTGTGTAATGTCTTACCATATGCGTCGCGGGCTTTCAAGGAAAGGGTGCTGTGGTACACACGCATAGAGGCCTCGTATATGTTTCGTAATGGTACAATGGTGCGAGGCAAATCAAGGTGATCCGCATCCGCTTGCAAATGTTCCAGAATCGCTATATATTCTTTTGCGGAACCACACAGCTCGTACACAAACATTTCTACAGGAGGTGTATCATGTGGGCAAAGCTTATTGAATACTTCAACAAACAGCCTCGAATAGGGACGCTCAGCACGGCGAGCAAGGATGGTGAAATAGACGTGGCCTGTTTTGGGTCACCCCGGATGGTCGACGCAAAAACGGTGGTTATGGTGGTACGGAAAAACCGCACCTTCACTAACCTCCAGGAAAATCCCAACGCCGTGTTCATGATCGTGGAGCCGGGCAAGACCGGACCTGAGTGGAAAGGGGTGAGGGCCTACCTCCGAATGACCGAGTTTGAGACATCGGGGGAAAAGATGGATATGATGAGAAAGGGACTAACCAAGATTCTTGGTGAGGAGGTAGCCAAATCCTTTCATGCGGCAATAACCTTCGAGATCCAGGATGTGAGACCGTTAAACGACATGGGTCAAGGGTGGGAAAAGTCAATATAGTGGTAAATGGAATCATAGAGAACAGGCACAAGTAAGGAAAAATGCCATCAATGCCCGCGCTGGGCGGCCCTCTCTTTCATTGTATTTCTTAATCCATATGACAGTATGCTATTCTCGTTTTGCGGACGATTTTCATAATCCTTCCATATCGTGCCTTCTTCCTACTATGATAAAAGTCAAGAGTATTTTTCACACAGGTTTTTTCTACCCGCTTTCCCTTATCTCACACGATCAATCCATAGCGTCACTCCCTTGCGATGATTCCTTCGAACCATCAGCATTGTTCATGTGCCCGTGAGGAGCACGAAGCCAATGATGCAACCAGCATCCGTGGCTGAAGTGCGACGTCTAGACAAAGAGAAGAAAAGTTCTTTACAGCCTACTATTCGTGGTGTGACCACAAGTATCTACCTACGGAAAGAAGGAACCGGTGTCAACACGCTGTAAAGCGTGATGTCTCACAAGGAAGAACACGTTGTACACCGTTGTTCCGCACAGCAATCTCAAACCCTTTTCTCCACCATCTTATCCGTTTATTGCACCACTCCCGCCGCATAAGGTGTACCGGAGATCATACACGCCCGAAGACGTACGATAAGCGTCCTGGCCACCGCGACGATCGCCGTCTTCTTGCTGCCGCTTCCCCGCCATATGCGGGTGAACTTCGAGAGAAGGACCGGGTCCTTGCGGATGGCCATCCAGGAGTTCTCGATAAGGGTCGATCTTATGAACCCTGATCCCATGCCGGTGATGCCCCCTTTCGCGACTGTTTCTCCTGTCGAGTATTCGCTTAAGG
>Ga0182011_10003012_pt1 | contig 13948 bp, 10 predicted proteins | sample 711E1DmetaG_FD_120481 | JGI IMG/M metagenome (GOLD analysis project Ga0182011, IMG submission 120481) | Permafrost microbial communities from Stordalen Mire, Sweden - 711E1D metaG | ecosystem: Environmental > Terrestrial > Soil > Wetlands > Permafrost | place: Sweden: Stordalen | collected... | reverse complement strand
TCTCCAGTGGTTCCCATGATCTACAACGGCAAGTTCTTCCAGTTCAATCCACCCACCGAAGGCAGCGCGGCCTGCCAGGCGAAGTCTCTGCTTCCGGAGGGCATGAGGATTGTCTCTGCGTTCCATACCATCTGCGCTGCGGCCCTACAGGCCAGGGAGCGGGTTCTGAAGGCCGACGTTCTCATATGCGGTGACGATGCCGAGGCTGTAGACATTGTCGTAGGCCTGACAGGGGAGATAAAGAGCCTGCGGCCGCTAAAAGTAGGCCCTCTGGCGGCTTCTGCCCTGGTGGAAAGCCTGACTCCCATGCTGCTCAATGTGGCACGCAAGAACACGATCAAGGAGGCAGGAATAACCATCGTCTCTGAGAGGTAACGGGAGCATCGAATCCTTTTTTTATATGACTATTTTTGATATTATCCCCGTCAGAATCCCCTTTGCCAGGCTCCACATCTGATTCGGATCGATAAGCCCCATTCGCTGAAAGATGATGCCGGCAATGATCACCCCGGTCATGGCTCCTAAATTTGATAGTGCTGTAACCAGTATGACCTTGCCGAGGCGGTTTTGCATCATCTGCTTGAAGCTATCGGCTTGAGCCAAACGTTTCAGATCTGCCACGGTTGGTTTGATCTTCCAGGCCTCGACCATCCCGGCAAACCAACCTGCCGCTATGAAGGGAATGAGAGTCGTCAGCCATGCCACCATGAGCGCTGTCAGCGCGGATAGCGGGTGACCTCCGGCCAGCAGAACGCCAAGAGCAGATAACCCTCCCGTGACAAAGAACCAGATAACTGCTGCCTGGAGACCGTTATGGCTGGATTGGGCGACTATCAGAACCAGCGCGACAATCGCCAGGACGAGGAGGCTTATAAGAACCCCGAATACCTTGACGAAGGTTATCCTCTTCTTGCCCGGCTTCTCATTCAAACCTTCTAGGTCCGGAATATTCTCAGGATGTGCCAGATGTTTAGTAATGCCCTCTCTATGCCCTGCCCCCACAACGGCGAGCACCCGGCCCTGTTTAGAGAGCAGAATCAGATTCCTGGCCAGGTAGGCGTCCCGTTCATCGACGAGCGCATTCGCGGCCCCCGGTGATATCTTGCGAAATTCCCCGATCAACTGGGATACGATGTCCTCCTGGGTAATGCTATCGATGTCAATCTCTTCTTCGCCCCAACCGATGGCAGCCGGGATCAGGGAACCGACCAGCTTGATCTTGCCCCAAAATCCCATAGCCGCCCAGAAGCGTTGAATGGTTATGCCCACATCCCTGTCCACGAGAGCGACTCGAGCGCCCGTCCTCTTCGCCGCCTCAATGGCAGCCAGCATCTCCGAGCCCGGCTTGACTCCCATCTCATCGCCGATCTTTCTCTGGATATAGCCCAGGAACAACTGCACCAGGAAGAAAGAGAGCCTTCCGCCACTCAACAGCTCGCTGATCTTGATCTCTTTATCCTCTTCCTGGCCCGTCAGAGCTCTGTAGCGGGCGGGACAGAGCTCTACAGCCACGATATCGGGCCTGACCTCCTCTATTTTGCTGACTACTTCCTGGACGCTCTTCTCGGATACATGCGCCGTTCCTACTATGATTATCTCATGAGATTCGCCTTCGGTCAGGCTCCCGGACGCCATCGGCTCCACTATCTGGCAGGGAAGCGCTGCATCTTCTTTCTTTTCTTCCAAGTTCTCCAAATCGATTACCTCTTCGTATCCCGCCCGGAGCTTAGCTCAAGGGCCCTGACCAGGTCCTCCCTGGAAACAATGCCCACCAGCCTGCCGTTGTCCATCACAGGCAAACGACGAATTTGCATATCGTTCATCATCTTCATGGCGGTTGATGCCTCTTCCACAGGCGCAATCACATATAACTTTCTTGCCATTACCTTTTCGACAGTTATATGGTCAAGCTGCTCATCCGGAACGTTCTGCAGGTCGGTTAAGGTGACAATTCCCAGCATTTCATCGCCTGACATGACGGGGTAGCCTCTATGCTTTTCCCTGAACATCAGCTCCTTCAGTTCCCTGAGTGTCATATCCGGGCCAATGGTGCGCACCTGGGCGGACATAATATCACTGACTTTGATGCCCTCCAGGCTGACAATTATCTCGGTCGCCTTCTCCTCTTCCGAGGCCCCGACGTAGACGAAAAACGCCACAAATAGCAGCATGAAGTTGAATGTGAACACGCCGAGCACAAACATCAGGATCGCGAATATCTTTCCTATACCTGCCGCATTTCTGGTAGCTCTTATGTACGGCATGCGGGTGGCAAACCAGGCCCGCAAGAGCCGACCGCCGTCCATGGGAAAGGCAGGGATTAGATTGAAGGCCATGAGGATGATGTTCATGAGTCCCAGGGTCCAGAGCATGATGGCGGCATTACTGCCTTCTGGGAGCAGGGAGGCCAAAAGAGTCGAGATCAATCCGATGACGCCGCTGACTGCCGGCCCGGCAAAAGCCATCTGCAGCTCCAGGCGTGGATTGCGGGGGATCTCTTCGACTGCGCTGACTCCGCCAAAGAAGTAGAGCGTTATGCTCCTGATGATTATGCCGTTTTTATGGGCGATATAGGAATGGCCCAGCTCGTGCAGAGCCACGCAGGCGAAGAGCACGACGGCAAAGACCAGGGAATAGGTCCATCTAAGGTTGACTGGCTCAATGCTTCCTAAACCATAAGTCCTGCCCAGGACCTGCTGGCTGATAGAAGCGAAGGCCCAGGCAATATAAAGGATGACCAGAAGAAAAGTCCAGTGCAGCCGGATGGGTATTCCCATTATCTTTCCCAATTGTAGAGAGGAGTTCATTCTAAGAACTTTAGTACCCCGACATTAATAGATCTTTTGATGACGTGTCTATTGAACAACGATCCTCTGACTGAATGCAATCTCCATTAATTTATTAAGTGAGCGGGTAGGAGAGTGGGGGTTCAGTGTGGATTTTAAAAACTAGAATTACCCGCTCAAATTAGAGGAGTGGCGATAAAGATATAAATTTTTCCCCTGAAAGATGGGGATGCTTATTGGGACAATGTGCATGAGAAAATTACCTGGCTTTTACCAGATATCTCACTTTAGAGCTATGCTCGGCCATACTGGCTGCGGTGAAAGCCTCGGTTAAGGTCATTCCTGAGGCAAATACGCCATGGCCGCGAGCAATGCAGGCCTTGTGGCCCTGCAATGCCATGGATACAGCTTGGGCGAGGCGATCCGATCCATAATGACCTTCAACAATCGGCATGGCTCCTAAGAAGAGGATACCTTCACTATCAAGAGGCTCTAATGAATCCTTTTCCAGCAAAGATAGTGCTACCGCGTATGGAGAATGAGTATGGATGACGGCCTTATTTGAGGTGCTCCAGTAGATCGCCCGGTGAACACAGGTCTCACTGCTGGCTGTTCTATCCTGGTCAGAGGCACAATTCAGATCAACCTCCACCACATTGGACTGATCCAGCTCGTCCAGCATCGAGCCCGTGCAGGTGATGGATATCTCCTCACCTTGAAGCATGCTGATATTTCCGAACCGAGAGCTTGTAAGGCCGGAGGCCACCATTTTTTTGCCGAACTTCGCAATCTCCTGCCAGGCTAAAGACACGTCAGCCTCACGTCTTTTTCCGCAAATGGAAAGGGACCGCCTTTGATTTCACCTCTCCGAATCTTCCCTCTAGATCGACAGCAACTTCGTAGTCGCCTGGCGTCCAGAAGCTCGTCTCCCAGCGCGCGGAGTAGATACCGTTGCCATCCAGATCATCCATGGGAATCTCGAGCTTTCTGTCCGGTCCCATGATGTTTGTGATTATAGTCTTGATATCACCAGAGGCTTGCGCCTCGATCATGACCGGCTCACCTGCAGAGGCCTCCTCCCGGTTCAGCTTTATCTCCCCTAGATCTGGTGGCGATAGCCTCGCGGGCGAGGCCGCAATAGTAGCAAGAGCCCTTGTCAAATTAAGTGCTCCATAGCCGTAAACATTATCTTGACCGGTCTGTCCCAGGTCGTCCGCAGTTTTAAGCAGTATCCTTTTCACATCGGCCGGCTCCAAATCAGGCCGGACTTCCAGCAGAATAGCAGAGGCGCCTGATACCTGAGGGACCGCCATAGAGGTGCCGCTCACTGAGCTCTGGCCGTTCTTCGATCCCGCCAGGGCCGAGACCACATTTACGCCCAGTGTGACCAGATCTGGCTTGGTCTCACCATTGGCGGTGGGGCCGCGTGAAGATAGGTCGAAGATAGAGCCGGAACCGTCTATCGCCCCTACCGTAATCACATTCGGGGCGTCGCCCGGAATGACAATGGACGAAGGAGCAGGCCCCGAGTTCCCGGCGGCGACGCACATGACAAGTCCCTTTTCGACCATCTTGTCACATGCTTCGTCCAACAGAGACGATCCATCAGAAGGGTTCTCACCACCGACGCTAAATGATACCACCTTTATTCCGTAGCGATCTCTATTCTCCAGGCACCAGTCCAGTGCTTTGAGTGCATCGGAAAGATAGCATGCCCCATCCCTGTCCATGACCTTTATTACTACCAGCTTTGCACCGGGTGCCACTCCCGTACCCTCATCTCCTGCAATGAGGCTGGCGCAATGAGTTCCATGACCATTGTCGTCATAGGCTACGGTTTGATTGTTCACGAAATCCTTGAAGGCTACGACCTTGTGGTTTAAGCTCTCGTGATCTATATCCGCGCCGGTATCAATGAGCGCCACAGTCACCCCAGTTCCACTAGGGCCTTCATTCTTTCTCGGATCATTGATGATCGATGATTCAGATGACGATTTGCTTGAACCGCCCCTTTGCAGTGCCATGACCTTCAACTTCTGGTCCTTGTAGATGCCTTTGACACCATTCGTCTTGGCTAACTTCTCCAGCTTGTCAGAGGATACAGTTAACGCGCTCCCTGGCAGAATGCTGAAACTATCCGCTTTTGCCGATGCAACATTGCTCAGGTTGCCGTCATGCAGGACGATTACTTTCAGATCCCCGGGCCCCTGTTTTTCCAGGCTATCCTCGATTCCATTGCCGTTGAGGTCATTGGGGTCGCGAATAGTGAGCTTTCTTGACTCGTCCTTTGCAGCATTTCCGCTTTTGTCGATAGCTACAATTGTCACATTGTATGTCCCTGGAGGTAAATTGGACCCGCAGTATCCTGTGTATCTGTTATTGTGGTCCAGGTCCAGCATGAGGTTCATGCGATTGCCGACATCGGCATAAACCGTCTCAATGCCGCCTGTGTCATAGACCAAGGCGTTGATCTCACTCCGGGGTGCGCCGATCTTCAGGGCCGAGGGACTTACGCTCACTCCATAAATGGTGGGAGGAGTGCTGTCGTTAATGTTTGGTTTGAAGTAGTTGTTATACTCCTTCTGAAACCAGATGGTAGCCTTGTTATTATCGAGTGCATTTTGCATAGGAAATGCAACCGCACTGCTAACCAGACATGCCGCCAGAATAAAATAGAGCAATAAGCGGGAGTTCACACTTAACTCCCACTATTAATTCCCAATGTTCTTATATTTACTGGTGTCAAACGACCTCGATCTCCATTGCATCCGAAAACGTCCTGTTGATATTTTCCAAAGATGCCACAATGTCGACCTTATAGGTCCCTGCCGCAACATTTGCATTCCAAATTCCTGCAAACTCGTCTCCAGAGATTCGCTTCACTATCACCTTGGACACCTGATCTCCTTTGGGGCTATTTACTAGAGCCGCGACGGTGAATCCTTTGTTCGCAGCGGTTTTTTGGGCTTGGGACGAGGAGCCTATCTTCACCACGCCACCGCTGCTGCTTAAATCAGCGTAACCCTGGGGCGAGCCGAATCCGCAGGTGGCGCATCCTTTGATGGTCAGAACCGTCTCGTTGCTGGCCTTAACGGGTGCGCTGCTAGTACTCTGGTTTTTGAATACAACCGTCATCTGGACAACATCGCCGATCTTCGCAGGATTGGGCGTAGCCTTAGCTTCCTGCAATTCGATGTTGAGCTTGGGCTGGTTGGCCTCCCAATCCTGCCAGGAATAAATCCTGGCATCATACCCCAGGAGCGTCAGCGCAAGCCAGGTCATGGAGGCCTTGACGCCGGTATTGGTGTAGACTACAATGGGCTTATCCTTTTGCAATGAGGAGAATAGCTTTTGCAGTGTTGCCTCGTCCTTGATCCTCTTGCCGTCCAGGACGCTGTCATAGGGAATATTAACCGCATTTGGTATCGATCCGGCATTGAACTCGATCGGAGTTCTGGCATCGATGATCACTGGCATACTGCTGTGCATGTACTCGAAAGTGGCCAGAAGATCGGCTTTTATGGATGGAGTATAGCTCTTCTGGGGGAGGATCGCGGGCTTTGTCACTGTTGGCAGCTTTGCCGCCACCCAGTCGTCGATGCCTCCGTCCAGCAGTTTAACGTTCTCATGTCCCAGATACTTCATGATCCAGTAGACATAAGCTGCTGCCGACGGTCCGCCGCCGCAGGGCTGGCATTCGCCGTAAATCAGCACGGCATCACTTTGGGATATGCCGGCGTCGCCTAGTGTTCGAGCCATCTCGGATACAGGCAATAGGGATCCACTCGAATCAAGGAATTTTGTATAGGGGATGTTAATTGCGCCAGGAACATACTCTGTGGAGTTGGGACTGATATCCAGAACTATCCCTGAATTATTAGCTTTTTCCAGAGGAACGAGAACTGTTGCGAACTTCTGGCTTCTCGCTATGGTGGGCTTGATGTTTTTGGACTCAGCTCCGGAATCGGCGATGTTCGAGGGAGTCGGATCTTGAGCCGGGCTGTTATCCAAACTCGGTTTATCCGATGCCGCACCACTGTTTCCCGTCTGAACAAGCTGATTATTCGCCCTGGAGTATTGGGGCGAGATCAGGCCATTAGCTGTGGACATCACCTCTGTTGTCGCGTTCTCCTTCCCCATGAATACTGCCCATTCGTTATTCAGCACGTCCTGTTGAGCGGTGGTGGATCCGCCTTTGCAGGCGCTGCATTCTCCGTTAACGCCGGAGACCAATGCCGCGAGCACTGCAATCAGCAGCAGGGTATACCCAGCAATTCTAATTCTCAACATGTCTTTCCCTCTTGCCGTTTTCAAGCTGCAGCCTTGCCTGCATTGGCCTGGCTTGCAGCTATCTGGTTATTCTGATAATAGTCCGCATAGCTGTAGAGCTTGGCATCATATCCAAGAAGCTCCAGCGCAAACCATTCCACAGATCCTTTGATGCCCGTATCAGTGTAGACTACCACCGGCTGGTTCTTATTCAGCCAGGAGAAGACCTTGGCAAGTTGGGTTTCATTCTTGATTCTGCTATTGCCTGTGATAACGCTCTCATAGGGAATGTTCATTGATCCTGGTATGGTGCCGTTTCCGAACTCTTGCTGGGTTCTTGCGTCTATGATCTGTGCGGACCCGCTTTTCACATAATCGTAGGAGGCAATCAGGTCAGGTGTGAACTGTGCCGTATAGTTCTTGGATGGCCGTATGGCCGTCTCTTTGGCGACGGGCTTTCCTGCTGCTGCCCAATCCTTCACAGTTCCGTCTAACACCCGCAGGTTCTCCTGGCCCATGGATTTCAGCATCCAGTAAACATATGTCGCCGGAGCCGGCCCACCGCCGCAAGGCATGCACTCGCCATAGACGACCACTGGATCTGTGCGGGATATTCCTGCGTCTCCCAGCATCGTGGAGATCTCTGCAACAGACAACAAGCTTCCATTATCCATGAATTTTGTGTAGGGGATAGCAATTGATCCCTGAATGTGTTCTGTGGCGTTCTCGCTGATGTCCAGCAAGATATCGGTGGCAGAGACGTTCTCTATTGGGACGAGCAAACCCTTGGCTCCGGTGCTCCGCACGATAGCAGCATTATCCTCGGCGGGTTTGCTTTGCACAACGGTTTTTGCGGCTTTATCTGTAACGGACGCATTATTGTCCGGTGCTGAGTTGGCCGTCTTCGTCGCATTGCCGTTGGTGAATCCGGCGAGGGGCTCTTTCCATATGCCCACTCTATTCTTTTGAGCGGTGTTCAGACCCGGCATGACTTCTGACGCCGCTCCCGCATTGGGGTTGCCGATCTGATCAAGCGCTTTATCTCCTGACCAGCCTGAGTCGCCTTTGCATGCATCGCAGTAGGCTTCGCCCCCATGCGCCGCATTTGCCAGCACCAACAACGCCATAACTGTGACTATTCCCACTCCAGCTAAACATGATCTAAATAGTGTCATTATCTCCCCTTTTTAATACATCCGATACTAATACATTCAATACTGTTACACTCAGGAAAAGCCGCCCCTAGAGGTAACCGATACTGTGCCCAAAGTTTCTCGCAGCTCAAACCCTCGCGCATCTGTTGCGCTCAGAACTATATCGTAATTTCCCGGGTCCAGGAGCGCTGTAGAGAAGGAACCGAGATAGGAATCTCCGGACTTAACCAGTCTGGAGTAGCCTTCTGCCTCCTTCCCCGATTGGAAGGCGTGTGCTGTCACTTGCGAGAGCTCATACCTGGATTTCAGTTTTGCTTTTACGGTGATGCTGTCGCCCACCCTCACATTGGTAGGAGTCAGATCTTGGCTTTCAAGGCTGATCTGTTTGACCTGGTTGCCCATAACGGGATATTCATCTTTTGCGCTCTCGCTTATCTTGTAGGGCGTATCTCCAAATCCGTCCTTTCCGGGGACGTTCTGGCCAGGCCCCTGCATCTCGTCGCTGCCCTGGTAGTCGCTCCAGAGGTTACCGCCCACAGGATATCCGGCATTCCAGGCATTTATTCCCCTATCTTCTGCTTGAATTACATTGTCCGCGATGCTGTTTCCGTAGATTTGGTTTTTGCTCGAATCCAGGTATATTCCCGTCTGGCTGTCTGATATGTTGTTATCTATGATCGTATTGCCGTCCGAGCTGCTCTGTATCTGCAATCCGTAGCGTCCATTGCCACTGATCTGGTTTCCTTCAATGGTATTTTGTCCCGACTCCAGGAGCGACAGACCGGCAACGACGTTATTCACTATGCTATTGTTGAGGATGAGGTTGTCGGTGCAATTGAAGCGCAGGTCCAGACCGGAATTGGTGTTTCTGGACATGTCGTTGAATTCAATGATATTCTTGGCACAATTGGTGAACATGTACAGGCCGTACATATTCCCCTGCAAGACATTGCCTCTTATGGTATTATTGCTGCAGGACGGGAAGAGGTTAATGCCGTAAGCGCCATTTCCATAGGCCACATTATTCGTGATGAGGTTGTCGTTAGAGTTGGAGAGATATATTCCGTACCAACCCTCGCCGCCCAGGCCGTTAAAGCTGGCATTATTTCCCGTGATGGTATTGCGGTTGGAGAAGATAAGGGCAATGCCGGGCTGAGCACAATGGATGACGGTGTTGTTGGCAATAGTACAACCCGTAACGCTATTGAGCTTTATTCCATAAAACCCGTCCCTGACGATGAAGCCGGTTATGCGAACATTGTCCGCCTCTACATTTACGCAGGCATCCCTATTTCCGGCCCTGATAACCGCACCGTCACCCACCAGGTTAAGGCTCTTTTGTATGGTTATTTTGTCATAAGCTCCCGGCGCTACCTGGAGAGTATCGCCCGTGGAGGCAGCATCTATCGCGGCTTGCAGATTCGAGCTTACTTGTATCGTGGCACCATCCGCGACTGAAGCTATCAGCAAGGCGGCGCAGAAGATGCAAAAGACTATATTTCTCAAGCGACCACCGTGACCAAGAGCAGTGGTGAGGTTAATAAAGCTAACGTAGCGGATTTTTCCGCGCAGTTGGTTAAAGCGGTTCGTTTTCATGAATTGGGCTCCTGCAGACTTACCTGGCAAAGATAGAATACTGTGCATTTAGTTGCATGGCTCATATGGACCTAAGGTCGCCTAACATAAGCTACATATGAAGGTAAGTCTTTTTATTCGTTTGATTATGGTACTCTAGCGGAGGAATTGAATTTGAGATATTTATATGCCCTCATAAGCCTTTTCCTGCTGCTGGCAGCAAATGCCGCAGCGGGGAGCTTTACAGCAAATATGGATGTTGACACCTACGTAAATGCGAAGCAGGTTAACCAGAGCTATGAAGAAAGCAGTCTGCTCTGGGTTACGTCCGCGGATGGATCACCCGTGAATGAGACATATCTGAGTTTTGTCAACCTCTTTGGATCGCAGAGCATCTTCAAGCCGGATCAGATCAAGTCTGCAACGCTCACTCTGGACGCGGCAAAGGTCGAAGAGACGGGCAAGGTCACAGCTTACTTCTTACATGGAGCGACATTCGATAATGTAAACTGGATTGATAAAGGTGAATATGACAGCAGTGTCGTATCCGTACCCCTGGACATAGAAACGGAGGGTAACTGCACCATGGATGTGACACCCATTATCAAAAAGGCTGTCGAAACCTGCACGGAAGGCTGTCCCTACACCATAGTTCTCGTGGCAGAAGGCGGGGCATCAGTCGGATTCACCTCCAGCAAGGCTTCTGGTGAGAATAAGCCGGCCCTTGTGTACACCACCGAAGAGTGAAACTCCCGGGGTCCGGATGAAACCAAAAATGCCGGGTTGCTGTGCGGAAATAGAGACGATTGCCGGACGCGGGGTTGTCTCTAGAGACGAAGAAAACGTCCAGCAAAGTGAATTTGATTGGCAGGGGGCGGTTATTCATCCCCTGCACCCGGCTACGGCTTCTTTGATTGGTACCTTCTTTTTATATCTCTTCGGTATCATAAGGTTGCTGATGCTCTCTCTCAAGTCTCCCTTTGGAGTCATCTGTCTCATCCTGCTCGTCTGCACAGCTCTGGTCTTTTCGAATAGCATTGTCGTGGCAGGCAAAGGGGCAACAGAGGTCATCATCATCAAGTCCCCGGGATGTACAAAATGCGCGGCCGCAGACAGAACGCTTGGGAAGGTTGGGCAAACAGTGCCCCTGAATGTCACAGGATATTATTATTACACTGACGAGGGCCATAGAATCATAAAGCAATATAATGCCAAGGATGTTCCTGCCATTATCATTGGGAACCGGGTTATAAACTACAGAGACTATGATGGGAACAATTCCAAACTGGAACAGCTTATTTTAGAGGCTCTGGCAAACCCGAGTTCTGATGTCAAGCCTGCAATATCTTTGCCAAGCAATGAGAGCCAAACCTCAGGCGAGGGAAACGGCCCCGGAATGGTGAACGGGCAGGATTTGCAAAAGCTCTCCATTCTTACCATCTTAGCTGTCCTCGGAACAGGCGTTTTGGTCGGTTTCAATCCCTGCGCTCTGGCCATTCTGGTCTTCCTGGCAGCGTCCATCCTCTCTACGGAAGGAAAGAAGCGCGAGCTATTGACGATGGTGGCATTCTTCTCCTTCGGCATCTTCACCATGTACTTCCTCTTTGGCCTGGGCATGCAGAGACTGCTGCATTTTGAGGCGATGGCCACATACTTCCGCTATGCTGTGACCGCCCTGCTATTGGTGGCGGGCTTCTCTCAGGTTCTGGACGCAATGCGTCTGCAACAGGGAAAGCCTTCACTCTTCCGTACAGACTGGGCGCTCAAGTATTTCCAGGCCGGGGTTGAGACGCGCAGCATCAGTTCCTACTTCCTGATCGGCGCGCTCTTCTCCCTTGTAAAAGCCCCCTGTGTAGGAGGCGTCTATCTTGCCATACTGGATCGTATCTCGGCAGGAAGCTACCTTGATGGTTCTACATATCTGTTCTTCTACAATCTGGGAGTAATTCTGCCCATCTTGGTTCTGGGCAGTTTCTTAGCCCTGGGGATGAGCCCTGAGCAGGTGGACAACTTCCGCAAAGATCACCGGGTGGGAATGAGGCTGTTCACAGGCCTGATGTTGCTGGCACTGGCGCCGCTCATTTACTGGCAGCTGATTTAATCATGATTGGACGCGAATAATGTCCGCGATCGATCGTCATCCCAGGGTACGGGGCCGGGTGTTTGCAGAACGTCTTCGCTTATCGATGGCCTCGGATCCCAGCGCGGAAGCGGCAAAAGGGTTAAAATAGAGAGATTGCCCAAACCATCGGCGAGGTGAATCTTTTTGTTTTTGGTTGGAGAGGCTCTGATAGGAAAGGAGCCTGAGATAGCTCATATCGATCTGATCATAGGAGATAAAGAGGGACCCGTTGGAACGGCGTTTGCCTCGGGACTCACACAGCTTTCGGCGGGGCATACGCCGCTTTTGGGCGTCATCAGGCCGAATCTGCCATCCAAGCCTTCTACTTTAATCGTTCCCAAAGTGACTGTGAAGAACATGGATCAAGCAGCCCAGATCTTCGGTCCTGCACAGATGGCAGTGGCCAAGGCTGTGGCGGATTCCGTTGCCGAGGGGATCATACCTAGGGAAAAGGCAGAGGATCTGCTGGTAATAGTATCCGTATTCATTCATCCACTGGCCAAGGATTACGACGCCATCTATCGCTACAATTACGGGGCCACGAAGCTGGCTTTGCAGCGCGCCATGGCAGGATTCCCGGATATCGATAAGGTTCTTTACGAGAAGGACCGCTCCACGCATCCCATCATGGGATTCCGCGTCACACGCCTCTGGGACCCACCATACTTGCAGGTGGCCTTTGACCTGGTGGATGTGGCCGAGGTGCGCCGGGTGCTCACCGCCTTGCCTGAGAGCGATCACATATTGATTGAGGTAGGAACTCCCCTGGTGAAGATGCTGGGCGTAAGTGTGGTCAAGGAGATTCGCGCCATCCGGCCGGGTGCTTTTGTCATCCTGGACCTCAAGACTCTGGATACGGGCAATCTGGAAGTGCGTCTGGCCGCAGACTCCACTGCCGATGCCGTGGTGATCTCGGGTCTTGCGCCCAAGAAGACGCTCGAGCTCTCCATTAATGAGGCCAGGAAGACGGGCATCTACTCCATAATCGATATGCTCAATGTACCTGATCCGCTCGCCGTCCTGAAGGGCCTGGATGTCCTGCCGGATGTGGTCGAGTTGCACCGGGCCATTGATAATGAAAAGAGCGCGCACGCCTGGCAGAACATCGCTGAGATGCAGGCTCTGGCCAAAGACGGCCGCAGGCTCCTCGTAGCTGTGGCAGGCGGCATTCGCGTGGATACCGAGGGCGCGGCTCTGGCTGCCGGCGCGAACATTCTAGTCGTGGGCCGGGCTATAACCAGGTCCCGTGATATTCGCGACATGGCTGAGCAGTTCCTGACGGGCCTGAAGCAGACGGAGATCGACCAGTACAGGATCATGACCGACTTCTGAAGCGCCGATATCGGATGATCCGTTCTCTTTTTTTTTTATTGCTTCTTCTTCTGCTAACGGGCAGCAGCAGCGCCGTCGATGTGCAGGTGGGACCGGAGGCCTCGCCCGCAGGTGCCGTGATCGTGGTGGTGGACGGCCTGGGCGCGTCCTATGTCTACCCGGAGCAAAGCGCCTATGGTCTGGATGGCTAAGCCCTGAGATCCTCTTTTTGCGGCGCGGCCTTGTTGACAAGGCACGTCCTATTCTGGACCTGGGCATTAATGGTGCCGTACCTCTTTCCAGCTGGTCGCAACTAATGAAGAAGCGATTTGGAAGAAGAACTCCGTCCCTCTATGGTATCGAACACATGGATCGCGAGGCAATCTAGCGCGGGTAGTTCAGCTGGGGACCGCCCAGGCGTTTTCAGGGAATTCGCGGGGGTCGGATCGGCAAAGTGGAAGGCGGTGCGGGGGCATCTCAGAATGAAAGCTTCTGATGCACAAGATATGATGCGAAACGAAGCCAAATGCTGCGCACATCATCCGCAGAGTAGATGAGATATTTAATTGAATAATAAGATCGGGAAACCCGAATAAACGGATATTTAGAAAATCCGGTCGTGTACGTGAATCATTGAATCGGCACCCGGAATGTCATTAGCTCCATGATAGTCCAAACATGATCAGTCAGTCTTTCTGCCATCGCAGGAGTTCTTTTCGTCCATTTTTTCC
>Ga0182011_10003010_pt1 | contig 13951 bp, 11 predicted proteins | sample 711E1DmetaG_FD_120481 | JGI IMG/M metagenome (GOLD analysis project Ga0182011, IMG submission 120481) | Permafrost microbial communities from Stordalen Mire, Sweden - 711E1D metaG | ecosystem: Environmental > Terrestrial > Soil > Wetlands > Permafrost | place: Sweden: Stordalen | collected... | reverse complement strand
TCGTCGAACCCGGCGCGCGACGGCCGCTATCGCAAGCTGGCCATCAAGATCAACCGGCCGGGAGTGAAGCTGGAGTACCGGCCCGGTTACTACGCGCCGGCGGACTTCAAGCACGCAGCCCGCGAAGACCGCGAGCGCGAGCTAGAGGAGCAGTTGGCCAGCGACCTGCCGGCCACCGACATGGCTGTCTATTTGGACGCCATGTACTTCCGGCTGAGCGAAAATCGCTTCTACGTGCCGGTTTCGCTGGTTGTGCCCGGCTCGCAGATTCCATTTGTGAAGGGCGGCGACAAGGACAAGGCCACGCTGGACATCATCGGCACGGTCATCGACGAGGTAAAGCGGCCTATCGGGCGTGCGCGGGAGACGGTCAAGCTGAATCTCGATTCGTCTTTGAATGCGCGGCAGAAAAACGTTCAGTACACCACCAGCTTCAACCTGCCGCCGGGCAAGTACCGGCTGAAATTTGTGGTGCGCGAGAACCAGACCGGGCGCATGGGCTCGTTTGAGGCAGAGATTGTGCTGCCAGAGATGAAGAAGGCGCCGCTGAAGATCAGTTCCATCGTGCTGGCCTCACTGCGGCAACCGAGTAAGAAGCAGAGCCCGCTGATTCGCAACGGCGAAGAGTATGTGCCCAATATCAGCCACGTCTTCCGTCAGGATCAGCATCTGTATCTGCTCTACGAAATCTACTCACCGGCGCGCGAGAAGGCGGGCGAGAACCAGCCAAAAGGAACCAAGCCGGGGATCAATCTGCTCAGCAGCCTGGAACTGATCCAGGGCTCGACGAAGGTTTATGAGACTGCGGTGGTTCAAGCCAAGTCGATCAACGTCGAGGGGCGCGACGCGGTGGCCATCGAGCTGGATGTGCCGCTTGCGGGGCTGAAGCCGGGCCAGTACCTCTGTCAGTTGAATGTGATCGACGACGCGGGCGGCAGCTTTGCGTTTCCGCGCTTTGCGGTGCTAGTGAAGGAGCCGGTGGCGGCCGTGCCGGCACTGACCGATGCCACCCAATAACGGCGCGGACGGCCTTGGTAAGATGGTCGCATGACACTCACAGCGCAAGACCGCGCCCGCCGCATCAAGATCATTCTCTTCGATGTGGACGGCGTACTGACCGACGGGGGCATCTGGCTCTTTCCCGCACCGGCCCCCAGTAGCCAACCCATGCAACAACAGATTGCCGAACTGGCAGGCAATGGCGGCTACGCTATCTCCTCCGCTTCGATGGTGGAGGCCAAGGGCTTCAATGCGCACGATGGCACGTCCATCTCGCTTGCGCGGCTGGGCGGCCTGAAGTGCGGAATCATTACCAAGCGCATGAGCGAGACAGTGGCCTTGCGCGCCCGCGACTTGAAGCTTGAATTCGTCTATCAGGGCCATGCGTTCAAGATGAAAGCCGTACGCGAGATCATGGCCAAGGAAGGCGTGACCCTGGATGAGATCGCTTACGTAGGCGACGACGTAATCGACCTGCCGGTGATGCGCCAATGCGGATTTGCGGTGGCAGTGGGCGATGCGCGCGAGCGGGTGAAGTCCGAGGCGCATTATGTGACGCCGAACAAGGGCGGCCATGGCGCGGCGCGCGATGCGGTGGAGTTCATTCTGGAGGCCAAGGGCCTGCTCGACAAGTGCATCGAGGCGTATATCGACGAGGACAATCCGATTCCGCCATCGATGGATATCGGCAAGGGCGGAGATCTGAAGTAGCGCGCAGTACGGCTATGCATGGACATTGAGAATCATGGAAATCGAATCGAAGAAGGCGGTGGTGCTGCTGAGCGGAGGGCTGGACTCAGCCACGGTGCTGGCCATCGCCCGGAGCGAGGGGTATGAGCTGTATGCGCTCTCCTTCTCCTATGGCCAACGCCACATCTATGAACTAGAAGCAGCCAGCCGGGTTGCCAAATCCATTGGAGTCGCCAGCCACCGGATTGCGGCCATTGATCTGCGCGTATTTGGTGGCTCGGCGCTCACCGGAGACATTGCGGTTCCCAAGGGACGCACGGCGGACGAGATGGGCCACGGCATTCCCATCACCTACGTTCCGGCGCGCAACACAATCTTTCTTTCTTTTGCGTTGGCCTGGGCTGAGGTGCTGGGTTCGAGCGACATCTTCATCGGAGTGAACGCGCTGGATTACTCTGGCTACCCCGACTGCCGTCCGGAGTTTGTCGAGGCCTTCGAGAAGATGGCAAATCTCGCGACCAGGGCGGGGGTAGAAGGCCGGCAGGCGCTCCGGATTCACACGCCGCTGATCGCCCTGACCAAGGCGGAGATTATTCGCAAAGGGATCGAACTTGGTGTGGAGTATGGGCTGACCAGCAGTTGCTATGATCCATCGGCAACAGGCACTCCATGCGGAGAATGCGATTCGTGCCTGCTGCGGCGGAAGGGCTTCCGCGAAAACGGCATCGAGGATCCGCTGCCGTATCCGGAAGATTGGGTTACCCGATGATCTACGCGGTCAAAGAAATCTTCTATACCTTGCAAGGTGAAGGGGGGCAGGCGGGACGCGCGGCGGTCTTCTGCCGCTTTGCCGGGTGCAATCTGTGGTCGGGCTGCGAGGAAGACCGGGCGACGGCGATCTGCCGGTTTTGCGACACAGAGTTTGTGGGAACGGATGGACTGGGCGGCGGGAAGTTCGACTCGGCGGAGGATTTGGCGGTTGCGATCGAGCAGAAATGGCCGAAAGGCGCGTCACCGGGAAAGAAGTTCGTGGTCTGTACCGGTGGAGAGCCGCTGCTGCAACTGGATACGGAGCTTATCGCCGCTCTGCACGGGCTCGCTTTTGAGATTGCCGTAGAAACCAACGGGACGATTGAGGCTCCGGCGAATTTGGACTGGTTGTGCGTCAGCCCCAAGGCGGGAACGGAACTGGTACAGAGAAGCGGAGACGAGTTGAAGCTGGTTTATCCCCAGACTGGAGCCGATCCGGAAGAGTTTGAAGCCCTCGATTTTCAGCTTTTCTTCCTGCAGCCGATGGACGGGCCGGATCGCGCTGCGAATACCGAGCATGCGCTTAGCTATTGTCTCGATCATCCCCGCTGGCGATTGAGTTTGCAGACGCAGAAGTTTCTGGGCATTCCGTAAGATGGAATCAATGGAGATTTTCAAGGAGTTCACGATCGAGGCGGCGCACTGGCTGCCGAATGTTGCTGCCGGACACAAGTGCGGGCGGCTGCACGGCCATAGCTTTCATATCGAAGTTCATCTACGCGGGCCTCTCGACCCGCATCTCGGCTGGGTTGTCGATTTTGCCAAGATCAAGACGGCCTTCAAGGCCATTGAAGACCAGCTCGACCACCGCTGCCTGAACGAGGTCGTGGGACTGGAGAATCCGACCAGCGAAAACCTAGCCCGGTGGTTGTGGCAGAGGTTGCAACCAGGACTCCCGGCGCTGAGCCGGGTCGTGGTGCGGGAGACCTGCACCAGCGGATGCACCTATACCGGTGAGTTGGACAGCTGATCCTCAAATCGTTCCTGATGACAGCGATTTCTTGCGGGCTTCGGCTTCCGACAACCATCCCCGGCGCAGCTTCTCCGGCGAAATGCTGGAGAGGTAGGGCTTGATGTCGAGGAGGGGCGTTCCGTCGAGCATATCGACGCCGCGGACGAAGAGCGACGCCTGGTCGCGGCGAAGCAGTTCGACGACGGTCATACCGATCGGGTTGGGGCGGCGCGGCGATCGCGTGGTGAATACGCCGTGAGAAAGGTTGTCGGTGGGCGGCGTGACAAGCAGATCGAAGCCATCGGAACGGTCAAAGGTCCACAGCACGATAAGATGCGAGTAACCCTCGATGTCGGTGAGGCCGGCCTCGTATTCGGAGAGTAGATTGAGCACGCCCTCCGCATCGTGCTGGGCGCCTAGGCCTTTGGGGATCGCGGCTGTGTCTTTGAAGGGGCTGCTGACGTATCCAATCGGCTGCAATGTGAAGATAGGCACGGTTGCCTCCGCTTCTGATACTAAGCGCGAGTCGTGAACTATGCTCTTGCCGGCTGATAGATATTGGGGTTGAATGGTGGACCTGGTCGGGATCGAACCGACGACCTCTTCCATGCCATAGCCCCTATAAATTGTACTTTCAACAACTTACAGGCCGCTGGAGACTGCCAAACCACGCGGAAATACGCCGAAGGCGGACATTTAACAGGTGATTTTGCAGGCGAGAATGAACAAGGTGCTTTGGCCACCGTGAGGAGAAAGGATTTGAATCTATGACCTGGGTGGCCCCGAACCATGAAACAGACAAATTCTAAACGCTCGTAAAGGATCGCTTTGGAAACTAAAGGCCATTCGTACTCGATATCATCGTACCGAAGTTGTATTGAGACTATGCAGTCGTTCTCTCTGAGTACCTGCCACCAGATCCATTCAAGTCCCCAACCCGCAAAAGCTAGAGCAACAGCAAGGACAGCTAACCGTCGCACAGCAGCAGGAGAAAACAATGCCTGGCTCGGACAATTTCGCCGCATAAAGGTTCTTCAATCGATACCCATCAACACAGACTCTACAGCTCGGTCAGGCCCGATCACCCTCCTGGCGTGTCGGCTGGTTGCCGCAGCGGTCGTGCCAGGCAGACCCTGGTCTGATGCCGCCGAACAGGCATGCACTGGCAAGTCAAACGATTACCTTCTTTGACGAGCCGATCGGACGGAGGGGAGACCATGCAGTCCTTCATCACGCGCACTTAAGTAATCATGGATAGATACAGTAATGATGTAATATATTGTGAGACCCATGTCTGTGACCCTGGAATAAATCGTTCGCCGGCACTTTTCCCAGGCGGATCGAGCCTTCGTACAAGAGTCCGTCGCTCGACAGGTTGAGCGCACTCCCGAGTTGTACCTCGCTCGGTACTGCAACGATCCGCGTTCGATGGGAGGACGCTACATCAATTCCGATCTCTTCAAAGAGACCTTTGCTGAATATAATGCGTCCAAGGAATCACGCGGACGATATAACGCTCCTGTGCACAACGCAGCAGCCGTGCTAGCCTCCGAGCAATTTCGCCGCGTCGTTTCCGACAACTCCGAACCTTACCGCGATAGTGCGCTCTTCCTATCGGGAGTTCCAGGCGCAGGCAAGTCCTCCTATGTGCTTCGTGCAAACATCCCCTTCCCTATCAACCTCCGCGCCTTGTATGAAGGGCAACTCTCCAACGCCGGCCAAGCTATATCCAAAATCGACCAGGCAATTGAAGCGGGTTTAGCTGCGGAGATTACCATCGTTCACATCTTATCGGAACAGGCACTTCACAATACAATTCATCGCTTTTATCTCCAAGGACGCGGAGCGAGCATCGAAGCTATAGCCAGCATCCAGGGCAGACTTCCCCATGGTTTGCGTGCCGTTCATGAACGTTTCGGCAATGCAGTAAAACTCCACATCATTGACAGAAGAGGTACACTAGATGCAGTTTTACTGCACGGCTGGCGCCATCTTCCAATACTCGAATCGGAGGGGACTTATGAAGACATTAAACGCAAACTCACCGAAAATCTTGAGCGAGACTACCGATCCAGTGATATCAGTGAAAACGCCTACGAACAAGCCATTGGAAAAGCCCCAAGGGATTTCACTCGACGAGTGGCAAGAGAACGCTCTCGCGGGTTTGAACGATAAGACAAAGCCCTTTCCGCCAGTGTGGTAAATCGAGCGAACTTGCATTTGCAGACCTGAAAAAGATCGCGCGCACTAGCCTGTAGCCGGTCAGTGGGCCATCGTGATCTACCCGCTAAAGAACAGCGCTGCTAACGCAGCGGCATGAGGGAGAGGACCTGACAGACGATGAAAAAACAGCTCTCAAAGCGACTTCCACCGACTTCACAGTTGATACACCACGAATAGAACTAACTATCAGCCGGTTCAAGAGATTGGTCTGCCCGATGTTTTGTACCAGCATGAGTGTTAGTTTAGCGCGGCGGGATTGATGCTTAGCTCGCCGCCGTAGTCGGGGGTGTGGAAAAGTGAGAAGCGTTCTTTGCTTTCCACTTTTCCATGCCCCTGCGATGCTTCAGGTTGCCATGCACTTGGCGCTGGCGGTCGATAGCCCAGCGAGGAGTGAGGTCTTTCGGTGTTGTAGTAGACTCTCCAACGTTCAGCCAGGACCTGCACTTCCTTTAGAGAGTAGAAGATTTCTCCGTTTAAGAACTCGTCGCGCAGTTTGGAGTTGAAGCTCTCGCAGTAGCCGTTCTCCCAGGGAGAGCCGGGCTCGATATACAGTGTTTTGGCACCAGTTCGCGCCAGCCATTTGCGCAGTTCCTTGGCAACGAACTCGGGGCCGTTATCGGAACGAATATACTCCGGGATTCCGCGCTCGATCATAGCGTCGGCCAGCACGTCGATCACATTGCCACTGTTCAGCCTCCGCCGCGGGTGGATGGCCAGGCACTCCCGTGTGTATTCATCGATCAGGTTGAGCATGCGCACCGTCCTTCCGTCATGGGTAAAAGCGCTCACGAAGTCGTAAGACCAGACATGATTGCGCCGCTCTGGCCGCAGCCGCGCGCAGGAGCCATCGTTGAGCCACAGGCGGCCCCGTGCTTTCTGTTTCTGTGGAACCTTCAGCCCTTCACGACGCCAGATTCGTTCCACTCGATCTTTGCCAACTTGCCAGCCGGCTTCTCGCAGTTTGATGGTGATCCGCCGGTAGCCATAGCGACCGTACTGTGTTGCCAGCGTGATGATCGCCCGGGTCAGCGCATCTTCGTCGTTCCGCTGTGTGGGCTGGTAGCGTTGCGTGCCACGCGGCTGGTTTACCAACTGGCACGCATGACGCTCACTCGTCCCACTCTGCTGTGCATGTTCCACAGCGATACGGCGCCGCTCCGGGCTTAGAAGTTTCCCCGTGTGATGTCCTGAAGGATTTGCTTATCCAGGCTCAGCTCGGCAACCAACCGCTTCAGCTTGCCGTTCTCCTGCTCCAGTTCCTTGAGCCGCTTGGCCTGGTCTACCTTTAGCCCACCGTACTCCTTGCGCCAGCGGTAGTAGGTCTGCTCCGTGATTCCGACTTCCCGACACGCGATCGAATGCGTTTTACCATTTGCTATGCCTACTTCAATCTGTCGAAGCATATTCACGATCTGCTCCGGCGTATACTTCTTCGCCTTCCCCATTCCGGACTCCTCCCATACCAGTTTGTCTCGTTACCACTGGTACAGAATTTGCCGGGCAGACCAAGATTCATTCGCAAAATTGGACCGACTGCGGATAACGTTGTGACCTAGATCATCGTAAAGCCTATCTGTGCGACATACTACACCAGATTGACCAGACGCTTGATAACTGGCAAAGCACGTAGCAAGTCACCTTCGGAAGCATACTCGGTCCACAATGCATATACAGCAGGGTAATCCCTTGAACAGAGATCCAGTAATTTCGGTAAACTCATGGTCCACCTACGCCTCGCACAGAAGTATAGATAGATTGCTTGATAAGCGATCTGATCACACCTTATTTGAGTAGCTTTTGCGACTGCCGGAGATACTTGATTGCGATACTGCATGGTTTCCACCTTAAAGAGTTGACGACGCATAATGGCACAACCTTGTTCGACTTCTTCTCGTGTCATTACGATTGGTCCATCGCCGAAGATCCTTTGGGAGGCTTGCTTCAAATACGCAGCTCGCTCATCAATATCTCGCAGTATCCTGCACTCATAGAACGCATTCAGTATCCAATTATTGTTGTACTTTGTGCGTGTGATGAGTTTCCTAAGATACGTTGTCCTTCCTCCTATCGTGAGATCAATGTGTACTTGATCTATCTGTTCATCTTCGAAACGAATTGGCGCTGCATCATTGGAGTCAATTATAAGGATATCGATATCGCTATGCTCGTCGGCCGTATCATTTGCGTAAGAACCATATAACACTGCCGACTGTCCGCTAAAACGCTCAAGCGCCGTGCTGATCGCAGCCTGGATTCTTGCATTATTCATGTCACAAGTTTCATGGGTCGTCCCCTCACGATGCGCTTGCTCCATATGTGTTGTCCTCCAACCACAGGGCAGATCGATACATCTTTCCGTACTGACAAAATGACATTCCTATTCTGTCCGCGCGCATGGCTCTAGTGGTTGTCGCTCGTATTCATCCTATCAACCGCCAGCGTCTTTGGCACCCAACAGCCAGGGTCGACTTCTCCTAGCTTTCCGTGAACCGCGTATGCAATGCAACGTGCTCCGCCCTGACAACGCGTAAAGTGGTCACATTGACTGCACCCTGATGGAGCATCACAAATCTTCTCGCCTGACTCATACATCTTTTCGAGTGGTGTTGTGAGTACATTCCCAAGCGCTATTGGAAGACGACGGCATGGATACACAACCCCATCGGGCATTACCGCGAGCAGTCTCCTGCCAGCTGAACACCGATAGTGACCTTCTCCTCCACAGAGAAACTGCAGTGACCGGTGCATTCGGATCTTCGTTGTCGAATACCGCTCCGAGCGAAGTCGCTCAATGTCCATGATTTCAAAAAAGCTTCGTGCCTCGGCTGGAGTCAACGTTTCAAGCTGGCTGCCTCGGCCAACTGGCACGAGACGGTCTGACCATAAAACATCTCCACCCGACTGCCTTACGTACTGGGCAACTACAGGAAATTCGCGATAGTTGGCACGATGCGCCGTGAACGACACTAACGTCCGTATGTGTGCCCTCTTCAGAAGGGACAGAAGTCGCAAAGAGCGATGAAAATCTCCCTTGCCACGTATAGCATCGTGGGTAGGCGGGCCGCCTTCTATGCTAATTTGGACGAAGGTTGGCTTTAAAGCCGCTAGTTCCTGAGCGATTCTCTCATCAATGAATGTTCCATTTGTCAGAATTGCGAACCGCATAGCCGGCCTGCGCGCCACTTCTCGCAGCAGAGGCATGAAATCGGGCCTGATAAACGGTTCTCCTCCCGCGAATGTTACTTGTCCTCTCCAGTTCCGTCCTTGGCAGATAAGCTCAAAGTTATCGATCAATGAGATTAATTGATCTGTATGCATTTCACTGAGCACCTCATTGGAGTCATCGTGATAGCAATGTGTGCAGCGCTTATTGCAGCGCTCCGTGACATGCAGTTGAAGAATGGAGATCGGCGAACGATTTTCCATAAAAGCCTTTCTGTGTAATCCAGCTCTGTTGACGCGGCTGCCTTCCCATCGAAGAACGCCCCTGATCTCTGGGATAGACCACGCAGACACATTAGAGAGCCAAACTGAGAGACCAAATAACACGAAAATCTGCAAAACGCTTATATTAAGGCCTGCTATGAAGTCTATCGGGAGCAAGACTTTCGGGTCAATCGCGGCCAGAGGGTTGTTCCCTGCATACACATACCGATTAAAGCTCTGCGGGTTCCTCATGCTATAGCTTCCGCTGTAAGGATCGGGCGCGAGTCACTTCCCTGTGCAATAGAGTTCTGCCGAAACTGCGCGTGGTCGGTCGCGGTCTCCGTGTCGTGATCGAACTGGGCGTAGTGATTTGCGTCCGTGTAAGCGTCTGGTCGGGCTTGTCTTTGTGGCAACAGATCGCTTTGGCAGTGAGTGCCATTGTCGTCGTTCCGTCGTATCGTTCTGATGAACAAATACCCTCGATTGAAGTTGCGCACATCTGAAAACCTATTTGTCTATCTTGCGCCTCCTCGCGCTCTCCGGTGTCGATCTTCTTCAGCCGTTGTTCTTCCCTTCGCTGACACTCTCGGTTTCTTCTACCCCAATCGCGACCTGTTCTTCTCCAGGCTTTTTGGCCGGTAGTACGATGTAAATGAGCAATGCGAGCAGCACACCATTGAGCAGCCAATAAAGCCAGGTGAACGTGTTCAAACCGCAATTGAGGCAGCGGATTTTGTAGTGTGTGTCCCCGTACCAACCCAGTCCCGCCGAAAAGAGGCAGAGGACTCCAGTTCCAAAGATCACACTTTGCCGAACATTCCTAAGGCTCCTGCCCGGCTTAAACGAATTCAGCAAAAGAAAGCCTAGGGAAAGCCACAGGCCTAAAATGGCCCTTGCCCATAGTAATACCAGCCTAGAAGTGGTCAGCCTGATGCTAATGCTGCGTTGGGCGTACATATTGCCCTGGTCCGCGGCTTTGCGAAACCAGCGGGTCGCATCGGCCCGGTCTTGCGTTACTCCGTTGCCATAGTATTCCAAAAAGGCAATTCCAGATTCCGCCGGCGCATAGCCTTGGTTAGCGGCTTTACGGTACCAGAGCGCAGCCTCAGTGTCATCCTTCGGGACTCCATACCCGTTATGGTACATAACGCCGAGTTCATTCTGCGACAGCACATTTCCTTGGTCGGCAGCTTTACGATACCAGCGAACAGCTTCGGTATCGTCTTGCGCCAGTCCTTTGCCCTTGTGATACATGAAGCCGACTTCATACTCAGCCATCGCATTGCCCTGGTCTGCGGGTTTGCGAAACCAACGGAGAGCCTCTGCATAATCCTGCGGCACCCCTTTCCCCAAGAGATAGAGGTTGGCTAGGTTGTACTCTGCCTTCGCGTCGCCCTGATCGGCGGCCTCGTGGTACAAACGGGCTGCCTCAACGTAATCCTGCGGAACTCCTTGCCCGTAGTAGTACCTATTGCCAAGCTCGAATTGAGCTTTTGTATCGCCCTGCTCGGCCCGCACACGGCAAACCCGTGCCTCCTCAGCCAGCTTTTGCTCGTTCGTCTTCGCTTGGTGCACCCACCACAAGGCTGACGCGCCACCAATCACGGCCACAAACACAACGGGAATCGTAATCTTCCAAAATAGCCGCATCGCACACCTCGGGCTGATCTTCAAATTCGCCCATAATATACCAAAGTTCAACAATCCAACTATCGAGCTCAAGCTACATCATCGTTACTCAGGGTCAGGGGGGATGTCATCCGGGGGGTCGTAATTAGGGTCAGTTGCGTATAAAAATTGACTGGACAAGAGTCCCACTATAATCGCGCCTACTACTACCTGTTCGAAGGTCAGGAGGGAACCAACGGCGAAAGCGATGGAAGCACTATAGAATTCAGGCGCAGCCTGGGGCGTGGCGAGCCACTGGACGCCAGTTGCGTTTATAGCCTCCGCCAAAGCAATAGCATTGGAGTCCAGCGTGGAGTCATCAATAGGATTACCATTCTCATCAAGACTACCGTTCTCAGCAAGAATTGTTACTGTCACAATTTCACCGTGATTGGGATCGTTGGAGTCAGGAGTTATTGTTACACTCTGAGTGTCTCCATTGGCGAAGGTGACGCTCGATGTCTGCGGTAAATCATCGTTTCCATTTTCGTCGCTGCCGCCCGAGCACCCTCCACAACCGCAACCACAACCGCCCCAGCCGACACCGTCGCCACCGTCGTAGTCATCGAGCCCATTCGGATCAACGCGGTTAATCGGATCGTTGCTCACGAAAGCATATCGATTCCAGCTATCTGGGTTTTTCTGTTGGGCGCTGCCATCGTAAGGATCGGGCGAAGTAAAGCGGCCAAGCTTACTGGCATAGTACCGGTGCCATGCATAGTCGAGTCCCGAGGCATCGCGCTCATATCCGCCAAAGCTGCTCTTCGTATCGTCGGAAGCCTGAGTCTTCTCGCCAAAAGGAAAGTACTTTGCCGTCTGCGAACCATTGGGGTCGGACCATGCGCGTACTGCGCCTAAACGATCCACGACCACGGCAGAACCCAAGGACGTGACTAAGCGCCCGGCGAAGTAGTTGCGCGTGCTTCGCAATTCAAGCGCCAAATTGCCGCTACCGTCTTGCTTGACGATGTAGGAAGCGATCTGCAGATCATTCTGATAGAAGAAGAGCCACTCTGTTCCGTCGGCTGCCTTCTTCCAGATGCGATGTGAATTTAAATCGTAGGCGTAGTATTCCGTACCTGATAAATCACTGCTCACGGATACTAGATCGTTTCGCCCATCGTATGTAAGCGAAAGGTAAGGCAGGGAGAGCGCATTACCGTTCGCGTCATAAGCCGCTCTACTATCCATCATCCAGTTGGTTGCGGGATCGAACCGCGCTTCACTGCTATATGCACTTCCTTGCGTAATGGCTTGACTGGTGCGGTTGCCAAAACCGTCGTAACTGTACGAAAGGCCCCAATTCCCGTCGCTGCTTTCCGCAGTCGCCAGACGGCCATTGTTGTCGTATCTGTACCTGACGCTCACGTTGCCAATATTGTCATCTTCACGGGACACCTTCTTATCGAAGTTGTTATAGCTCCAGGCCAGATCCGCCTTCGGGGTTGTGTTGGAGGTATCGAGAGCATCAGATGGTCCCGCCAATAGACGAATCAATCTTTGCTTGTCGTCGTATTGGTATTGCTCAGTCAAATAGCGGTCACCCGAACCAGCGAGAACATCGTACTGGGTAAGCTTGCCGGTCGGGGCGTAAGCGACATTGCGCACGATCGCCTTGTCGGCGATACGAATACCTACGAGGCGACCTGCGGAATCATAGTCATAAAGATACGTTGGGCCGCCAGCGGGGTAGGCATACGTCGTGAGTCTACCTGCGGAATCATATATGCAAGAGGATTCAAGCATAGCGGTCTGAGATCCACGCTGTAGCGTTACCCGCTTCCTGGCGAGAGAACCGGCAGTCGTGTAGCTGTACTGTTCAGTGATGAGCCCTGGAAGGGTGTTCGGGCCTCCGTATTGGACCGCAGCTAGACGGCCGGAGGAATTTTGCGAGAAGCCTGAATTAAAGGGATTCGAGTCAAAATAGTACTTTTCAGTAAGCTGCGGAATCTGCGATCCATTGGCATCGTAGTAATTCACCTCGACTGCACGTTTGAATGAATCCCGAATGTATACGGTCTTTTGGTTCTTGGCATCCGTGATAGACGCCAGAGTGCCATCCGCGTTGTAGGTATAGGCGTTTTTGCCACTTTCTGCGTGGTGACGCAGCGAGATACGTCCGTTATCGTCGTATTTGAAGATGCGCGTCTGCGTTCCGTTTGAACGCGGCATATGAACCTTCGTCAGATTGCCGGAGACGTCGTAGGTGTAATACGTCACCTTGTCCGCACCACCATTCGAGTCAGGCATCACCACCTGAAGAATTCGTCCATTTGCGTCCCGGTAGATTCGTTTCCAACGGCCCGCACCATCAGTAACGGTCTGACAGTTTCCCTTGTAGGAAACTGTCTTTTGAGCCTTGCTTCCGGAAAGACTCTTTGAAAGTACACGGCCTTTGGTATCGTAGGTTCGCGTACGCCAAACCGGAGCGTCGCCTGGGGCGTGCCGCAAAGACGAGCGATACAACTTGCCGACGGGATTCCCCGTGACGGAACAGTATTCGAACTCTTTTTGACTCAAAAGGCCAGAGGGATCTCCAAACTCGGTCCGCACCTTTCGCCCTGATCCGTCAAATACTCTCCGGGTCCATTTCCCTGTGGACCGCTTCGTAGTAATGGAAGATGCGCCAGGCGTACTGTCGTAGGAGATATTTGTGGTCACGCCCCGCGCGCTCGTCACGGAAACGACACGGCCAAATGAATCGTGAGAATAAGATGTTGTCGCACTATTTGCGCCCGTGGTACGAATAAGGGCTCCCGTTGACTGGTCATAATCAAGCTTGGTTGCCAGCGACTTTTCATGATTCGGCGTAATCGAGGAAATCTTGGTATGGTTGCTGTTAGCGTGATAGGAGTAGCTTGTCGAAGCGCCTGTGCTGTCCTCACTATGCATGAGCTGGCCAGTTGTACTGTAATGCCGTCTTCTGAAGACGCCATTCGTCACACTTTCCGTTGCGTTTCCGCGAATGGCAAAATTCGCTCCATGAGTGTCCGATCTGTGGTGGGACACACTTCCGACATCGGACAAGTCGGTCGAGTCAAAGACCGACTCATGCAGCGTTCTCGTCGCTGATCCTTGCGAGACGGTGGTTCTCAGTTTGCGGTTAAGAATGTGCTGTGATAGATACGATGAATGCTTGAGATAGGAATGGCTCAGGATTCGCGGCGAGGAATCCGAAGTGCT